>Ga0180431_10006614_pt1 | contig 13707 bp, 8 predicted proteins | sample SS_ome_11_FD_132459 | JGI IMG/M metagenome (GOLD analysis project Ga0180431, IMG submission 132459) | Hypersaline lake sediment archaeal communities from the Salton Sea, California, USA - SS_1_MS_1 metaG | ecosystem: Environmental > Aquatic > Non-marine Saline and Alkaline > Hypersaline >... | reverse complement strand
TGCGGTCGGAAGCGTGATGCGGGCCTGGCTACTGAAAAGGCTTTGGCGCCAGGTAACCAGCTCCCCAGCCAGCCCTTCGAAGGCCTTGACGTCGAAACGCCATTCGGGAAAAACACAATGCGGCTTCGGTGGGCACTCCAGCCCGCTTCCCATCGGATCCGGCAGTACCGTCGTTTCCCCGTGCCTTTTGAGCAGTTCATTGACCCGCTTTTCTTCCGCCTTCCGCTGCTCGTCGGTCAGACTTCGCAGGCGCTTGCAAGCAAAGAGGACCCTTCCGATGAGAGCCAGCACCCGCCATAGACTGACCGCGACCCAGGGTTTGCCATCGTGCGTGCCCCAATTGCACCAAAGAGCGGCCAGCAGGCGAAGCTGCTCGTACTTCTCTCGTTCCTTGTGCTTCTTTTCTTTCTCGTGATTATTTCCTTCCTCGTGTTTGTTTCCTCCGATGATTTCCTTCCATTTCTCGAGGACCTTGGGGCTATTGAAGCACACGAGTGTGCCGGCTACCCAACGATTGCCCTGCGCGACGACCTCTTGCATCGCCCGCATGGCACCGCTGCGATGGCGGTCGAAGCGCTGGAGGCTGATACCGAGGGCATCGGTCTCCGGGGTCGCGCTGTCATCGATCGCCACGTTGATCGGGATCCCTGTGCTTTTCAAGCTTCTGCCACACCGTTGCCAAGAAGGTATAGAGAAAGTGCTCATCTTTCGCCACCAGGTTGGGTTCGATCACCGGCAGAGTACAGACTCGCGGGATCTCTTTACCGGACTCGACCCGGTCGACGAAGGTTTTGAGCAGACTGCTCTTTCCCGAGCCATGGCTGCCGAAGATAGCGATGGAGCACAACACGTTGCTGCGCTTTTTGCTCGCATCCTTCTCTGGAACCTCCTTGATCGTCTCCCGATGATTCTCCAGATAGCGGAACATCTCTTCAAGCTCGGGTTCCCACAGACTCTCCGCCTTATCGAAGACTCCGGATTCGCGAGACCGGTACAGATGGAGAACCGGGCGCTTGCACGATTTGCTGTTCACTCTGTCGTCCGAGGTCATGAGGACCCCTCCCTTCGGGAATCAGGTTAGCGTTATGCGACGCGATGATACGCGACGGGATCTGATTTGGTCAGTATACCACCAATAGTTGCAACAGTCTACACCGGGCTTGTCACATTTTGATGCTCCTGGGGCCGCTTCTGTGGTGTTATTGAACAATTCTGTAGCATTTCAAGATGGGGCCGGAAGGTATGGTAGGCTCTCCCGAGCCGTCGGCCCCGGATCCCTTCCATGAGGATCCCCCGGCCAAGGAGAAGCCATGAGGACCCCAAAAGCGACCGATCTCACCGCTCATCTCGCCCTGATCACCGTCGTCGCGGCCACCGTGCTGGTCGCCGGCAGCGTCATGGCCGGGCGGGCGCCGTCCGCGATCTTCTACGTCGCCACCGACGGCGACGACGTCTTCGGCGACGGTTCCCCGGGCGATCCGTGGGCCACCATTGCGCACGCCCTCGACAGCGTCCCGGACGCCAGCACCATCCTCGTCAAGCCGGGCACCTACTACGGCCGGCAGCGTCTGCGCGGCACCTTCACCCAGGGGGTCGTGGTCCGTTCCGAGCAGCCCTACCGCGCCCAGCTGCGCCACGACGCGACGGTGGTGACCTGCTTCTACGGCCAGGGCATCACCTTCGAGGGCTTCGACGTCGCCCACGACGGTCCGGGGGCGGACGCGCTGGTGGTCCAGATCCAGGATCTGATCGCCGGCACCGATTTCGTCCGCCGCATCGTGCTGCGCAACAACGTCTTCCACGACAGCTAAAACAACGACCTCGTGAAGATCAACAACGGTGCCGGCGAGGTCACGGTCGAAGGCAATATTTTCTACAACCAGCAGGGCTCCGACGAGCACATCGACGTCAACAGCGCAACCGACGTGGTGATTCAGGACAACATTTTTTTCAACGACTTCGCCGGAGACCGACTCGTTTGCCCTCGACCACAATCTCTACTCGAACGGCGGCGCGGCCATCCCCTACGACGGCTCGGAGCTCGTCAACTACACCGACGATTCAAACCGTACGGTCGGTGATCCGCTGTTGGGCGCCCAGACCGCCGTGGTGCGGCCGCGCTGGAACCCGGTCTCCGGCCAGTTCGCCGACGGCTCGACGACCATCGCCGAGGCCTTCGCGCGCCTGGTAAGCCTCTACGGCACTCCGGCGGCCGAGAGCCCGGCGGTCAATGCGGGGACGTCGGCTCAGGCGCCGGATGAGGACATCCTGGGCCATCCCCGCAACGACGGCCAACCCGACATCGGGGCCGTGGAGTTCGGGTTCCTCTTCGCCGACGGCTTCGAGTCGGGAGATACCTCGGCCTGGAGCTCGACATTCTCACGATAAACCTGAAGTTCTGGCCGGCTTCTTCTCAGAAGCTCCGGCCGACCAGAAGGTAAAGCGCATCCCGGCCGCCCTCGGCGAAGCCGTGGGCGAAATAGACGGGACCGATGACGGTGTCGGCAGCGAGCATCAGGCTCCCGGCCCAACGCAGCTCGTCGGCGGTGACGGCGGCGGTCGTCTCCCAGAGGTTCCCGGCCTCGAGCGAGGCGCCGAGGTAGAACCCCTCGCCGATGATCGGCAACCTCCCCAGGCGGTAGAGGTAGGCCAAGGTGGCGGCACCGCCGTAGTGGCCGCTGATCTCGCCGGGCGCGAGCCCGGATAGCCGGAACAGACCGCCGAGCCCGAGGCGGTCGTAGTCGGGAAGCTCACTTCCCAGGGCACTGCCGATCTCCAGCCGGCTCAGCAGGGTATGCCGACCGAAGCTTTTCGCCGTCCACACGATGCCGGAGAGCCGGTCGTACTCGTCGTCGGAGCCCAGCGACTCGCGTGCCGCCAGCAGATCGAGAGCGCCAAGCACCCCGCTTTTCGGAAAATTCACGTGGTCGAACTGGTCGATGACGACGTTGAGCGCGTATCCCCCCTGCTCGACGTCGATCGTCTCCCACTCCTGGGATCCGACCCGCGGCTCGCCCCGTCCCACGCCGTGGGTGATCCCGAGACGGATCTCGCCGTAGCGGCCGAGGCTCAATCCGACGCCCGCGACGGCCCTCAGAATCCGCACGTCATACTCCGCCTCCGTCGACTCGGTCCCGAAAACACCGGCCTCGATCTGCTGCCCCGCGACCCCGGCGGTGGCGAAGAAGCGCCCGGTGTGCCCGAGCGGCTGGTAGAACTCGGTCGAGGCGAGCGGGCTCGCGCCGACCTGGACGACGCTCTTCCATTCCGCTTCCAGCCGATTGAGGTGGGTCATGGTGTAGCTGGCGAGCACGTTGAACTCCCCCGCTCCCTCGAAGTCCGAGATCAGGTTGAGCCCGAAGCGCAGATAATTCGGTCCCCACGACTTGCGCCGCGCGTCGATCATCAGGCCGTAGCCCTCGCCGTCGGGGTAGAGACGAAAATCCACGGTCTCGTACTCGCCGAGCTCGTAGAGCCGGGTCAGATCGCTGCGCACCGTCTCCAGGTCGAGCATCGTGTCCGGACGCGTCCGGATTTGCCGCATGATCCGGCGCGGATCGGTATCGGCGGTGCTCGCGACCTGCATGGAGGTGATGAGGATCTCGCTCTCCCGGCGCCGTTGGGAGCTGCGATGCCGGGCGTACTCCTCCTCGGAGATCGCGAACGCCTCCAGCTCCGCCGCCTGGCGCCGGGCCGCTTCCTCCCCCCGCGCCGCGATCTCGAGGCCGCGGACGAAGCTGCTCGACCTGAAGGGCTCGAGCTCGGGACGGATGACGACGTCCACCGTGGGCAGGAACGGCTCGACGTTCGACCGCGTCATCAGATCCATCATCTGCGCGATCACCCCGGTCATCGTCGGTAGCCGGTGCGTGGCCTCGAGGGGGACGCCCACGTCCACGGCGATGATGATGTCCGCTCCCATCTCGCGCGCCACGTCGACCGGGAGGTTGCGGACCAGCCCCCCGTCGACCAGCGGCCGGCCGTCGAGCACCACCGGCGCGAACGCCCCGGGTACCGCCATCGAAGCGCGGATCGCATCGGCGAGATCGCCGCGCCCGAGCACCACCATCTCGCCGTTCGAGATGTCGGTCGCCACCGCCCGGAAGGGGATGGCGAACTCGTCGAAGTCCTCGACGCCGGCGGTGTGAAGGGTCAGCGAGCGCAGCACGACGCCGAGCTTGTGGCCCGGAACCAGGCCGCTCGGAAAGCGGAGCTTGCCGTCGGAGAAGCCGAGCTCGATGCGGGTCTGGAGCGTCAGGTCGTCGACCTTGCGGCGGTAGGGGAGCTTCTTGCGATCGGGGCGGTCGTCGAGGATGTCGTTCCAGTCGATGGTTCTTAAGAGCTCCTCGAGCTCCGCGGTCGAGAGACCGGAAGCGTAGAGGCCGCCGACGACCGCGCCCATGCTGGTGCCGGTGACGAAGTCGACGGGTACCCGCAACTCCTCCAGGACTTTCACCACCCCGAGATGGGCGATCCCGCGGGCGCCGCCGCCGGAAAGCACCAGCCCAATGCGCGGGCGATCCGCCTTCTCCGCCTCCTCCGCCCGATCCGTCCCCGCGGCCGGGCTCGCGGCAACCCATCCGACCAGAACCATCACCCACCACAGACGAGTTCCTGGAATCATGGCCCGATGTTAGCACCGGAGCTCGCGATCCGAGGGCACCGCACGGTATCGCCATGGGCAAGATCGCCATATGATCTGCTCGGTATGGTTGAGATCCCCGTCATCCCGCGCGTCGGTAGCAAGCGGTCGTCGGCGGCCGTATCGGGCAAAGGGAGGAGAATGCTCCTGGCGGCGCTGGGGCTGTTGGCGACCGCGGCGTGGGCGTCTCCCGAGCAGTACCTCTATGACGTCTGGCAACACGGAGAGGGGCTGCCCCAGATCTCCGTGTTCGCCCTGGCCCAGGACGACGACGGCTATCTGTGGTTGGGGACCCTGGAAGGGGTGGTGCGCTTCGACGGCCTGGGATTCACGGTATTCAACCGCAGCAACACGCCGCAGCTCGGCAGCAACATCATAAACGCCATTGCTGCGGATCGCGATGGGAGTCTGTGGATCGGCACCCGCGAGGGCCTTGCCCGCTGGCAGGACGGCCGATTCGTCGACTGCACCAGCGCAGCCGGCCGGGTGCTCAACGTCCAGTTCCTGCACCGGGATCACGAGGGGCAGCTGTGGATCGGCAGCCGCGACGGGCTCAGCCGCTTCGACGGCACGACCTTGACCACCTTCACCACCCGCGACGGTCTGAGCCACAACTCCGTGTGGGCGATTCAGGACGACCGGCAGGGCCACCTATGGATCGGCACGCAAGAGGGGCTGAATCGTCTCAATAACGGCGTCTTCACCTCCTACACCACCCGCGACGGCCTCGTCCACGACCGTGTCCGGGCCCTTTACGAGGATCGCCGGGGGCGCCTGTGGATCGGCACGGCGGAGGGGATCCAGAGCCTTGAAGAGGGCCGCTTCATCACCTACACCCCTCCGTCAGGCCCTGCCCATCCTGCGGTGCTCCTTTTTTATGAAGACCAACGCGGCGATCTGTGGATCGGCACGACCAGCGGCCTGTACCGGCTCACCCGCGACGTCTTCACGTTCTACAGCAAAGAAACCGGCCTGCCCGACAACTGGGTGCGTGCGGTTCTGGAAGATCGCGAGGGCAGCCTGTGGATCGGCACCCGGCTCGGCGGTCTCTGCCGTCTGCGCGAGAGAAGAATCACCGTTCTTGGCTCCGCCGAGGGCCTGCCCAGTGACGTGATATGGGCGATCCGCCAGGACCGGGCGGGAAACGTCTGGATCGGCACCGATAGCGGCCTGGCCCGCATCGCCCCCGACGGCGACGTCACCACCTACACCACCCGCGACGGCCTGCCGAACAATGACGTCTGGGCGCTTTACGAGGACCGCCGGGGCAACCTGTGGGTCGGAACCTGCGGGCTCGGCCTGGCGCGCTTGCGGGAGGGCACCTTTCGCGGTTACACCGAAGGGGGGCTGCGCCAATCGTGCGTCACCTGCATCCATGAGGACCGGGCAGGAGATCTATGGTTCGGCACCGTCAACGCCGGGCTGCATCGCCTGGTCGATGACCAGCTCCGTTCCTATACCATCGCCGAGGGCCTGCCGAGCAACAACGTCAAGAGCCTCTATGAAGATCCGCATGGAGCTCTCTGGATCGCCACCGACGGCGGCCTGACCCGTTATGCAAACGGCCGCTTCTCCACCCTCCCCCGGCAGGAACTCGGCCATGACTCCGTATGGTCGCTCGATGGCGACCGCGCCGGGACCCTGTGGATCGGCACCCGCGGCCACGGGTTGGGCCGCCTTCGCGATGGAACGTGGACCCATTTCTCCGTACGAGATGGTTTATTCGACCTGGTGCACCGCATCCTGGAGGACTCACGGGGACGCCTGTGGATGAGTAGCAACCGGGGGATCTTCACCGTACGCAAGCAAGAGCTCGACGACTTCGCCGCCGGCAGGATTTCCGGGATCACTTCCCTTTCCTTTGGCAAAACCGACGGCATGCGCTCGAACGAAGCGAACGGCCGCGGTGACCCTGCGGGCTGGCGGACCCGCGACGGGAAACTGTGGTTTCCCACCATCAAGGGGGTGGCGATCGTCGACGCCGATCATATCGAGCGCAACGACGTGGCGCCGAACATCGTCATCGAAGAGGTCCTCATCGACAAGCAGCCGATCGCCCCGGATCGGCGAGCGGTGCTGGCGCCGGGCACGAAGGTGTTCGAATTCCGCTACGTCGCTCTGAGCTTTCTGGCACCGGAGAAGATCCGTTACCGCTACATGCTGGAGAACCTCGACGACGGCTGGGAAGACGCCGGCACCCGCCGCCTGGCCCATTACACCAATCTGGCCCCGGGAAGTTACCGCTTCCGGGTCATCGCCGCCAACAGCGACGGCGTGTGGAACCTGTCCGGGGACAGCTTCGAATTCTATCTGCGCCCCGCCATCTACCAGACCCGGTACTTCTACCTCGCGTGCGTCGCAGCCGTGGCGCTGGTGGTACTCGGCGCTCACCGCTACCGCGTTCGGCAACTGCTGCGTCATAATCAGGAGCTCTCCCGAATGAAAATGCAGCTCGAAGCCAAGAACACGGAGCTCGAGCTCAAGCATGCCGAGCTCGAAGCCAAGAACGTCGAGGTGGAAGCCACGAATACCGAGCTCGAACGATTTACCTACACCGTTTCCCACGATCTCAAGAGTCCTCTGTTCACCGTCGAGGGGTTTCTGGGCCTGCTGGAGAAAGACGCCGCTCGCGGCGACCGTGAACGGATGACGACCGACATGCGACATATCCGGGTCGCCACCAAGAGAATGGGCCAGTTGCTCGACGAGCTCCTGGAGCTCAGCCGCATCGGCCGGGTGATCAATCCCCCCGAGGAGGCACCGCTGGACGAGCTGGCGCGCGAGGCGGTCGCCCTCGTTTCCGGGCGGATCGCCGAACGGGGAGTCGAAATCGTCATCGCGCCCGAGATGCCCGCCGTTCTCGGCGATCGCCCCCGGCTCCTGGAAGTACTTCAGAACCTGATCGAGAACGCCGTCAAGTTCATGGGCTCCCAGGAGGATCCGCGCGTCGAAATCACCGCCGAGCTCCGGGATGGGGAGACGGTCTGTCACGTTCGCGACAACGGCATCGGGATCGATCCCAAGTATCATGAGAAGATCTTCGGCCTTTTCAACAAGCTCGACCCGCAGGTCGAGGGGACCGGGATCGGCCTCGCCCTGGTCCGGCGGATCATCGAGGTCCACGACGGCCGCATCGGGGTCGAATCCGAGGGCCAGGGGCGGGGCTCTACCTTTTGGTTCACGATCCCGCAGAAGAAGCGTTGATAACGCCTTGAAACCGTCGGATTTCAGGTTTTCACCCATGACGTTCCTGCTGATTTTCCTCGCTCTCGCGTGGATTCCCGCACCTTGCGCGGCCGGCTCCGCCGCCGCGACCGAAGACGAGCTGATCAGGGAACGCGAGCGGATGGTCCGCGGCATCGCCGAGCGAGGGATCCGCGACGAGCGCGTCTTGAGCGCCCTGCACAACGTGCCGCGCCATGCGTTCGTGCCCTCGGATCTGATTCCCTTCGCCTATCAGAATCGGCCCTTGGCGATCGGCAAGGGCCAGACGATTTCCCAGCCCGACGTCGTCGCCACCATGACCGAGGCGCTCGGGCTGGCGCCGTCGGACCGGGTCCTGGAGATCGGTACCGGTTCCGGCTATCAGGCGGCGGTCCTTGCCGAGCTCGTCCAAGAGGTGTACACCGTGGAAATCATCCCCGCCCTCGGGGAGCGTGCCGCCGAGCGGCTCAAAAGGCTCGGATATGACAACGTCCGGGTGCGCATCGGCGACGGGTATCATGGCTGGCCGGAGGAGGCGCCGTTCGACGCCATCATGGTGACCGCGGCGGCGCCCCGCGTGCCGAGACCTCTGGTGGAACAGCTCAAAGAGGGCGGCCGCATGGTCCTTCCGCTCGGAGAACGGGGGCAACTGCTTACCCTGCTGACAAAAAAGGCCGGAGCCGTGGAGATCCGGGAACTTTTCCCGGTCGTGTTCGTACCGATGACCGGAAAGGTACGAAAATGAGGACGGAGCACATCCTGCCGCGCTTCTCGCTCCGGCGCCGGATCACCGTGCTGGTGCTGCTGGCGACCTCGGTGGTGGTGGGAACGATCGCCACCATCGGGATTCCCCTGGAGTTGATTCCGCGCGGTTTCAACGATCCCTACCTTCAGGTGCGGGCCTTCTGGCAGCAGGCGCCGTCGCAGGAGGTTCTCGACAAGATCACCTTGCCGCTCGAGGAAGAGCTCAGCACGGTGCCCGGGATCGAGGACCTCTACTCCTTCTCCACCACCGGCTTCAGCCGCTGTTTCATGAAGTTCAAGCTCGGCACCGACATGGACGTGGCCTACCGCGAGGTCCGCGACCGCGTCGAGCGGGCCAAGGCGCGGATGCCCGAGGACGTCGACCGCGTGCGCATCCGCAAACACGACGAGACCTCCATCCCGGTCTATGCCCTGGGGCTGGCCATCGACGCGGAGTTGACCGACAGCTACCACCTGATCCAAAACGAGATCATGCTGCCGCTCCAGCGCATCGACGGCGTGGCCAGCGTCGAGGCCCGGGGTCTGGAAGAGAAGGAGATCCTCATCGAGCTCGACCGCGAGCGCACCGACGGCGCCGGTTTGAATATCTACGAGCTGGGCCTGGAGCTTGCGGACGACAACTTCACCCTGGCCAGCGGCCACGTGCTCGCCGCCGGCAAGAAGCTGCTGCTGCGCTCGGTGGCCAAGTATCGCGACGTCGAAGAGCTCAAGGCTCGTAGGGTCGCCCCCTCGGTGCGGCTCGGCGACGTCGCCACGGTGCGCTACGAGGTGCCGGACGCCAGGTACCGGCTGCGGGCCATGAGCCGTCCGGCGGTGATGATCGTGGTCTTCAAAGAGGGCGAGGCCAACGCCCTCGCGGTCTCCGAGGCGGTCGACGCCGCGGTCGAGCGGATGCGGGCCAATCCGCGCTTGCGGCTGATTCAAGCGAGACCTTCTTCAACCAGGGAGCGACGATCCGCGAGTCGCTCGGCATCCTCTTCGACAGCGGCCGCATCGGGGCCATCTTCGCGGCGCTGGTGCTCTATTTCTTCCTGCGCCGCTTGCGCATGACGCTGATCATCACCCTGTCGATCCCCCTGAGCTTGTTGATCGGCCTGACCGCGATGTACTTCGCCGGCGAGACGCTCAACATCCTCTCGCTCTTGGGACTGATGATCTCGGTCGGACTGCTGGTCGACAACTCCGTCGTGGTGGCGGAGAACATCTTCCGGCTTCATCGCACCGGGATGGCGCGCCGCCAGGCCACGATCCGCGGCGCCGGCGAGATCTCGCTCGCCATCGTCATGGCGACGCTGACCACCATCATCGTCTTCCTGCCGGTCTCCCTGGTCGAGGGTCAGGCGCAGTTTTTCCTGCTGCGGCTGTCGGTTCCGATCACCGTGTCGCTGCTGGCGTCGCTGGCCGTGGCGCTGGTGTTCGTCCCGCTGTGCGTCTACCTCACCCTGCCGGCGACCGGCGCCGGGCCTGGGAACCCCCTGGGCGAGCGCTTCCAACGCGCCCTGCGCCGCGCCTACGAGGCGACGCTGGAGCCGATCAATCGCGCCTACACCGCCATGCTCGCCTTTTTCCTGCGCCGGCGGATCGATCTCGTGGCCGGGCTCGCCCTCGTCTGTGCGCTCACGGCGTTCCCGTACCACGAAACCGAGATCGTCGACGTCCAGGACGAGGAGCGCGCCGGCTTCGAGATCGACGTGGAGCTCGAGCAATCGACCACCCTCGAAGAGGCCGAGGAGTACTTCCTCGCGGTCGAGAAAGTCCTCGATCGCATGCAGGAGGAGCTCGATCTCGACGGTTACTTCATTTACCACCGCAGCACCTTCGGTGAGATCCAGGGTTACTTCAACAACCCGCGCTCCAAGGAGCTGTCACCGCGCGAGGCGATCGCGCGATTCACCGAGAGGATGCCGGAGAAGGGCGGGGCGAAGATCTACACCGGTCTCGAGAGCGACGACGAGGAGGACTCGGACGACGTCCACCGGTTCACGCTTTACGGCGAGGATCCCACCCAGCTCGCAGACATCGTCGACGCGCTCGAAGACCGCTTCGCCTCAGTCGACGGGGTGCTCGGGGTCAAGAAGTCGGGCGATCTGCCGGCCGCGGAGCTGGGGCTGGTGGTCGATCGGGATCGGGCGCAGCGCCTCGGCATCAATCCCGAGGTGATCGCCGGCGTGGTGCGCAACTCCCTGGGCGGGCGGGCCCTGCCCAAGTTCTACCGCGAGGGCCGCGAGATTCCGGTGCGCGTGCGCTTCCGCGAGGAGGACCGCGAGAGCCTGACCCAGCTCTTTGATTTCCGCGTGCCCACGGCGAGCGGCGAGATCGTCTCCCTCGCCGCGGTCACCGACGCCGAGCGGATCGAGGCGGCGAAGCGCATCTGGCGCCGCAACAAGCAGACCTCCCGCATGATCACCCTGGAGCTCGAAGAGGGCCGCGAGGAGGAGACCCGCGATCGCCTGGAGGCGCTCGCCGCCGGCATCGACCTGCCGGAGGGGGTGCGTTTCGGCTCGTCGGATCGCGGGGGAGGGTTCGAGGAAGATCTCGAGGCGATGAAATTCGCCGTGGTGCTGTCGGTGGTGTTCATCTACCTGCTGATGGGGTTTTTATTCGAGAGCTTTATCCTGCCGCTGTCGATCGTGACCACCATCCCGCTGGCGATGATCGGGGTGTACTGGACCCATTTCGTCCTCGGCTACGATCTCGATTTCCTCGGCATGGTGGGCATCGTGCTCCTGGTCGGGGTGGTGGTGAACAACGGCATCGTCCTGGTGGACTACGTCAACCGCCTGCGCTCCGCGGGGCAGCGTCGCGGCGAGGCCCTGCTCACCGCCGCCGAGCGGCGATTCCGGCCGATCATGATGACCGCCCTGACCACCATCTGCGGCATGGTGCCGCTGACGCTGAGCGGCCGCACCAGCATCGGCCTGAGCTATACCAGCTTCGGCCTGACGCTGATCGGCGGCATGGCCACGGCAACGCTGCTGACGCTCCTGGTCGTGCCCGTGGCGTACACGCTCTTTGACGATCTGCGGGAGGTGGTGGGCACGTTCCTGCGGTGGGCGCTGCGGCGTCGTCCGGGCGGAGAGATCGCGCCGGACGAGGCCGGCTCGCCAGGAGCTCCGGCGGGAGGTTCTTTCCCAAGCCCGCGCGAATCGGCGTCATCCTGAGCTATCATCAGCCGGTGGGCCGGTCGAGCAGCCCCTCGGGAGGTGAGGGTTTGCCGACGATGGTTGATGGAACCCGCCGGCGCTGGTAGCCGGCTGGGAAAGACATCTGCTGTGGGAGCCGATGCAGACGACGCGACGATGCTCGATGCCCTCTCGCGGGTTGCCGCCGTGGCGGCGTCCCGCCGGGCACAATCTTCCAGGAGACCTCTCGATGAATGGACGCTGTAGAGCGATCAGCCGCCACCGTGTGGGGACGCTCGTCACCCTGGTTCTCTGGCTGGTGTTGCCCGGCGTGGCGTCGGCCGCCGAGCCTGAGGAGGACCTGCTGCAGACGAACCTTCCCAGCGGTCGCTTCGGTGGCCGGCTGGTCGTCGCTCTGCGGGCGGAGCCAAAAACGCTCAACCCGGTCCTCGCGATCGACATCCCTTCCCGGACGATCATCCGCCGGATGATGGCGGATCTCATCCACATCAACCGCTACACGCAGGAGACCGAGCCTTCCCTGGCGACGCGCTGGACGGCGTCGCCCGACGGTCGCCGGTTCACGCTGGAGCTACGGCGCGGCCTGCGATTCTCCGACGGCCATCCGCTCGACGCCGATGACGTCGTCTTCACCTTCAGGGTCTACCTCGACGAGGCCGTAGGATCTCCGAACCGCGACCTCCTGGTGGTTGGCGGTGAGCCCATCAAGGTGCGCAAGCTCGGCCCTCACACCCTCCGGTTCGAGCTGGCGCGGTCGTACGCGGTGGGCGAGCGGCTCTTCGACTCGATCGCCATCCTGCCGCAGCACTTGCTGGCGGAGGCCTACCGTGGGGGGCGATTCGCCGATGCCTGGTCCGTGGCCACGCCCCCTGCGAAGATCGCCGGCCTGGGTCCCTTCCGCCTCAAGCGCTATGTGCCGGGCCAGCGCGTGGAGCTGGAACGTAATCCCCACTACTGGAAGATCGACCGGGAAGCTCACCGCTTGCCTTACCTCGACGAGCTTATCTTCCTCTTCGTTACCAGCAAAGATGCCCAGGCGATCCGTTTTCAGGCCGGAGAGGTGCACCTGATCGATCACCTGAGCGCCGAGAACTTCGCGATCCTGGAGCGCGAGCCGCAAAAACGCGGCTACCTGATGAAGGATCTCGGACCGGGTCTGACCTATGAATTCCTCTTCTTTAACCTCAACGACGTTTCCGCCGAGAAGCTGCCTGAGCTCACCCGCAAGCAGGAATGGTTTCGCCGCCTCGCCTTCCGCCGGGCGGTATCGGCGGCGATCGACCGGGACAGCATCGTCAGGCTGGTCTATCAGGGCCGGGCCACCCCCGCCGCCTGCCACGTGACTCCCGGCAACAAGCTCTGGCGCAACGAGAAGATCCCGCCCCCGAAACGCTCCCGGGCCACCGCCCGCAAGTTGCTGCAAGCGGAGGGTTTTTCGTGGGACAACGAGGGCCGCCTCCGCGATCCGAAAGGCAGCGCCGTCGAGTTCTCGATCGTCACCAATGCCAGCAATGACGAACGGGTGCGTATGGGTACCATCATTCAGGACGATCTCCGGGAGCTCGGCATCTCGGTTCACGTGGTGCCGCTCGAGTTTCGCGCCCTCCTCGATCGGGTCCTGGAGAGCTTCGAGTACGAAGCCTGTATCCTCGGTCTGGGCGGGGGAGACGTCGACCCCAACCCGACCATGAACGTCTGGCTGTCGAGCGGCGGAAGCCACCTCTGGCATCTCGGCCAGCGTGAGCCGGCGACGCAGTGGGAGGCCGAGATCGATCGGCTCATGCGTCAACAGCTGACCGCACTCGACTTTGTCGAGCGCAAGGGTCTCTACGATCGCGTCCAGGAGCTGGTGGTCGAGAACCAGCCCTTCATCTTCCTGGTCAGTCCGAATGTTCTCGTGGGAGGGCGAAGCGACCTCGGAAACTTCACCCCGGCCGTCCTCGATCATCCCAC
>Ga0180431_10006612_pt1 | contig 13707 bp, 14 predicted proteins | sample SS_ome_11_FD_132459 | JGI IMG/M metagenome (GOLD analysis project Ga0180431, IMG submission 132459) | Hypersaline lake sediment archaeal communities from the Salton Sea, California, USA - SS_1_MS_1 metaG | ecosystem: Environmental > Aquatic > Non-marine Saline and Alkaline > Hypersaline >... | reverse complement strand
GCCTCCTGCTTGTTTGGCTCACCCATCGGGTGATGGGTTGTTTTTGTTTGTTCGCCCCTATGCTACAGGGGTCGCCAAGCAATCGGGAGGCTTTCCTCTCCCCCTTATCCGAAAATCCGGGGTCTGCCCGGCTAGACTGCTTGCGACGGCCTTTCCCAGCTCGCTCGGCTGCGGCAAAAAAACGCTTGACATGGGGATGGGGCAGCGTTACACTGGAAGCAACTGGGACAACAGTTGCCCCTGGAACGCAGTATCTCGGGGGGGCCAACAATGAGAGAGTGCCCATATTGTCGTAAGCCCTTGGGGGTGAACGAGGTGACCTGCAGCCACTGCCGGATGCCCGTCTCGCCCAAGTACCCGACACCGTCCGACCTCGCGGCCCAGACGACCAAATCACTTCACAAGATCCTTGCCAGGTCGCCGAACCAACGCAGGCCGGACAAGCGCAACGAAGCTCTGGTGAGCTGAGCCCCGCCTGTGCAGAGGCGACAGCGCTCATCGGTGGCGGGAATCGTTCGTCGTGAATCCCTGTGCCCCCACGACGAGTCCAGACTTTTGACACCAAGCCAAGATCCTTCCATGTTGACAGCGCCGCGCCAATAGCTTAGACAAGACCGTACGTTGACTCATCGGGGTGTAGCTCAGTTGGTTTAGAGCACTGCCTTCGGGAGGCAGGGGCCGGTGGTTCGAGTCCACTCACCCCGACCATTTTTCGCCTTCGGCGAAAAATGGTAGAGCAGGTGAGCAGGTGAAAAGAGAAAAGCACCAAAAGCCGAAAGACGCGCTCACCTGCGGTCTCCTGCTCCCCTGATCACCTGATCAAGGTCATTCGCCGTACCCTTCATAGCCGCACCTGTGGCCCAGGAGGCGCGAAGCCGTGTCCCAATCGCGCTATCGAGAAGCCCGGACGCTCGTTCGCCGGCTGTGCCGCCTACCCGGTGAGGATCAAGCCCAGTTCAATCACAAGATCGCTCGCCTCCACGAGCACTTCGAGCGGTTCAACGTGGACGTGTCCGAACTGTGCCAGTGGCTAATGGGTCTGCGCCGCCAGCAGGCAGACACCAATCAACCGGGCAGCTTCGGAACGTTAGGAGATTTCATTCTCGAACCGGACCTCGTCGGCGTCGAGGCCGACGAATCGGAGCGCGACCGCTGGCGGCTCGCCGTCTTCGACGACGTGGCTGGGTTCCGTGCGGCGAGAGTGCTGGCAAACCGCCCCGTGCCGGATTCCCTGCACGAAGCGATGAAACAGGCCGCGAAGCAACCCAAGACACCCACCGCTGAGCGCCTATTCGAGCGCATGCGCGCCCTCGAAGCGGCCCACCGCCTTGTGCTGCTCAAAGCGGCTGCTGAGTGGATCGTCGCCCGCTACCGGCGAGGCATCGAGAACTGGACCCGGCAGCACGCGGAATGGGAGAAGGAGAAAAAAGAGTGGGAGAGCCAACACCCCGCGCTAAGTGAAGAAATCCGCGACCGATTCACTGACGTATTCAAGGCGCTCAAAGACCCCGAGAGAGACGGTTCGCAGGGCATCCGGCGCAAGAACCCGCGCATCTGCCCGTACGATCGCCTCCGCCAGAACAAGAACAATTGCATCTATGCCGGCGAGAAGGGCCACGGGCCGCTCTGCTGGAAATACCTAGAATTTCTACGCGCCCAAGAGGGACGCACCCGCGGATTGAAGAAATACTTCCCGGAGAATGCCGAGAAGTATATCGAGCAACGGCGTAACAAAAGATCGAAACAGGCAGCTCTGGAGCGCCTGTACAAGTCCGTTCCGCAGTGCAAGGGCTCGTTCGAGCGCGTGTGGGAAGAATACCTCAAGGCCCTCGGCCTCAGCGAGGAAACGGTTCTGCAGTACGGTCGCCTGCCGCATTGTCTGAAGATCGGGAACGAGACGTGGGAGAGGTCGCAGTGCCAGTGGAACCCGCACACCGAGCTGTGCCGGCAATACAAGGACGCGCTGGACAAGCTCGATGACGAAACGCTCAAGCTCGAACCGGAGTACCGCGAGTGGCGGCGGCTCTACCTCGCCGGGCCGCGCAAGCCCTCCTTCCGGTATCCCTCTAGAAGCCATCTCATAAATGCCGCAACAGGATAACAATGCAGGCCAGGTGCAACATGCCGAGGAAGTTCTCGGCTCGGTACTCATATCGGACCACGAGTCGGCGAAAGTTGTGCAACCAGGCAAAGAGCCGCTCGATCTTCCACCGCCGCCTGAACCGCCGAAGCGGCCGACCATCCTGCGTTTTGACGCGGCGGTTCGAGGAATGCGGGGCGATCAGTTCGATGGCGCGCTCGTGCCGAAGCTTCTCGTCGAGCCGGTCGCTGTCGTACGCCTTGTCGCCAATCAGGCGGGCCGGCGCCTCGGCGACGAACCGCGCATCGAGCGTCGCCTCGACGAGCCGGACCTCGTGCGGCGAAGCGCTCGCGATCCCCACGGCGAGAGGAAGACCAGCGCCGTCTGCCACGGCCATGACCTTGGTCCCCTTGCCGCGCTTGGTCGGGCCGACTTTGGCGCCCCCTTTTTCGCCCCGCAAAAGGAGCCGTCGATGAAGCACTCGCTCAAGTCCAGGCCGCCGCGCTCGCGCAGATCCTCGGCCAGCCGGCAGAGCACCGCCTCGAGGGTGCCGTCGCGCACCCACTGCTGGAAGCGCCGGTGGCAGGTCTGGTACGGCGGATACCGCTCCGGGATGTCTTTCCACGGCGCGCCGGTACGCAACACCCACAAAATGGCGTTGAGCACCTGCCGGGGCGCTCTCCATGGCCGACCTCGACCGTCGGGTCGCCGTCTCGGTGAGGGCAGAAGGGGCTCGATGATCGCCCATTGGGCCTCTGTCAGATCCATCGTGTGGACTCCGCCTTGGGTTCAGTCCACTCCACCCCCTGGCGGAATCCAGTATATACACCATTTATGAGATAGGTTCTAGTCGTCAATGAACTGACCGCTGTAGAACATCTCGCGCAGCTCGACGATGCGGCCCATGAGCCGCTCACGCACGCCGAGCAGCCCGCGCCGGAAGCGCGCGGCCGTGGTTGAAGAAATCGCCCTGAACCGCTCGGCCTCGTCGAGCGCCGCGAGCGCGCGCAGCACGTGGCTCATGGCGCGCTTGTGGTTGGCGATATTGCCGCCGAGGGCGTCTCGCGAAAAGCCCATGCTGCGGCCGCCGGCGATCTTTGCCGCCACCATCGCCGAGTGCCTCAGCAGCTCGGAGGCGCCTGCGGACTCGCACGCCTCGGGCCGGAACCTAAAGTAGCCGTGCAGCCGCACGGCGACCTCGTGCGCCCGGTGCCAGAGGGGGTCCTCTTCGTAGGCGTGGGGTTCTTCCTCGGCCAGGTCCTCGAAGGGCGCCTCGTCGGCCGCGGCCTCGCTCCAGTCGCAGCTCGAGCGTTTGTCGCACTCGTCGCTCTCGGGCGGCTCGGCGCCGAAGCAGGGCGGCGCCTCCCAGCCCATCTCGTGCGCGATCCGCTCCTCGGCGTCGGGGAGTTCGCGATACTTCGCCTCGAGCTCCATGTAACGCTCGGTGCGCTCGTCCTGCTCCTGGAGGAAAGCTTCCCAGTCGAACTCATCCCACGGTAGGTCGTCCCGCCACGATTCCGCCGCGCCGTCGTAATCCATCCTTCTCCCTCCGGGCTTCAGCCATGTTGCCGACAACCGCCTTGGGTGTCAAACAAATATCACAACAAAAGAGACCTTGGCCGGGCAGGCGGACCATCGTCTAAAAGAGTCGCTCCTGGGGTGGCTGGGTGGTCGAGATCCCCTTGATCTCCGGAAAGGCGTCGTGCATCGAGAGCGGCGTCGGGATGCACTCGCCGCGGACCAGGAACTGAAGCTGGAGCGCGTTCGCCACCGACTGGCCGCGGTAGTGGTTGTTGGTCACAACGTAGGTCTCGTCAGCCTGGGCGGTCACGGCGCGGATGCGCTCAACCCACGGCTCGAGCTCCTCGATCGAGTAGTAGTAGTTGTAACGCTCGTCGCGGCCAGCGTCTTCCTTGAACCAGTTCTCGATGTTCTGCCCGTGCAGGCGCACGTAGCCGACGGGGCTCGTGGCGAGCTGCGTCGGCTGCAACTGCTCGCGGGAGCGGGGCTGGTCAATGTTGCAGAAGCCCACGCCGCGCTCGGCGAGCAGCTCATAGACCACCTCGTTGGCCCACGAGGCGTTGCGCACCTCGAGCACAAGCGGCCAGTCCTTGAACCGCTCGATGAGCCGCTTGAGGTAGAGCGAATTCTCCGGGAAGTACTTGAACGACCACGGGAACTGCATGAGCACGCAGCCGAGCTTGCCCGCCTCGGCGATCGGCTCGACGCCCGCCCGGAACGCGGCCTCGTCCTCGGCGGTGATGCCGCGCCGCTCGTGCGTGAATTTCTGGTAGAGCTTCAGCGTGAACTTGAATCGCGCGTTCTGGTCGGTGCGCCGCACCCAGCTCGCCGCCGCCCGCGGCGACGGCGGCCGGTAAAAGGTGCTGTTGATCTCGATCGCGTCGAAGTACTCGGCGAGGTACGCGAGCGGATCGAAGCCCTTCGGCTTTTTGGCGGGATAGACGATGCCCTCCCAATCGTCGTAGTCCCATCCCGCCGGTCCCACACGCAGCATAGACGCCGCTCCGGGCATCGCTTGCCTCCCCTGCACTGGCTGTGCGTCTTGCACCGCCTCAATATTTTACAGCTTCCTGCAAGGAAGGACAACACTTACCAACCATCGGCCTTTCGCGCTCGAGGTCAAAAACCATGCCGCCGGTGCCGGCCTGCCCAACATGATTCGCCTAGACCCCTTCCGCGTGCGCGTCTATCATAACGTGAGGCGCAGCAGATTCTCGACACGATCCCCAGGGGATAAGACACCATGTCCACGTGCAGAATCATTGATACATTCGCATCCTTTGCGACCTTCTGGAAGGGAGCCCGAGGAAAGCCCGTGGAAACGCAAATCGATGACTGGGCATCCATGTACATGCCGCAGTGGCCGGAGCTATTCAACAAACAATTGGAATGTTACCGCAAGGAGAACGTGGACTGGCGGCAGGTGGCTCGCGAGAAGGTCTTCCCATACTTGGATGATAGACTTCCCGCGATGAGGGCGGCGCGCCAAAATTTGCTCGGTTCGTGCGCCCCTGTCTATGCAAGGGCCCAAGAGGCGCTGGGGTTTGAATCAAGCGTCGTGTTTGTCATCTATGTCGGTATTGGCTGTGGCGCAGGCTGGGCGACGTCGTTTCAGGACACACCGGCCGTCTTGTTCGGATTGGAGAACATTGCCGAGTGTGGATGGAGCGACTCTGGCTCGATTGCGGGCCTTATCGCTCACGAGATCGGGCACCTCGTCCACAAACAATGGCGGGCGCAACATGGTCGAGGCACAGGCTCCGGCCCTTGGTGGCAACTCTACAGCGAAGGATTCGCGCAGCGATGCGAGCACATCATCCTCGGGCGCGATACATGGCATCAGGCGATGGGCCTCAATGACCCCGACTGGCTCGAGTGGTGCCATGACCGCAAGGCCTGGTTGGCTGCTGAGTTCATGCGACGGGCGAACGACGCGGAATCAATCCGGCGTTTCTTCGGGTCGTGGTTCGACATCCAAGGTCGAAAGGAATGCGGCTATTTCCTGGGACATGCGCTTATCAAGGAAATGGAGAAGAGCCTGAGCATGGACGACATCGCGTCGGTGGACAACATCGAGGAACAGTGCAGACGCTTTCTCAAGAACCTCGCGGAAAAGAACACGTAGCCACAGAGCATGGTTCGGTTGCACTTCGCACCTATTCATATGACTCAAGGGAAACCTCCTCTTAAGGGAACGAGTAAACCATGATTCGATACACCGACTCCGTTGAGAGCATCAGCCCTGAAATGCTTCGAGCCTTCTTTGATGGTTGGCCACGCCCACCTTCAACGGAAGCCCATCTGAAGATCTTCCGGAACAGCCAGTTCGTTGTTCTCGCTATCGACGATTCGAGCCGTAGGGTGGTGGGATTCATCAACGCGCTGTCGGACGGTATCCTCTGCGCCTACCTACCGCTCCTGGAAGTGTTGCCGGAGTATCGCGGTCACGGTATCGGGAAGGAGTTGATCAGGCGAATGCTCGCAACGCTCAAGGGCTTCTACATGGTGGATCTCTTGTGCGACAAAAGCCTCCAGCCCTTTTACGCGTCCCACGGGATGTCACACGCGACCGGTATGATGCTCAGGAACGTGGAATGGCAATCCGAAAAAGAAGTCTGAGATTCGCGCCTGGACAGCGCGCAAGGCAAGTGCGAAAGGCCACAGGCGTCGTGTCTCAGTAGAGCAGCCCCGATCGCGCCCTGCGCCAGTAACCACTGTCTCTTTCGGGCACGCTTACTCGAAGGGGTCTATCGTGTAGTCGCCCAGGGAAGTCTCGTCTTGCTTGACGAGCAGATACTGCACGTGCCCGTCGAGGAACAGCACGTTGAACGAGGCGTGCCCTTCCGCGGTGTGCCAGTACCGCTGGAGCTTCGGCCAGAGCGGATTGAGCGTCACGAACCAGCTCGCGTCCCCCACCAAGCAAAGTCGGGTCGGCTCCGTCGTGATCTCGCCAAGGCCAACGCCCGCGAGCGCGTCGTCGTTGTAGATGTACGACGTGCCGAACCGCTCGTACACGGAGACCCCGGGCTGGTCGCTGAAACCGTCGTCGCTCGGACAGCGAAACACGAGGTAGTCCGCCGTCGCCGAGGCGCCCGGCTGCACGTAGGGGTTGAGGATGCGCTCCTCGGCCGGATACGTCCCGCCCCAGGCGTCGGTGCCGGTCGTGCCGCCGAACGTGCTGCCGAGCACGAAGTTCGACTCGTCGTCGGGGAAGCGGTCCCAGTCGTTAAGGTAGAACGCCCACCCGGCGCCGATCTGCTTGAGGTTCGACAGGCACGATGAGCGCCTCGCCGCCTCGCGCGTCCGCGCCAGCGCCGGCAAGAGGAGCGCGGCAAGGATCCCGATGATCGCGATCACCACGAGGAGCTCGATAAGCGTGAACGCGCGCCGCGCTCGTTGACACCGTCTGTCTGGAGGCTGATAGACCACCGTTCTTACTCCCTCCCTAGAGCCGGGACCGCGCCGTGCGCCGGCGGTCGTAGGCCGCTTCGGGCCCGCGCTCGAGCAGGGCGCTCACGCGCCGCCTGAGCGCGCCGAGCCGCCGCGCGTGATCGAGCAACCGATCCGGGTCCCGGGCCATATACACCACCGCGATGAGGAGCTGCGCCTGGACCACGTCGGCCAGGGCGCCGCCCTCGATCAAGTGCTCGTTAAACGTCATCGGTACTCCCCGTCTCCTCCTCCGAGGCCTCGTCGTCCCCTTCCTCTGGGGACGGCTTTTTCATGAGGACAATGATCCGCCGCTGCTCCCGCGCCACCCGCCGAACGAACTCCCGAAACGCCGGGTAGTCCTTCGGCTCGATCACGGGCACGGACAGCTCGAAGCGGTTCCGGCACACGATCGCGCCGTCACGATTGACCTTGTAGGACTCGGCATATGAGCCAACGTCGGTCACGAGTGTAACCGGTTTCGGCAAGTTGCGCACGTGATATCCTTCGGGAATCGTCAGCGTCAGCTCCCCCTCGCGCCGCATCGTTTGTCCCAGGCGCAGCGGCTGGCGGCGCTCGGCGAGCGCGGTGAGCTCGAGAAGGCCGATCCGCTGCAGCGGCGCGGTGAGCACCATAAGGTCGTCGGCGAGCGCCGCGTAGTCGGGCGCGGTGTAGGCGCGGGTGTAGACGACGGTATCGGCAAGGTCGTCCATGCCGGCGATGGCGTACTCGCCGAGCACGGCGCCTGCGCAAAAATTGTTGAGCGCCTCGGCGAGCTCACGCCGCTGGACGGCTGCCTCGTCGTAGCGGTACTCGTCGCGGAACATCGTGGCGAACGCGCCGGTGTACTCGATCCGCTCGGTCATCGTGAGCGTGCCGTCGGCGGCGAGCGCGGCGGTGCCGGTGTTTTTCAGGGTATTCTCGTCGGCGCGCTGCACGGGGATGCCCATGAACTCGCCGCGTTCCTTGCCGATGACGAACACGATGCGGCCCTGGTCGCGCACAGGGACGTCGCCGAAGGCGGTCTCGCCGCCGGTGGTGTCGAGCCAGTAGCGGGTGTCTCCGACGACAAGCGTGGCGATGGCGTGGTCGAACTGGTCGAGCGTCGGCATGTCGGGGTCCACCTGGGCCATGGCGTCGGTGGGCACGAGCACGATGCTGCCCTCGAGGCCGGCGACGTCGAGCATCGTCAGCAGCAGGATGGCCTTGTCCTTGCAGTCGCCGTAGCGGTTCTCATAGATGCTGGCGGCGCTGTGTGGCTGGTAACCGTGCGGGCCGAGCTGGAGACCGACGGTGCGGATCTTCGAGCAGACGTAGTTGTAAATCGCCCGGGCCTTCCCGAGGTCCGTGGCGGCCCCCGCAATCACCTCGCCCACGGCCTTCGTGATCGCCTCGTCGGGCCGGCGCGCCTCGTCCGAGAGCCCCCGGTACCATTTCCACACCGTCTCCCACGACGGGATCGAAGTGAAAATGAGCCGCGTGCCGAGCGCCGGCGGCGGTGGCGCCTGCGGCTCCGTCGAGAGCGGCGGGACGTCGCGCATCGCGAACTCGATCGTCCGGCCGTACTCCTGCTCGTGCTCGCTCGAGGTCACCTCGAACGCGGGTTGCTCGGGCACGAGCTTGGTGGCGACGCGTTTGCTCTGCGGCACGCTGAGCCGGATCGTCACCCGCTCCTGAGGGATGTCGGTCTCGATGACGAGCGTTTTCCAAAACTCCCGGCTCAGGTGGAGATTGCGCCCCGTCTTGACAAACGTGTAATCGAGGATGCAGCCGTCCTCGACCGACGGCATGCTGAAACGCTTGTAGCGCGACTCGGTATAGACGAGCAAGGCCGTTGATTTGACGTCGCGGACGTTCGCCGGGTCGAGCGCCACCGCTTCGCCGTCCGGCTTGATCGTGCGGGCTTCCTCGATCTCGAGCGTCTCGGACAGCGTGTTGTAAAACACGATGACCTCCGAGAAGCGATGCCCCCCCTTGTTGAGAATCTTGATGCGGCGGCGCTCGCGGATCCGGTACGTCAGATCCGAACTGACCGTGTACTCGATCTCCTTGAGCAGCATGACCGCCGGCGGTTTGAGCGCGGCCCACTTCGGGCTGACCTCCGTGACCTCGGGCGGCGCCGGCGGCGCGGCGGGCTCACCTCCCGCGACGGGCTCACCCGCCATGGCCAGCTTGCCCGCCACGGCGGGCACGATCAAGGCTGCAAGCAGAACGCGTGCAATCACCAAGGACGTTCCATCTCCGCTGAGGCGAGCCACGCCCGCCTCGGTTGCCTTCCAAGCAGGGGCGAAAGAGGCGCGAAGGACAAACCGAAGCCCTTGATCCTCTCCCCAAGGATGCCACGCGTTCTTAGCACGTCAAAAGAGGGACAGTCACCTGTTTTTCTTCGCGGCGACGCTTAAGGTGCCCCGCATTCGGAGAAAAACAGGTGACCGTCCCTATTTTCAGGCGCTTCCCTGCTCGCCCTCTCTCGGCGTGGGCTGGTGGGTGCCCGCCTCGATCTCGGACACGATCCGGCCATGGCGGAAGACGCGGACCTCGTTCGTTGATTCGCTCACCGCGATGGCGATACACCCCGGCACGGCCGCCGTAATCGAGGCGGCCGACAGGTGCCGTGCCCCAAGGCCGGGGGGCAAGTCGGTCGGCGCGGCCTGGGCGTCGAGGTAGGTGCCCGCGGACTGGACAATGCCCCTCGTATCAATGATGAACGCGCCGTCAATCGTCGAGAATTCCTTGATCGTGCCGCGTACCGAAGGGTCGAGAATCTGCCGCTCGCGCTCGGCATAGCCCTTGAACGGGTTGAGCACGAGCTGGCGCACGTGCTCCTTGAGCGCCCGCATATCGCCGACGACGAAGATCGTGCCGACCGGCTTGCCCTCGCGCCCCTCGTTCGCCAGCTCGAGCGCGAGCTCGAGCACGGTGTCGAACACGCCCGCCTTCATCTTCTTGGCGAAGTCGCCGATCTCGGTCGTGGTCAACACCTCGGTCTCGGTCCCCACCTGCATCACCATGATCGTGTCGAGCATGTTCGCCTCGGGCAGCCCCGAGACGCACACGAGCCGGTCGCCCACCTTGAGCAAGTTGCGCGAGGCGGCCATGACCATCGCCACCTTGATCTTGCCCACGCGGCCCACGGGGATGTTGGGGACCTTGAGCACCTTGCACGCCCGCGCGTCCGGCGGCACGAGCTGCCCGAGGTCGTGCGCCACGAGGTAAATGTCGAAGGGGCGCTTCGAGGCATCGAGCGTGCGCATCGGCGGCAGCAGATCGGCCGAAACGAACACCGCCCGCGCACCAACCCGCTCGGCCATGGCAAAGGCGTTGTCAATCACCATGTGCGAGAGGAACCCATCATTGAGCGATGGCGGGTGCTTGGCCTGTTTTGAGCCGCCCTTCTTCGCGCGGGGCGTCTCCCTGGAGGCCTCCTTCCCCTTGGACCTCGACGTCCTGGATGAACTGCTGGAATGAGCATTCGAAGCGGCCATGATCGGTTGGGACCCTCCAAGCTCACTATAGCACATCGTCGCCGCAACAGCCTCTTTTTCTGCATGTGCCATTGACAGCTTACTCTCTCGTCGTTACACTCCGCCCCGCACAACAAGAAATGTGCCGGGCGGCATGGGAGCCGGTGGTGCGACAGGTTGACGCACGCTGACCCCAATGAGGTGTGCCACCTTGTCGCACATCTGGGGTATCGAGCGCGGACCAGACTGCTGCTCTTGGTTTGTACCGCGTTGGCCGCGAGGCAGTTAGCACAACAACGGGCCGTTGGCACCGCATTTGCACAACCCGCTTGGCCGGCGTGGCTTATCTCGCCGAGAAGAGAAGGGACACTGGAATACCTATCAAAGGAGGAACGCAAGGTTGAAAACGAATGTCAAGCCTCTTGGCGGCCGTGTACTGGTCAAGCGGCTCGAGGAGACCGAGACGACCAAGGGCGGGATCATCATCCCCGACAGCGCCAAAGAGAAGCCCAAAGAAGGCCGGGTCGTGGCGTTGGGCACCGGCAAGCTCGACAAGGACGGCAAGAAAACCGCCTTCAACTTGAAGGTCGGCGACCGGGTGCTCTTCACCTCGTACGCGGGGACGGAGATCACGGTGGATGACGAGGAATACCTCATCATGAGCGAGGACGATATCCTCGGCGTCGTGGGGTAGCCCGGAAACCGGAATTTGGAACGAAGTTGGAATCGCACGAGGGAGGACACGACCCACAATGACAGCGAAACAATTCGCCTTTAGCGAGGAGGCCCGGCGCGCCGTGCTCTCGGGCATCGAGCAGTTGAGCCGGGCGGTCAAGGCCACGCTCGGCCCGAAGGGGCGCAACGTCGTGCTCGACAAGAAGTTCGGCTCGCCCACCATCACCAAGGACGGGGTGACCGTCGCCAAGGAGATCGAGCTCAAGGACCCGAACGAGAACATGGGCGCACAGCTCGTGCGCGAAGTCGCCTCCAAAACCTCGGAGGTCGCCGGCGACGGCACCACCACCGCCACCATCCTGGCCGAGGCGATCTATCGCGAGGGCTTGAAAAACGTGGTCGCCGGCGCCAACCCGATGGCGCTCAAGCGCGGCGTGGACAAGGCGGTCGAGGCGGTGGTGAAAGCGCTCGACACGCTGAGCAAGAAGGTCAAGGACAGCTCGGAGATCTCGGCCGTGGCCGCGATCAGCGCCAACAACGACGCCGAGATCGGCACCATCATCGCCGACGCCATGGACAAGGTCGGCAAGGACGGCACGATCACCGTGGACGAGGCCAAGGGCATTGACACGACCCTTGACGTCGTCGAGGGCATGCAGTTCGACAAGGGCTACCTCTCGCCCTACTTCGTCACGAACGCCGACAGCATGGAGGCGGTGCTCGAGGACTGCCTCGTGCTGCTCCACGAGAAGAAGGTGTCCAACCTTAAGGATATGCTCCCGCTGCTCGAGAAGGTGGCCCAGACCGGCAAGCCGTTGCTCATCATCGCCGAGGACGTCGAAGGCGAGGCGCTCGCGACCCTCGTCGTGAACAAGATCCGCGGCGTGCTGAAGTGCGCCGCCGTCAAGGCGCCCGGCTTCGGCGACCGCCGCAAGGCAATGCTCCAGGACATCGCGGTGCTCACCGGCGGCCAGTTCATCACCGATGACCTCGGGATCAAGCTCGAGGGGGTCAAGCTCGAGGACCTCGGCCAGGCCAAGCGCGTGGTCATCGACAAGGAGAACACCACGATCATCGAGGGCGCCGGCAAGAAGGCCGACATCCAGGGCCGCGTCGAGCAGATCAAGAACGAGATCGAAGCGACCACGAGCGACTACGATCGCGAAAAGCTCCAGGAACGGCTCGCCAAGCTCGCCGGCGGCGTGGCCGTCGTGAGAGTCGGCGCGGCGACCGAAACCGAGATGAAGGAGAAGAAGGCCCGCGTCGAGGACGCGCTCCACGCCACGCGCGCGGCCGTCGAGGAAGGCATCATCGCCGGCGGCGGCGTCGCGCTCCTGCGCTGCGCCGAGACGGTCGGCGAGCTCAAGCTCGCGGGCGACGAGAAGACGGGCGCCGAGATCGTGCGGCGGGCGCTGGCCGAGCCGATCCGCCAGCTCGCTCTGAACGCCGGCGAGGACGGCTCGATCGTCATCGAGAAAGTTCGTTCCGGCAGCAAGGACTTCGGCTATAATGTCGCCACCGAGAAGTACGAGGACTTGGTCAAGGCCGGCGTCATTGACCCGAAGAAGGTGACGCGGATCGCCTTGCAGAACGCGGCCTCGATCGCCGGGCTGCTGCTCACGACCGAGGCGCTCGTGACCGAGATCCCCGAGAAGGAAAAGACCCCGCCAATGCCCCCGGGCGGCGGCTACGGCGGCGAGATGTACTAAGGCGGCCCGGCCGGAACCGGGCACAGGCCGTAAACGTCCAAAACCGGTGTGCCCCGCAGTGCACTTGACTGCGGGGCCACCGATCACTTCAACCGCATAGGAGCACGCGCCGTCTATGGTACCGGCAAAGCTCGGAACAGTCGTCAGTGCCGAAGCCAACTTGAACACCTTCGAGCTCGTGCTGCTCGGGGCCGATCGCGCGCGCCAGCTCATGCGCGGCTCGCGACCGATGCTCGAAACCGAGGTGAAGCATCCGACCAGCATCGTACTCGAGGAGTTCGCCGCCGAGCTGCTCAAGGCCGAGCCGAAGGACGACAGCCCAATCCAGCCGGGCCCAGGAAGCGAGGACGTCGAGTGAGGTGATCGGCCATGCCAACCTACGAGTATGAATGCGGGCGCTGCGCCCACACCTTCGAGGCGTTCCAAAGCATGACCGAGAAGCCGCTCCGCCGATGCCCCCAATGCGGGGGCAAGGTCCGTCGCCTTATCGGCGCCGGCGCGGGCGTCATCTTCAAGGGCTCCGGCTTCCACGCGACCGACTACCGCAGCAAGAGCTACGCGGACGCCGCCAAGGCCGACAAGCCGAAGCCCAAGAACGAATGCCCCGCCAAAGGCTCGGGATGCCCCGGAGGCTCGTGCAGCGCCTCCTAGGTACGGAGGCCCCAAAATGAACCGGATGATCCTCGCGGCCGCCGCCGCTGCAGTCACCCTCTTCGCCCTGAACGCACCCTGCGCCGCACCCCCCACGGACGAGCTCAGGCGTACCGCCATCGTCAAGGCGGTCGAGGCCGCCGGCCCCGCCGTGGTCAACGTGAGCACCGAGCGCATC
>Ga0180431_10006610_pt1 | contig 13710 bp, 7 predicted proteins | sample SS_ome_11_FD_132459 | JGI IMG/M metagenome (GOLD analysis project Ga0180431, IMG submission 132459) | Hypersaline lake sediment archaeal communities from the Salton Sea, California, USA - SS_1_MS_1 metaG | ecosystem: Environmental > Aquatic > Non-marine Saline and Alkaline > Hypersaline >... | reverse complement strand
GGAAAAGATTCAGAAACACCTGCTGCATCTGGTTGAAGTCCGCGTTGACCGCGGGAAGCTCGTCGGGGTATTTCTCCACGACCTCCATCATGTTGTTGTTGATATCCTTGTTCAACAACAGCAGCACCTCCCTGATGACGTCCCGGATGTCGCACCGGGTGGGCATGGGGCGGCGGGGCTTCGCGAAGGAGAAGAACGTGCGCAGCAGTGAATCGAGGCGATCGATCTCCTTGACGATCCTGATGAGAAACTCCCGCTGGGGATCGTCTTTCTCAAGCTCCTCCTCCATGGCCTGGGCCGTGGTCTTGATGGCGGCCAGGGGATTTCTGATCTCGTGGGCTATGCCTGAGGATATCTCTCCCAGGGACGCAAGGCGATCCATCCTCAGGATCTCTTCCTGCATCCGGTTTATTTCCGTGAGGTCCCGAAAGGTGATGATATGCCCCCGGGCCGACCCCTCCTCGCCGGTAAAAACGGTGGTGCTGTAACCGATGGATATTTTCTCGCCGTCGGATCTGCTGACCTCGGTCTCCCGGGCGATCCTCGCCTCTCCCACCCGATACCCGGTGGAAAGTATCGCCGCCAGTACCTCATCATTGAAGATTCTGCCGATGTGCTCGCCGATGACCCGCTTCTGGTCATATTCCAGTATCTTCTGGGCGGCCTTGTTAAAGAAGAGGATACGCTGCTCCTCATCGATGGCGATCAAACCGTCCTGAACGATCTCCACGACGCTCGTGGTGAACTCCATGAGATCCCGCAACCCATCTCCATGCGCCACGGCGACGTCTTTTTCCTGCATCTCCTTGTTTTTCAATGTGACCCCGGTCCGTTTCAATGTTCGTACGAGAAAAACTCATCGTGTCTTCATATTGGCAAAATTAATGTAACAGAGGGTGTACGCAATGTCAAACGATTCTCTTCCCGTATCAGAGACGCAAAAAGATTGATTTTTTTTGTTCGAGGTGTTATCACTACACTATACGAAACAGTCACAACGGAGGTTTCAATGGCGGTGACCGGCATCGTGAAGGATCCGATTTATCTGGAGCACAAAACCGGAAGTTTCCACCCGGAAAGCACCGAACGCCTCAAGGTCCTGTACGAAATGCTCGAAGATCAGGACATTGCCGGCAACGTCGATATCATCTCGCCCCGAAAGGCCACCCGGGAGGAGATCCAGATGGTTCATGACCCGTCCTATTTCGAGCGCGTGGCCGCAACCGAGGGCCTCCCTCACTCGTCACTGGACCCGGACACCCAGACATCTGAGAAGTCATACGAGGCGGCGCTGTTCGCCGCCGGGGGCCTGCTTCTCGGGATTGACCGCATCTTCGAGGAAAAAAATAGTAACGTCTTCGCCCTGGTCCGCCCCCCGGGACACCACGCCGAGGCGGGCAGGGGCATGGGCTTTTGTATCTTCAACAACATCGCCATAGCGGCCCTCTACGCCATCAAGACCTACAATATCAAAAAGGTCCTCATCGTCGACTGGGACCTGCACCACGGAAACGCCACCCAGCACTCCTTCGAGGGAGACAAGCGCGTCCTCTACTTCTCCACCCACCAGTATCCCTACTACCCGGGCACCGGCTCCTTCGAGGAGGTGGGCAAGGGCGACGCCCGGGGATTCAACGTCAACGTGCCGCTCCAGGTGGGCAACGGCGATCCGGAGTATTACAAGATATTCAAACAGGTCCTGGAGCCCATCGCCTTCGAGTTCGAGCCGGAGCTGGTGCTCGTCTCCGCCGGGTTCGACATCTACTTCAAGGATCCCCTGGGAGGCATGGAGGTGACCCCCGAGGGATTCGCCGCCCTGACGGACGTGCTGATGACAATCGCGAAGACCTTCGCCGGTGACCGCATGCTGATCACCCTGGAGGGGGGCTATCACCTGGGCGGTCTCAGGGACGGCACCAAGGCGGTCATCAAACACATGATGGGTGACACCACCTCACAGGACCTGGAGCTTCCGAAGAAAAACCTGGAAAATATCGGCCAAAAGGCCAACTACCCGATCAAGCGGGCGATATCGGTACAGCGTGAATTCTGGGGTTGTTTTTAGGTTCTCATTCACACATCGCCCCTCATCACCGGACTCTCCCGCATCGCCCCGGCGTTTCGTTTCGGGGAAACACCCGGCATAATCCGGCGGCATCACGGCACGAGGTCACCGATCCCCGGTGGGATCGGATTCATCCCCCGGTCCCCTTTTCATTTGGGAGAACAACGATGACACGTGAAACCATAGCCGGTCTATTCCTGGAACAATCCGAATCCCACCCAAACGACATCATCATCTCATACAAGCGGTCGCCGGGAGGTACATACAGCGACATTACCTGGAAGGGGCTTCTGGATATGTCCCTCTCCTTCGCCTCGGGCCTGCTCTCCCTCGGGTTCTCTCCGGGAGAGCGCCTCGCCGTCCTCTCATTCAACCGGCTGGAGTGGATCGTCACCGACCTGGGGACGATGCTCATCGGTGGCGTGGACGTCCCCATCTACCATACGAACACCCCGGATCAGTGCGCGTATATCATTAAAGACGCCGGCGTCTCGTACATCGTGGTGGAAGACGCCGTGCAGCTCGAAAAAATCCTCCAGAAAAAAGACGAGCTCCCGGATTTGAAGCACATCATCCTCATCTCCGACGACCCAAATCGGAAAGACAGCGGCGTCATCTCATTTCGAGAGCTGATGGAGACCGGGAAACAGGAGCGGGCGAACCGGGAGGAGGAGCTCCTCCGGCGGGCACGGGCCGTCGATCCGGACGACACCGCAACCATCGTCTACACCTCCGGCACCACCGGGCCGCCGAAGGGGTGCCTGTTGAGCCACCGAAACACCCTCTTTGTCCTCGGTTCCATCCACGCCCTCATCCAGATAGACAACACCCGTCACCGATCACTCCTCATCCTCCCCCTCTCCCACTTCTACCCCCGGGTCTCCGGATATTATTACAACCTGTTCCAAAATATCCCCCTGGCCGTCGCCGAATCCATCGACACCCTGGCGGCGGACATGGCACAGGTCAAGCCCACCTATTTCTGCAGCGTCCCCCGGGTCTTCGAAAAGGTTTACGCCCGGATCGTCTCTGCGGCGGAGAAGGGATCGGCCCTCAAAAGACTCCTCTTTCGCTGGGCCGTCTCCGTCGGCAGGAGGCGAAGTCGGGCCATCACGGCGGGAAAATCGCCGTCACTCTTCACGAGGATCCAGTACTCCGTCGCCTCCGCCCTGGTGTTCAAGAAGATCAAGAACGTCCTGGGGGGGAAGCTCGAATTCGCGGTGTCCGCCGGCGCCCCCCTGTCCGCGGAGGTGGGGGAGTTCATCCACAGCATCGGCGTGGTGGTCATCGAGTTCTACGGCCTCACCGAGACCGTGGGCGGCACCATGACCACCTTCAGCGAGTTTCGCTACGGCACCGTGGGGAAGGCCATGCCCGGCTTCGAGGTCACCCTGGCCCCGGACGGGGAGATCCTCATCCGGGGCAACAACTTCAAGGGGTATCACAACAGACCGGAGCTGACCGATCAGGTGCTGAGAGACGGCTGGTGCTACACCGGTGACGTGGGGAGGTGGGACGACGACGGCTTTCTGGTTATCACCGACCGGAAAAAGGACCTTATCATCACCTCCGGGGGGAAAAACGTCTCCCCCCAGAACATCGAGAACCGCCTCAAGCAGATACCCCTTGTGGCCAACGCCATCGTCATCGGCGACGGCAGGAACTACCTGACGGCGCTTCTGACCCTTGACCCCGAGGAGGCCCGGCTGTTCGCCGCGGAGTTGGGTATCCCCCCGGACACCGAGGAAGAGATCGCCCGACACCCGTCGATCCGGGACGTCATCGAAAAGGGTATCGAGGCGGCCAACGCCGACCTCGCCCGGTTCGAGACCATCAAGAAATTCGCCGTGCTCCCCCACGATTTCACCCAGGATCGGGGCGAGATCACCCCCACCCTGAAGCTGAGGCGAAAGGTGATCCTGGAGCGCTACGCCGACGTCATCGGCTCCCTCTACGACCGGAGCGGATAACGGGATCGATGCGGGGCGTCACACCTGCAGCGGCGGACAGTGGAGCGCCGGGAGTGTTTATATTCGTTTTTCTCTATGCTCCCATTGACAATACGGGTATAATACTCCAACTCCGATCGACGGCGTTTTTCTCACCCGCTCCCACGGGTGCCCGGTCGGAATCATCGATCACCACCCGAGCGGCTGGCTATTCATGACACACGTCACCTTCGGCCCCTTCCACCCGCACCTGGAAGGACGCTTTCTCGACACACTGCTCGACCTGAAGAAAGACGACCCCTTTGGGGAAATTCTCGTCATCACCCCCACCCGGGCCCTCTCCCACAGGCTCATGTCTCTTCTCGCCCACGAAAGGCCACTCCTCGGTGTCCGGTTTTCCACCTTCCTCACCTTCGCCTACGAGATCATCCGAAGGGCGGGTGAAACCCTCCCCCCGGTCTCGAACCGGGCGGTCACCCGGCTCCTGTTGGCCGACGCCGGGGCGGAATGTACCGATCCAGAAGGGAGATATTCGGACCTCTTCCGGTTCGACGGTTATACCAGCGCCCTGATCTCCCTCTTTTCCCGCATGACGTCCCACCTGATCGATCCCGCAAAGGTTGACACTCCGAGCGACCTGGAGCGTCTCGTCCTTGATATATGTGCCCGGCACCGGGGAAAAAAGCGGGAAATGAGCATATATGACACCGAGGACCGGGTCTTTCGGGCGCTGGAAATTCTCTCGGCGGGCGAACAAATCGAAACGCCGACAACGACGCTTCTCTACGGCTTTTACGACCTCAACCCCCTCCAGCGGGAGATCGTCACCCGCCTCTCCTCCCGGGGAGAGCTCTTCATCTTCTCACCGGCGATCCCCGGGGAGGAGGCCTCCGCCTACGCCGAGGAGACCTCCCGGCTGTTCGACCACATTTCGTCAGAGCCGCCGACTATTCTCTCACGTGAGAGCACGTTACTTTCGCCCGGCCCGTCACCGGTGGCCATTCGCCCCCCGGCACCGGGTGCGAGCGTCCGGGTCGTCTCCGCGTCCGGGATCGTCGGCGAGGCCCAGGCGGCGGCCCGCGGGATATTGGAGATCAAGGAGGAGCGGCCCGACCTCCCCTGGCGGGATATCGGCGTGGTGACCCTGGATCCCATGAGCTCCCCCCTTCACCTGGAGGAGGCGTTTCGCCGGTATTCGATCCCTGCGTATTTCGACCGGGGATTTCCCCTGACCCGCTCCCCAATGACCGCGGCATGCCTGACGCTTTTCGGCCTTACCCGCAACCGCCCGGCCCGAGCGGAGGTGACGACGCTCCTGTCGTCTCGTTTCTTCACCTGGCCGGGCCTCGATCCCGAAGACGAACAATGGGTGCGGGACCACAGCCACCTGGCCGAGGTCATCGCCAGGGATGCCGGGATCGTCCATGGGCTGGAGCCGTTCAGGGACGCCTGGGATCAGGCGTCCCGGGACGCCCTTCCGGGCATCCCGGGGGAAGACGAGGAGGATCCCGACGCCTCCCGCATCAGGGGGCTGTGCGCCCGCTTCGCCCGGGCCACAAGGGATGTCACAGATCGCCTCATCGACGATATCTCTTCCCTTCCCCCCTCGGACGACCCGACGTCCTACGCCGAGGGCTTTTCAGCCCTCCTCCAAACCTATATTCGCCACGAACCGGAAGACGAGCAGGTATACACCGCGCTTTCCGGGATCATCGACGAGATGGCGGGGATCTCGGCCGTGCGAAAAAACATACCCCTGGCCGATTTCGTCTCCCTCGTGTCCGAAAGCATCGAAGAGACGATACTCCCCGACCGATCGGGCCAGGACGGGGTATTCGTGGGGGATTTGATGAGCATCCGGGGGCTCTCCTTCGACGTGATGATCGTCACGGGCATGAACGGGGGGGTCTTCCCCCGGAAGGGAATCGCCGACCCGCTTTTGGGAGAGGCTACCCGGGAAAAGCTGGGGCTCCCCACCTTCCGGTCGCTCTATCCCGAAGATCTCTTCCTCTTTTCCCTGGCGATGGAGGCGGCCCGGGGAGAGCTTGTGTTGTTCTACCGGCGAAGCGACGACAAGGGGAGAACGGCCATCCCCTCAATCGTGCTGGATCGAATAATGGCGGGGGACCTGACCGGTACGCCGATCCCCCCGGAGCCGGCCCCCCGCTACGCCGCCCTGGACCTTTTCTGTGCCCGGTATACCGAAAAGGACCTCCGCACGGCACATTTGCTGGAGGCGTTTCGAACAGGCCGTATCGACCCCGCCCGGGCGGTGGTTCTCTCGTCTCCGAGCCTCTCCCGGGGTATCGAGGCGATGGACCACAAGCCCCTCTTCGGCCCCTACGGCATATACGACGGCGTTATCGGCCCCCGGGATGAGCTGCAGGAGGCGACACGACGGCTGAGTCCCCGGCGGCTGGAGGTTTTCGCCCTCTGCCCGTTTCGGTTTTTCATGGAATATATACTGGAGACCGGGGCCGTCGAGGAGCCGGAGCTGCCGGTGGACATGGATCGCGACGAGATCGGCAGCGCATACCACCGGATCCTCTACCGGCTCTTCAGCGCCCTGAACAGGGAAAACCTCCTGCCGATTTCGGACTCCACCGTTGAAGATGCCCGAAGGCGGCTCTTCCCCATCATCGACGACGAGCTCTCCCACCGCATGGGGCCGATCCCCGCCCTGGTCGAGCGGGCCCGCCGGGAGTTCATCACCGATAGCCTCATCGAAACCCTGGCCCACGAGGCCGACCGGGAGTCCGGGGGAGTCGTCCCCCGGTTCTTCGAGTGGCGGTTCGGCTTTCTCCCCTCGGAATACAACGAGGAGACGACACCGCCGCTCATTCTGGAAACCCCCTCGGGGACGGTGGAGATCACCGGGAAGGTGGATCGGATCGACGAGGATACCGAACATCGTATTTTCGAGGTGGTGGACTACAAGTCCGGCAGACCGTCAAAGCCAAAACTTGACAAACGAATACAAAAGGGCCTCTCCCTGCAGCTCCCCCTCTATCTCCTCGCCACCCGGGATGTTCTCTTCTCCGGCGACTTCACCCCGACGGGGGCCTCACTCATCAACCTGGAACAACCCATCGGCCCGGATAAGGAGGAGCGGCTGGACCTGGGAGACTCCCCGGACATCCTGGACGCCGCCCTCCTCCACATCCACCGGTTCGTGGAGATGATGCGCCGGGGCGTTTTCTTCCCCGCCGGGGTGGAGCCGGACAAGGGATGCCGATTCTGCGACCACAGGAATCACTGTCGATCGAGATCGAAGGATATCGCACAAATCAAAAAGCACAAGACGCTGGTATCCCTCGGCCTCGACGGGGCGCCCGATGAAGAAGGGGACATCGATGACTGACACGACATCGATCGGAACAAACAAGGTCGTCATCGCCGGAGCCGGCTCCGGGAAGACCACCACCCTCATCGGGGAGATCATCTCCCTCGTCACCAAGCGGAAGGTCCCCCTGGAGAAGATCGCCGCCATCACCTTCACCGAAAAGGCGGCGGCGGAGATCAAGGAGCGCCTCAGAAACGAGATCGTGCAGCTCGCGGCAGAAGACCCGGACGGGGGATGGCACGAGGCCCTGATCTCCCTGGAGCAGGCCCAGATCAGCACCATCCACTCCCTGGCGTCCCGGATACTCCGGGAAAATCCGTTGGAGGCGGGAGTCGATCCGAGCTTCACCGTCACCGAAGACGTCGAGGGGAGGCTGCTGGACGACGAGATTTGGGACGACTGGGCGGGCCGGGTCCTTGCCGGGGGGGGAGCGCACGATGACGACATCGTGACCCTCATCAAGTACCTGGGCGTTTCGGGGATGAAGCGCTTCGCCGAAACCCTCGCGGCCCGGCCGGACAAGCTGGCACAATACCGGGAAAGCCGCTCGAAATCAGATCGGGATGACGAGGAGCGGCGGCGCCTCGATGCGCTTCGCACCCTCGCCGAAGAGTTGGGCGGCCTCCTAGAGCAAGCGGACGACGATGACAAGCTCCTTATTCACTGCCGCTTTCTCTCCGATACCCTGCATCACGAGAGCCTCGAAGACATATGGGCCGCCTTTTCTGAGGCTCCTATACAGAGACGGGGCGGGATCGTCAAAAAATGGCGGGACGAGGCGACGTTCCAGGAGGCGATGAGTCTGAGAAGCGACGCAATCGACGAAATAAAGAAGATCCCTACATTCCTCGAACTCCTGGAGGAGGACGAGCTCGTAAGCATCGGGGTGGAGGTCCTGTCCGACTACGTGGACTTCCGCGCCGCCGAGCGGAACCGCCGGGGGGCCCTGACCCACTTCGATCTCCTCTACCAGGCATACCTCCTGATCCGGGACAACAAGAACGTCAGGAGGCGATACCAGCACCTCTTCCATTGCATCCTTGTCGACGAGTTCCAGGATACCGACCCGATCCAGACGAAGCTCATCCTCTTTCTGACAGAAAAGTCCCCCACGGCGGAAAAGCCGGAAGACGCGGTGCCGGGGCCGGGGAGGCTCTTCATCGTCGGCGATCCCCAGCAGTCCATCTACGGCTTTACCGACGCCGATATCGGCCTCTTTTACCAAACCAGGGACAGGATCATCGCCGCCGGCGGTAAAATCGAGCGGCTGGAAAACAACTACCGCAGTCAAACGCATCTCGTCCGGTTTCAGAATCTCTTCTTCAAGGAGGACATCCGCTACCGGGAGGAGTCGTACGCCGTGGACTACCAGGAAATGAATCCGATCCATGAAGACGTCGAGGGCGTTCCCCCGCCCCTGGTGGAGGTGGTCGATTCGGACCCGGGAGAGAATAACCACTCCGCCGACGAGGTGCGGCGCCGGGAGGCGGCCTACATCGCCCGGCGCATCAAGGAGCTGGTGAATCTGAAAACCGACGGCGCCGTCATCCGGGATACGAGCGGGACCCGCCCCCCCGGATACGGGGATATCGCCATCCTGCTCCGGTCCATCTCCACTATATCCTCCATCTACGAGGAGGCCCTGAAGGCCGAAAACATCCCCTATCACATCCTGGGGGGACGGAACTACTACCAGCGACAGGAGATATACGATCTCTCGAACATCCTGGCGGCGGCCCAGGATCCCACGGACCGCCGGGCTCTGGTATCGGCGCTTCGTTCGCCCGTATTCGGCGTGGACGATAGCACGATCTTTGATCTCAAAACGAGCGATATGCTCGACTACCTCTCCCATGAACCGCCGGGACCGGCGGGGGAGGCGTTTCAGGTACTCCGGGAGCTGAACAGGATCCGGGGCGAGCGATTCGTGTCCGGCCTGATCGAGGAGATTTATCGAAACACCGACATGCTGGAGATACACGCCTTCGGCCCCGGCGGCCCCCAGCGGGTCGGGAACCTGTTGAAGATCCAGAGGATCGCCCGGGAGCGGGAGGCGGAAGGAAGGCTCACCCTGTCCGACTTCATCTCTCTTCTCTCCTTCCTTGCCGAATCGGACAAAGACGAGGGGGAGGAGATGGTGGCCGACGAGGGACAGGACGCCGTCAAAATCATGACCATTCACAAATCCAAGGGGCTGGAGTTCCCCATCGTGGTGCTGCCGAACCTGGGCGGCGCCATCACCTACCGGGACGATACAGGCGGCATATACATCATTGAGGAAGGGGAGAAGGGCATCCGGGCGGGGATAAAGGCCGCGGGCCTCAAGGATATGGCCTATGGGACACACATCAAGGAGCGCTCTAAAGGGCGATACGAGAGCGAGGAGAAGCGGCTTCTCTACGTGGCGGCCACCCGGGCGAGGGATCGGCTCATATTGATCGGCTCGCCGAAAAGCAAAAACTGCCACATGAACAGAATCGTCCAGTGGTACGCCGAGAATGAATCGACACACGACCTCCCGGTCCGAATGATCGAGCTGACCGACGAGGCAGAGGCCGGGGCCCCGGACATGGTCCGTGCCCACCGATCTGAAACTTACCTGGAGGGGGACGCGGACGCCTCGTTTTTGATCGATGTCCAAAAAAGAGAGGAGGCCCGCCGGGAGGAGATGCTCCTGGCGAGGGAGCGGCGGACCTTTCTCTCGGTAACCGAGAAAAAATCGATCTTCGAGCCGGACGAGGACCTCCAAGACACCCCCGCCGCCGGCCCGGAGGCGGAGCGATCCGACTGGGCGAGGCTGGTGGGGATCGTGGTGCACGACGCCCTGGAGCTGGCCCGGTTCGACGAGACCGACGACCCGAAGCATTTGGTCGGACGGGCCATCGCCTTTTTGAGCGAGACCGATCCCGGGTACGACGAGATATACGAGGAGTCGGCCCGATTGGTGACCCGATTCATCGAATCACCCCTCTACCGGGAGATCGCGGGGGCGACCGTCCTGGGACGGGAAATCCCCCTGCTCTCCACCGACGACGATCGGGTGCTGACCGGGCGTATCGACCTGTGCTACCGGACGGGAAGCGACATCGTCATCCTCGATTACAAGACCGATCGCATCGACCCGGAAGACGCCGAAACCGCCGCACAGCGGCGCTACCGGGGGCAGATATCGGCCTATACAGACGCCGTGTCCCGGGCGGTCAACGACGATTCCGTCCGGGTATCCGGAGTCGTCCACTTCATCCGGACGGGACAGACCATAAAATTTGACCATCCTTGACATCCCCATCCCCGGTTGATACCATACCCATGATATGCAATCTTTTCGCATATACAACCCTATCAATGAGGTGACCGTATGATCAGAAAAAAGGCTTTTCTTTTTACGATCGTCCTTATATTGCTGATTCCCGTCCTCGCATTTGCTGAAGATATCTACGTGGCCGACAGCGCCTACACCCTGGAGGCGGGTGAGACCGTCTCCGACAACCTGTATGTCATCGCCGGGGATATCACCATTCACGGAAACGTGGACGGCGACCTCTATCTTCTCGGATCGAATATCTATATCTCCGGAACGGTGACGGGAGACCTCTACGCCATGGGTGGAGACGTGATCGTCGAGGGAACCGTCGATGGAGATGGATACATTCTGGGGGGCGACGTGGAGCTCTCCGGAGAATTTGATGGAATCCTCCACGCCGCGGGCGGCAAGCTGGATCTCTCCGGCGCCTTTGGTGATGAGGTCAACTGCGGCGGCGGCGTGGTACGCCTCTCGGGAACCTTCTCCGACAACGCCAATATCCAGGCGGGCACCCTCCAGCTCCTTTCCGGGACCGTCATCGAGGGCGATCTCAACTACGGCGTCAAGAACTTCGACCGGGCAGAGGACGTCACCATCGCCGGCTCCATCAACGAGATACCGGAAGCCGAATGGGAGGGCGGAGGACCGGGCTGGGGTTTCGTCATCCTCTTCTGGCTCGTGGGGCTGGTCGGCTATTTCATCGTCGGCATGGCGCTCTATGGATTCTTCCCGAATTTCACGAAGGACGCGGTGGACCGGGTCTTTGCCCAGTTCGCGCCGAACCTGGGCTGGGGCGTGCTGCTGTTCCTGTTGACGCCGCTGGTGGTGCTGGTGCTTCTCATAACCGTCGTCGGCATCCCCCTGGGGATACTGCTGGGCATCGCCTACGGTGTGGGTATCTTCATCGGGGAGGTCATCGTCTCAGCGGCCCTGGGCGGCCTTGTCTTTTCGCTCTTTAAGAAGACCGACGCCGCCTACTGGCTCAGGCTCCTGGTGGGATTGATCATCCTGTTTCTGGTTGCCCTTATCCCCATCGTCAATGTCATCGCGGCGATACTCATCTGGATCCTGGGGCTGGGAAACCTGGCGCTCTTCATCGGAGAGGCGCGAAAGGCGGGCGCATCCGCCTGATGGATGCCGTTTCCGTCTCACGCCGCCGCGTTGACGCGTGGGACGAAGTAGATATCACCACGACCGGGGGGATCGGCCGCTTCCATGCGGCCCTTCCCCTCGTTTTATTCATTTAAGGAGCACTGTTATGGCAAAGATAGCCGCGATACTGACCGACTGGTTCGAGGATGTGGAATATACGAAACCGGCGGACGCCTTTCGGGAGGCGGGACATACGGTGACGACGGTGGGGCTCACCGCCGGCGCCGCCGTTATCGGCAAGAAGGAGTGGACGAAGGTGACCGTGGACGCGTCGTTCGACGACGTCACCCCCGACGAGTTTGACGCATTATTGATTCCCGGGGGATACTCGCCGGATAAGCTGCGGGCCCACGAAAAGCCGGTGGCCTTCGTGAGGGCCTTCGTGAGGGCCTTCATGGAGGAGGGAAAGCCGGTCTTCTCCATCTGCCACGCCCCCCAGATCCTCATCACCGCGAAAACCCTGAAGGGAAGGCGCGTCACCGGCTATATATCAATCGTCCAGGATATCATCAACGCCGGGGCGGACTACGAGGATAAAGAGGTCATCGTGGACGGGAATTTGGTCACCAGCAGGCAGCCCTCGGATATCCCGGCGTTCATCCGGGAGTCCCTGAAGCTCCTGGAGGGCTGATCTTCGGGGCCGTTCTATGGATAAATGCGCCCCATCATCCGGGGAAAAGGTATCGCCTCCCTCAGGTGCTCGATCCCGCTGATCCACGCCACGGTCCGCTCGATCCCCAGGCCGAAGCCCGAGTGGATCACCGAGCCGTATTTCCTCAAGTCCAGGTACCAGCCGTAGGCATCCTCGGGCAGCCCCTCCTCCCGGATGCGTGAAAGCAGGATATCGTAATCGTCCTCCCGCTGGGAGCCGCCGATGATCTCACCGTAGCCCTCAGGCGCCAGGAGGTCGTCGCACTTGACGACGTCGTCCCTTTCCAAGTGGCGCTTCATGTAAAATGCCTTGGCCTCTTTCGGGTAGTCATACACGAAGACCGGCCTGTCGAACTGCCTGGTGAGAATAGTCTCGTCCTCGGCCCCCAGGTCCTCCCCCCATTGGACGGCGCTCCCTGCCTCCTTGAGTCGATCCACCGCCTCGTCGTAGGAAATGCGGTGAAAGGGGGGCTTCACCTTGAGAAGCGGCTCGGTATCCCGCTTGAGGGATGCCAGCTCCGCCGGGCGGTTTTCCAACACCTGGGCGACGATATAGCTCACCAGCTCCTCCTGGAAATCCATGTTGCCGTCCGAATCGACGAAGGCCATCTCCCCCTCGACCATCCAGAACTCGGTGAGGTGCCGCCGCGTTTTGGATTTTTCCGCGCGAAACGTGGGCCCGAAGCAGAAGACCTTCTCGAAGGCGTAGATCGCCGCCTCCAGGTAGAGCTGGCCGGTCTGGGCCAGGTATGCGTTGCCCAGATCGAAGTACTCGGTGGAAAAGAGGGTACCCGCGCTCTCGCCGATGGAGCCTGTGAGGATGGGGCTGTCGACGAGGAGAAATCCCCGATCCCGGAAGAAGGACCTGATGGCCCAGATCACCTCGTCCCGAATGCGCATGATCGCGAGCTGCCGCCGGGAGCGAAGCCACAGGTGCCGGTTGGAGAGGAGGAAATCCACGCCGTGGGACTTCGGGGTGATCGGAAAGTCCGTCGACTCGCTGATGACCTCAATCTCGTCGGCCAGAAGCTCGTACCCCCCCGGCGCCCTCGGCTCCTCCCGGATGGTTCCCGCGATGTACAAAGCCGATTCCTGGCCCAGGTGCCGGGCGCGGTCGAACAGCTCGTCTCCCACCTGGTCTCTTTCCATAACGCACTGCACGATGCCCGCTGCATCCCTGACGATGAGAAACGCCACCTGGCCGCTGCCCCGGGTGTTCATGAGCCACCCCCGTATGGCCCGGTGC
>Ga0180431_10006609_pt1 | contig 13715 bp, 7 predicted proteins | sample SS_ome_11_FD_132459 | JGI IMG/M metagenome (GOLD analysis project Ga0180431, IMG submission 132459) | Hypersaline lake sediment archaeal communities from the Salton Sea, California, USA - SS_1_MS_1 metaG | ecosystem: Environmental > Aquatic > Non-marine Saline and Alkaline > Hypersaline >... | reverse complement strand
GACCCGGCCGTCGACAACTCGGCGGTGCTGTTCGAGGGACGCGTCGATGCCAACACCCGTCTGCGGAGCGGCACGCGGTTCGACGCTCGCTTGAGCCGCGAGTCACGGGTGGAGCGGCGCGGGATTGCCCTGACCGATCTCGGTCTCGATGTGGAGCAGCCCATTCCGAACGCATCGGGTCTCAAAGTGGCGGCGGGGATTTCTCGCAACTGGTTTGATGACCAGGAAGACGACGCCGCCGACTACGGTGAGACCCAGGTTCGGTTCGGTATCGAACGCCCTCAGGGAAGGCAGCGATTCGACGCCGGCGTGGTGTACCGCAATCGCTCCTACGGCGAAAGCGCGTCGGCCCTGCTCGACTACAGCGTGACCACGGCCCGCGCGAGCACCGAGCTGCCGTTCGCGGACCATCGCCTCCTCGCCTCGATCTCCCACACCTCCCGCGACGGGGAAGCGGTCGGCGGCGATTTCTCGATCCTCAACCCGGCCGTCACGCTCCGCCTGGGGGCCCGAGGTTCGGAGCTTCACGTTGCGGCCGAGCGTTACCAAGCCACCGAGGACCCCGAGGGGACGGCCGATACCGATCGTTTGAAGGCCCATCTCCGCCTGGGCTGGAAGCATCCGGGCCGGCAGGGCTACTCCGGTCCCGAGCTTCTGTGGAATCGCTTTCCCAACCAGACCGACGCCGGGCATGTCGATTTCGGATGGGCCGCTCGCGCCACGGGCACCAGTCGGGGACTCGACCCGCAGGCTCAACGCCGCCGCGCGAGCTGGTGGCGCGCCTACTACCGCCGCCACGAGCGGGACGACGCCTACGACTTCATCGGATTCTCGTTCCGCACGACCCGCCGGCCCCTGACGCGCGGCCTGTTGGCGGAGCTCGCCGTGGCGGGGCGGGGTTACGTGGAGACCGCCGACTACGATTCCATCGGCGAGGTGGGCGGGAATCCCGATGTAGGCGAGATCTTCACCGCCCTCGGGGAGCTGGTCGAGGCCTTCGGTCCCACGCGTTCCCCGCACTCGCTCGACGCCTTTTATCGACTGGGGGGGGTGTGGCGGCAGACCGAAGGTCCCCTCCGCTCGCTGGAGATCACCGGCAGCCTGAACCACAAGCTGTACGTCGATTCCGAGCGGCACCGGTTGCAGGAGAAGGCGGATGATCTGGCGGCCATGCTCCCCGACAGCCTCACCGATGGACACCCGCTGGGAGACGTCGACTTTCTGCTGCGGAACACGATCAACCGGGCCGGGTGGGGCCTGGGAGCGTCCGCGGAGGTGACTCCGTCGGCCGGCGCACGGGCCCGTGTTTCGCTCCGCTATGAACAGGACGTTCTCTACAACGCCGACCCGATCCAAACCACGAGCAGCATCGATGTCAAGATGAGTGGCGACTACCAGCTCCGCCCGGACATCCGACTGGAGGCCTACGTCGACCTGCACAAGGTCGAGGTGGGAGACGGGGACAGCTCACAGGATTACAGCCGAACCGAATTCGCGCTGCGGGTTCACTATCGCTTCTAGGACCCTCGAGCGGGTGGGGAGAGCAATATGGGATGGCGGAAGATGAAGCGCGGACAACTCCTGAGCCTTGGGACGGCGGGCCTCGTCGCAATCTTGTGCACGCTTGCCGCCGGAGCCGAGGAGTCGATCGATCCTCTCCGCGGGCGCTTGATCCTCTCGGAGACGGACCTTTCCCTCCGCGCCGGGGCGGTCGAGCTCGCGCTCACCCGATCATGGGTCGGATCGGAGCAGGAGATGCCGGGTCTGCTGGGTGCGGGCTGGCAGCTCAACTGGGAAGCGACCGATGCCATCGACGACCGCATCCACTTGACTCGCTCGGTCGATGGCCGGCTCGTGCGCATCGACGGCCCTCATGGCCAATCCATCGTCATGGAGTCCGATGACCAGGGGCGGATCACGCTGGCGACGGGCTCAACGGGCGATCAGGTTCGCTGGTCTTATACAGGCGGCCAGCTCGCCTTTGTGGCGGTCAACGGCGGTCCGCCCACGAGCTACGCGTATGACCTCGACGGTCGGCTGGAGGTGATCGATGATCCCCGCGCCGGGCGCGTCCGGATCATCTATGATGACGAGGGCCGCGTCAGCGGCCGGCGTTGGGCGGACGGTGCCGAGGAGAGGTATGAATACGATCCCCTCACGCAGATGATCCGCCACACCGATCCTCTGGGAGCGTTGACCTCCATCCGCTGGGATCCGGAGGCGCGGCGGGAAGAGAGGATCGATCCGCTGGGGAACCGCACCGTCATCGAGTACGACGAGGGGGGACGGGTGCGGGCGTTGACCGATCCGATCGGCGACGTCACGCGTCTGACGTACGATGCCCAGGGGCGGCTTCTTTCGATGACCGGATGCTGCAGCGGAATCCGTACGCTCGAGTTTGAGGGAGCGGGCGATCGGGTCGCCGCGATCACCTTTGCCGACGGATCACGCCAGACGTTCGGCTACGATGACCAGGGCCGTCTCCTGTCCGTTCACGAAGGGGACGCACCCCTACGGGTCTACACCTACACCGAGGAAGGTCTGGTGGCTTCCCTCAGTGAAGGAGGCCGGCTCCCGCGCCGCTTCACCTACGATGCCTCCGGTCGCTTGACCAGCGAGACCAACGCCGCGGGCGAGATGATCCAGTTCCAGTATGACGAACGGGGCAACCTGGTCCGGCGGATCTCACTCCTCGGCGCCACCACCGAGTGGACGTACGATGCGCTGGGCCGGGTGATCTCCGAGATCGATCCCGCTGGGGGTCGTACGGCATACGCCTATGACGAACGGGGCTTCCTGAGTGAAATCACGGGTCCCGAGGGGGGGACCTGGCGCTACGACTACGACCCGAGGGGACGTCTGACCGCGGAGACCGATCCCTCGGGCCGCACCATCCGCTACACCTACGATGCGGCCGGCCGGACGATCCAGGTCACCGATCCCGCCGGCAACGCCACGGAATACGCCTACGATGCGGCCGGGCGGCTCATCCGCGAGATCAACCCCTTGGGCGGGATCGTGCAGGCCTCTCACGACCCATTGGGGCGTCTTCGCCTGATGACCGATCCGGCCGGCGGATCGCTCCGCTACGAGCACACCCCAGAAGGATTGGTGAGCCGTCTGACCGGGCCGTCTGGTGAGGTCACCCACTACGAGTACGACGCCGCCGGACGATTGACCTCGGCGGGGATCTCGTCGGAGCGCGCGACCCGCTATCGGCACGATGATCACGGCCGCATCGTCGAGATCCGCCAGCCCGGGGGGCTGATCACGACTCAGGAGTACGACACCGCCGGGGATCTATCGGAGATTTCGGATAACCGCGGTTTCGCGGCGCGTTTCACGCGGGACCTTCTGGGGCGCGTGCTTCAGGTGAGGTATGCGAGCGGATGGTCAATCGCCTACCAGTATGATGTGGATGGTCGGCTGGTCGCCACGAGTGACAACCAGGGGAGCGAGATCTCTGCGCGGTACGATGCCCGGGGTGTGCTGGTCGCGACGACGGATGCCACCGGTGCGCTGACCCGATTCGCCTACGATCGCGTGGGGCGTCCAGTGGGGATCACCGATTCGCTGGGACAGAGGCGGCGCATCTCCTATGCCGCCTCGGGTGACGTGTCGGAAGTGGTCGAAGCCAATGGCGATGCGGCGCGTTTCGACTACGACGCCGCGGGTCACCTTACCCGCATCACCCATCCCGGCGGGGGGGTCACGACGCTCCTTCGCGATGCGATGGGAAACGTCACCGCGGTCCGCGATCCTCTGGGCCACGAATCGCGCTACGCCTACGACCGCGCCGGTCGTCTGGTCAGCGCTGCCGATGCCCGTGGACTCACGATCGTGTACAACCGCGATGTGGCGGGTCGCCCGGTCCAGAAGAGCCTGGGGGATGGGCGCCTGATCAGTTACACATACAATCCCGCGGGTGATCTGGCCGCGGTCACGGATGGATCGTTTGCGATCCACTACGAGTACAACCCCGCCGGACTCCTCACGCGCGTGACCTATCCCGCACTCGAATGGACGTTGACCTACGGGTACGACTCGACGGGGCGCCGCGTGAGGCGGGTCGACTCCGATGGCACCGAGGTGGGCTATGAGTACGACACACACGGCCATCTCCAAGCCCTGCGCCTGCCGGACCGGTCGGCCATCGGCTTTGGCTATGACCCGCGCGGCCGACTGGTGGAGACCACCTACCCCAACGGTGTGAGAAGTCGGCGGGAATACGATGCCGCCGGGAGACTGGCCGCCCTGACCTACGCCGACGCCGCCGGCGATGAGCTCACCGGCTGGCGATACGTGTACGATGGCGCCGGGAATTTGAAGCGCACTACGCGGATCGATGGGATGGCGATTGCGTACCGCCACGATCCGTCGGGACAGCTGGTCTCGGAGGATCGGCCGAGCGGCACCATCCGCTATGACTACCGCCCGGGAGGGAATCGGGGAGGGTGGGGGAATGGTGATCAGTCGATCCGCTATCAGTACGACGCCGCCGACCGCCTAATCCAGGCCGCCGATGACGTGCTCTCCTATGACGCCGCGGGTCATCTGATCGGGCGGCGGGGACCCTCCGGAGACGTCCGCTATGGCTACGACGCGGAGGGAAACCTCGAGGAAGCCACCCTTAGCGACGGGCGACGGATTGCCTTCGGTTACGCGCCCACCGGGGAGCGGATCTGGCGCGAGAGCGCCGACGGCCGTCGCTATCGTGTGACCGACGGGCGGAATCGACTGGCGGATCTGGATGCCTCCCGTCGTGTCACCGCGCGCTACGTCCACGCCCCCGGTTTCGATCGTCCGGTGGCGATGCTGCGTGCGGATGAGATCTATTTCTTCCACCCGGATGCGGTGGGAACCCCGGTGCTCATCACCGATGCCAGCGGCGGGGTGGTCGCCACGCTGGAGACCGATGCCTTCGGCCGCATCCTCTCGCGCACCGGGGATGTCGGAAGCCCGTTCGGTTTCACGGGCCGGGAGTACGATGAAGACCTGGATCTCTACGACTTCCGCGCGCGCTTCTACGATCCGAACCTGGGCCGCTTTCTGAGCCCCGATCCGGCCTGGGACCCGACGCGCGGGGTGCTGGCGCTCAATCGGTACGCCTATGCCTTGAACAACCCGACGCGGTACACGGATCCCTTGGGGCTCATGGAGATCCCCCGCGGCTTCACGCCCAACGAGGCCCGCCAGCTCCACAACCTCCGGATGCAGATCGAATACGAACACAACATGCACAACATGGACTTCGATTACATCCAGCAGAACGTGGAAGACGCCATGTGGTTGCAGCGGAACCGCGCGCCGGGCGAGGGCTTCGACATCCTGCGCGCGCAGTACCAGGAGCAACTGACCGCGGCGCGGAACTGGCGTCAAAACGGCCCGCGCATCATCGACGAGTGGATGAATCCCCCCCGCCAGCCGGGACCGATCACGCGGGCGATGCAGCGGATGGATACCTTCGAAGGGCGCGGCTTCGATCCCGACTACCCGCGCGCCGGGCGGGGCGACCCGACCCGCGCCTATGCCGCGGGAGGCCCCCCGCGGATCGATCCCTCGCGTCAACCGTCCTTGAACCGCGCGCCCACGCTGCGCGGCGATCCCGCAACGGGTGGGGTGGGGGGGCCGACCCGCATTCAACGCCCCGGCCCGACGCGGGTTCAACCCGGGCAGATGCGTCCGCCGGGACAGCAGACGCGCATCCAGCGCCCCCCCTCGTCGCCGCCCAACCCCTCCGCGCCCAACCCCGGCCTGCAGGCGATCAACCGCGTGGGGGGCGGGGTGGCAACCGGTCTGGGGGCAGCCGCGACCTACTACGACTACCACGCCTGCCGTGACGCCGGCTTCAGCCGAACCGAATGCGCCAAGCGGACGATCCTCGCCCTCACCGCGGGTGTGGCCGCCGGATACATCACCGCCCAGGCCGCGCTGGCTGCCGGAGCGGCCCTGGGGATCGGGGCGCCGGCGGTCGCCACCGCCCTGATCGCCGCCGGGCTCTTGGCGGGCGCTGATGCGGCCTGGGACGCGGGGCAGCGGTGGGCGAATGCGCCCGAGCACCTCGCACAGCAATATCAAGGCCGTACCCGCCGCGACCTCATCTCCCGCGCCGACGACATCGCCGCCGGGCTCGAGGCGCGGGCGGAGGCGATGTGGCAGCTTCACAGCCAGGCGGTCTCGACCTGCCAGGAGGCGCAACGCCAGAGCGAGCTAGTCACCCAACTCAAGGGAGAGATCGACGCCGCCCGCCTCGAGATCGAGGGGCTCGTGCCCCAGATCCAGGCAGGCTTCGCCGACTGCGGCACGGCCGGGGCGCCGATTGCCGAGATCGAGCGCCTCCGTTCGCGGGTGGCGGGCATGGAGGAGACGGTGCTGACCGCGCTCGACGGCGCCGAGGGGATCGCGGCCGATTGCCAAACACCGGAAGATGCGGCGGAGATCCGCGAGTTGTACAACACGGCCCGCCGGCTGGCGGTGCAGATGGATCAGGACGTCCGGGCGGCGATCGCGCGCAATCAGGCCACCGAGCAGAACGCGGAGAGGGTGCAGGCCACGCAGGCCCTATTGGAGCTGGCCCAGGGTCGGGCCGAGTCGATGCTGACCACCCTGGGGGCATTGGGGACCGCGGTGGCGGCCTGTCAAACGCACGTCGACAATGCGAGAACCCAGGCGGCGCAGGCGGAGAGCCGACGGGCCGCGCTCAATCAGAGCATCGGCACGCTCCTTGGGACTCTGGACGGCGGTGCGCGCGAGAATGAAGACGCGGCGGCCTTGAGCGCGCTCGTCTCCCGCCTGCGGGGCATCCGGAGCGGCGCTCGCGCGGACCGCTACCTCGCAACCTGCGACCCGGACGCGATCGACCAGGGGGCCAACGTGACCGCGAAGCTGGATGCCGAAGCTGAGGTCAGCGCCGCGGAAGCGCTGATTCAAACCGCGGAGACGGCGTCGATTCCCTGCGCCGGGATCTTGACGCAGGCCGAGGCGCTGGAGGCGATGTCGGCATCCGCACAGCTCGCGCTCCTCAACGTCGCCGGCCGTGAGAACCTGCTGGAGCGAGCCGACCTGTGCGACGGCGGGCAGGGGGAGACGGGGGGCGGCCTCGATGACCTGGATGCGGCGATCGATGATGTGGCCGGTGACGGATTGGCCGACGTGGCCTCCCTACTTGCGCTCTTCTGGGGCGCCGTGGACGAGGAACGGGAGTTGTGGGATGCGTTCATCTCCTACGCGGATGCTTTCGAGCAGCGCGTGCGCGAGATGGGCGCCGACGCGTGCGATGATGGTGAGGTGGCGTACAACCTCGTTCAGGCGCGGGACATCAGCCAGCAGCACGAAGGAGCGGTTGCCGATCTGGTTGATGCCTATGCCTATCTGCAGGGCGTGATCGATCAGCTGGGCGACGATCGCGCGCCAGTATCGGAAGCCTACTTCCTCGCCACCAGCCGCAACATCCAGATGCGCAGCCGCTATCAAGCCATGCTGGGCACTCTCAGCACCGACTACGGCTGTGACGATGACGAGCTCGAACGGCAGGGAGAAGACGTGGCCGAGAGTGGTGCCGATCCCGATGATATCGACGCCGGCGTGGCGGGGAACGACCCGACGGCGCTCGAGATCTGTGGCGACGGTATCGACAACGACGGCGATAACGAGATCGACGAGTGCGATGCCGGCTGCTGTGAAGGCCGAACCGTGGTCGTCGTCTCCGACTGCGGCAGCGCGGCCGATGATATCTTTCTCGCCCGGCTCGATAACGGGGCCAGCGGGGTCACACCACGGGGGGCTTCCACCACATTCAGCACCGATCTCAGTCCCGGTATCCACACGATCACGCTTCAGGTGCTCAGCGCGCCGGATGACATAGGCACCTACTGCGTGACCGTATCGGTGGACGGGGTCAACGTGCTCTCCTTCCAGGGATCGCCGGCGGAGGGTACGACGGTGACCGAATCCTTCGTCGTTCCCCAGCCGGGCCCGGCGCTCATCTACCGCGTGATCCCGACGGTATTGACGATCGACCCGAGTCGGATGCGGGAGTGAGCTCCCGCCTACTCGCGGCGGCCCACGATGCCCGCCGGATTGCCCGCCACGATGGTATAGGGTGCGACGTCCTTGGTAACCACCGAGCCGGCGCCGATGATGGCTCCCTCGCCGATCCGGTTGACCGAAGGGAGGATCACCGAATGGGCCCCCACCCAGGTATCGGTTTCGATCGTGATGGGGCAGGGAGTCTCCCCCTGCTGCCGCCAGGGACGCGACCGGTCATGGATCCGGTGCGCGTGGGTATAGATCGTCGTCCCCCGGGAGATGGTGACGACGTCGGCGATCTCCACCCCGCCCGAGCAGTCGATCGTCACCCCATCCTGGAGGACCACCCGCCGGCCGATCTTCACTGCGCTCTCGGGCTTCTCGATGCCGGTGAAGCGCACGTGATTCCCCACGATCACTCCGCGCAGACCGAAGGCGTAACGAAAGGTGAGTCGTCGCAAGAGACGAAGTCCGGGCAGGGAGAAGAGGGGAGAGGTAACGATGGTGTTCAGGTTGTACTTGACCCGATGATAGCGGATCATACCCGGCTCCCGTCTACGCGGTTGACCCCGATGACCAGCGGGAAAATAGCCTACACCTGCGGATCGACACAACCCCGGGGTCGATCCGCTGGTCATTCTGTGTCCGGCTGCCGGATCGGAACCGAGGAGATCGGCTGATGACGGAACCGCTGACCGATGCCCAAGAGACGCGGTTGGACCGCGCCTGGGAAGCCTTCGAGGAGGGAGATCTCGATGCCGCGGTTCGAGAGGTCGAGGCGATTGAGGGGGCCGCCCAGGAACATCCCGAAGTGCGCATGCTGATCGCCGGGATCTTGCTCGACACCGGTGACCCGGAAGGAGCGCGCGTCGAGCTCGAGCGCGCCCGAGGCCAGGTCGAGGACGAGGCGTTGTTCGAGTTCCTGGGCGCGGAGATCCACCTCGAGCAGGGGAACGTCGACGCAGCCGAAGCTGGGTATCGCCGTGCTCACGAGCTGAATCCGGACATCTTCACCCTCCCGATGCGGATGCCTCGCGAGGAGTTCGAGCGGGTCGTCGCCGAGGCGATGGGGCACCTGCCCTCGAACCTGCGCGTGCACTTCGATGAACTCCCCGTGGTCGTGAAGCCCGTGCCGGGGGAGGAAGCCCAATCGCTGAGTCCGAGCCTCCTGGGGCTATTCGTCGGCCGCAGCCGGGGTGAGGAGTCGGTCTTCGATGTCCCCGATGTCCCCCCCGCCATCTATATCTACCAACGGAACCTCGAGCTCAGCTGCGGTTCGCGAGAGACATTGGTGGAGGAGATTGCCCGCACGCTGTATCACGAACTGGGGCACTACCTGGGGCTCGAGGAAGATGAACTTCGAGATCGGGATATCGACTAGGCTACGTCGGTGGCGTCCGCCTCGAAGGAGATCGGCATGGTCACATCGACCGTGAAGGTCGAGCCGTGGCCGAGCCGGCTTTCCACCGACAGCCTTCCACCCATCATCTGCGTCAGTCGTCGGGCGATGGCAAGCCCCAGACCCGTGCCCCCGAATTTCCGGGCCGTCGAGCCGTCCACCTGGGTGAAGCTGTCGAAGATCATCTCCAATTTCCCGGGTTCGATGCCGATGCCGGTGTCGATCACTTCGAAGCGGGCCCGGCAGACACCGCGCGCCGGATTGGGACTCAGTGTGAGGACTACCCGGACGCCGCCGTTCTCCGTGAACTTGACCGCATTGGCGACTAGGTTGAGGAGCACTTGAAAGAGGCGGCGCTCGTCGCCCACCAAGGAGAGGGCCGGGTCGCCCTCTACTTCCAGTTCGAGATCGAGGCCTTGGGAGTCCGCCTTGGGTCGCACGGTATTGAGAGCCCGCTTCAGCATCTCCCGCGGCTGGAACGGGGAATCCACGAGTTCCAGTTTTCCCGACTCGATCTTGGAGAAATCGAGCACGTCGTTGATGAGGGCCAGAAGGTTCTCGCCGCACTGGAGGATGTTGCTGATCCAGCTGCCCTGCTCTTCGGAAACCTCGGAGACCGACAACAGGTCGGCAAGACCGATGATCCCGTTCAGCGGTGTGCGAATCTCGTGGGAAACATTGGCCAGGAATTCCGACTTGACCATGCTCGCGTTCTCGGCGGCTTCCTTGGCGGCGACCAATGCCCGCGTCCGGTTCTCGACCATCTTCTCGAGGCCTTCGGCATACCTCTGCACTTGGGCCTGGGAATGCCGCAAGCGCGCGTTGGTGTCGGAGAGCTGTCCGTTGGCGGCCTGGATTGACGCCGCCATGGCATTGAAGCTCTCGGCCAGCTGGCCGATCTCATCGCGGCCCGACTCGGGGATGCGCGTGGCGAATCGCCCGTCGGCGAGTTGGTGCGCACCTTCGGTCAAGCGGTGCAGTCGGCCCGCCACCGTCTGGAAGAGCGCTCCGGAAACCAAGATCGACACCAACATCGCCAGCAGCGCCGCCGCGGCGACCAAGAGCGCGTTCTGTTTCGCCTGGCGGATGAGGGGCGTTGTGTCATAGGCGATGAAGAGCGTGCCGATGTCCCGATCTCGATGCTTGATGGGCCGCTCGACCACCAGCAGGCGCGCGGTATCGATCTGTACAACCCCCGTGCTGTCCATCGCCGCGGCGGGAAGGCGCCGATCGAACCGGGCCATCAGGTGCCCCTGGCTGTTACAGACCCAGGCCTTCTCGATATCGGGGACGGCCCGCAAGGAGGCAAGTGCTTCGCGAACGGCCTCCCGATCCGCAAACAGAACGGCCGGCGCGGTGTTCAACGCGACGAGATCGGTCGCCTGTTCCGCCAGCTGGGCGCCGTTGCGACGCACCATGCGATTCTCGCGATGGACGAAGAAGAGCCCCATGCCCAAGATGACGACGACGGTTGCCAGCAGCGTGAAACCGATCAGTTTCCCGCGCAGCGAAAGGGGTCGCCTGGCTATGGGGATCCGCATGTTGGGGCTATCCTCTCGCGGGTTCGGACGTCACGGGAACCAAACGGATCGACTGCTCGCGCGCCAGGTTGAGCAGTCGGGAGCTGATCATCAGTCCCGCTTCCTTGGCACGCGTAAGGGAAATATCGAAGCGTACACGACTACCTTCACGGAAGAGGTGGATCACGGTGTTGTGCCGATCCTCGTTCCCGATCCCCACGGTCAGGGTTCCCATCTTGTACGCCTGGGAAAGAGCAGGGAGGGAATCGGGAAGGGCCGATTTGCCCAAGACCAAGATCTGACACCGCCTCGCGGCCGTGGCGCCGGAAACAGGGTTGACGGAGAGGATATAGGGTTCGCTAAGGCCCGCCCGGTTCTCCTGTTCGGCCAGGCGCGACAGCATGCCGAGCATGGCGTCATCACCGGCAACCCCGATGTACAAGGTGTCGCCGGGGGCCTTCGGCCAGCTTACGAAGTCGGGGAAGCGCATCAGAAAGGCGGCCTTGATCTCTACCTCATTTGACTCGGTGGCTTGCACGTCGTCGAACGCATCCTCGTAGTGCAGGCGGACCGTGGAGGCCCACGCCGGGGGGGTGGCGAGGCGCGGCTGCGGCATCAGGCATAGGAGTGCCAGGAGCATCAGTCCGGCTGCGCATCGACTCGCACGCCGCCACGTCTCCACTGCCATGTACGCGCCTCCATTGTGACCGCTGCCCGGGACGTACCGGGCCCCGATCCGGATACACCGGGGCGTGGGGAGGGCCGGAAAGCCCTCCCTCACCATACATCTTCGGCATTTAGGGAGGCTTCTTGACCGGACCTGAGGGGTGCAGTTGACGAGGGGTCCGTAACTTACCAACGGATCCCGGGGGGCGCGCTCGGTCGTTGGGATGGCACATCGACCGGCCGACTCTTTAAGGAGTCTAGAGGGGAGATGGTGGCGTGTTCGACAGCTTGATCGACTCACAACGGGGTCCGCGGTCCGTCTGGCGGCCGGGGACGATTGGGGTGGCCCTGGGCATCCACGCCTGCCTCCTGGCGGCGATTCTCATCGAGGATCACCTCACCCCGTCCGCGGCAAGTGAAACGCCGGTTGAGGTCACGTTCTTGCGGTTCGCTCCGCCCAAGGGCGAGCCGGTGTCCAATCTGGTGCCGGGAGCGGCCTTGGGGCCTCCCCCCGCGCCGGAGCCGACCTCAGGGGAGAACGCGGAACTGCATTCCCCTGAGCCCATTATGGCACCAGAGCTGCCGATCGATGCCCCGGATTGGCCCCCGATGCTGACCGAGGTGCTGCAGCCTCAGAGGGTGCCTGAGTCGATCAGCATGGATCCCGAGGCGATCCCCCCGGCCATCTCCGCCGCCGCCGGCGTGGAAGGCGGAGTCCCGGGAGGGGTGCCCGATGGGGTTCGGGGCGGCGTGCCGGGGGGCGTTCCCGGCGGTCCCCCGGCACCCGCGGGTCCCTTCTGGGTCGGCGGCCAGGTTGCCGCGCCGGTGGTGATCGAACGCGTGCGACCGAAGTATCCGATGGTCGCCCAGAACGCGCGCATCGAGGGGCAGGTCAAACTCGTCGCCCTGATTCGGCGGGACGGCAGCGTCGGTGAGATCCAGGTGGTGCAGGGCCTTGGCTTCGGGTGCACCGAAGCCGCGATCGAGGCGCTCAAGAAGTGGCGGTTCCGACCCGGCCACCGTCGGGGTCTTCCCGTTGATGTCTACTTCGAACTGACGGTCGATTTCATCCTGGGGTAGGGAGCAAGCGCAATGCAGCCGATTGAACTCTGGCATTCGATGGGAGCTGTGGGTCAACTGGTTCTGGCGTCCCTCTTTCTCATGTCGGTCTACTCGAGTGGGATCATGATGGACCGGTGGCTACTCTTCCGCCGCGCCTACCGGCAATCCCGCGAGTTCATCCGGGCCAGCCGACATCTGCTGGCCGAGCATCGGATCGACGACTTGCTAGCCGAGGCCCGCAAATTTCCCCAAAGCCACCTGGCGCGCATCTATTCGGTCGCCGTTTCCGAGAGCGAGGAAGAGGTGATGCGCCATGCCGCCGAGCGCGAGCGCATCCGGATCAACCAGGACTTCAAACGGCACCTCTCGGGTCTGGCCTCGATCGCTTCCACCGCACCCTTCGTGGGCCTGTTCGGTACCGTGATCGGCATCATGAACAGCTTCTTCGGCATGGCAACGACCGGTTCGGGGGGAATCGGCGCTGTGGCCGGGGGGATCGCCGAGGCGCTGGTCAACACCGCGGCCGGCATTCTGGTCGCCCTCCCCGCGGTCTGGGGTTTCAACTACTTCCTGGGGCGGATGGAGCGTCTCAACAGCGAGATGGAGAACGCCGGCAGCGAGCTGGCTGACTACTTCTCCAAAGCTGAGCGGAGCGAGGAATGGAAGATCGAGGCAACAACGGGACGGGCGGTCAGTCGCTGAACAGCGAGATCAACGTTACACCTCTCGTGGATGTAATGCTGGTTGTGCTCATCATCTTCATCGTCGTAACGCCCCTGCTCCAGCACGGCGTCGGTGTCAATCTGCCGGAGGCTCGCAACGTCACCACCGCGGTGGAAGACGACCACCAGGCCTTGACCGTCGTGTTGAAGAACGATGGGCGGATCTTCCTGGGAGCCGATCCGATTGATCGGATCCACCTGACCAGCCGGCTTCGTTCCCGCCGCGTCCATGGTCCACATCTGCGATTCCAGATCAAGGCCGACCGCGATGTTCCCTACGGAGAGATCAAGGGGATTTTGCAGGCGGGTCGCGAGGCG
>Ga0180431_10006607_pt1 | contig 13717 bp, 7 predicted proteins | sample SS_ome_11_FD_132459 | JGI IMG/M metagenome (GOLD analysis project Ga0180431, IMG submission 132459) | Hypersaline lake sediment archaeal communities from the Salton Sea, California, USA - SS_1_MS_1 metaG | ecosystem: Environmental > Aquatic > Non-marine Saline and Alkaline > Hypersaline >... | reverse complement strand
GAGTCAAGCAGTGGAGGAGCCTGACCTTGATATACTAGCGACAGCGACTAAGACGCAAGTGTGGCAAGCTCTGGCGGATCAGTTGGACGATGAGGGTATTGTGAGGTCGTTCATGAGCGATGAGCAGTATGGGCTGACATCTGTGGCTGAGATAGCCGGGTTCCTTGCCGAAGATAGGACGAACAAGTTCGAGTATGTGAACGACTTGTACGATTGTGATGACTTCTCGTACAGGCTTATGGGGAACCTGAGTGTTGGAAAGGCTGCCCGTCTCGCCCTTGGTATTATGTGGGTGGTCATGGGGGATGGGCAGGGTCATGCGTTGAACGTGTTTGTCGATGATAAGTTGACTGTCTGGTGTATAGAGCCTCAGACAGATCAGATATTTAAGAAGCCTGCGGACTGGCGGGTTAGTGTTATTATGATGTAGGAGGAGTCATGGCAAGAGGAAATGGTAAAGGTCTTGGGAGAAATACAGGTGGTTGTAGAAATGGAGGTCCGGGGTATGGACGAGGTGGTGGACGTGGTAATGGTCAAGGTAGAAAAGGGTAGGAGGTTGTCATGCCGGAATGGGCTCATCTAAGTCATAGGGAGATGTTGATCTTTACTGCTGGGCTGTTCACTATGTGGGGGCTCTTGTGGGTGTGGTCGAAGTGGATCGGTGATATTGTCAGGAGAGTATTTACTCTGTACAGAGGTTATTAGCTGGGGGTGTAATGGCAGGTTGGTTGACGACGGAACAGAAACTACTTCTCATGCCGAAGTTACTTAAGATTGTTAATAAGGCTGGAGACCTCATACCCCTACGGCCTAATTACTGTCAGCAGTACACACTTGAGAACGAGGGCGATAAGACGCAAATATTGAAGTATCGGCAGGGTGGATTGAGTACGATAAAGTTGGGGGATCAGTTCCTTGACTGTATAGTGCCGAATCCTAAGACGGGGCGGTCCAATATCACGGCTGTTATATTCAGTTATGATAACGAGAGTACACAGAGGTTGTTGGGGAAGGTCGAGACGATGTATGAGAATCTTCCAGACCCGAAGCCGTACATGGGAAGAGACAATACAAATTTGAAGACATTCCCTGAGTTGGGTAGTCGACTATACATTGGAACTGCTGGGGCTCGTGTGGCTGGACTGGGTGATACTGTTAATAGGGCGCACTTGAGCGAATTCGCCTACTGGTCTCCTACGAATGCGAGACGTATTAAGGAGGGGTTGGAGCAGGCTGTTCCCATGGGGGATAAGATAACGATAGAGAATACGGCCAACGGAGAGGGTGGGGAGTTCTACGACATGTGGCATGATCCTAACTGTCCATACAAGAAGATATTTCTCCCATGGTACTGGCATGAGGAGTATAGTCTAGGAAGGGATGATCCGAGGCTGGAGAACTTGCAGTACTTCACAATGAGGCCGGAAGATAAGGGTGAGTTGGAGTTCAGTCAGGAGGAGATCGAGTTGGTATCGGCCTTCGCGTTGACTGAGGATCAGATACGGTGGCGTCGTATGAAGGTCGCTGAGACGAAGGAGATGTTTCCTCAGTGGTACCCAGAGGACCCTGTGACGTGTTTCGTGGCGAGTGGGGGAAGTATATTCAGTGCGGATGTATTGAAGCATATGGCAAGATTCACATGTGAGCCTTTGAAGGCGGAGGACGGGTTGAAGAGGTGGGAGTTGCCTATGTTTGGCGAGAAGTACATTATTGGTGTTGATAGCGCTGATCCTGATCCGGCCAATCCGAAGACAGAGGGGGATTTCTGTGTGGCCGTTGTTGTGAGTTCTCGGTTTCGCCACGTAGCAACCCTTCGTGGTCAGTGGCCGCCTGTTGAGTTCGCGTACAGAGTTGCTAGACTGGCTGAGATGTACAACGGAGCCTACATAGTGCCGGAGAGGAATAGCATAGGTACTGCCGTCTGCGTGGCACTGGAGGAAGTTGAGAGATACCCGTACATATACAAGACGGGAGAACGTACGGGTTGGATAAGTAACAAGGCGACTAAGAGGCAGCTTGTGGGCGTGTTGGAGGATATTATTAATTCGTCCGTGTTGTACACGCGGGACAATGAGTTGCTTAGTGAGCTACGTATATTCAGGAAGATAGGAAACAAGTTCATGGCGAAGGAAGGTAGTCATGACGATTTGGTGATAGCGTTGGGGCTGTCTCTTCTCGGCATAGATGAGATACCAAGGGGGAGTATGAGTGTTGTTGGGAAGAAGAAAGCAAGTACGGGTTACGGTAGTAGGAGGAAGGCATGAATGAAAAACAAGTAGTGGATGCGGTCAGGTCATTGAAGGACTTCTGGATCAAGAGGACGCTTCGTATACAGGAGATGTATAGGTTGAGGAAGTTGACGGACGAGAACAAGGTCGAGGGGTATGAGAGTATAGTGGCGAATGACCCGAAGACGTTCTTCAACTTGGCCCAGTACATGATAAGTGCGTTGCCTGCCAAGCACAAACTCCCTATTAAGGCCGACAGTCCTGTCACTCAGGAGCAGAAGGGCAGGAGTGAAAGAGGTCTTATAAGCTCTTGGAAGAATCAGGACATTAAGATGTTTCGACAAGGACGACGGCCTTGGCGGTGGGAATTAGCGGACCACATACTTATCAGTGGGTGGTATGCTATATATGCGGGTGTCTTCGAGGACGGGGAAGGTAATCTCGACTTCGTGGCCGACATACTGAATCCCATGGGCGTGTATCAGGAGTTCGGTGAGGACGGGCTGCTCCAGTGTTCTATTGAGTACAAAAGGAGTATTACGACTGTTAAGAAGATGGTACAGAGTCGTATTGACGATGGGGATGAAGGATGGGTGATGCCTCCGTTTCTGGCTAATCACTCCGACAACATCTACGGCGGGGACATTACAATGGAGTCGTACTGGGTTGTAGAAGGCGGGAAAGTCAAGAACAGTATACTGGCAAATGGGACTACGTGTCTTGGTCTTACTGAGATACCGAATGTTGACCGCATACCTATTATTACAGGGCCAACTGGAGGTGAGGCGAGTTGGGGTGGTTGGGGTGATGGTGACGACGGTTGGAAAGCGAGGATAGGACAAAGTATTCTGGAGCCGAACGCTGAGATGTATAAGCATCAGAGTAAGATGTTGACGAAGTTGGCTAAGATAGTTGACAGACACGCGGAGCCTCCTATGGTCGATGAGAATGCTGCTGGTGATGCGCTTCTGGGTTCTGAGGACGTTGAGGACGGGAAGATTATACACAGGCGGACGGGCGATAAAGTGTACCCCGTGGAAACGAGGACTACGCCTGATCTGTACAATTATCAGGCCATGATAGAGCAGAAGGTACAACAGGGGTCTGTACCGTACACGCTGTATGGGGCTGTACCGCCTGCGCTAGACCTGTCCGGGTTTGCTATAGGTCTTCTTATGACAGCGGCCCAGAACATCGTAGGGCCTTACCATGTAGGTGTCACGAACGTCATGGGGGAGGTTGATCGTATATGGTTAGAGGGATTCAAGGCCAGTAAGAAAACTATACAGATATCGGGTAGGTCTCGACCGAGTGACTCTGGCAGTGTGTTCATTGAGGACTGGAGTTACGAGGATGTTCCTGATAGTCTGTATGTGGACGTGACTGTGCCGTTGGCGACTCCGAGTGACCTCCTTGAACGTGTGACTATTGCTAGACAGGCAAAACCTATGGGGGATCTGTTGGACGAGATAACGATACTTGAAGAGATTATTAATGTGGACGATCCTAAACTGGTCAAGGACAGACTAGATGCTCAGGCGTTCGCTCAGATGCCGGAAGTTCAAATGTTGAAGATGGTTGTTGAGGCCAAGAAGAAGGAAGCTCAGTTCCGTGAGGCTGACAACTCTGCATACGCAGATATCATGGCCGCCTTCGCCGAACGTGTCATGGCGACGCTGGGTGGTAAGGCTCCTCAAGGGCAGGCTCCCGCACCACGACCGGGTATACCGCCTCAAGTCGGTGGAACTGAGATGGCGCAAGGGGCTGTCACTGGAGAACAAATGGAGTTACTACAGAGAGGGGGTGGTAGCGTTGGGCCAGCGTAAAGCAACTGCGAGACAGACAAAGAGACGTAAGAAGAAGGCGATGAGGAGACGGAGAGGTAATAAAGGAAAGGGGTAGGTCATGGCGGATAAGGATGGTATAAAGACATTAGACTATTTGTTTAATAAGCAGGTGGGTAATTGGGGAGAAACTGAGTGGTTGGCCTATCAGGAAATGCTGTTTCGTTGTGATGCCTACGCACCTGCTGTGTTCAATAAGTATACACATCCTCTACGTCGAATGGGGGGGTTCTTCATTGTGCCTGAGGAGGACATTGGAAGAACTGCTCCGTTTACTGGTCAGCCTATACCGCCTGAATATGAAAGACTTGATGTACCTGTGACTGAGGCTAAGAAGAATTTTGAGGCTTGGGCGAAGGGGCCTATTGTTGATCCTGAGACTGATATGGCTGAATATATGCCCGGTGTCTTTGTTGACTTGAGTCGGTATGAAGTATCCCCTGTTGTTGGTATGGGGGAGTGGAGACAGAAGGCTACTCATCAGTTGTCTAATGCTATCAGTTGGAAGACTGTTCAGAGGTCTTTGAGTGATATGGCTATGCTGGCTGAAGAGGTTTATCAGGAGAGCGTTAATCCTGAGAGGACAGCTGAGGAACAGGCTGAAGCTCAGAAACTACACAACTCGTTGAATAATGTTGCAAGAGTACATAGACTTGTTGAGGGGACTGATATTCCGCTGGCTCGTGTCGGTGAGGCTATGGCTTCTGCCGGGGGCGTGTCGTTCAAGGATTACATTAACGGTGTTGGTCTTGAAGGGGATGACTTAGATAATTGGGAACAGGCAATGACAGACATAAAGGAAGCAAGAGATAAAGGCTGGGTGACTACGCCATTTGAAGAATTAATGCTTGCATATAGGTGGTATCAAGGCATTGAGGACGAGGACGAATACAATAGTGTTGTCAATAGCATTGGGTATTCGCTAGTCCTTCTCCAGCAGGGGGTTCCATTCGATGCCACGTCCGACGAGAACATTCTTATCAAGGACCTTATGGAAGTCATCATGGATGAGACACTTCCGTACAGAAACTCCCCTGAGATACAGGCGTACTTCACTGCGGGGACGGGCGATGATGTCGAACAAATGCTCCATATGCAGACTAGTGAGTGGTTGAGGAAGTATGTTGCTCAGGAGGGTATACAACAGGAAGGGCCTGCTCCTATAGTTGAATTCTATGATCCCGTGTTTGGGAAAGACGTTAATGAGATGACTAATGAGGAGAAAGATAAAGTCTTGTCTATAACGTTAATGTTGGCTGAGCGTATGTACGAGAGAATACTTGTTGCTGCTGGTGGAGATGTCACTGCTGTTGAGAGTATTGTAGCGAACGATTTGGGCAGTTACTTGCCGTCGTTCTGGGAAGAGTATGCTGGGGCTATTATGGAGTACACTGGGTCTACGCGGTATACGTTACCTACGTTGTCGCCGGAAGAACAGACTGTCATGAGGAAGCTACGGACTGACTTCCCTGAGATATTCCCTGACGACAAGACGGCTCTGAGGTATATGGCGCAGAATTATGATACTATGGAGGCAGAGGCCGGTGGTTTAGGGTACACAACGATGGCCGCGTACATGGAGTCAGAAGACTTCGCCTATACTCTTGGAGAAACAGCCCTTCGCCCGACAGACATTCCAGAGGGTATGTTAGCACGGGATATACGACTGGGTAGTGTAGAGAGATTTAGTCTTGGATATACTGTGAATTTGTCAGAGGAAATTCTTGATGTGTTGGATGAGTACGAACAGTTCGTCCGACAGAACGTGGAGAACCCGTACGACCCAGAGGAGTATAAGAAGTTCGTCATGGAGGAGGATGTTGAGAAGTATTTCCAAGATAAGATAGAGACTTTCCGCCCTGAAATGACTGAGGTTGAGGAAGCTATCAACAAGGCCATGTCTGGTATGCCTGCTAGTCAGTGGGCTACAGTGTTTGATGAATACCGTCGTGTTGGGAAAGAGTATTTCGCCGCTAAACGTATGGGGTATGCGGGTACTCTTGAGGGCTATATCATGGGGAAGGGTGTTGAGCCCAAGATGTATACAAATCTTATACTAGCTAACAGGGCTGTGCAATCTCTTGTCCGACAGTACACTGGGGCTGGGGAGTTTCTAAGACAGTATGGTGGGTCGGAGGCGTTTGAACTGTCTCCAGTCGAGGACATTGAGGAGCCTACGACATTCGATGAAATGTGGGCTATGGCTGATGTTGCTGCTAGAACAACCTCTGGACAACGTATTCATGAGCCGTTGAGACAGTATCATATGGGGATACTTAGACAGGATATTGAAGGAAGGACTAGCAGAGCTTATGAGTTGGCACAACGCGTTAGAACAGTATTTCCTCAGTACCTCACGCAGCAAGGGTTCTCATCTAGAGAGATAAGTGTGTTGTCTCCTTACATAACTGAGTTCCAACAGGAGTACTTGGGACGGGCTTTGGCAGCTGCCGGGGATGTTGCTATTGACTCCTTTACGGGGGAAATGTTGAGACGAGAACGCATACCTAGTCCTGAGGAGTATTTGAAAGGTATTAGTCGTGAGAGACTTACTGGGTTAATACCAAGACAAGTTGTAGGACAAGTATACAGGAGAGTGGAATAATGGCGAGTGGGAATTTATTCGATGATATCATACCGGAGGGTATGGGCAGTGGGAATGATCCTAAACCTGATTTGATACCGACTCAGGGGAATACTTCTATAACTCCCATGGCTTCAACACCTACAGAACAACCCCCGTCGTTCTCTATGAAGGGGTTGAAGCCTGTGGCTAACAGAAAGGCCACTCCGGTCAATATGGATTCTCCTATAGTACCTAAGGAAGAGTACAAAGTTAAGGGGACTTCTATGTGGGATAAGGTTTGGGGGACATTCATAGAGAGTCCGGGGAAGGCTATTGGAGAGGCTGTTGAAGCGTATGAGAGTTACGTACAGGACCCTGTATTTGGTTACTTCCTTGGTAATGATGAGACGAGGGCATTGCAGAAGAGGTTGAAGAATGAAGGCACGAATACGTGGCTGGCTTGGGGTGAAGCCTTCGACCAGTCCGAGCAGTTCAGCGAGGGGGAGAAGATGGCTCTCCTTATGCTGGGCGACCCCCTCAATGCTGTTGGTTGGGGTATACTTGGGAAGGTACCTAAGGCTGGGAGATTTCTCGGCAAGATAGATGACGCATTTAATTACTTCAGTGATGTTGTTGTGGACGGGTTGAAGTGGACTGCCAAGGCTCCCGTCGTAGGTGCGAGACGTGTTGTGGATAAGGCTGGTATGAGTAAATTTAGTCTTGTGCCTCCGTCAGTCACTCGTCATACACAGTCGTTTCGTGCTTACTATGATGGGCATGGAATAGTCAGAACAGCTGTGAATAATCAGGCTCGTGATAACAAGGCGTTTATATATGGAGGGAAGGAAAGGACTGCTTCCGTGCTGAAGACGCTGGCAGAGCATAAGAACTTCTCCAAGGCACCAACTGTCATACGCGACTTGAATGAACTCATCACTGTTGGTAGTCTACCCGTCATGGATACGATGAAGAAACATAATGCGTTGTTGACGGCCTCTGACATTACAGGACGGCGGGTAGAAGAGATTGTGGTTGACATATACGATGAGTTGTCCAAGAGGGCTTCTGGAGTCAGAGGCAATATGACTAACGAGCAGACGCAGGGGCGTATATACAATCTTCTTGGGGCTAACGACAACAAGTATGCTGGGAAGTACGCAAAGTCGTTGACAGAGAACACGATGAAGAGGCGTGAGACCTTCATGAATGAGGTTGTCAAGAGAGGATTGACACCTAAGCAGTTCGCCCATGAAGCAGGTCTGAGGTATGCAAATGCTATGGGGGATGTAGCCGTTGCCAAACGTATGAAGCATGTTCAGGGTGTGTGGGGGGATTTTCTTAATAGAGTCGACTGGGTTGAGAGTAACATTATGAGGAAAGCTCTTGACGACTTTTGGAGTAAGCCGTTTGCCCAATCGTATCTGTCGTTTGGCTTCTATGGTCCTATGAATATTGTTGAGGAAGGGTTCCGTTCGTTACTGTCTACTCGTCACGTTGGAGCCGCGACATCTGAGGAAGTTATTGAGAGGGTTGGGGATCTCCCAAACGTCAAGGAGTTCCTCGTCATTGGTGAGACACGGGCGACTATGCCTAGTGAGTTAGGTGTACACGCAGGTGATTTGTCTAAGCCGGGGGGTATTGAACTTCTCAAGGACGCTGTGGAGAACCGCGTCCGTATAGACGGGGCCGCCAGAGGGTTGTCTGATTCAGTTATTGAACGACGTGTTGAGAAGGCGTTGAGGGAGGTTGATGAGAAAGCCCCCGGACTCATAGAGTTGCCCGGTTTCAAGAGAGGAAAGGCCGAGTCTCTTAAAGGTCTCGGTGAGTCATTGAGAAAGGCGGCTGGGGGTAGGAATATACCGTACTTGGACAGAATGGGGAACTACCCCTTGTTCAGGTTCAAACCATTCAGTGATCCTCAGAGGGCTGGTAAGTTCATGTTGGAGCCGACTGGTTTCATTGGGGATGCTATGGGCCATGGGTCTATACTCATGAGTCAGTATACACAGAAGATAAAGAACAGTGCCTTCCTAAGACTGTATGATGATGCCTTGGAGGACTTGCTACTGCGTACTGAGGACGAGTTCTTGGCGGCTAGGAAACAATACGTCGGTGAATTGAACGGGGAGTTGACAGGACTGAAGGGCGATTCGATAATAACCGGGTCAGAAATATTTACCAAGGAGATGCAGAAGTTGAATGCAGGTCTCCGTCAGGTAGCCCTGACTCCAGAAGGCGATCTCATGGCTGTGTTCAACAGGACTGTGAATGCCCAAGGTATACAGAGACGGAGGTTCGAGGAGATACTTGGTAAGTATGGTGAGTTGTCCCACTTCCCAGAGTTCAAGGTGGAGTTGAGGAATCTATACGATGCAGGGGCTAGTTGGGATGACATGGCGAAGTGGGTAGAGACAGAGGGCATTGACACTATATACTCTAATATTGCTCGTCATCCTGCATACATGACGAAGAGGTTGGAGGAGTTCGGGGATATGTTTGTCAAGGCTGCCGACGACGCTGCGACACCTGAAGACCTTGTTGGTATGATGAGTAATTTCCATACGACTGTATACACGTCGGCCATGATGCCGAGTGAGGTCAGACGGGCTGTTGCTAGGCAGGCCAGTTACGTCGGTGACGAGAACATGGATGCTCTGTGGAGGATGACTGATGACTCATTGGATGAGTATGTATTCGCCATGGAGGAAGCCGTGGACAAGATGGCGACAGCCTTGGAGAGAGTTGGAGAAGCCCAAGGGGTTTCACATATTCGAGGCCCTGTAGATACTGCCCGTGCCATGGTAGAGAATACGAGGAAAGCGTGGGAAGAAGCCAATGCGTTTCGGCGTAGCCACTTCGCTCGTAAGAAAGACTTTACGTCTGATGCTTTCTGGTCTGAGTACAGGCAACGTATGGACGATATATGGATTAAACAGGGCAACGATCAGGCTGCACTGACGGGTGAGTTGGTTGGTAAACTCAGTCGATTGACTGGGGACCTTCGCAATCTTCCATCGCAAGCTCCTATACCCATGGGTGTCAGAGGGAGACCACGAAATATCAGTATGGAAGAGTTGTCTAAACGCATGGGGGGATCATCGAATGAACTCCGTAGGGCTCTAGTGGAGAACTTGGCTTTGTTGGACGAGGACAATTTCACACAGTACGTCATGACATACCTTAGAGAAACTGGGCAGATGAAGGGCGTGAATGAGAAAGTCATACGACGTATACATAAGCAGTTGTCTGGTGAACGCGGTGGTATGACTACTATAGCTGGGCCGAAGGAGATAGAAGCTGCCAACCTCGCCAGTGATCTCCGAGGGGTTTCTATTACGAATGTCTACAATGAGAAAGCCATTGAAGCTGCACGCCAACGTGTACAGAATATGCAGACATTTGTTGACAGTAAGAGGGCGGCTGATCCGAAGCTGTTTGAGAACTTGAAGGAAATGAGGACTCAAGCCGTCGATATAGCCAATAAGGAGTTGGAGAAGAACTTCGTCATGTACGATAACCCGACGGCCCTTAACTCCTTCATGCGGCACTTCTTCCCGTTCTGGACGTATGAGGCTAGTCGTCCTGAGTGGCTGGCTCGTATGAGTATACGTCACCCTTGGATACCGACGCAGACAGGGCGCTTTTACGACATGGACGAGGAACTAGGTATTAGTGGTGGGGGAACTGGTTATTTACAGATCGCCAAGGAGTTACAGATAATGCCGCTTAGGGGGACTATATTCGGTATGACGGCGACACTGACCAAACCCGATTACCCCGCTGTCATGAGTGGGCCTGTGTTCGAGGCCATAGATGACATGCAGAGGTATGGGTTTTATCTGGGCGCACCGGGGCAATCCGTCCTTGCTGTGACACGTATGCTTCAGGGGGGTCCAGCCGAGACAGGTAATATTATACCACCCCTGCACGAGACAGGGCTTAACATCCTCATAGCCGCTGGTAGTACACATGCCAGAGATTTACATGAGAAGTTGTTCCCCAACAAGTTCAGGGACTACAGTATAAACCAATGGTTAGAGGGTCATCATGGTATACGCCTGTTTGACCTTGAGGCCGAGTTGGAGGAGTTAAATGGTATAGACCTTGGGGATATATCTCCTGAAAAAGCCGCTGAGATAGAGACACGCAAGTCTGAGTTGAACAATATAAAAGACGACGCCTACAGACAGGTAGCTAAGTATGATATCATTGGCACTCAGACAGGTATGACTCGTATGCGGGATGAGGACAGAGTAGAGGCTGAGAACGCGAGGGCTAGTATGTGGGTGGATATTGTAGGCAGTCGTATAGGGAAGGACGAGGACTACTACAGGAACTTGCTGAAGTACGGCAACGATCCTTGGTCGATGCACTCCAACGAAATCACACCTGACATGTGGGCCATCATCAACGAAAGCTGGCCCATGAAGTACAAGGGTATTGCCAGTGAATTGAGGTCACAGGAACCTGAAGCCACAATAACCCGCCAACAGAACGAACTCCGTCGAAAGACAGACGAGTGGAAATCATGGAGATATAAGGCTTTGACATCGTTGTGGAAAGAGTTTGTCAGCAGTGGGCAATTATCCAATACTGTCTTGAGGGAGAAGATAGGCGACATCAACACTGAATACTTTGCTGAGATGGAGAGGTTATACGGCAAGAAGGAGATGGTTGACGGTAAGCTACAGTGGGCCATCGATCCTATTACTGGAGAGCCTATGTATGGTGAGTACGGATGGGTTGTCGAAGACGGTAAATATATACAAGGTATTCCTATAGGCTGGGATGATATGGTAGAGTACAATGAGATACTTGGGCGTGTTGGTCCTATGTCTCCCCCACATCCTCTACAGACGTACTTGGATACGTACTATAGTATTAACCCATCAGCTTATACATTACCGGATGGAAGTGTCGACTGGGATACAGTGTACTCCAAGAAGGACGAAATTGAAGAGGCTATACCGGACTACTGGAGGGAGTCTTGGGAGGAGATGAAGGGACGTTTTCTTCCTGAGCCTGAAAGACTTGCCATGGAAGCTCGTAATGGTGTACTACGACAATACTGGAATCTCTGGGGTGACATACTGAAGGCATACTCCCCGATGGACAGATCGCTGATATCCAAGGCGGATCATTCAAATGATCCAGAAGTACGCGACGCCCTCCAAGACTCTGATGTGTACAAGGACTTCAGGAAGAAGTTGCGTGAGGCTCGTGAGCTTATGAGGATAGCCAACCCCGAAGTCGATTACTACCTGTGGTTTTACGGGTATACCGAGAAAGGTGTCGGCGGTGAGGCTGTCCCCCTGTATTACAACGATGGTATACATAATTGGGGGAAGACACCGCCGGGGTATGGTGAGTATGAGACGTGGGCTCCTACATACGAGGACAGAGAACGTGAAGTCCTCCTCAGACGAGCCAAGGAACTCGGTGTTGAGGAATGGCTTAGGGCAGACGACGAAGGTGCTATACCACCGTATTGACAAATGTTTATGACAATGGTATAATAAGAATTTGAAATCAAAAACAGGAGGATTTATGTCAGAGGAAAACGGTGGGACCGCAGACCTAATTGGACAGGCTATGGAGGGAACTGTCTACCAGCACGCCAAAGATCAGCGCATGGTAGTATTCAATGAGACTGAATATGTTCCCAACGCAGACCTAATATCCATGAAGGAGTCTCTGACCCGACAAAGAGACGAAGCGTTGGCAGCGCAAAGTCAGAGCAAGGAGACGTTACAAGCCTTGGAATCGCAAGTCTCCGACTTTCAAAGTAAGTTGTCGTTGTCCGAGGGGTCACTGGACGACGCTCGTAAGCAAATACTTGCGACGCAGGACAACCTGAGTAAGAGGGATGCCGCTATGAAGAAAGCCATGGCCGACCTTGAAGTTCAGAAGATAGCCCTACAGGAACGGGAACTGACCATTGAAAGAACGCGAATAGCAAGAGAGTACGGGATAGATGAGGAAGTCCTGAAGGAGTTTAAGAACCCTAAGGATATGGAGATAATGGCCCTTAAGAAGACCAAGGAGATGAACCAAACACCTCCAGTCAAAATGCCTCCTTCACCTGTACCGGGCGGGAATGTGGGAAACATACCCGACCCCCTCACGGCAGCTAAGAACATAATCAGTATGTCGAAGCATGTCGGTGCTATACCTTCCAAGGTAACTTAATAGGAGGAAGATATGGCTAGTGCTGGTGGACATTGGGATAGCCTTGCTGAGTGTCAGAAACTTACTCAGAGTATGCTCATTCCCGGTGTCATAGAAGAGACCATTAAGAGGGGTAACATCCTCGAATACGCTCCTGTTGCTCAGGCTGCCAACAGCGGTAAGTCTATTAAATGGCTACGGGAGAATGCCACGACTGAGGACGACGTTGCGGATATAACTATTGGTGAACAGCTTAGTTGGACTGAGGGTGTCACGTACACTGAGGTCGAGACCGAGTTGAAGATCAGTTACCTCCAGCGCAAACTCGACAACTTCGTGGAGTCCATCTACGGCAACATCAACAACTACCAAGCCCAGAAGCTCAAAGAGATGCAGAAGGGTGTCATGTTGAAGTTGGGCGACAAGATGATATATGACGACATCACTTACGGTGGGGCCAAGCAGGTCGACGGTATACACGCACTCGCGGCTGAACAGAATGGCACCAACTTGGATATTGACGAGGGTGAGGGCGCTCTGTCCTTGCGTAACCTCCGAATTCTGTTGGATGCTATGCAGTACGGGTGCGATATGTTTTATGTCCCGTTTGAACTGGGCCGACGTATTGATGCGTCATACCAAGAGGCGGGTATCGCCAGTTATGTCGGCATGGGTCAGGTCAGCTTTGGCTGGACCGAGGCTGGCAAACGGATCACCTTCTTCGACAGTATTCCGATAGTACGGTCGGACTACTTGGTGGCTGAACAGGCCAATACTGGACAGGGTTCCGATGCACGGGCTAAGTATAGCTCCGGTACCCAGATGTACTCGATTTTCGGCATCAAGTTCGGTCAGGTCATGATGCAGCAGCCGGGTCTGTCGGTCGGCTTCGGTGGAACCAGCGGGTTCGG
>Ga0180431_10006605_pt1 | contig 13721 bp, 12 predicted proteins | sample SS_ome_11_FD_132459 | JGI IMG/M metagenome (GOLD analysis project Ga0180431, IMG submission 132459) | Hypersaline lake sediment archaeal communities from the Salton Sea, California, USA - SS_1_MS_1 metaG | ecosystem: Environmental > Aquatic > Non-marine Saline and Alkaline > Hypersaline >... | reverse complement strand
CGCTGACCTTAGATACTCTCTCAAGTTCGCCCCCGTAGGCCCGTCCATCCGCATCACCACGTGTTTGTCGCCATGGTCGGGAGCCGCCACTACGAAGCCGTGGCGGGCGAGATGTTCACAGAGAAGAATCGAGCCGATGCCGCTCCCCCCGTAACCGTGCGAGAAAACAACCAGTGGATACGGCGCATCCTCTTCGTTTGCGCCGGCCTGATGCGCGAAGCGGCTGACCGTGCCGTCACCGTATGTGTCGGTTCTCTCGGCTTCTTTCGTCGGATACCACACCGCCACCGTCAGCATACCGCCGCTCTGGCCCGCTTCCTCGGCCTCGTATCGCTCGACCGTGAAGCCCACGTTGAACCTCTCCAAGACGGCAGCGGACGCAATCCCGGCTGTCCATGTGGCTGAGAAGGCCACAGCGATCTCTAGCAATGACATGCCCACTGCATTGCGTTTCAATCCCGCACCTCCGTTATCATTTGTACGATCTTCCCCAACGGATTATTTCCTCATGCGGCGGCAGGCTCGACTGATCGACGGTTCGGCTCTTGCCAGAAGGTTGACGTCGTGAATGCGGGGGGTAGAATCGAATCAGTGCCGGGGCGCCCTCTTCTGGATCCGGGCGCCAATATATCGGACCGTCACCTGGCGCGAGTCATTAGGAGGGGACAGAGTGGACATTCCTGGTTCGGTCAAGGAGATTGCAGAGTACGCCCTCAGGCTCGAAAAGGATGGGATGCGGTTCTACCAAGAGCGTGCGAATTCCGCATCCGACGACTATGAGAAGTCCCTTTTCGAATCGCTTATCAAGGACGAAGCAAAGCACATCAAGGTTCTGGAGACGGTGTTTGCGGATGGCGGGATTCGAGACGCGAACGCGCTGCTTTCGCAACTCAAGGCGGAAGACCCAAAGAAGGTCATAAAGACGATATTCACGGAGGCTTCGGAGGAGAAGGGCGGACGAGACCCGGCTGCCGCCGAAGCCCTTGACGCATTCGATCTGGCTCTCGAGATGGAGAAGAAAGGCTACACCTTCTATAAAGAAGCATCCCAGAGGGTCCAGTCGAACGAAATGGCGTCTCTTCTCAACGCCCTCGCAGAGATGGAGAAAAGCCACATCGAAGTGGTCACCGAGAGCAAGCTTTACCTGGAAAGACCGGAGCGTTGGTTCTTCGAAAACGAGCCGTGGATACTGGACTAGCAATCAGCGGCAACCAAGCACGCTTTCCCGTTCTCGTTTTCGGAAAAGGGAAACTCAGATGACTGTTGATTACAACATTCGAGTGGCAGGCGAGGCCGGTCAGGGGATTCAGTCCGTAGGTGGCCTGATTGCCAAAGCCTTTGCCGGCGTGGGAATGGAGGTTTTCGCCCACCAGGACTACATGTCGAGGGTCCGCGGCGGGCACAATTTCTTTCAGATGCGGGTGTCCGATAGGCCCATCGCCGCGGCCAGGGGACAGGTGGATATACTCATAGCACTGGATCAGAGGTCGATTGACGAACACACTGCGGAAGTCACTGACGGCGGCGCCATCATCTACGACGGCGAGAAAAAGGGCTTCTCGTGCGAAGGGGTCCAATGCTTCTCAGTTCCGCTGGAGAGACTGGCCAAAGAAGCCGGGAACGCCGTCATGGCCAACACCGTCGCCAGCGCCGCCGTCTGGGGCCTCTTTGGCGGAAAGCTCGATATACTCTTCCGTCTGCTCGACGAAACGTTTGCGAAAAAGGGCGACAAGGTGGTCGCCGATAATCGGAACGCGGCGCAGGTCGGCTACGATTATGCGCGAGAAAACAGCGGTGACCGTTTCACCTACAGCCTTCCCAACGAACGGCAGTCGACGAAGATTCTCCTGCGTGGTGTCTATTCCGCCGGCCTCGGGGCATTGGCGGCCGGCTGCAGGTTTGCTGCCGCTTACCCCATGACGCCCTCCACCCCGCTCAGCGAGTTTGTGGCCACAAGAGGCGAGCAACTCGGGCTGGTTTTCGAACAGGCTGAAGACGAGATCGCCGCCCTGCATATGGCTCTTGGCGCCTCCTATGCAGGCGTCAGATCGTTGGTGCCGACTTCCGGCGGCGGATTCTGTCTGATGGTCGAGGGCCTGGGGCTGGCGGGCGCAACTGAGACTCCAGTGGTCATTATGAACGGCCAGCGGCCGGGCCCCAGCACGGGGTTGCCTACCCGTACGGAGCAAGGCGACCTACTATTCGCCATCAGGGCATCCCACGGCGAATTCCCCAGAGCTGTCCTCGCCCCGTCATCCGTGGAAGAATCCTTCTACCTGATGGCGCACGCGTTTAACGTCGCCGATCGTTATCAGATACCCGTCATCGTCCTCATGGACCAGTTCCTTGTTGACGTCTATCAGACCGTGGACACGCCTGACGAAAGCAAGATCACAATTGACCGAGGAAAGCTCTGGGACGGAACGGGAGAATACAAGCGTCACCTGCTGACGGAAGACGGGATTTCCCCACGCGCTTTCCCGGGCGAGAGGGACGCGCTCGTCGTCACCGCGGGCGACGAGCACGACGAATTCGGGCATCTGGTCGAGGCGGCTGAGATTCGGACCCGGCAAACGGATAAGCGGCTCAAAAAGCTCAGCCTGGTCTCCAACGACATCCCCGAGCCGAAGATATTTGGCGGCTCGGACGCTCCGACCGCGGTTGTTGGATGGGGCTCGACGTTTGGACCAATCAACGAAACGCTCGAAACACTTGCGGCCGAAGGCCTCTCTTTGCGGGGCGTCCACCTCAGCGGGCTTTGGCCATTCCCCCGCGAGCGATTCGAGGAGGCCCTTACGGGAGTCGAGCGCGTCATCTTCGTCGAGAACAATGCCACTGGGCAACTTGCCCAACTGGCACGGTCTCAGACAGGAATTACTTCAAATGTCCTGGTCAGCAAGTATGACGGCAGACCCTTCACAGTTGAATGGCTCGCGAGCGAGTTGAGGAAGGCGGCGGAATGAATGGTTACGGTTAAAGACTACGAGGGCGCCGAAACCGCGTGGTGTCCAGGGTGCGGGAATTTCGGTATTCTGAGAGCGATCAAACTGGCTTTGGTCTCCCTCGGCCTCGAGCCCCATCAAGTGGCGTTCGTTTCGGGCATAGGTCAGTCTTCCAAGCTGCCCCACTACCTGAAATGCAACTGCTTTAACTCCATCCACGGCAGGCTATTGCCGGTGGCTACCGCGCTGAAAATGGCCAACCCCTCGCTTCACGTTATCGGCGTGGGAGGAGACGGCGATGGCTACTCAGAGGGAGGCAATCACTTTTTGCATGCGCTCCGGCGCAACATCGATATTACCTATCTTGTCCACGACAACCAGGTGTACGGCCTGACAAAGGGACAGCCCTCTCCCACGAGTGAACACGGCTTCAAGAGCGGCATGAGCCCCGGCGGGTATGTCCTGGAACCTTTGCGCATTCTTGAGATAGCCATAGCCGCAGGCGCCACATACGTCGCCAGGGGATTCGCCGCCGAGACGGAGCACCTTGCCGGACTCATAGCTGACGGCATCAAGCATAAGGGATTCGCTTTCATAGACATTCTCCAGCCCTGCGTGGTATTCAACAGGATAAACACTTACAAGTGGTACAAAGACAGAGTCCACAAGCTCGAAGGCCACGACCCCACTAACCGACGGGCCGCGCTGGAGCTCGCCGAGCAGTGGGGGGAGAAGATCCCAATAGGGCTGATTTACAGGGGCGATAGGGCTGAGTACTGCGAGCTTCGCGGCATCAGGCCGGATAACTCTCCTGTGCGGCTGGACCCCAAGCCCGCCGACATCCAACCCCTCCTAGAAGAAATGGCCGCCGAGTAGGGGGGGCGTAGGAGGTCTGGTCCCAGGCAATGGGTTCTTGACGGAGGCATCAAAGCTGGTAGAATTGTTGAGCTGCGTTTTGCGGCAATTAGGGGGAAGAAGATGCCAAAAGACCTTCAAGGGAACCTAGTCGGGACAGGGCTGAAGATCTCTCTTGTGGTGAGCCGCTTCAACAATTTCATAACCAGCAAGCTTCTGGATGGGGCTGTGGATTGTCTGACGCGCCACGGCGTGGGTGACAGCGACATCGCTGTGATCTGGACGCCCGGCGCGTTTGAACTCCCTCTTGTTGCCAAGCGCGTGGCCGAGGGCGGAAAGTTCGACGCCGTCGTCTGTCTGGGGGCCGTAATCCGTGGAGGCACGCCCCACTTCGACTTCGTCGCCTCCGAGGCGGCCAAGGGCATAGCCAACGTATCGCTCTCCACGGGTGTACCTGTAATATTCGGGGTCGTTACGACTGATGATCTGGAGCAGGCCATCGATCGCGCGGGAACGAGGACCGGAAACCGCGGTGCCGAAGCCGCCCTGAGCGCCATCGAAATGGCCAACCTCTTGAAGCAACTGGTGAAGTAGCTCCCCCTTCGAATGTTCTCTCTCAAATGCCGTGTACGGCATCGGAGTCTTTACTTGCAGCGAACCAGGAAGAGATCAAAAGCCCGGGAAATTGCAGTCAAGCTCCTTTACGAGGCGGAACTCTCGGGAGCGCCCCGTCCGGTGGAGGTCGAGGAGAGACTGCGCCGGAGTTCGGGCGACAAAAGCGTAACCGCTTTTGCCGCCGCTCTATACAGGGGGGTGCGAACGAATTGGGACTACCTCAGCCGCAAGATCTCCTCGGCCGCCGAACATTGGGACGTAGAGCGCATGGGGGTAGTCGAAAGGGTCATTTTGCGGCTGGCGTTGTACGAGCTCTCCTTTCTTGACGATATCCCACCTAAGGTGTCGATTAACGAGGCCGTGGAACTTGCCAAGACATTCGGCGGAAAAGAATCAGCCGCGTTCGTCAACGGCATACTCGATCGGCTCTGGAAAGAGGCCCGGACCACCAATGCGTGACCCCAAGCTCTATCGTGCACCCACCGACCTCCACATTCATTCCTGGTTCTCCGACGGGACGCAGCCCCCAAAGGAGATCGTTGAGATCGCTGCCGGGCTGGGACTGTCCGCTATTGCGATAAGCGACCATGATGCTGTCGAGGGGCTGCAGGAAGCTAGTGTTGCCGCCTCTCCCGTTGGATTACAGATGGTCCCCGCCGTGGAGCTTTGCGCCAGGGATGACTCGGCCGAGATCCACATGCTGGGGTACTTCATCGATCCGGCCAACGGCCCGTTGCTGGAGACTTTGGAGCGCCTCCGGCAGGGACGCGTCGAGAGACTTTACAAGATGGCTGCGTTGCTCGGGGGACTTGGCGTGCCGGTCGATCCGGACAAGGTGATCGAACTTGCGGGTCGCGGTTCGGTCGGAAGGCTGCATCTTGCCGATTACCTCGTGAGGGAGGGCATAACCTACTCGACCGGCCAAGCCTTTCAACGCTACCTCGCTGAAGGAGAATCGGCGTATGTCCCCAGCCCGCGACTGGACGTTTCGGAAGCTGTCAGTCTCATTCACTCCGCCGGAGGGGTAGCCGTTCTTGCGCATCCCGGCGTCACGGCTCATGACGACCTGATTCCCACCCTCGTTAAGCTGGGCGTCGACGGCATAGAAGCATTTCACCCAAAGCACGACGATGTGCTCTCGAATTTCTACTCATCCATCGCAGCCAAGCATGGCCTGTTGGTCACCGGAGGCTCCGATTCCCACGGGCGCAAAGACATAGAATCAATTGGCCGCGTCACGGTCCCCCACAGTTGCGTAGACGAACTTCGGAAGAGAGCGAGGAAATACAGTTGAGTCCATTCAGCCCGTTCTCGGCGATTTCCAAGCTCAAGCAGGCCTTGTCGAAAACCCGGGGAAGCCTTCGGGCAAAGCTCCAAACGATCCTCAGCGCAGGCAGGAAACTCGACCCGGCGACGCTTGACGAACTGGAGGAGACGCTCATCTCCATGGACATCGGGGTCGACGCGGCAGTACGCATCATGGACGACGTCCGTGAGAAATACCGTACGAGCGAGATTGGCGGGCCCGAGGAGGTGATGGAATTTCTAAGGGCAGAGTGCAAACGCGTCCTCGGGAGAGCGCCTTCGGCTTTGAATGTGGCTGCGCATCCGCCGACCGTCATCATGGTGGTCGGTGTCAACGGTGTGGGCAAGACGACTTCCATCGCAAAGCTCGCTTGGCACCTGTCTGCCGTCGACGGCAAGAAGGTCCTCTTGGCGGCGAGTGACACCTTCCGGGCGGCTGCGGTCGAGCAACTGGAGATATGGAGCAAGCGCGCCAGCGTAGATATTGTGAAGCACCGCCAGGGCGCGGACCCGGGAGCGGTCGCCTACGATGCCGCCGAAGCCGCAAAAGCCCGTAGCGCGGACTTCCTGATAGTTGATACCGCAGGCAGGCTGCATACTTCTCAGCCCCTCATGCGCGAGCTGGCGAAAATCAAGCGGGTCTTGGCCGGAAGAGTGGAGTCTGCGCCTCACGAGGTCCTCTTGGTTCTGGACGCAACCACCGGCCAGAACGCCATCGCTCAGGCCAAGAGATTCAACGAGTTCGTCGGCATTACCGGCTTGTTCCTCGCCAAGCTCGACGGGACGGCCAAGGGAGGCATCGTACTGGGGCTCCAGCACGAGCTTCCTCTGCCGGTTAAGTTCATCGGGCTGGGGGAAAAGAAAGAAGACATCGAGGCTTTCGACGTGGGCCGATTTGTGGACGCGTTGTTTGGATGACGCCCTTGTCCCGTTGCATCCTCCCCCCGTTCGGGTATAATCTCTATCTGAGGGCACGTCGCATAGATAACACTCGAAGACGCTTTTGTGAGGGAAGAAGTTGGGAATAGACCCAGAGAGGAAGAAAGAGGTCATCAATACGTATCGGCTTCACGGAAGTGACACAGGCTCTCCCGAAGTTCAGGTGGCTCTTCTGACCGAGCGGATAAACCACCTCACCGAGCATTTGAAGGAGCACACGAAAGACCACGCATCTCGCCGCGGGTTGCTCAAAATGGTCGGCAGAAGGGGCGCTCTTCTCAAGTACCTGGGCAAGGTGGATTCCGAGAGGTATCAGCAGATAATCAAAAGGTTGGGGGTGAGGAAGTAGCAAGTGGTCTGCAAGGGCATGTCGTATGTATGTTGGGCTCTGGCGGGTTCTGGTTCTGGCACGCTGAGCGCCACGATTGTTTTCAGAGCCGGTCTTTGTAACAGGAAGCAGGTGGATTAAGTGACACATCGAGTAACAGAAGAAATTGGCGGACGTACCTTAGCTTTCGAGACGGGAAAAGTTGCCAAGCAAGCGGACGGAGCGGCAGTTGTCCAATACGGAGACACCATTGTTCTCGTGACGGCGGTTGTAGGAGATGAGTTGCCCAATGTGGATTTTCTTCCCCTTAGCGTTGACTACAGGGAGAAGACATACGCCGCCGGCAAAATACCGGGCAGCGTGTTCAAGCGTGAGGGCAGGCCTACCACAAAAGAAATTCTCACCATGCGCATCATCGATCGTCCTATACGCCCGCTTATTCCTCAGGGCTTTAGGAACGAGGTACAAGTGATGGCAATCGTTCTGGCCGTCGACAAGGAGAACGACCCGGACATGCTCGCGATGAACGGAGCCTGCGCCGCCATGGCCATCTCCGGCATTCCTTTCGACGGGCCCGTGGCCGCTGTGCGCATCGGGCTCCTCGACGACGCGTTGGTCGTCAATCCCACTCGCAGCCAGATGGAAGACTGCCGCATGGACCTGGTGGTAGCCGGCACTAAAGAGTACGTTAACATGGTCAGCGGCGGCGCGAATGAGGTGGATGAGACCACCATTGTGGATGCCATAGCTTTGGCCCATGAAGAGATCAAGAAGATAGTCGCGCTTCAAGAGACGCTTGTCCAAAAGGCCGGGAAACCGAAGATGCCGCTTGAGCCGGTCCCCGTAAACGACACTCTGCAAGGATTGGTGAAGGCGCGTGCCTACGAAGAGCTTAAGTCGCGCTGTCGGATAAAGGACAAGAGGCAACAGGAGAAAGCGCTTCGTGAGCTTCGAGATGCGCTGGTCGAGGAATTCGCCCCCGACGAGACATCTTCTTACACGCCGGAAGAGGTCAAAACCGCTCTCCAGAAAGTCGAAAAGGAAACGATTCGCGAAATGATCCTCTCGGGCACTCGCCCGGATGGAAGAGGTCTGACTGACATCAGAGAAATGGAGTGCGAGGTCGCCGTCCTTCCCCGCGTTCACGGATCCGCGCTTTTCACCCGCGGGGAAACACAGGTCCTTGTTGTGGCGACCCTTGGCACCAAAATAGATGAGCAGCGAATTGGGATCGACGACTTGGCGGAATTCGGCGAGTACACCAAGAGGTTCATGGTTCACTACAACTTCCCGCCCTTCTCTGTAGGCGAAGTCCGAAGGATCGGTTCTACCTCCAGGCGTGAGGTAGGCCATGGCGCTTTAGCGGAGTCGGCGCTCCTGCCGGTGGTTCCCTCCGAGGATGTCTTCCCCTATACGATAAGGCTCGTCTCTGATGTCTTTGAGTCCAACTCATCCTCGTCCATGGCAACAGTGTGCGGCGGCACGCTCGCCATGATGGACGCGGGTGTTCCCATCAATCATCCCGTCGCTGGAATAGGTATGGGACTGATAAAGGAAGGCGGCGAACTAAGAGTGCTTTCCGACATCATGGGCAAAGAGGACCACTACGGGGACATGGACTTCAAGGTGGTCGGCACGCAGAATGGAATAACCGGGATGCAGATGGACGTAAAAATCCCCGGCGTCACGCGGGAGATTCTGGAAGTCGCGCTCGAGCAGGCACGCGAAGGTAGACTCCAGATACTACGCACCATGTTGAGCACCATCAAGAGGCCGAGGGAGAGCGTATCCGCTTACGCACCCAAGCTCGCTAGGCTGGTCATCAATCCCGAGAAAATCGGCATGATCATAGGCCCGGGCGGCAAGACCATACGCCGCATCCAGGAAGAGACGGACACCAAAATCGAGATCGAGGATGATGGCACCGTCATGATCTCCGGAAGCGACCTGGACGCCGTCAAGAAAGCGTACGGGATCATCGAAGGCATGACCGAAGAGGTCGTGGTTGGAAAGACCTACACGGGAAAGGTGACCTCCGTCAAGGACTTCGGCGCTTTTGTGGAGATCTTGCCCGGCCAAGAAGGGCTCGTTCACGTCTCCGAGCTTTCCGACAGCTACGTTCGCAAGATTTCCGACGTGGTGAGAATGGGAGACGAGATCACCGTCAAGTGCATAGGGGTCGACGACCAGGGGAAGATCAGGCTCAGTCGAAAAGCGGCTATCAAAGATGCGGGTTCGCGATAGATCCCTTCTCTTGGTATCATGCATGGCCGCATTGCCCTCCAGGCTCTGCTAAGGCGATATCGCGCCGGAGCGAGAAACGGTGGATTGCCCCAGGCTTGCCTTTCGGCCCGATCGAGCGTGAATGAAGTGTTCGGTGATAACAGTCCCTTCGCCGAACCGGAAACGCGGCCGGGAGGACGTAAGGGTTCACGCAGGGCCGGTTGGTACGCGGCTTTGGGGGCACGGGGTGTATATGCTTATCCCGCTGGTGGTCGCCGCTCTGCTTTACTTAGCCGTCGTGGCCCTGGCTGTCTCCCTGGTCGTGTCGCGCCGACGAAGAATCGGCAGGCGAGCGACCGCTGACGCCGAGAACGTCAAGAGAATGGCCTACGTAGGGGAACTGGCGGGCGGATTGGCCCACGAAATCAGAAACCCCTTGTCCAGCATGAACATGAACTTGCAGTTGCTTGCCGAAGACTTGGCCGCTCCCACGCCGCCCTCTCACGCGGAACTCCTGCAAAGGGTCCGAACAATTCTGCGGGAAGTGCGGCGTTTGTCGGACATACTCGACGATTTCTTGCGCTTTGCCCGTAAGCCTGAACTCTCCCTGGCCGAGGAGAACGTCAATGACATTGTCGACGAAGTCGTGGAGTTCATATCCCCCAAGTCGCTGATTGGCCGCGTCAGGATTTTCAAGAACTACGAGCGGAACGCTTTGCCGTGCCTTGTGGACCGAGATGCCCTCAAACAGGCGCTTCTCAACGTACTGCTCAACGCCAACGAGGCCATGCCCGACGGCGGAGATTTGATAGTCGGCACTTCCCGTGATAAAGGATTTCTCAAAATCGAGGTGACGGATACCGGCGTTGGCATCACCCCTGAAGCGCTGGCGCGCATTTTCGACGCCTATCATTCCACTAAGAAGAACGGCTCGGGGCTTGGACTCGCGACATCCAGGCGCATAATAGAGGAGCACGGCGGCAGAATACTCGTGCATTCCGAACCCGGCAAAGGCACCCGGGTTTCAATTCTTCTGCCGATAGCAGGTAGGTGACCCAAGGAGAGCATGTGGCCGACAAACGGAGAATATTAGTTGTCGACGACGAGATAGACCATGCTCACGTCGTAGCCGAAGCCCTTGAGCGTGCCGGGCATCAGTGTACCGTCGCCGCCAGCGGCGAGCAGGGGCTCGATTTCATTGACCGCGAGCCGTATGACCTCGTGGTCACGGACCTCGTCATGAGGGACGTCGGCGGCATGGAGATACTCAAGGCGGCGAAGAAGCGAATTCCGGACGCCGAGGTGGTCATACTCACGGGAAAGGGAACCATAGAGAGCGCTGTTGCCGCAATGCGCGAGGGTGCCTTCACCTACATTACCAAGCCCATCGACATCGAGGAAATCAGGTCTGTTGCCGACAACGCCCTCGAGAGGAAGCATCTCTCCGAAGACGCCCTGGACGTCGCCCACGGCGACGCGGGAGTTCCGGGTTTCTACGGCATCATAGGCGACAGCAACCGGATGAAGAGCGTATTCGAAATGATCAAACAGGTAGCGGTCACCGATGCTCGCGTCCTCATCTCCGGCGAAAGCGGCACCGGCAAAGAACTTGTCGCGAAAGTGATCCATCTCAACAGCCCTCGACGCAGTAAGCCCTTTGTCGGCCTTAACTGCGCTGCCCTTTCCGAGAGCATTCTCGAGAGCGAGCTATTCGGGCACGAGAAGGGCGCTTTCACCGGCGCTGTCTCCCGAAGGAAAGGCCGGTTCGAGTACGCCGACGGCGGGACGATGTTTCTCGACGAAGTCGGCGACATGCCTATCAGCACGCAAATAAAACTGCTGAGGGTCATAGAAGAAAACGAAATCGTTCGGGTCGGCAGCAATATCCCTGTCAAAGTCGACGTGCGAATACTCTCCGCCACCAATCGGGATCTCGAGCATGCAATTCGTGATGGAAAGTTCAGAGAAGACCTTTACTACCGTCTCAAGGTCGTCACCATCGACCTTCCCCCCCTCCGCGAGCGGAGGGCCGACATCCCTTCGATGATCCGCGCCTTCATCGACAGATTCTCCAAAAAGTACGGCAAAGAGGGCGTTCAGATCACCAAGGCGGCGCGCAACTTGCTGATCAAGTACCGCTGGCCCGGCAACGTGAGAGAACTCATGAACTGCATCGAAAGCATGGTGGCCGTCACGCCGCGAGATACGCTCGACACCGACGACATCCCCGTCTACATACGAAGGGTCGCCCTGCCACCCCCGCCGGCAACGCCAAAGCTGGCCGGCGTAAATCTCGAAGACATGGAGAAGGAGCTCATAAAGAACGCATTGGATGAAGCGGACGGCAATCGCGAGGAGGCGGCGAAGCTCCTTGGGATAGGCGAACGCACTCTCTACAGGAAACTTAACAAGTACGGACTTCGCTGACGGAGCCTTCGTCATCATGGGGAAATCTCGCTTGGGCAATCGGGTCAAGATCGTCGCCACAATTGGTCCATCTTCGCGCAGCCTGTCCACTCTCAAGAAGATCGTTCGCGAAGGCGCAACAGTGCTCCGTCTGAACTTCTCCCACGGCTCCCTTTCCACTCACGAGCGCAGCATCCGCCTGATCCGGCGGCTGGAAAAAGAGACTGGCCGCCACATAGCAATCCTTCAGGACCTTCCGGGCCCGAAGATCCGCACGGGCCCAACGAAAGAAGGACATCCTGTGGTCGTAAAGCCTGGCGACGCTATCACGGTAACGAGCCGTCGCGTACTTGGCCGACCCGGGCTCATAGCCACAAACTACCCGCACCTCGCCAAAGACGTGAAACCGGGACACAGGATACTGATCGATGACGGACGCATAGAGTTGAAAGTCGTGTCCGCCGGCAATCGCGACGTCGACTGCAAGGTGATATACGGGGATAAGATCGGTGAGCGCAAGGGCATAAACCTTCCGGGAGTCGACCTCTCGGCTCGCAACCCTTCCCGTGACGACCTGGGCTTTGCCCGGTTCGGCGTTGAACACGGCGTCGACTACATCGCCCTTTCCTTCGTCCGCAGCGCCGCCGAAGTGAAAGCAGCCAGTGCGTACCTCCGAAAGCTCCATGCGGACATTCCCATTATCGCGAAGATCGAAAGGCCGGAGGCGATTGAAGACCTCCACGGGGTCCTCGATGCCGCCGATGGAGTGATGGTTGCGCGGGGGGACCTGGCCGTCGAAACTTCATCTGAGGATGTGCCCATATATCAGAAAAGGATTATCGCGGTTGCTCGCCGGAAAGGGAAATTCGCGATCACCGCCACACAGATGCTGGACTCCATGATTCACAGTCCCACCCCCACCCGAGCGGAGGCCTCGGACATTGCGAACGCCGTTCTCGACGGCTCCGACGCCCTCATGCTTTCCGGCGAAACCGCCATCGGCGATTATCCGGTCGAGAGCGTACGCTTGATGGATGCAATCATATCTAAGACTGAGAAGAGCCTTGCCGACGAACTCGCCGCCCCTTGCGAATACGATCCCGGCGGCCATGTCGATTTTACCGAGGCGGCCGCCCACTCCGCGTGCGCTGCAGCCCGGGACCTCTCAGCCAAAGCCGTGGTGGTATACACATGGTCAGGCAGAACGGCTATGACTGTCGCCAATTACCGCCCCAACGTTCCTGTCATGGCTCTATCCGCCCGTACCGAAAGTCTTCGCAGAATGGCTCTTTACTGGGGTGTGATCCCTGTTAGAATAGAGCCCTTTAAGAGCGTCCAGCGCCTCCTTGAAGGTGGCGAGGAGGCTCTTCTTCGCGAGCGCTTGGTCAAGAAGGGGGACGTAGTAGTCCTGCTTGTTGGCTCGACGCTCCTCCCGGGAACCACCAACGTGATGAAAATCCACCGTGTCGGCTCGGCCTCAACTTAGGCCGAATACAAAGAAAGGAGACTGGAATGCCCCTGGTATCAACCGCGGAGATATTCAAAGACGCAAACAAGCAAGGCTATGCCGTCGGCGCCTTCAACGTGAACAACCTAGAGATGGCTCAGGCCATCTTGGAGGCAGCCGAAGAGGAGCATTCTCCCGTCATACTCCAGTGCTCTGAAAACGCAGCGAAGTATGCGGGATTCGACTTCCTGAGCGGCATCGTGAAAACCGGTGCCGCCAAGTCCAGTTGCCCCGTGGCCCTTCATCTCGACCACGGCAAATCCGTGGAGGCATGCATCATCTGCATACGTCATGGTTTTACCTCGGTCATGATTGACGGCTCCCATCTCCCTTTCGAGGAGAACGCCGCGCTTACCAAGCGCGTCGTCGACATCGCTCATCCCGTGGATGTCTCCGTCGAGGCAGAGCTCGGCAGGCTCGGCGGTATCGAAGACGACGTATCCGTCGACGAGAAAGACGCCATGCTCACCGATCCGCGGGAGGCGAAAGCCTTCATCGAGCAGACCGGTGTTGACGCGCTGGCCGTTGCCGTCGGCACTTCTCACGGCGCTTACAAGTTCAAAGGCGAGGCGAAGCTCGATCTCCCCCGCATCAAAGAGAT
>Ga0180431_10006604_pt1 | contig 13721 bp, 13 predicted proteins | sample SS_ome_11_FD_132459 | JGI IMG/M metagenome (GOLD analysis project Ga0180431, IMG submission 132459) | Hypersaline lake sediment archaeal communities from the Salton Sea, California, USA - SS_1_MS_1 metaG | ecosystem: Environmental > Aquatic > Non-marine Saline and Alkaline > Hypersaline >... | reverse complement strand
CTTCCCCCATGCATTTGCTGCAACACGACATAATGCCTATGGAGCTCTTCTTCTACGAGCTCTACGATCACCCCGAGGCGCTGATTCATTGCGCGGCAAGCATCGGCAGGTTTTTTGAGAGGATGTTCGAGGTCTGTGCGCGTTCTCCGGCGGAGGTGTTCTTGCTCGGAGGAAACTACGATGCGCGCGTGACGCATCCGCCGTTCTTCTCGGAGCACATCACCCCTTGGCTCAAGGCCTTTGCCGACATGTTGCACGCCGAGGGAAAGTACCTGCTCACGCATACGGACGGAGAGAATAGCGGGTTGCTGGACTGTTATCTGGAAAGCGAGATTGATATCGCCGACTCAGTTTGTCCGTCGCCCATGACAAAGTTGACGTTCAAAGAGGTCCGGGATCATCTCTGTCCCCGGGTAACGATCATGGGCGGGATCCCATCCATTTGCCTTCTCCCAGCTTCCATGTCCGATGACGCCTTCGGCGCTTACCTGGACGATTTCTTTTCACAGCTTGGCCGCGGCGACCATCTGATTCTGGGCGTCTCGGATACGACACCGCCCGCAGCGGATTTCGAGCGCATCAAGAAGATCGGTGAGCGTGTGCGCGAGTTCGGCCCCGTGAAGCCCGCATCCTCGGTTGGATGAGAATGGAACAGAGCATGAGCAATAACTATTTTAGGGTAAGAAGCATCGGCCTTGGTGCAGTCGTCGTGCTCCTTGTGGCGGCGGGGTGCGTGCCTTCGGGGCGGTCGGAGACGGAACGGGCGCTCGCGGGCGTGCCCGAAGGGTATCGGGAAGACATTATCACGGCCCTGGAGACGGCAGGAGAGAACAAGCCGGAGATTCTCCGCGCGTTGAACAAGGCCAAAAAGTCTCACAAGGAGGCGGTCGCCTTCCTCGTGGCGAACATGCCGGCGCGGGACCTCCAGGCGCTCACGGGCAAGTTCATTCTCGATAATGTGAAGCTGGCTTACAAAGCACGGAAGAAAGTCCCGTGGGGCGCCGAGATTCCCGACAAACTTTTTTTTAATTACGTTCTGCCCTATGCGAGCGCCAATGAGAGGCGCGACGACTGGCGGAAGGATTTTTGGAAAAAATTCTTTCCTCTCGTGAAGGACTTCGAGACGGCGGCGGAGGCGGCGATCTGGCTGAACAAGGGTATTTTTAAGACGGTCAATGTGCAGTATCACGCCACCAGGAGGCCTAAGCCCGACCAGAGCCCTTACGAGTCCATGCAGGCCGGGTACGCGTCCTGCACTGGGCTTTCGATCCTGATGATTGACGGCTGCCGCGCCGTGTGCATCCCGGCCAGGCTGGTGGGCGTTCCCTCCTGGGCCACCGAAAAGCCCGGCAACCATAACTGGGCGGAGATCTGGGACGGGCAGTGGTACTTCGTCGGCGCGTCGGAGTCGAAGGAGCTCAACAAGGGGTGGTTCGTCAAGCACGCGGCGCACGCCGACCCGGACTCGCTCTATCAGCGTATTTATGCCGCTTCGTTCAAGAAGACGTCGCTCCACTTCCCGCTTGTCTGGGACCTCGACATTGACTACGTGAGCGCGCGCAACGTGACGACGTACTACACCGCCAGGAAGAACGTGGCGATCGAGGTGCTCGACGAGCCGGCCGGCCGGCCGGTGGACGCGGTCGTCACGCTGTATCTGGACGGCGAGCTCTATGCCAGGGGCAGGACCGGCGCCATGTCAAAGGACGGCGACGGCCTGTTGCGGTTTGAGATACCTGGTGGGGAGACCTACGAGGCGGCCATCGAACCGCCGAACGGCGGGATTGTTAAGAAAACCTTCCAGACCTCGGACGAACAGGACCAGAAGGTGACGCTGGTTCTTTCGGAGTAGGCGGAGCGGCCTTATTCGATCACCCAGACGTCCCCTGCCACGAGCTCGGTCTCGAGCAACACGAGCCCATCAAAGTCCCGTATCACCGAGATGTACACGACGTCGGGGCCGAGATCGTAGTCCACCGCCTCGCCCGGCAGCAGGAAATCGCCGAACGGCTCGATCACGATCGCGTCGAGCGAGTGGTTCTCAATTGTGGCGAGACCGTACGGCCCGTCATGAACGATGACGGTCCCATCGCCGTCGCAGGCAAGGCCCGAGATCCCCAATCCGGCGAGGAGCAGAACTGCGGCGAGTGGTCGCAGGAGCTTTTTCATGGCTATACCCTCCATCTGTGGAGCTTTTGCTGCCTCTTTACCTGGTTGGACGCGCCTGGGCGCGATTTATTTTACCGGGGTTGATTTTTCGGGGGCTTAGGGGATTAGCCCGCATTTCTCCCATGGGGTGTTCGAAATGCGCCCTTCGGGCTTCGACTCCAGCGACTGTCGTCGCTTCCGCTCAGGGCTAACCCTGAGCAAGGTGCCCGTGCGCCGCGTCGAAGCCACCGCTGCAAGGCGTTGCGGCGGTGGCGGATTTCGAGCAAGCCGTGCTCGGCTTGTGAGAAATCCGGGTTAGTGGGGCTGTTTGGGTGGGAGCGTTTCCGGTGCCCCTTTCATGGCGACCTGGCTCAGGACGCTCAGGAGCGTCATTTTGTCAATCGGCTTGGGGAGGAGCGCATCCACGGGGACCTGGTCCACCTGGTGCTGGTAGGCCTGCTTGCCCCAGCCGGTGACGAGGACGACGCCGGTTTCGGGCGTGTGTTCCTTCACGGCCCGTGCCACCTCCCAACCGCTCATGCCCGGCATGCCGATGTCGGTGATGACGAGTTCGTGGCGGTTTTCTAGGAAGGCCTCGAGGCCGGTGGCACCGTCATAGGCGGTCTCGACCCGGTGGCCGGCGCTGGTAAGGATGTCCTGCATGATGCGGGTGAGTTCCACGTTATCGTCAATGATCAGCACGGTGATGGGCCGCCCGATAGCCGAGGGCATTTCCGCGGGCTCGGGCGTTTCGCGCAGCATGTCGGTGGCCGTCGGGAACGAGATCGTCACGGTCGTGCCCTGGCCGGGCGTGCTCTCGATGTCAATCGTGCCGCGGTGGCGCTGGACGATGCCGTAGGTGACGCTCATGCCGAGGCCGGTGCCCTTGACACCCTTGGTGGTGAAGAAGGGATCGAAGACACGGCTTTTGACCTCGGCGTTCATGCCGATGCCGGTGTCGCTGACGCGCGCGAAAACCCGCCCACCCTCGTGGCCCGTCTCGATAGTGAGCGTGCCGCCGTCGGGCATGGCGTCAATGGCGTTGAAGAGGATGTTCGTGAGCGCTTCGCGCAGCTCGTGCTCGTCGCCGGCGACGGGCTCGATCCGGCCCTCGACCAGCTTGAGCTCGACGTGGACGCCTCGGAATTCGGCGTCCTGCTTGAGGCGGGTTCTGGCGATCTGCGCGAGCTCGCGCACGATCCCGTTCAGGTCAATTTGCATGAACCCTTCGACGCCCTTGGCGCTGACGAATTCCTGGACGCGCTCGACGGTGCGCGCGCCGTCCTTGACCGCCTGCTCGATGGCGCGCAAGCCGTCCAGGAGTTCCTTGTCGGCGGACGACTCGAGCAGGAACTGGGCGTTGCCGAGGATGATGCCGAGCACGTTGTTGAAGTCGTGGGCGACCCCGGCGGCGAGCTCGCCGAGCGAGCGCAGCGTTTCGCTCCGGAGCAGTTGGTCCTGGGCCTGCTTGAGGTCGGTGAGCGTGCCGCTCAGGTTCTCGAAGAGCCTCACGTTGCTGATGGCCGTCGCCATGGACTGGGCCACCGACGCGAGGAGCGAGACCTCTTTCTCGGTGAACTCGTGGAAGGAGTAGCTGATCAGGACGAGGGCGCCGAGGTACTCCTCGCGCAGGCGGATCGGCATGCCGAGACAGGAGCCGGCAATGCTTGTGCCGGCCACGAGGCTCGAGGTGGCGGGATCCTCCGAGAGATTCTCGATGTGCAGCGCTACGCTGCTGCGCGCGAGGTGATGCAGCATGTGTTCAAGGACCTGTGAACCCTCCGTGGCGCATTCCGGCGCGCAGCGACGGCACGGCACCGCTTTGAGAGCCGCGTCCGGGGCCTCGCCGGGCAGCACGACGCAGGAGCAGGTGTCGGGCGGGAAGGCCTCGCACAAGCGGTCCAGGGCGTCCGTGACGAGCTCGTCGAGATCGAGGGACTGGTTGAGCGAGCGCGCCACGTCGCACAGGATGGCCAGCTCCCGGTTGGCGCGGCGCAGGTTTTCTTCCATTGCCTTGCGCTCGCGCAGGTCGGTGCTGATGATGAGGTAGCCGGTGAGCTCGCCGACCTCGTTCTCGAGCGGCGCGCCGAAGACCTGCACCGGCACGGGCGTGCCGTTGCGGTCGTGCGCGACGGCCTCGATGTTCCGAATCGGGCGGCGCGATTCGAGCCGCTGGTGGCTGGCGTCCCACCCTTCGACGAGGAAGGCGCCGATATCGCGCTGGGCCATCTCGCGGCTCGTGCGCCCGGTGAGGCGCTCGGAGCCTTCGTTGAAAAGGTCAATCTTCCAGTCCGGCGTGCAGGTGACGATGCTCACCAGGGGGTTCTCGATGAGCCGGCGCAGGTACCGCTCCTGCTCGCGCAGGGCGCGGCTGAGCCGGTGCTTCTCGGTGACGTCCACGAGCGCGATGAGACACTGGGCATGATCCTCGCTGCCTGGTTCCGTCTCGATCAAGGGGGCCACGGTCACGTCGTAGTGCCGCCCCTCGCCGTGGGCGTCCTGGCTCGCGAGGCTCGTCAGGTGAATTGACCGGTGTTCCTCGAAGACCTTCCGCACCGCCTCGAGCACGCCGCCCTCGTGGAGCATCTCGTCGGGTAAGGCCTTCTCGATGGGACGCCCGACGACATCCGCGGCCTCGACGAAGCAGGCCTCGTCGTAGCGTCGGTTGGCCGAGACCACCCGGTGCGCGCGGTCAACGACGAGGAGCGCCGCCGGCAGCGTGGCGATCACCCGGTCGGTGAACGCCTTGACCCGGGTGAGTTGCTCGTTGATCTCGTTGAGCTCGCGATTGCGCGCCTCGAGGTCCGCATTGAGCAGGGTGAGCTCCTCGTTGGCCGACTCGAGCTCCTCCTTGCTCGTTTGCAGCTCCTCGTTGCTGATCTCGAGCTGTGCGTTGAGGTCTTCGATTTCGTTCGTGCGCCCTTCGAGTTCGGCGGTGCGCGTCCGGACCTGCGAACGGAGCGCCCGCACAAAGAGGAAAACGACAAGCGCCCCCACCACCACGGTCAAAAGCCCGAGCAGGACCGTGGTCTCGGTCATCGCCAGGCCCGTTAGGGAGAGCTCAGGGTTCATGACGAAAGGCCCTCGATCTTGCGGTAAATCTGCCACTTCTTGTCGATCGTTTCAAATGCTTCTTCGACTTCCGGGCGGAGCTTCTCCGACTTGCCGAGCACGAGGTAGCCGCCCGGCACGAGCCCGTAGCGGAGGTTCTGGAGCGCGCGGATCTGCGCTTTCTTCTCCAGATAGATGAGTACGTTGCGGCAGGTGATCAGGTCAAGCTGCGAGATCGGCGGGTCGGCGAACACGTTGAGTTCGCCGAACCGGACGAGGTGCCGCAGGAACTTGCGCACGACGAGCGTCCGGTCGCCGGTGAAGTAGCGCGCGATGGTCTTGGCGCCTATGTTGTCCAGCGTCTCGCGCGCGTACGAGCCGGCACGCGCTTTGGCGAGCGCGATGCGATCCACGTCGGTGGCGAAGATCTTGAGGTCGAACTGGTCGAGGCACCCGTCGAGTGCTTCGAACAGGAGAATGGCCAGGGAGTAGGCCTCTTCCCCCGTCGCGCACGCGACCGACCAGACCCGGACGCGCCGCGGCGTCTCGTGCTTCTTTCGGCCGAGGATGTCGGGCAGCGCGCGCCGGCGCAGGACCTCGAACAGCTCGGGATCGCGAAAGAAAGTGCTGTAGCCCACCATGATGTGCGACAGCAGCGCGTCGAGCTCCGCCTCGTTCGTCTCAACCATGGCCCGGTACGCCTCGATGGAAGGGCATTTGCAGGCGCCGGCCCGCCGCGCGATCGAGCGGCCGATCGAGCTCCGCTTATACTGCGAAAGGTCGAAGTCGCGGTGGTCTTGGATGAGCTTGATGAAGCGCGCTACTTCATCCGAGGGTGCCGGGGTCACGTCACATCGCTGCGGTGTGGTATCCGAGGTGGCCATCGTTGCCCCGTTTCCCGTTCGTGGAGAGGGAAGCCCCTTAGCGGGAGCGGATTGTAGTTCACCTGTAGCACTTGTGCAACTAAATTCTACAGCGGCGTCCAAGGTGGGCAAAGCGAGTGCTTCACGCCGAGGTGGTCGAGCACGCGCGCCACGATGGTATCAACAAGCGCCTCGATGCCGGAGGGTCGCGTATAGAACCCCGGCGAGGCGGGGAGCACGATGGCCCCTGCAAGCGTCACCTGCTCCATGTTGCGGATGTGGATGAGCGAATACGGTGATTCGCGCACCACGAGCACGAGCGGCCGCCGCTCCTTGAGGCAGACGTCGGCGGTGCGGGCGATCGCGGTCGCGGCCACGCCGGAGGCGATCCGCCCGAGGGTGGCCATGCTGCACGGCACGATCGCGCAGCCGTCGTGGCGAGTCGAGCCGCTGAGCGACGGGACGGACACCGCGTCGTCGTCGTGGACCGGGAAGCCGAAGGCCTCGAAGTCCATTCGGCATTCCTGTTCGTTGACCTTTCGGGCGTGGGCACTCACGATGACCTCGGCCTCGTGCTTGGTGCCCGAGAGAAACCGCAGCAGGCGCTCGGCGTAGATGAGGCCGCTCGCCCCGGTGATCCCCACAACAAACTTCATGGCGCCCTCCCATGCACGACCCCGGTGATGCCGCGGGCAAGCTCGTGCCCCTCGACGCGGCGGAAGCCGATCGTTTCCATCAAAAAGGCGAACTCGTCGAGCCGCATGTGCTCCAGGATCGAGCGGATCAGGTAATGATACGCGGCGAGGTGGCCCGAGACGAGCCAGCCCGCCAGCGGAATGAACGTCACCCCGATGGTTCGATAGAACAGGCGCGCGGGCCACGTCGAGGGCCGGAAAAACTCGAGGATGATGCACGTACCGTCGGCCTTGAGGACGCGCTTGATCTCGATGAGCGTTTCCGCCTCGCGGCCGACGTTGCGCACGCCGAAGCCGCAGACGACCGCGTCAAAAGTCTCGTCGGGGAAGGGGAGATGAAGCGCGTCGGCGGCGACGAGCCTCGATCGCTTGGCCCACTCGGGCCGTTTCCCGAGTTTGCGGCGCGCCAGGGCGAGCATCCTCGCCGAGAAATCCGCAAAGGTGACGCGGCCACGCTCGTTCCGTTTGAGGAACTCGATGCCGAAGTCGCCCGTGCCGCAGCAGAGGTCGAGCACGCGCTTGACGGGCCGCCCGTCCATTGCTTCGAGCGCTGCGGCGCGCCACCGGCGGTCCCGGCCGCAGCTCAAGAGCCGGTTCAGCCGGTCGTAGCGCCGCGCGATGCGCGAGAACATCTGCTCGATCTTGCGGTTCATGCTTACCGTGCTCATCATATCGGTTTCGGCCGGAAAGGGGAAGCGCGTCGGCGAGTGCGGCTTTTTCCATTGCAATCGGCTATTCTTTCGCTAAGGTGTGGTGCGCTGCCCGAATCCTGGGGGAGACACAAGTTCCGGAGAGTACGGCGATTATGGCTGAGATTCACCCGTTCAAGGGGCTTCGGTACGACCCCGAAAAGGTCTCGATCGAGACTGTGGTGACGCAGCCCTACGACAAGATTACGCCCGAGATGCAGGCGGCCTACTACGACGCGAGCCCCTACAACGTGGTGCGGCTCATCCTCGGGCGCGAGGAGGCCGGCGACGATGGGTCGAACAAGTACACGCGCGCCGCTGGTTTTTTGGGGCAATGGATGGAACAAGAAATCATCGTTGAGGACGCTCTGCCCGCAATCTATGCGAGCACCCAGAGCTTTGATTTGGGCGGGCGCACGGTGCGGCGGCGCGGCTTCGTGGCGCTCGTCAAGCTCGAGCCCTTCGGCTCGGGCGTGATTTTTCCTCACGAGCGGACGTTCAAAAAGTACAAGGACGACCGGCTCCGGCTCATGCGGGCCACCGGGGCGAACTTCGGCCACATCTTCATGCTTTACGCCGACCCGACGCGGACGATCAGCCAAATGCTCGAGGCGCTCGACGAGCGCGGCGCTCCAGAGGCAGCAGTCGAGGCGCTCGGCGTGCGGCACACCATGGCACGGATCACCGATGCCGAGGCGATCCGCACGATTGGCGACATCATGGCCGACAAGCGGCTCTTCATCGCCGACGGCCATCACCGCTATGAGACGGCCGTGAACTACCGCGACGAGATGCGCGCGCGCCACGGCGAGGGCGGCCCGTACGACCGGCGCATGGTCACGCTCTTCAACATGGAGGACGAGGGGCTGGTGATCCGGCCGACGCACCGGCTCGTACGCGACCTGCCGGGATTCGAGCCCGCGCAGGTGGCCAAAAAACTCGCGCCCTTTTTCCACGTCGAGGAGTGCACGCTTCGGGACCTTCCCGCGCGGATTCAGCCTGACGATGAGGCGCAGGCGCGCCTCGCCCTTTACATGGGCGGCGACACAGCGCTGGTGCTGACGCTTGCAGGGCGTGATCAGCTTCCCGAGGCCGTGCGCCGCGACGTGCCCCGGCCAGTGCTCGAGCTCGACGTGACGGTCCTGCACGGCCTGATCCTCGAGCATCTGCTCGGCATGTCGAGGGCGCAGCAGAACCAGGCGGGCAACATCTGGTACGTGGCCACGTTCGACGAGGGGCTCGATCGCGTCCGCCGCGGCGAGTACCAGGCGGGGTTTTTCCTCAACCCGACGCGGATCGGCCAGGTGCGCGCGGTCGCCGAGAGCGGGGCGGTGATGCCGCAGAAGTCCACTGACTTCTACCCTAAGTTGCTCACCGGCTTGGTGATGCGGCGGCTGGCGGCGTGATCGGCTCGGCCGGGCGTGGGCATTGAGAACCTTCGGGCGGGTGCCGGCGTCATTAATGATGTAGTGCGGCGGCCCGTGTTCCGATACACTGGGTGTGGCCCGCCGCGGGCTGACAGGAAGGAGAACGTGCACGATGGCACATAAGTTTGCCGACTGGGCCGAGAAGACCATGCAGCAGATGGACGACTATCTCGTCGCGGTCAAGAAGCTCTGGTATTTGCACTGCGAGCAGAGCGAGCAGCCGCAGGTCTCGCTCCAGGAGCTGGCCAACGTGCTGCGGGACGATCCGCGCTTCTACTATATGGAGCTGCCTGAGGAGACGCCCACGAGCGAGGAAGAAGAGATCAAGCTCGAGAAGATGGGCTTCTTCCACGGGCCGAAAGTGATGCTCCACAGCCGGGTGCCGAGCACGGAGCAGCTCATTGAGAAGATGAGCGAGAACCTCGGCCGGCTCATGCAGAATCTGCGCAAGGCCTACGAGATTCGGCCCAAGGACGACGAGAAGGCCGAGGACGAGCTCATAGATATCATGATCAAGGCCGACCAGCTCCGCAAGGAGGTCATCAAGGCCATGGGCGACGTGCCCCTCGACGAGGAGCCGTTGCCCGGACGATAGCTTTGCCGGCGCCGAGCCGCACTACGTGCAGCGCTCACGCTCCCTGGCCGTGATCTTCCCGACGCGGCGCGCGTGGCGGCCCCCCTCGAACTTCGTCGAGAGCCACACGTCGAGCACCTCTTTTGCTCCCTCCAGGCTCATTCGCTTGCCGGCCAGGCAGAGGACGTTCGCGTCGTTGTGCGCCCGGCTCATGGCGGCGGCCTCGGCGTCGGCGACGAGCGCGGCGCGGACCCCGCACACCTTGTTGGCGGCGATGCTCATGCCGATGCCGGTGGTGCAGCAGAGCACGCCGACGTCGGCCTCGCCCTTGGCGACCGCGTCGCTCACGGCGAAGGCGTAGTCGGGGTAGTCCACGCTGCCGGGCGCGTCGGGGCCGAAGTCGGTGACCGTGTGGCCGTGCTCGACGAGCCACGGCGCGACGTGTGTCTTGAGCTCGTACCCGCCGTGATCGGCGGCAATGGCGATCTTCATAGGATCTTGATGACCTCGTGCATCGAGCGTTCGATCATGGTGAGCGCGTGCCGGTACACGCTGATGTCGCGCCCGATCGGGTCGGGTACGTCGGGGTAGTCCGCGTCGGCACGCTCGGGGTCGAACTCGCGCAGCAGGTAGACCTTGTCCTCGACGCTCTTGAACCAGCCGACGATGTGCTTGCGGTGGCGCTCGGCCATGCAGAAGATGATGTCGGCCTCTTCGAGCATGTAGCCGTCGAGCGACGAGGAACGGTGATCGCTCAGGTCCACGTTGACCTCGTGCATCGCCTCGATCGCCACGGGACTCGCCGGCGCCCCGGGCGAGGCCGCCGTTCCCGCCGAGCGGATCTCGAGGTTGAGATGGGGTGCCATGTGACGCAAGAGCGCCACCGCCATCGGGCTGCGGCACGTGTTGCCGGTGCAGACGAAGAGGATTCGTTTGGCCATGGCGCTCCGTCCGGGTTGTGTCCAGCAGACTAGTCAGCCGCGGCGGGCCCGTCAAATATTTTCATGACGAGGCCGGCCGCGGCGGCTTTCGGATTCCCTCGAGCACGGCGCTGATCTCGTCGGCGGGGATCGCCCCCACGCGCCGCAGCGTCGGCGGTGAGGTGGTGCAGTCCACGACCGTCGAGTCGGTCCCGAGCGGCGTTTTGCCGGCGTCGAGCACGATTTCGATCCGCCCCTGAAAATCCCGCAGCACCTCGGCGGCCGTCGTCGGGCTCGTGTGCCCGCTGAGGTTCGCGCTCGTGCCGACGAGCGGCCGCCCGAGCGCGCCCAGGAGCTCTGTAAGAATCCGGCTCGATGAGACGCGGAACCCGACCTTGGCGCCGGCCGCATCCTTGAGAATGACGGTAAGCGGCCCCGGCAGATAGCGCTCGATCAGGCGGCGCGCCTCGTCGGAGACGTCCGTCCCGTAGCGGAAGAGCTCGGCGGGCTCGGCGAGGTAAAACGCCAGCGGCTGGTCAAGGCGCCGATTCTTGATCGCGTAGATGCGCGCGACCGACTCGGCGTGCTCGGGCAGGCAGCCAAGGCCGTAGACGGTCTCGGAGGGGAAGGCGACGACTGCACCCGCCTTGAGGCGTTCGGCGGTTCGCACGAGCACGGCGGGATCGGGCCGCACCGGATTCACGGCGATGATTTCGGTTTCCACGGCTATTCCTGCCGGACCTCGCGCGCGGCCTGTTCGACTTTCCGGGCGAGGTCTTCACGGTAGGTGTTGAGCCGCTTAAGGAGTGCGTCGTCTGCGAGCGCGAGGATCTCGACGGCGAGGAGCGCGGCGTTCGTGGCGCCGGCCTCGCCGATGGCGACGGTCGCCACCGGCACGCCCGCGGGCATCTGGACCGTCGAGAGGAGCGAGTCAAGCCCGCCGAGGTGCTGCGTCGGCACCGGGATGCCGATCACGGGCAGCGTCGAGTGCGCTGCGAGCGCCCCGGCGAGGTGCGCCGCCCCGCCGGCCGCCCCGATGAGCACGCGTATGCCGCGGTCACGCGCCGCTCGGGCAAACTCGGCGACCTTCTCCGGCGTGCGATGGGCCGAGAGCACTTTGACCTCGTACTCGACGTGAAATTGTCGAAGCGTCTCGATGGTTTTGTGCACGAGCGGCATGTCGGACGTGCTCCCCATCACGACGCTGATCTGCGGGTTCGACCCCGTTCGTCGTTCGTTCGCCATGAGCGTGAATCTCCTCCTCGGGTGCTAGCGCAGCGCCTTGGCGCCGATGTCCGTGCGGAAATGCGCACCGTCAAACTTGATCATCTCGACGGCGTTGTAGGTACGCTCGATCGCCGCCTCGAGGGTGCGGCCCAAGCCGGTGACGCCGAGCACCCTTCCACCGGCCGTGACGAGCCGGTCGCCGTCGAGCCGCGTGCCGGCGTGAAAGACGATGACGTCCGGCGTGCCCTCAACGTCCTCGAGGCCCGTGATGACTTTGCCTTTCTCGTAGCTGCCGGGGTAGCCGCCGCTCGCCAGCACCACGCAGACGGCGGCCCTGTTGGCCCAGCAAAGCTCCGAGCCGGCGAGCGTGCCGTCAATGACGCTTTCGAGCACGTCCACGAGGTCGTCCTCGAGCCGGGGCAGCATGGCCTGCGTCTCCGGGTCGCCGAAGCGGACGTTGAACTCGAGGACCTGCGGCCCCTCGGGCGTGATCATCAGGCCGGCGTAGAGGACGCCGTGGTAGTCGAGGCCCTCGGCGGCCATGCCCGCGACGACGCGCTCGAAGACTTCTTCCCGGATCCGCTCCCACGTCCGCCGGCCGACAGCGGGCGTCGGCGAGTAGGCGCCCATGCCGCCGGTGTTCGGGCCCGTGTCGCCGTCGAAAACCGGCTTGTGGTCCTGCGACGATTCCATGAGCACGAACGATTCGCCCGAGACGAAGGCGAGCACGGAAGCCTCCTCGCCCGTGAGCTTTTGCTCGACGAGGACGCGGTCGCCCGCGGCGCCGAACGCGCGCTCGCGCATCGTGCGCTTGATCGCGGCGACCGCCTCGGCCTCGGTCGAGCAGACCGTGACGCCCTTGCCCGCGGCGAGACCGTCGGCCTTGACGACGAGCGGCGTGCCGATGCTCCTGGCGTAGGTGATCGCCTCGTCGGCGTCGTCGAAGATGCGCGCCGGCGCGGTCGGCACGTTATAACGGGTCATGAGTTCTTTGGCGAAAATCTTGCTCCCCTCCACGCGCGCGGCACGCGCGGTCGGGCCGAAGATGCGCAGGCCGGCGTCCTGGAACGCGTCCACGATGCCGGCGCAGAGCGGTGCCTCGGGCCCGACGACGGTGAGATCAATGCTCTCCTTGCGGGCGAACTCGACGAGACTCGGGACGTCGTTCGCGGTGATCGGGACGCACGTGGCGCACTGGGCGATGCCGCCGTTGCCCGGGGCGCAGTAGAGCGCCTTGACCCGCGGCGTCTGCTTGAGCTTCCAGACGAGCGTGTGTTCGCGGCCGCCGCCGCCGATGACGAGAATCTTCATATCTCTTCCTGTGTTCTATGCGTGCCGGAAGTGGCGGATGCCCGTAAAGACCATCGCCACGTCGCGCTCGTTGCAGGCCTCGATAGATTCCTCGTCGCGCACCGAGCCGCCGGGCTGGATGATCGCCGTGGCGCCGGCGTCAATCGCCGCGTCCACCCCGTCACGGAACGGGAAGAACGCGTCGGAAGCAACAACGCAGCCCTTGAGCGGTTTCTGCGCCTTCATCACCGCGATTTGCGACGAGTCCACCCGGCTCATCTGCCCGGCGCCGATGCCGATCGTCTCGGTCGCGTTCGCATAGACGATTGCGTTCGACTTGACGTGCTTGGCGACCTTCCAGGCGAACATGAGCGCGCGCATCTCCTCGTCGGTCGGCGCGCGCTTGGTGACCACGTTCACCGTCTGCGGCGTCACCTGGGCGATGTCGCGCTCCTGCACGAGGAGGCCGCCGACGATTTTCCTGAGGTCGCGGTCGGGGAGCACCGTGCCGCCGACCATCGCCCACGCCTCAAGCCCCTCGAGCAAAAGGAGCCGGCGCTGCTTTTTCTTCTTCAGCAGTTCAAGAGCGTCCACGTTGTAGCCGGGCGCGATGATCGCCTCGACGAAAGTCTCGTTGAGCGCCTCGGCGGTCTCGTGGTCCACGTTGCGGTTGAACGCCACCACGCTGCCGAAGGCCGACGTGGGGTCGGTCGCCCGCGCTTTGAGGTAGGCCTCCTTCGGGTCCTTGCCCAGCGCGACGCCGCACGGGTTCGTATGCTTGATGATGATCGCGGCGCACTCACTGAACTCTTTGGCGAGCTCGCACGCGGCGTCGAG
>Ga0180431_10006601_pt1 | contig 13726 bp, 13 predicted proteins | sample SS_ome_11_FD_132459 | JGI IMG/M metagenome (GOLD analysis project Ga0180431, IMG submission 132459) | Hypersaline lake sediment archaeal communities from the Salton Sea, California, USA - SS_1_MS_1 metaG | ecosystem: Environmental > Aquatic > Non-marine Saline and Alkaline > Hypersaline >... | reverse complement strand
AGGCGCCGGAGGCGTACCGCCGCCCGGAGGCGCCGGAGGCGTACCGCCGCCCGGAGGCGCCGGAGGCGTACCGCCGCCCGGAGGCGCCGGAGGCGTACCGCCGCCCGGAGGCGCCGGAGGCGTGCCGCCGCCTTTGCCCTTCCCACTCCCTCCGCTACCCGGCGTTCCCGATTTTCCGGGCTTTCCGGGATTGCGTCCGGAGGGGCTTCCGCTGGATCCGGCTCCGCCGCGGATGATCTTGTGATAGGCGTCGATCCACGCGGCGAACCAGCAGACGGGGCTTTTCATCTTGTTCTTGCAGTTGCAGGTGGGTTTGAAGGGGAGAGGAGGTTGCGCCGGAGGCTGGTTCCCCGGCGGGTTCGGCCCCGGCTGCGGTCCGGCCTGCGGCTGTCCCGGGCGCGGGGTTCTCTGGGGTCCACGCTGGGCCATCGTCCCGTCGGCCAGGGCCAGCATGAGCCCGACGACCAGGACCAGGGCCAAGAGCACCATGTTCCGGTTCATATCGAAAAACCCTCCAAAAACATGAAACGTTCCCGTTCTCCTTGCTCCGCTGGGCGCGGCGGTTCCGCGCTCCATCGGATCGCCGTTTTCATTCGTCGGCGCCGAGCCGGTAGTGATGCAGGTACTTTTTCACGGTCCTGAGGCACTTGCAGTTTCTCCCCTTTCGGCAGAGAGGCTTCCATCCCGGGTACGGCGGCCATTGCAGGGGGAGCTGTTCTCGCAGCCACCGCTTGAACCGCTTCAGGTTGTCCGAGGTGGGTTGCGCACCGGGAAGACGGGGGCCCGGTTTTTCCGGCGTCCCGGCGTCGGGACCCGGTTTCCCTTCCTCTTCGCCCTCCTCGGGGCCCTGTTTCCCTCCGGATTCGCCTGCGGGACCGGCGCCGGGTTCTCCGGCAGGGCGCGGGTCGGGAGGAGCCGGTGGAGGCGGCCCTCCTCCGGGAAAAGGGGCCGGGGGCATGGGAGGAACGGGTCCGTCTCCGTTGCCCGGGGGTTTCGGTCCGCCCGGACCGGGCGGTGAGGCGGGCGGGGTTCCGCCGGAGGGTCCGGAGGGCGCGTCTTCTCCGCTTCCGGATCCGCCGTCGCCGTCGCCGCGCTCGCCGTTTTTCGCGGGTTTTCTTGCGCCGTTCGATCCCCGATCCTTGCCGTATGAGCGGCCGGTTCCGCCTTCCTTCACGGCGCGTTCCATCTTTTCGACGGTCCGGATCATCTCGATGATCCTCGCCACGCGGCAGGCTTCGCTGGTTTCCGCACCGGCGCAGCTGCACGCCGGCGGGAGTTCGGTGGGGAGGCCTTCGATGCGGACCGGTTGAGGGCCGGGAATCCTCTGGATGGTGAAATCGTCGATCCAGAAGTCGGCGTGGTCTCCGGACGCGCCGACATGGACGCCGGTGAACGCTTCGCCGGGTTCGACCTTTCCTTCCTCGATCGCGCGCCCGAGACCGAGGGTGACGCGCTTCCAGCCTCCCGGTTCGACGGGCGCGGCGAGGCTCAAGAAGGACTTCGTCCGGGGGCGCCAGAGCCGGACGAGAAGTTCCGTCGCGCCTTCCACGAGGCAGGCCATGGTGATCTGGATGTTTTTCCGTGCCGCGAAAAGGGGCTTTCCGTTCACCTTGGAGACGGCGACATCGAGTTCGGCGTCCCGGACGCGGACGGCGTGAAGCGCGCCGCGGCTGTGGCGGAACGTGACGCGTCGCTGGAAACGCCCCTGGTTCCATCCCCTGGGGGGCGTCTCGAAATCCTCCTGCAAGAGGACGACGCCGTTCCTCTGGAAGAACGCCGCCCAGCGGCCCCGGCTCTGGAGGTCGAAGTTTTTGGGATCCGAGGCCTTCCCGCCCTGTTCGAGGGCGAGGGACCGCCCGGCGTCCAGCCGGAAACCGGTGGCGCCGGCATCGCCGTGCACCTCGCCTTCCAGGACGTAGATCTCGATCTTCTTCCCGGCAACAAGGCCGAAGGCGGCGTTCCGTGTTCCGCACGCTTCGAGCGATCCGGCGACGGCCTCGATCGAAGTCTCGGAAGAGGGCCGAACGATCGTCTCTCCGGCGTCGAGGCGGAAGCGGAGCTCCGTCTCCCCCGCCAGGATCCGGATACGGGTGTCGGCGCGGAGGAGGATCTCTCCGACGCCGGGAAAAGCGACGCGTCCGAGGGAGACGGAGGAGGTGGCCAGCGCCCAGCCGGTTTCGACGGCGGCACGGCGGGGCAGGGCAGACCATTCGGTGGAACGCCGCGTGCGGACCGAGACGTCGCCGGAGACCTCGACCTCGTACAAGCGTGTCGGCGGTGCGGAGGGCACCCGGGTCTCGGCGCCCCCGGTTTCGTCGGGAGGGCCGGATTCTTCCGCGGGCCCGGCCGGGGATCGTTCGCGGGTGCGGTCCGGCGGGGTGTCGGGTTTTTCGACGGTTTCCTTCGGTTTCTCCTCCGGGATCTCGGGTCGTTGGGGCGTTTCTTCGCGTGGTTCCTCAGGCGGTCGGGAAACCGTCCGATCATCGTCGGGAAGATCCTCGGAGGCGGCCCCGGTTTTTTCGGCGGGTGTTTCTTCCGTCTTCGAGGGATCCTCTCGCCGGATCAAGGCGTTGCGGTCCGATTTCGCCGGGGGGAACGCCTGAAACATCCCGGCCGTCTCCGCGGGGGCGGAAGCGGCGTTTCCATCGAGGATCCGGAAGAGGCCGAGGGCGACGAGAAAGCCGGCCGCGACAGCGGCGACGGCGAGGAGGAAGCGCCTCGGGGCAGGGCGTGCGGCAGGAGGGGCGGTCGCCGCGGGAGAGAGGGGGGCGTCCGCCGGGGCGGGGGCCACCTCGGTCTCCGGTTGGGCGAATCGCTTGACGGATTCGAGGGTTTTCTCGCTGATCTCGGAGATGCCGGGGATCTCGAGCCCGTTCTCCCGGAACAGGGAACGCTCTTCATCGCAGGAGGGGCATGAAGCGAGATGCGCCTCGAAGGCTTCCTTTTCGGGACCTTCCAGGCGTCCGTCGAGATGGGCGGAAGCGAGGTTGGGATCGGTGGAGGGGGGGGGGAAGGCGAGGAGATTCCGGATCCGGGCGTCGATTTCCCGCAACCGGGCCAGTTTGGCGGCGCACCGGGAACAGGCGTCGACGTGCTTGCGGAGGGCTTCGTCCCAGGGCCCTTGGGGGAGGGCGAGGGAGGCGAGTTCCTCGTCCCTGGGGCATTGGCCGGCGAACCTGTTCTCGTTTTCATCCATGTCGTTTGTTTCCCTCCATCCCTATACGTATGCCTTCCCGGCGGTTCACAACGGTTTTTTTCCGGTTTTTTTCAGGATCCGCTCCAGTTTCTTCCGTCCCCGGAAGACGGCCATGTTCACGGCTTCCGGCGTGAGGCCGGTTTTCCGGGCGATCTCGCGGTGGCTTCTTCCCTCGAAGTAGAATGCGAGGAGGACGTCCCGGTCCTTTTCCGGCAGGTCCTGGAGGGCTTGTCGCACGGAGGCTCGCCTTTCCTCGGTCTGGAGGCGCTCGAGGGGGCTTTCCCCGGGGGCGGGGGGATCGGGCACGTCGTCGAGGTGCGAGGCGTCGCTGGCGGGGCTGTCTTCGCCTCGAAGGTGATCGATGACTTTGCGGTAGGCGATGACCCACAGGTAGGTGGTGAGCTTGGAGCGTCCGTCGAAGGAGGCGAGGGCGCGCCGGTCGTTCCGGTAGAGTTCCCAGAAGACGTCCTGGTATAGGCTTTCGGCCTCGTCGGGGGTGAAGAATCCCTTGCGCCGGGCGAGGGTCTTTCGGATGGACGCGAAGAGGAAGGGCGAGTACCGTTCGACGAAGGCGTTCCAGGCGTTCGCGTCCCCCTCCACGCAGGCGAGGATCAGCCGTCTTTCCTCTTCGGGAACGCTCATGGGTCCATCCGGTCAGGGGACGGACCGGGATTGTAGCAACCGGGAGGGGAATGTCGAAGGGTGGACAGGGAGCGTCCCTTGAAGAATCTCCTCGATCTTTTCGGTTGGGTCCTGGTTGTCTCTATTCCTGGATGGTGATGGCGCCTTCGGGGCAGCTGTCGGCCGCTTCCTTGGCGTCCTCTTCCTTGTCTTTGGGTACGGTATCGACCTTGACGACGGCGTGCTCTTCACCGAGCTCGAAGACGTCCGGCGCGATTTCCTCGCAGAGTCCGCACAGGGAGCAGAGTTCGGGGTCTACGACGGCTTTCATGGTTTCCTCCTGCCTGTTTTGGGTACGCGACGTCCGTGGAGGTTCCGTCCCCGGGCGTCCAGCCTACCCTTGTGAAGTTTCACCGGCGTCTTGATCACCGGACACGAGTTCGATGGCGCCGTCTTCATTCTTTGCGAGTTTGGATTTCTTTCGCCCGGCGGTCATGAGGAGGACTCTCTGGGTGTTGGCGGTGGAGACGCCCCGCTCCTCGACCTTGGCGGCGAGTTCCCCGGGGGCCATGGGTTTTCCGGTTTCCTTGAGGATCTCCATGGCCACTTCGACGACGCTGGGCCCCTCTCGTTTCGGGCGGGGTTTCCTGGGCGCCTTCTTCTTCCCGGCCTTGGGCGGTCTCCCGCGCCGTCGCGGCGGGGGGGCCTTTTCCTCGTCTTCCCATCCTTCGAGGTCCACGCGGCGCGGCCGGCCGCGCCGTTTCCTGGGTTTGAGCCCTTCGAGTTCGTCGATCTCCTGCAGGAGATCCTCGATTTCCTTTCCCAGGTTTTCGAGGCGGTTCTTCAGGTCGTCGACCTGTTCGGCTCGATCGTAGACCTCCTCGCGGATGTCGGAGAGGGTCATGTTCTTTTCTTCTTTCTTGGCGGGCATCCGTCCTCCGAAACCAGGTTTTCACGTCCCGGGACATCCTCACAAACACGAGAGATCCTGTATACTGCAGGTGAAAGCGATTGACAAGCCCGAATCCATGGAGTACACACGAGAGGGATGGAGGCGGAGTAGCTCAGCTGGCAGAGCAGCGGAATCATAATCCGCGTGTCGGGGGTTCGAGTCCCTCCTCCGCTACCAAGGGCCGCAAGGGGTTACGTCGATCAAGAGAAAGCGCGGGGCGTACGGATTCACTGGACCGGCACGCAAGAGGTGCTTTCTCGACACGGAGAACGCCGAAATCCGGCGCGCTACGCCGAGGAGGAATGGGGGAGATGGCGCTTTGCATCCTGGAAAGATCCGCGCGTTTCCAGTCTTTCTCAGCCCTGCGAACGACCTCCGCCAGATCCATGTCGTGAGAAATGACTCTTGCGGACCCTCGCGAAATCCGCCGCTTCCCTCCTGTCGATCCTCGCCGGGCTCGCCGCCCTCCTCCTCCTCGTCGGCGCCACGGGCCTCCCCCTCCCGGCGTTCGCCGACACGCCCGTCCGCGACGCCCTTCAAACCTATACCGGCGCCCTCGACGGCCTCCAGCAGCGGCTCCATGCCGATCCCCGACCCCTGTTCGCCGTCCCCCTGCTCCTTCTCCACCTCCTCTACCGCGCGCTCCGCCGGCCCGCCGAACGACGCGCCGCCAGACCCGATCCGGCCGGCGACCGCGCCTCGGCCCGCGAGCGCATCCGGCAACGCCGGGAGGAGGAGGCCGGAACCGTCGCCGCCACCGCGGACACCGCCCCTCCCCCCTCCCGCCGGCCGCTCGCGGAACGCTACGCCACCCGCTCCCGCGCCCCCCTGATCGTGGGCGTGGGCGCCGCTTCCCTCTTCACCCTCTTCTTCGCCCTCGTCGCGTTCCTCTACTTCGGGCCGGGGACCCTCCGGCTCGGGCGCTTCCTCCAGATCGAACGGGGCGACCGGGCCACGTTCCTCGCGCGCGTGGGGCTCGTCTTCGGCGCCGTCGTCGCGGCCCACGTCGTGATCTTCCTTCTGGTCACCGCCGGGGGGTACGCTCAAAAATTCCAGAAGCAACGGACCCCGCGTTCCCGGCGAAAGGCCGCGTTCCCGCGCCGGAAAACCGCGGGAGGGGAGCCGCGCCGCGACGACGAAGACGGCCCCCCCTCCCCCGAGGAGACGTAGCGCATGAAGATCGAAGTGATCGGCGCTTCCGGCGCCCCCGCCCCCGGCCGCCTCCCCATGACGCTCCTTGTCGACAGCGTCCTGATGATCGACGCCGGCTCCGTTGCCTCCGGACTGGACCCTGCGCGGGCCGGCGACGTGAAGACCGTCCTGCTCTCCCACGCCCACCTCGACCACGTCCGGGAGCTCGGGTTCCTGCCCTTCCGGCGGGACCCGGAGAAGGACGGCCTGCTCGACATCGTCTCCACCCCGGGCGTCCTCCGGGCGGTGCGGCAGGCCGTGTTCAACCGCGACTTCTGGATCGACTTCGAGGCGCCCGCCCCGCCCCGACAACCCGGCATCCGCTACCGGGACATCGCCCCGGAAACGCCCTTCACCGCTTCCGGTTTCCGCGTCGAAGCCGTTCCCCTCACCCACGCGGGTTTCGAGACCTCGGGGTTCATCCTCGAGAAGGAAGGACGCACGGCGGTCTACGCGCTCGACTCCGGTCCCACCGGCCGGATCTGGACGCGGGCGAAGGAGCGCGAAACCGTGCACGCCGTCTTCTACGACGTCTCCTTTCCGGACCGCTTCGCGGCCGGGCTCGACGAGCACATGACGCCGTCGGGCCTTGCGCGGGAGGTGGCGAAGCTGGCCCCGCACACGCCCCGGGTGCTGGCGGTCCATCTCAAGCCGGAACACCGGGCGGAGATCCTCGCCGAGCTGGATGCGCTTCCCTTCGCGGTGGAAACGCCGGAAGCGGGGGATATGATCACGCTTTGAGGGGATAAGGTTGAAAGTGAATATAGACTGGTGATTGTAGATTCCAGATGTCCATCCGCGTTCTCGGCGTTCCCGGCGTCCTCGGCGGTGGGATTCCCTCCGCGGCGGTTGCGGCTTGGCTGCTTTGGGATGCGGGATGTCGATCGGGATGGCGGGAACCCGCCATCCCGACCGCTAGTCCTTCTCCTCCGGCGGGAAGCGGAAGATGCGCTTGTTGCGGTCCCACCAGTTCTTCCAGGCGTTCCGGTCGCGCCCGAAGTCCTGGCCGGTAAGCTTGCGCAGGGATTCGCCGAGGGGCTTGGCGAAGGACTTGGCGCCGCGCCCCCAGCGCCACATGAAGTCGATGAGCGCCTGGATGGATTCGCGGTGGCGGATGTTGCCGAAGGCCTCGAGGCGGGCGCGCGTGACCTCGGGAATGCCCGGCCGGATGAGGTCCTTCTTGAGGGTCGGGATGGCCCGGTAGTCGCCGATGGCACCGAGCGCGCGGACGACGGCCGCCTGGATGTCCTCGCGCCCCCGGTTGTAGGTGTAGGCCCGGCACAGGGCCTTGAGCGTTCCCTTGTCCGCCTGGACGGCGAGGGCTTCCGCCCCGACCTTGCGGACCTCGGGGACCTTGTCGTTGAGGGCCAGGCAGAGGGCCTTGGCCACCTTGGGGTGGCGGATGCGGGCGATCTTCCGGATGGCCTCGATCCGCCTCTCCGGCCCCCCGTCGTCGAGTTCCCACTCGAACTCGCGCAGGAGATCCTTGATCTCCTCGTCCGAAAGGTCGACCGTCTCCTCCGGAACCTCGAACGGCTTGATCACGGTGATGCCCTGCCGGTCGAACCACGTGCGCCAGGCGTCGGCGTCCTTGCCGAGGTCGGAGCGGCCGGTGATCCGCATCAGGACCGTGAAGATCTCCTCGTCCACCTCCGGGCCGGAAGCCCCCAGGGCCTTGATCAGGGGAAGGGTGAAGGAAGGATCGGTGAGACGGCCGAGCCCCTTCACGGCTTCCTTGGCCACGGCGGGGTCGGGATCGCGCGCGTATTCCAGGAGCGTGAACGCCACCTCGAAGTTCTTCTGGGCCGCGATGTCCCGGATCGCCTTGACCCGGTCCTCGGACGTCGCCTGGGGGTTCTTGAGAATGGCGACGTTGAGTTCCAGGCATTCGCGCGCCTTCATCACGGGCTCGACGTCGATGCGCGCCGTGGCCATGATGATGTAGACCTCCTCCTCGTTCCTCTCCAGGATGGCGACGGCGGCGGCGTTCATCCTGGGATCCCGGACGGACTTGATGATGGAAACGCTCTTGACGCTCTTCACGGCTTCCTCGGGCGAGTAGGACGCCTTGGGGAAGACCGTGTGGTTGTCATACATGCGCAGGTTCCAGCGGTGGTTCCGTCGCGCCCGTTGCGTGGGCTTCTCGCAGGGGCCCGGGATCTCGTTCAGGTCGAGATCGTGGGACTTGATCTCCAGCGCGTATTCCACGAGCACCACGTACAGCCGGTCGCTCCACACGAAGGTGGGCAGTCCCTCCTCGGAACGGAACTTGTTGAACTCCTCAAGCCACCCCCGGATCAGGTTGGGGTAGTCCCCCCAGTATCCGGGCGGCGGCGTCTCGATGCCGCCGGCGAGGACGGCAACCCCGGACAGAAAAACGAGCGCAACCGACAGGACCGCCAGGCTCCGGTAGACCATGTTGCTCCTCCGAATCGAAGGGCGAGGAAGGAAGCCTAGAAAAAGCCTGGAGAATGGAACCCCGATCCCCCACCATGGTTCCGGGCTTTTCCGCCGTATTATAAGGGAGGCCGCCGACAAGAACAAGTGTACCTCCGAAGGAATTATCGACAAGGAGCGGGACCATGGCGGACGACGAGCTGCGCGTCAACCGGAAAACCGGAATCCCCCCCCAGGAGCTCCGATTCACCTTCTCCCGCGCCGGCGGCCCGGGCGGCCAAAACGTGAACAAGGTCAACACGAAGGCCGAACTCCGCTTCGACCTCCTCGATTCCCCGTCCCTCACCCCCGGGCAGAAGGACCGGGCCCGGCGCCGTCTCGCCTCCCGCCTGACCCGGGACGGAGAGATCGTCATCCGTTGCGGGAAGCACCGGTCCCAGCAGCAGAACCGACAGGCGTGTCTCGAACGACTCGCCGAGCTCCTCCAAAAGAGCCTGGCCCGTCCGAAGCCGAGAAAACCGACGCGCCCCTCGCGGGCGTCCCGGGAGAAACGCCTCCGCGACAAGCGCAAGCGCGCGGAGAAGAAGGACAGGCGGAAGCGGCCCGAAGCGGAGTAGAGGTGGCCCCCTACGCCTCGAAATGTTGTTTTCTGGAAAGCGATGACGGTGCTGCAGGGCTACTCCACGCTCTCGAGGTGACCGGTGTCGTTCATCTTCTCGAGCACCCACCCCCGGGGCCCGACGTGGAAGGCGTTGATCGCGCAGTTCCCTTGCTTGACGTTCCAGTACTTGCCGGGCCCGAGCCCCAGGATGGCCAGGATGGCGATCTGACAGGTGACGGCGTGGGAGGAAAGGGCGACGGTTTCGCCCTCGTGTTTTTCGGCGAGTTCGCGGAGCCCCTGGAGGACGCGGGCGTGGAGGTCCGCCAGGGTCTCACCGCCGGGGGCCTGGAAGGAGGCGGGATCGGTCTCGTATACGCGGTAGAGCTCCGGCCAGGCGGTCTTCACCTCGGAGCGGAGTTTCCCTTCCCACGCCCCGAAATGGAAATCCTTGATGGGCTCGAAGGGGAGGGGGCGAAGCCCGTGGGGCCGGGCGATGGCCTCGGCGGTGTGCACGGCCCGGGAGAGGGGGCTGGTGTAGACGGCGACGAGGGGCTCTTCCGCCAGGGCCTCGCCGACCGCGCGGGCCTGCCTTCGGCCGCGGTCGTTGAGGGGGGCGTCGGCCCAGCCGCGCATGCGGTCTTCACGGTTCCATGCCGTCTCGCCGTGCCGGACCAGGAAAAAACGGGCGACCATGAACGACCTCAGAAGTAGCCCTCGAAATCGCGCTTGTCGCGGAGGGAATACATCTTGATGTAGGGTTGCCCGTCGAAGTTGTAGTCGTGTCCGCCGTCGAGGCGTTTCTTCAGGTCCACGAGAGCCTTCTTGCCGACCGCGCCCGAAATTTTCTCGATCCCCGACTCGTCGAAGGGGATGCCCATCTTCTCCACGAGGACCTTGGAAAGGACGGCCTTGAAGGTGAAGGGTTCGTCATCGTTGGCGGGGACGGCCTTGATGACGAATTCCAGGTTTTCCCCCTCGACCGTTCCTTTTCCCATGGCGACGGTGAAGGTTTTTCCCGTGTCGGCGATGTACGCCTCTTCCAGAACGTCATACGAAGCCATGGCCTCCTCCCATCTCACAAAACTCGCGTACCATGGTACTCGACCTCTCTTGATTGCAAAGGCAATTTTCCCCGATCGCCGTGGGTTGCCGGTTTCCCGGCCGGCGCTCTTCGCAAGCGCATCGTTGCGAGTTCAGGCGTCCTTTTCCACCGGATGAAGCGCACATCCCATGCGCCGGAGCAGCGAAGCGGTGACGCCGTCGCCCGGCATGCGCCCCCGGCCCACGGCCACCTCCCCGATCCCGCAGGAAGGGCTTCGCGTCTTCAAGTACGCCTCGCGGATGCCCAGCGCTTCCACGAGAGCGGCCGTCTCCCTCGCCCCGCGCACGAAGGCGGCCGTGACGTCCCGGCCGCTGGGCCGCCAGATCAGCCGGGCGGATCCGTCCAGCACCTCCGCGCCGGCGCCGTCCGTCAGGAACGCCGCCTCGCGGGGCGTGGGAAGCCCCCCCAGCTGTTCGGGGCAGAGGGGAAGGCAGGGCCGCTCGCGGCACATTTCGAGGATGCGGGCGGTGAAGGCGCTTTCCCCGTCATACCTCGTCTTCAAACCCGTCAGGCAGGCGCTCACCAGCACCGGCGTCCGGTCTTCCACGATCCATCCTCCCAAAAGCCCCTCGCCGCAGCACGGCGAGATTGGCGTCCCGGAGAAGGAGGGCCGTCCCGAAGTAGACGGCCACGCCCGTCCCGATGACCACCGCGATCCTGGCGAACCGGGCCGAGAGACCCTCGCCCCGGAGGATCGGCAGGAAGGTCCACAAGAGCCAGACGGCGACCGCCATCACGGCCGTACTCACGACGGCCTTTCCCGCCGGCCGCAGCAGATCCGTCAGCGGGCGGAACCCGATTCTACCCCGCAGGAGGAACAGGAGCACGAAAACCTGGAGAAAGGCGGTGAGGGACGTGGCCAGGGCCAGGCCCGCCTCGCCCAGGCTCCAGACCAGCGACAGGTTGAGGGCGAGATTCACGACGAGGGCGAAGACCGCCGTCCGCGTGGGCGTTCGCGTGTCCTTCATCGCGTGGAAGACGCGGGCCGTGCCCGAGAGGAGCGTGTAGGCGGGGAGGCCGACGGCGTACAGCGCCACGACCAGCGCCGTTCTCTCCGTCGCCCCGTGCCGGGCGAAGGCTCCGTGGGAGAAGAGCAGGGCCACCACGGGGGTGGAAAGGAGAATCAGCCCCGCCGCGCTCGGAAGGGCCAGGAAGAACGTGCCCTGCAGCGCGCCGCGGAACACCCGCTTGAGGCCGGCCAGATCGCCCCGGGCCGCCAGCCGGGAGAACAGCGGAAAGGCCGCGGTGGACACCGCGATCCCGATGATGCCCAGCGGAAACTGGATCAGGCGGTTGCCGTAGTAGAGCGCGGAGACCGCACCGTGCCGCGGGACGAAGAACTCGGCGATCAGCCGGTCCGCCAGCACGTTGAGCTGCAGGATGGCCAGACCGAAAATGACGGGCAAGGCGAGGGCGCCGATCCGGCGCACATCCGGATCGGCCAGGGAAGGGCGGGGCCGGGGGAAGCCGAGTTTCCTCACGAGCTGGGGAAGAAGGACCAGGACCTGGGCGATGCCGCCGACGAGAAGGAAGACCCCCACCACGTAGATTCGCCGCTCGGGGTGGTGGCGAAGACCCCACCAGGCGACGGCGAGACCGGCGATCCAGATGACGTTCAGCACGGCCGGGCCCGCGGCACTCGCGGCGAAACGCCGGTGCACGTTCAGCACCGCCGAAAAGAGGGCCGTGATGCAGATGAACAGCAGGTAGGGGATCAGAAGCGCCGTGAGCCGCAGGGTCAGCGTCAGTTTCCCGTCGCCCCCGGGGCCCTCGAGCACGGCGGGCAGGAAATAGCAGATCCCGACCCCTGCGACCACGATGACGCCCAGCACCAGAAGCAGGCTTCCCAGCGTCCCGTTCAGGACCTTGATCGGCCGCTCGCTGGGTCCCCGCTCCACCGCCTCCGCGTAGACGGGGATGAAGCTGGACGCCAGCGCCCCCTCGCCGAACAGGCGGCGGAAGAGGTTGGGAATGGTCCAGGCGATGATGAAGGCGTCCCAGACCGCCCCGGCGCCGAAGACCGCGGCGGAGAACACGTCGCGCGCCATTCCCAGCACGCGGCTCACCAGCGTGAGAAGGCCGATCAGCGACGCCGACCGGAACACCTGCGTTCTCTCGCTGATGGGAACCGAAGCCATGGGATTTCCTGCTCTCTCGACGGACGGGGAGCGCACCGGGACCCTACTCTCCTCATCGGCGAAAACGGGGGACGGCTTGCCTGCAAAGCGGGCAAACGGCAACGATTCCCCCCGTCCTGGTCCATGGCCACACCTGAACGTATCGGTTCAATGGAGCCGTTTGGGGGGCGAGGGTCCTCCCGAGCCATGAGTTTCTGGCTCGCCCTCCAATCCGAACCGATACGTTCAGGTGGGGTGCGCTACGAGGGATCGTCCCTCTCCCCCGGAGGACGGATCTCGATCTCGAGGAGGGCTTCCTTGAGGATCCGGGCCGTCTCGGCGGGACGGGGCGCCCCGGAAAGGGCCGTGGAGACCGCGGCCCGCCCCACGCCGAGCCCGGTCAGCGCGCGCAGGTTCCCGGGCCCGATGCCCCCGATGGGGAAGGCAGGACGGGGGGACGACCGGCAGATCTCGGCGCAGCGCCGCGGTCCGATGGGCGCCAGCCCGGGTTTCACGGCCGAGGGGAAGACGCACCCCACCCCGATGGAATCCACCGGATCGAGGTCGCGGGCCTCCTCGCCGGCATGGGTGGAGAGCCCCAGGAGGAAGGAGGGTCCGAGGATGCGGCGGGCTTCACGGGGCGGCAGGTCGTCCTGGCCGAGATGAACGCCGTGCGCGCCGGACGCCATCGCGATGTCGAGGCGATCGTTCACGATCAGAAGGGCGCCGCGCTCCTCGCAGGCCCGGCGGAGCCGGCGGGCGAGAGCGAGAAAGGCGCGGTCCGGCCCGGGAAACGCGCGGATCTGCACGATGTCCGCCCCGCCCTCGAGCACGTCGCGGACCAGAGCCTCGTCCCTCCCGTCGTCGCCGGACGCGTTGAGAAGGAAGTAGAGGCGGGCGTCTTGCAGGGCCGCGAGCGCGGAGAGGCCGGGGGCCAGGCGCTTCTCGATCTCGTAGACCTCGAAGCGGGCGCGCGCAACCGCTTCCGCGTCGCCCCCCGCCAGGCGGCCGTACTCCTCGAGGACCCTGAGCGCTTCTTCCAGCCTCCGGGCGTTCGCATGGACGAGATCCTCGATGCGCCGGTACGGCTCGGCGGGCGCGTGCCGGCCCACGTCCCCCTCGGGATCCCGGGCGGAAACGAGGCCGGAGGCGCCCCCTTCAAGGGCCTCCTCGAAGGCCTGGAGCCGGTGTCGAAGCGTCTTGAGGCGCGCCGCGAGATCCGCCTCGTCGCGGCCGAAGCGAAAGACCTCCTCCAGGACGCGCAGGGCTTCCCGGGAGCGGTTCAGGTTCGCGTCGAGAATCCGGAGAAGGCGGGCTTGATCCATGACGTTTCTCAGGCTCTCGGAGCCCTTCGAGCCAGGGTTCGGGGTCGAGGACTGGAGCGAGGAGGCTCGGGGGCCCGCCGCCGCCTGTCTTGCCGATGCAAGGGCTAGCCCGGATTATTCATGAAAACTACTGCGGTCGCCGCAAGCACATGATCTGCTTCGTCGCTGCGACGATTCCGGCCCTCACGTGGCGCTTTGGCCACGCTCCGGACCGGAATCGTCTT
>Ga0180431_10006598_pt1 | contig 13731 bp, 15 predicted proteins | sample SS_ome_11_FD_132459 | JGI IMG/M metagenome (GOLD analysis project Ga0180431, IMG submission 132459) | Hypersaline lake sediment archaeal communities from the Salton Sea, California, USA - SS_1_MS_1 metaG | ecosystem: Environmental > Aquatic > Non-marine Saline and Alkaline > Hypersaline >... | reverse complement strand
CCCACATACCAACGGGAAATGCGGGGACACCATACTCATTTCCTTCGTGAATTCTTGCGTGGTTGCCATGACGAACACGCTTGAATTCAACGGCGGACGTAGGGCCATGATGCGCACGTGCCGCCCTGGGGGTGGGAGGGTAGCGGACTGCCGCCAACGGGGACAGCAGGAAGGAGCGATTGCGCCCAAAACACGGTTCGTCTGGCTGTGCTCCGTTAGAGCCAGCGGCACTAAGCACCAGTCTGTACCACGCCCCCGCGCATGGTGCTAGAATGGCCCGTCATTACATGGGGGGAAGAGCAGCCAGACGATGAAGCTGAAAGACCGCCAGTACGACCGGTTTGCACGCATCGGCAGAGTGGTAGCCCTCATCCAGCTACACAAGACTTGGGGAGTAACGGTGGAGAGGCTGGCCGAGCTCTGCGAGGTAGACAAACGGACGATATACCGCGATATCAAGGCTCTCGAGAGTATCTGGCACGCGAAATTCCAATGTGTAGACGGCCGTTACAGCCTGATCGAAAGCGACTTTCTGAACCCCATCACGCTCACGCGGCTGGAGGCTCTCACCATCTTCATGGCATCAAGGCTCCTGCTGTCACACAGCAAGGCCTTCAATCCGCATGTCGCCACCACGTTCGAGAAACTGGGTGCAACACTGGACCCTCAACTGCGCGATGAGATTCGCAAGACCCTTGAATGGATGCGCCGCCGCAAGCCCGACCAGAAGACAGAGCGCGTCCTTGACGAGATCACACACTGCTGGCTCAATCACAAGACAGTGCGCATGCGCTACTGGACGCTGAATCGGCACAGTGCCCGCGAACGGCTGGTCGACACCTACTATATCCAGCCATCCGCCCTTGACCACGCGACCTACCTGATCGGCTACTGTCACCACCGAAAACAGGTGCTGGTCTTCCGTGTCGACCGTATTCACGACGCCGAACGCACCAAACAGGACTACGAAATACCCGAGGACTTCGATGCAAACGTGTACCTGAGCCCCTACTGGGGAATGACTGCCACGGGAACGCCTCAGGAGGTCATCCTACGGTTTCGTCCAGAGGTGGCGCGCATCGCGGCTGAGACACTCTGGCACGAGTCACAGGCAACCCAGCTCGATTCAGAAGGTTACGCCGTGGTTACCATGAAACTTGCCCTCACCCGCGATCTCGTGTCATTCATACTCGGGTGGGGCGAGATGGTCGAGGTTCTGCAGCCCCGCGCACTGCGCAGACAGATCGCGGATGCCGCCAGCCGGCTGTATAAGTGCTATGAGAGTGCCCTTGAGGATGGTCAAACACCGCTGCCGTGCTTCGATACAACGTCAGGCTCTCAAGTGAATACGCCGGACCAGACGGCAACGCAGCCTGTCTTGTTCTGACGATTGACCAACACCCATGGTCCCCGTCTTCAGTTAGCTTTCGGGGCACAAGTCGGGCAAAATGAATGGAACACACGTGGTCGAAGGCGAGAACACCTGCTCTCGCCTTCGACTCACTGGCCAGTCAAAGCCGCACGGCGGCCATTGTCTATGAGTCGGATACCGGTTCTGTCCTAGTACCTGCGTCGTCGGTCGCCGCCACCACCACCGCTACTCTCTCGAGGCTTGGACTCATTGACGGTCAAAGCACGACCCATCATGTCCTTGCCATTCAGTTCCGCGATGGCCGTCTCGGCCTCAGCCTGAGAGGCCATCTCCACGAAGCCAAATCCCCTGGAGCGCCCGCTGATCTTGTCAGCCACAACGCTCGCGGACACGACCTCACCATAGGGCGCGAACTGCTGCGCCAGCAACTCATCTGTCACTTCGAATGAAAGGTTGCCTACGAATATCTTCATTTCCTTCTCCAACCGATAGTACTTGTGCCGGGCCCCATCCGGCGTCCACCCTTGGTGGAAGGGGTTACCAGGTGTGTGGAACTCTGCTTGTCGACGATGACGACGTATTCTGATCGCGCTTGGCGCGTCGGCACGTCGGGCACCGCTTGGGTTCATTGTCGAAGCCCTTCTCAGCAAAGAACTGCTGCTCGGACATCGTGAAGACGAACTCTTCGCCACAATCGCGGCAGCGGATCCGCTTGTCTTGATAGCTCATTGAATGACCTCCTCTCAAAGACTCTAGTTGGTCAGAGTTGCGGTCATTCGGAGCTCGAACTGGACTCAAAGGAGAGAACGAGGACGTAAATGGCCTGTACTAAGACTTCCTACACTCAGTGTACGGCAGAATGCGGCACATTACAAACAAGGCCCCTCTGTGTGCTGACACAAGAGGAACACCGTCCATCGTGACATTGAGGTGGTCACACTACCGCCTCCTCCGTCTGTCTCGCTGCCGGCTAGTCGAGGGGGGCTGCGATTCATTCACCGTCAGTGCCCTCCCCTGCACTTGTTTGCCGTTCAACGCCTCGATGGCCAACGAAGCTTCCTCGGAATCAGGCATTTCGACAAACCCGAATCCCCTGGGATGCCGACTTCGCTCATGGCGGGCAATCGTCGCCCTCTCCACTTCACCGAACTCCGTGAACAGTGCCTCGAGGTCATGCTCATCGATGTCGAACGACAAATTACCCACGAATATCTTCACCATGCTACACGCTCGCTTATGCGTTGCCCGGCAGTTTACTCCAGACTCGTCCTCCGCGACAATCGAGCTTCTTACCGGCCCGCGATATTCCAACAACTCGAGCAACGAAATGGCCCCCAACGAGGTCGCCGCCGGTCGGAGCTAGCGGCCGATACTGTTCCGCCCTCCCCGGCTCACGCCCGGACCTCGCACCACCACGAATCAGGTTGTGGCCACTGACCCGGCCCGGCTTTCGCTCAACAGAACGGCCCCACCCCGCTACTCACCGAAGAACCCATCGGAGCAATTCACCAACAACGGCAATCCACGCGTACAATACGCTCAATGACTCTGCCAGCAAGTATCAGCATGCGGAGGTTTCTCCTGCTGTCCCTGATCCCTATCATCGCACTCGGGGCATGCGTGCCGCCTGACAGCACTCCACACAACGATTCCACCGATTCCGCTTCCATCAACCACGACCAAACAGCAGAGGAGCGCCCGTACCTCCCCATCGCGCCGGAACGTGGCTACTACAAAGGCTTCTCCGCTATCCTGCCGCCAGACGGAGACTTCGAGACCGCGTACGCCCGTGCGTCCGAACATGCTGAGTTCGTCAGCACCTGGGTGGGCGCAAGCGACAGTGGCTACTGGGATCTCGCAGAGTACCTCAGCGGTTGGTGGGGCTCAACATTCGTCGAAGGATTCACCCGCGGAAACGGCATGTTTCCGATACTGAACCTTTCGTTTATCGATAGAGACGCCTCAGGAAGACTCACCTTATCTCAACCTCCAGGGGCATCCTACACCGGTCTCTCCGACCCTGCGTTCAGAGAAACGTATCGCGACGCCGCGGTGGCCGCCGTGAGAGCTGTACGGCCTGCCTACGTCTCGCTGGGCAATGAAGTGAACCGCTGGCACTCCGCGTTTGGCGAATCCTCCGACGGCTCGAATGACTTCGAACACTTCGTCACTCTCTACGAAGAGACCTATGCTGCAGTCAAGGAAGCGTGCCCTGAAACCGTTGTGTTCTGCGTGTTCGCCCGAGAAATCGTCAGTGAGGGGCGGAAAGCGGACATGTCAGTGCTTGGGCTCTTCAAGCCATCCACCCTTGACGCCGTCGTCTTCACGAGCTATCCGTTCGCCGTCAGCGGTGTTTCCGTGCCTTCGGACCTACCCGACGACTACTACTCGGCAGCAGTGCGCGCAGCAGGGCTAGCCGACAAGCCCTTCGGCTTCACAGAGCTGGGATGGTCTACGATGGAGGCGTTTGGCGGCGAGTCCGCGCAGGCACAGTTCCTCGCCGATGTGGTCGGCCGACTCAGTGTCGAGCAATCCCTGCAGCTTTCCCTGCTTGGATGGTGGTCGCTCTTTGACCTGGAAGGAGATGTGCACGGAACGGGCCTCATCGCTGCGGATGGGCGCGAAAAGCCTGCTTTCGCGCTCTGGGAATCATTGTAAGTCGGCACCGCGCCGCTCGGTGAAGCGCCCGTCCATTGACGAACGGATGGGCCCACTGTGCCGTGCGCTCACCAGCGTTGGGCCCCGGACACAAGTCAGGCCGCCTTCCGGCGGCCTGTTTCGGCATCTTCCTGAGGGGTTCCCTAGGCAGCCGCGCTCACTTCACCAGCCCTTAAGGGCTTGCGTCGGCGCGGTCCCCGAGTCCCGCTTTGGGTTCGCCCGGACTCCTGCGCGTTCGAGGAACGCGGTGGGGCACCACGCCCCCTGCGCGCCTGGGGAGCGCCGGAGCCGTGTTCTCTTTCAAACGGCTTGTCGTAGTCAAAGTCAGCCAGGGTTCGGCAGGCGAGGCGCTCGCTCAGGAGCGTCTCCACGTCGGCAATGACCCCGACATCGTCTCTTGTCACGAGGTTGATCGCGTTGCCTGTGCGGCACGCACGAGCTGTCCTGCCCACGCGGTGCGTGTACGAATCAGCCGTATCAGGCATGTCGAAGTTCACCACATGAGAGATGTCCGGCACATCGATTCCGCGGGCCGCGATATCGGTCGCCACCAGAATGGCTATCCGGCCACTGCGAAACGCATCCATCGCAGCCTGTCGCTTGCTCTGCGACATGTCACCCTGCAGGCAGGCTGCGGAGTGACCATTTCGCTGTAGCTTGTCGGCAAGCCTCGCAGCCGCATGCTTGGTACGGGTAAACACCAGGACGGGACCGGTCTCGTTGCGTCTCAGCAGCTCAAGCAGCAGCGCAGTCTTGAGGTGGGGCGCCACAGGATACAACTCGTGGGTCACGCCACCGACCGGTGCTTGCCTGCCAACCTGAATCGTCACAGGACTACGCATGAACTCGCGCGCCAGTCTCTCAATGTCGGGTGGCATCGTTGCCGTAAACAGCAGCGTCTGACGGTCACGGGGAAGCAGTTTGAGGATGCGGCGTATGTCGGGCAGGAAGCCCATATCCAACATGCGGTCCGCTTCGTCGAGGACGACTATCTCCACGGCTGACAGGTCGACATTGCCCCGGCCAACGTGATCCAGTAGCCGACCGGGACAGGCGACCACGACATCGATGCCGCTCTTGAGCTTCTTTATCTGCGGTTCATAACCAACGCCACCATAGATGGTGGTGCTGCGTATTCGCGTCTGCCTCGAGAGCGCAGTCAGAACGTCATGCGTCTGATGTGCCAGCTCGCGCGTCGGTGCCAGAACCAGCCCTCTGATCTTGCCACGTGGGCCCTCAAGCAAACGGCTTGACAACGGAAGCGCAAACGCCGCCGTTTTACCCGTTCCTGTCTCTGCAAGACCCATGACATCTTTGCCGTCGAGCACGGGCCCGATGGCTTCCTTCTGAATGGGAGTCGGCACTACGTAGCCGAGTCCCCTGATACCATCCGCCACTCGGGGATGGAAATTGAACGTATCAAAACTCACAAACACACTCCTCTACACTTGGACGTACGCACTGGACGCAGTGCGATGGGGATTGATGAACAGAAAATAGAGAATACTGATAGCTCCCGTCCGGGCGTGGCCAGAACGGGAGCCGGATACTCCGAATCGTCTATTCTGTGGGGAAAGGTATGCAATGGTGTGCAGCAGAACAGTCTCTAGCTTCCGGTGCCTACCACCTGCCGCCGCCGCCGCCACCACCACGACCACCACGGCCACCACCACCACTACGGCCACCACGGCCACCACCACCACCGCCGCCACCGTAGCCACCATCGAAACCGCCACCGTAGCCACCACCACCACCAAAACCACCGCCACCACCACCGCGGTCTTCACGCGGTCGCGCTTCATTGACCACGAGGTTGCGGTTCTGGAACGCCTTGCCATTCATGGCCTCGATCGCCGCCTCGCCTTCAGCCTTATCAGGCATCTCGACGAACGCGAATCCTCTTGAACGCCCCGTGAACTTGTCCGAGACGATGCTGACCGACGACACTTCACCGTACTCGGCGAACACGTCATTCAGCTCCTGCTCGGTAGCCTCGTAGGATAGGTTGCCAACATAGATCCTCACTTACCGAATTCCTCCTACTCCGATTTCCTGACCACCCAAATACAGACAAACGCAGACGGTAGTCATAGGTCTGCGTACTCACTCATCGCGGCTGAAGCCCTGGGAGCCCTCACGCTGCTGTCGGCGGGAACGCCGGCACGCGGGACAGCGCTTTGGCTCATTTGTGAAGCCCTTCTCTGCGAAGAACTCCTGCTCCGACGCGCTGAAGACGAACTCATTGCCGCAATCACTGCATCGGAGAGATTTGTCCTCGAAACTCACGGGATAACCTCCTCTCTTCGTGGTTAGTCAGAGTCACGGTCATCCCGGGCTTGGTCGAATACCTGTAGGAAACGGTTCTGAGCACAGCGGACAATGGCCTCAACTACAACTACCTAGCACAATGTACGATATTCCCGCTATTAGTGCAAATCTGGCGCTTCCCGCGACAAACAACCGTCCTGTCGGCAGGGCACTACCGCGCATTGACACCCGGCACTACCCCGTTGTACCGTGCTTCGGTCGCTCCCTCAGCAGATACATGCCCTGCAGGACGAAAACTGTGAGTCTGAGAACCCTCTCGCGCGGTCACTACTTCTTGGTTCCCACTCTGGTCCTCCTGCTTTCCGCACTGCCCTCATTTCTTCACGCCGATGAGTGCGCGAAGCCGGAAGCCACCTGGAGAGAGTACCCCACGCCTTCTCACGAAGATCTCCGTGTTCTGCCGGGCTCTGACATCGACGATTTCGTTCTAGCGAGCGGCGACGGCGGGCGACTCTACGCAATCGGCACCATCAACAACCCCTGCCAGGACGAACTGCCGGTTGACCCGTTCACTCCACCGGCAGGGCTGTTCGGCCGCACTCAGTCCCCTCGCTTCTGGACATCCAGGGATTCGGGCATAACGTGGAGAGACCTCACCGCAAACGTACTCGATGCTAAGAACCTGCCTGACTTGCCGGGAGCCGACCCATTCGCGGACTTCCTCTTCTTCACCGCAGTGTCCTCGGCTCCAGACAACACCGACCTTGTCGTGGTAGCCGGCTACAACGCAGAAGGGAATGCCGTGGTTGCCGGCTCCGACGACGGCGGCGAAACCTTCCACTACATGGGCTGCGGATATGTGCCCGGAATCATCACCTGCACAGCCATGTCTTCCGCGTATGGGGGACGCCGACTTGTCGCCGTGGGCACATCTGACGATGTCGCCGGCGGCAAAGTGTGGAGCTACGAATTCGACAACTCGTGGTCCAGCACTTGGACGGACACGAGCACATACGCCGGTTGGGACGAGACGTCAGCGTGGGGCGGAAGCCCGACGAGCATCCGGGCAGTCCTTGACATCGCTGTGTCACCTTCCTTCGCGACGGACCGCACAATGGTCGCCGTTGTGATGGCCGATGCTCTCGAGGAGGACGGAGACCCGTACGAAGGATTCCACCTCGTAAGGGGGCATTGGGATGACACGCCCGCATGGAACGGCCCCGGAGGATACGAGAACTACCCTGTCCTCATCAACAGCGACGATAGCGTCATACACGCACCGTCTCCGCTATCCGAGTACCTTGTGAGACACCTGGCCCGCATGGCTCTGCCGTTGGATTTCGACGGTGACGGGAGCGACCACCCGTTCCTGGTGGGCGTGAACGGCATTGAGCGGCATCAGGTGAGCGGCGCAGTCAAGGACGAAGGCGGTTACCTTTTCTGGACCAGCGGCGCAGACCTCAGTCGCGAACTACTGGACCACGCGGGAAACCCGTGGATCGCATCAATCGACTGCGGGGACGCTGCCGGTGAAGGCGATGTGCTTCTCGGCACACTGTTCCCCCGGGACTGGAGATGGGCCGACGGCGTCGACTGGGTCGAGAGTGGCTCAGTCGAGGCACCGTGCTGTGAGCCCTGTCTGGTACTGCGAGGGACAGCCACGGATTCGTGCTGCCCGAAATGGGAGCCAGCCGAACGCGGCCCCAGTGGCCAGTTCAACGCACGAGTGGCCTTCTCAGACGATGGGTCGGTGGCATTCGCCTCCACTGCAGGTGCGGGACGCGTTCTGTACGGAGGAGACTGGTTCGCCGACGAGAGCGCGTTTTCGACGAGCACTTTTGATGATTCGGGTGCATCGTGGCTCCAATCCGGTCTGGTGGACACCATGATTCACCATATCGAGGATATCTCGTACGACCCCGCATCGGACTGTTTGCACGTTCAGACCAGTCACGAGGGCGAAGACGGCAGCATATGCCGGTGCGAGAGCATCTGGCTCACGTGCGACGGAGGAAAGACCTACACCCGCGCTCTCTTCGGCATGCCCGACGTCTCAGACCAGGACGAGGAGTCGTTCGAGGACATCATGGATGACTACCATCGCGGGTACCTCACATCCCGAACCGAAGGCGTAGTCCATTCCGGAGGCGTTCAATACCTCATCGGAGACGCGCTCGATGAAGACGACGAAGAACTGGTGGACGTCGACTTCGAGGCCGACACCGTGTATCGAAGACTGGACAACGGGGGGCTGGACTGGCAGGACATGGAGGCACTGAGACTGGACTATGCCGGTCTGCTCGTCCTCGATTGCGATGAGGCAGCAGGCACAGCGCTCTACGTCGGTTTCGACAATCTGTGGTGGGATTTCACCGAGAACAGGCCGCTTCCATATCAATCTGATGGCTCCGACCCCGACTGCGCTTGGGGGCATGACTGCCGGAAGCTCAGCGGAGCGGCCAGATGCCTCAATCCCGGCGAACTGGGATGTTGCGAAGGGGCAGAGTGGGACTACCTGGTAAGGGGACTCGAGGGGACCATAACAAGCGACGGGCCGTACGAGAGGCTTGCGTTGGTTGGGGGCAACTGCGGCCCGGCAGCAAACCGGCTCTGGGCCATCGACAGGGGGCATCGTTACTGGGCCCAGCACGGCGAAGATAGCGAGAACTACGATTGGTGCAGTGGGGAATTCGCAAATCCGGTCTGGGGGCGCCTCTGGGTCTATGATGACTGTTTCGCGGTAGAGACCCCACAGCCACAAGAGCCTTCTCAGACGGTCATCCCTTCGGATCCCTGCGCCTGCGTGAACGAGGAGTTCGTGCTGGGATGGGATAGACCCTGCTGCGCCTGTGAGTACGAACTGCAGGTTGCGATGGACGCGGGCTTCCGGCATGTGGTGCTGGAGACCGAAGACTTCCTGGACAGCAACGAGATAGCGCCAGATCAGAGGTTCTATCTTCCAGCCGACCCCTGCCACCCCGACCTGCTCATTGACCACGGCAGTCTCGATTGCAGCCAGGACTACTGGTGGCGCGTCAGGGGACGTGTTGCTCTGAGCGGCGAGGTCATCCGCACCTTCTGGTCTGAACCGGTCAGATTCACGACCGCGCCCGGGCCACATCAACGACTGGAGATCCATACGCCATTTGATGGGGCCACGCGGGTTCCGGCCAGGGACGTCGCGTTCTCATGGGGCACCGTTGCAGGGGCCACCAGCTACGACTTCATGCTCGTCGATGTTGACAGGGGCCATGTCGCGTCCGAGGTGGGCACACGTACCTCTGTCATACTCCCCGGACCTCTGGCGGAGGACACTCCCTACGTGTGGCGCGTCCTTGCCCTCCGCGGTGACGATGTAATCGCGCAGTCCGGTGACGCCACATTCAGGACGGCCCCCCCGGCAGCCACGTACAGGGACACTACTCAACCCACGTACGTGCTGCCCGATGGTTCGCCACAGAACGACTGGCTGACAGTGCTGGCCGTGACCATCGGAGTACTACTCATGATGTCACTTGCCCTCCTGTCGCATGTCAATCGTAGTCGGCTGAGGCACCGTCCCGCGCGGCATGACTCCAGACTCTGGCCGGAATAGCGAGGTCGACAACAAAGACCTCACGTCAATCATCTTTGCCACAGTTACCGGGCCGTCGCGCACTTGTCCCGCATCCGGCTGGTAATCGCCACAGCAACTGTCGGACAGGAAGATGATCCGTACCTTAGTCGCCCATGAAGGGACATACTTTTGTCCCGCTGTCGCGACGCAAATAGGTACTGGGTCATGTCAATACGAGTCAGAACTGCCAGGGTGAGGATGGAACAACGCAAGGTAGGCGACCATAATGGAGCTGTGGAGCCCGTGCCTTTTCATCAACAACGTGGCCCGGGACCACGGAGGAAGTATGCCTCTGGTGAGCGGAGGAGTGAAGTACTACCGAACCACCGAAGCCGCCCGTAGCGTGGGCATATCGAGAAGCACACTTCTGCGGTGGCTTGGCCAGAATCGTGTGGAAGTCCCTGTCCGCCGTGACAGGAACGGGTGGCGTGTCTTCACCGTTGAAGACATCTCTGTAATCCGACAGGCGGCCGAACACATCGAGGAGAAGAGGGAATAGCACGCTGGGTCATGCTCCATCGCATCCTCATCGCGTGATTGCGCTTCCCTATTTCGTCTCGTCTACGCTCATGCAGTCGCGTATCTCATGCTGGAGAACGCACAACGCGGTGTTCGGCAGCGACATGGCCGTAAGTTTGTGGACCCTTCTCCAGTCTCGAAGAAGCCATTCCGCTCAGGCCAGGGAACAAGTGGAGTCAACAAGAAGGAGAGAGATCAGCGAATCCGTTCAACGCGCAGACTGCAGGACGCACACGTGCGGAGAATAGCCAACTAGTCGACCTCGCAATCACCATGGTCGTCGGATTCAGTGTTTGGGCAAAGCTCGGGGTCGCCGACACCTTCCACCGTCAGCCAGAACGCAGCAAGCAGAGATATCAGTACGGCAGCAAGCGCGACAGCAACCCTGTGGCGCAACGGAAGCCCTATCCACCATTCACGCATCGCGTGTCGTGCCGGTCCTTTCATTCATGCAGAGCGCTTGTGACGACAAGCACACCTGCCTGGTTGGGGTGGCTCTGCCCGCTATTCCAAATTGTAGGCTCAAACGCGTACTATCGCCACCAGCCAGGCCAATCGCTCCAGTTCAGAACGGTGCAGAAATAAGCAAGCTGCGCTACTATGCATAGTCGGAGGTAAGGTCGATGTCTGAGACAATCAAGGTTGATTGCGCCGGGCAGAATTGCCCGGTACCGCTGGTAGAGACCCGCAAGGCACTCAGAAAGGCAGCCGCTGGCGACGTGGTCGAGGTGACCGGTACTCACGCCTCTTCCAAGAAAGAGATTCCCATGGCCGCGAAGGCAATGGGGCTGGAAGTCCTGGACGTGAGTGAGGATGGAGACCGGTGGACCATCCGCATCAGGCGGTGAGGAGATGAGGCATGGCCGAAAAGGCAACGATAGTCGTCCAGAGTGGCGAATTCGACAAGCTCTATAGCGCGCTCATCATCGCGAACGGGGCCCTCGCGATGGGCATGGAGGCCTCAATGTTCTTCACCTTCTGGGGTCTGCAGAGACTCAGGAAGGGACAGCTTGACAAGGGTCCACTTTCGAAGATGCACATGCTCGGGCTTGGGAAGTGGATGGTCAAGAGGCGCATGAAGAAGGCGAATGCCGTCTCTCTCGACAGGATGCTCGAGGACTACGTCGAACTGGGTGGCAAACTGATGGCCTGCGACATGACAATGGAAATCATGGGCATCAAGAGAGAGGACTTGCGAGACGACCTGATTACCGACTACTGTGCGGTGGGCTCGTACATCCAGGAAGCCCGCGAGTCCACGATAACGCTATTCATCTAGCGCGGGAGGTAGACGGCGATGCTGGAAAAGTGTACATATCTGGACAATTCCGCGTCGACCAGGCTCGACGAGCGCGTGCTTACGGCGATGACTCCCTACTTCTTCGAGACCTACGCTGTCGCCACGTCAGAGTTCGGATACTCACTCGGCATCGAAGCCCGCGAGGCACTCGATGCGGCACGTTCGACGCTCGCGCAGCGCGTGGGTGCCCGTCCGGAAGAGTTCATATTCACCTCGGGCAGCACCGAGTCAAGCAACTTCGCCCTTAAGGGTGTCGCCATGTCGCTGGGCGAGAAGAAGGGTAAGCACCTTATAGTGTCCCGCATCGAAGACTTTCCCGTCCTGAACAGCGCACGGGCACTTGAGCGTCAGGGGTATCAGGTTACCTATCTTCCGGTCGACAGCGACGGTCTTGTCGACCCGCAGGCTTTGCGCGAGGCGATCACTGACAAGACCATCCTCGTCTCCATCCAGCACGCCAACCAGGAGATAGGCACGGTCCAGGACATCGCCGCGCTTGGCGCCGTATGCAAGGAACGCGACGTCCTTTTCCACACAGATGCCACGCACACCTTCACCAGGGTTCCGTTCAACGTGGATGACGCGCACGTCGACCTGGCGACCACGGCCGCACACACAATCCACGGACCTCGCGGCGTCGGTGGCCTGTACATCAGGAAGAAGACGCCCATCGCCAAGTGGATGGACGGCGGGTTTCAGGAGTTCGACCTGAGGGCCGGCCTTGAGAACATACCCGGCGCTGTCGGATTCGCCACGGCGGCCACCCTCGTGACCGATGAGGAGAATGCCCGACTGGAGAGCATGCGCGACCGTATCATTTCGAGCCTGTTGACTGAGGTGCCAAGTACCACTCTTAACGGACATCCCGAGCAACGCGTGCCACAGAACGCGAATATCACGTTCCACTTCGTTGAGGGCGAATCGATCACCCTGCACCTTGACATGCGCGGATTCGCTGTGAGCACGGGCTCAGCCTGTTTCTCACGTTCACTTGAGGGCAGCCACGTCATCTTCGGCATAGGAGGCGACCATGAGCGTGCCCATGGCTCGATACGGTTCACACTCGGTCGGTTCAACACGATCGAGGAAGTGGATCGAATTGTCAGTAGCATCAAGGAGGTGGTCTCCGAGCTGCGCCGCATCAGTCCGCTCGCGCCGCACGACCAGAGCGATGCATGATACCGACACTGCCACTGGACAAATAACTAGACGACAAGCGGAGGTCAGATGGAAAAAGGAAAGACCGTATTCATCGTGCACACGAATCGCCTCGCCGGCGAAGACCTGATGCGGCTTTTCGCAGAGATGGCTCCCGAGGTCACCGTGCGCAATATCATCGACGACAGCATGCTGCCGGAGGTCCTTGCCAACGGTGGTGTGACGCCGGGAGTGCTTCAGCGCTACTGCGACTATGTGGTGCGAGCTCAGCACGCCGGCGCCGACCTCATCTTCAACCAGTGCTCGTCGGTCGGTGAGGCGGCCGATATCGCACGCAACATGGTAACGGTCCCGCTGGTCAAGATAGACGAGCGGATGGCAGAGATCGCATGCCAGTCCGGACCTCGGATCGGCGTCGTGGCGACGGCCGCGAGCACAATGGGACCGACAACTCGTCTCATCCGAAAGACTGCAGAACGACTTGACACGCAGGTCTCTCTGGTGGAAGAGCTATGCACCGAAGCGTTCGACCGGATGCTCGCGGGAGACAAGGCCGGCCACAATGAACTGCTGCTCACCAGGATTCAGGACCTCTACTCAAAGGTGGACGTCGTCGTCTGCGCACAGGGCAGCATGCTTGCCCTCAAGCCACATCTCGGTGAGACTCCTGTACCGGTTCTTATGAGCCCACCGATAGGCGTTCGACACGCCGTTGACGTCCTGACCGCGCTACAATAGGCATGCGCGACGTAGACACCGTAAGGAGAACGCAGTATGAGCGTACCGTACTCAGAAAAGGTGCTGGACCACTTCAAGAACCCTAGAAACGTTGGCAAGCTT
>Ga0180431_10006592_pt1 | contig 13739 bp, 10 predicted proteins | sample SS_ome_11_FD_132459 | JGI IMG/M metagenome (GOLD analysis project Ga0180431, IMG submission 132459) | Hypersaline lake sediment archaeal communities from the Salton Sea, California, USA - SS_1_MS_1 metaG | ecosystem: Environmental > Aquatic > Non-marine Saline and Alkaline > Hypersaline >... | reverse complement strand
TTCACGCCGCGGCAATCAAGCCGCCGGGGCACTTCGACCGAAAGATGGTTCTCGCGTCCTAGGTTCGAGTCGCAGACCAGTTGCCGCACACCGGTCGACTGCCAACGCATCCAGGACTTCAACGCGAAGCGGTCGTAGAGCCACCAGAGGTTGCAGCCGCGAGTGAGCAACTCCCGGCAGAGCGGATCCAGCAGGCGAGGGTTTCCGCAGAGCACCACTCGTGGCATCCCGCTACGATCGGGCGGCGGCGCGAATAGGTTTGCCAATCGCCCGGCCCAACGTCGCCAGGGTGCGTTGGGGGGGAATCCGCCACGGACGCCGGATCGGTCGTCGACCCATCGCACGCGGAGAGTTGTCCCGGCGGCCAGGCAGAGCCGCGAGAGCACGTCGGCGTAGTCCTTGTCGTGTCCCTCGGCGGTCAACTCGACGCATTCGTTCGGTCGCAGGGGGCGGATTTCAGTGAAGAAGGCCACCACTCTGAGCAGCTTCACCAGGTAGTATCGCAAGGCGAGCGCGTTGAGATAGGCGGGCGAGATGTCATCCGCGCCCAACACGTCGGAAAACTCGGCCGCCTGCCGATCGATCCACTCGAAGCTCCCGTCGATGGAGTCGTCCAGCGAAGACCGCGTAAGCGATTGCGTGTCGTCGGGCCACGATCCCTCGATCAATATGGGGGTGTCCCCGAAGCCAAGCTCGCGATCTACCAGCCGGCGGCGAGCGAAGACCCTAAGCGGCATCGTGGCGTTCCTCATTATCCGGCCGCGGCGACTCGGACCGGTGTGCCGATCACCTCGACCAGTTCCTCGAACCGTGCCACGTGGACGTCGGCCCGGGCGTCGGCATCGTAATTGAAGGCGATCGTTCGCATCCCCACATCGGCCGCACCAGCCAGTTGTGCCGTGTCGTGGCCGACGAAGACGACCTGTTCGGCGGGCAGGTTCATCGCACGCAGCGAAGCCAGGTAACAGGCTGGATCGGGCATCGTTCGCCCCAGATCGAGCGAAGAAACGACGCTGCAGAGGAGCCTGTCTAGCGACGCCCGCCGGAGTTGTTCGCTTAGCGCCTCGGCCGGACGTTCGGAATCGGCGAGCACGGCCAAGGATAACCCCGACTGATGGAGTCGCGTCAGCGTGGACTTCACTCCCGGCAGAGGGCATACGGTGCCTTGCAGTTCGCGTCGGCGGGTCAGGCAGGCCGCCAAGAGTTCTTCGATCTGCGGTCGTGAGAGTCCGGCTGCAAGGAGAAACGCCTCGAATGCTTCACGGAATTCTCTCTGCCCGCGGTGAACGTCTACCAGAAAATCGCGATCCCAGATGCGAAAGAAGCTGTGATAACTGGTATGCAGGCCGACGTGAGAGAGTAATCTCAGCACCCATCGGCGCCAGACCGTGTTGTCGTAAAGCACGTTGCACATATCGAACAACACGCCGCGGATAGGGCCCGGCAGGGGTGTCGGACGCAACGCAACGCCGTCGATCACAACGCCATCGGCCACAACGGTGGGGCCGGCCGGACGGCCGGCGAAGGGGAGCTTCCTGCTCATCGCTTACTCGAATCCTTTCGATCGTTACTCCCTGTCGTCGCGCGAAAGTGAGCTACCCTTCCGCGCAGACGCGGTTGAGGTGCGCCATCCGCTTTCGCAACGCCGGTTGGTGATCCAATAGATCGGCAATCCGTTGCCAATCGAGTGCTTCGGGGCCCAACGCATCATAGATCGTCAGGGCATGTTCCCAGTCTTCTTCCATGTCGACCGTCAGACGGATGTCATCTCGGTCGAGTTCCGGCGGAGCGGGGATCAGCCGGATATTGAACTTCTCGGGGTGAGAGTACAGATATCGGGTAACGTGCTCCCGATCGGCCGCGGTCTTCGCCGACCGGACCGCCTTGCGCAGCGCGGCGGCGCGGAACCATTCGGCGCAGATCCCCAGCGGGGAGAGGATCGCCGGACGGCCGTCACGGCAACAGTAGCTGGCGTAATCGCAACTCGACTCCGACTCGGCCGAGGTTATCAGACGGTCTATCAATCCCGGATCGGTAAACGGGTTGTCGCCCCGAACGCGAACCACCGCTTCGGCGGAGTACTGCTCCAACGCCTTGCCAAAACGGCGTAACGCATCGGGCTGCTCGCTCAGAAAAACCGGCACGTCGGGTGGCACCAACTCGCTGACGAAGGCGTGTTCTTTCCGGTTGCAAGCAACCACGATTACGCCGTCGAGCCGGGCACAGTCGGTTACTCGGCGAACCACCCATTCCAGCAGCGATTTGCCTCCCAATCTGCGGTTGACAAGCCGACGAGAATCACGCGAACCGAAACACGCCTGGACGATACCTAGTGTCTTCAACATTGCCTCATCCTTGATCTACCAGGCCAGCCGTGGAGGTTTCTATAAACGTGGCGTTAAGCCGCAGCCAAATCGCAAACTGATGGCGCACCTCCAATCTGCCGGCAAGCTCTCGAGCAAGAATCTGAAGACCCGAGCAGAACAGAGATACAGCAGTTTATCACGCCCCGTCGAGTAGAGTCAAGACGAACAACGTGCTGGCACTGCCTGCACTCTCTGGCACGTTTCTGGTACATTGCCCGGTCACGCGTGCGGTGGCAAGACCCCAACCAAGGGAGGGTTGCCTCCGAAAAATCGGAACGAAGCGTATTACGGCCGGTTTTGCCGAGGAACCTGGGCAGACCGTTTACCCACGTGGTATTATTGTGGATAGTCGAGGCCGCCTAAAATGGACCGATAACGGCCGAAGGAGCATACGAGTGGAGAAGCCCGAGAAACCCGAACCGGACCCAAAACCCCCCGAACGGAAAATGCAGCCGTTTGGTGGAAACACGGTATGGTATCTGCTGGCTTTTGTGGCAGGGATGCTCCTGTTGTTCACCCTGATGCAGAAAGACACCACCGTCGAAGTCCGCTATGGCGAGTTGATGCAACTGATCAAGCAGGGCTCTCCCCAGCGAAATCCCGACGCCGCAATAGAAGTCGAACGAGGATCGAAAGACAACCCGGAAACTGTGCGATTCTCGAACCTGGCCGATCTGAAGATCGGTCTGCATCGGGTCACCGGAACCGTTACCCGACAGGTCCTCAAACCGGTTGCCAACGAACCGGAACTGGTTGCCGACGAACCGGAACCGAATACCAAGTTCCGCACCGGGCGGCTCGGGCTCCAAGACGACAACAACGAACTGCTCAAGTTGGCGATGGACAATGGGTTCGAGGATGTCCGCGGAGACACGGCACCCAGCGGTTGGCAGGCATTCTTGCCGACGATCGTGTTGTTGGTAATGCTGGGCTTGATCCTCGTGATCTTGATGCGGCGGCTTGGCGGGGCCGGATCGGCAATGGCATTCGGCCGCTCGCGCGGCAAACTCTATGCCCAGGAAGATATCGGCTCAACCTTCGAAAACGTGGCCGGCATCGACGAGGCCGTCGACGAGCTTCGCGAGGTGGTTGACTTCCTCAAGACGCCCGAAAAGTATCAGGTACTTGGCGGACGCATTCCCAGGGGTGTGCTGTTGGTCGGGCCGCCCGGCACCGGAAAGACGCTGCTGGCCAAGGCTGTTGCCGGAGAGGCGGGCGTGCCTTTTTTCAGCATCTCGGGGTCGGATTTCGTCGAAATGTTCGTCGGCGTCGGCGCCGCCCGCGTTAGAGACATGTTTCAACAGGCACAGGCCAAGGCCCCCTGTATCATTTTCATCGACGAACTCGACGCCCTGGGAAAGACCCGCGGAACCAGCGTCGTCGGCGGCCACGACGAACGGGAGCAAACGCTCAACGCGTTGTTGGTCGAGATGGACGGCTTCACCAGCAACAACGGCGTGATCGTGATGGCGGCCACCAATCGCCCCGAAACGCTCGATCCGGCCCTGCTTCGCCCCGGCCGCTTCGATCGAAACGTGCTGGTCGATCGACCCGATATCCGCGGACGCGAGAAGATCCTGGAAGTCCACATAAAGGACGTCAAGGTCGACGAATCGGTGGATCTGAAGAAGGTGGCCGCGATTACCTCGGGATTCGTCGGCGCCGATCTGGCCAACCTAGTAAACGAAGCCGCTCTGCTGGCTGCCCGCGAAAACAAGCCGGCCGTCACCATGCAGGAATTCTCCGAAGGCGTGGAACGGGTAACGGCGGGGCTCGAGAAGCGGCAGCGAATCATCCACGAAGACGAGAAGCAGCGGATCGCCTGTCACGAAAGCGCGCACGCCCTGGTCGCTTGCAGTTTGCCCAACGCCGATCCGGTCCATAAAGTCTCGATCATCCCGCGTGGTTTTGCCGCGCTGGGCTACACCATGCAACGGCCCGAGGGCGACCGCTACCTGGTCACGCAGGCCGAGTTGGAGAACCGAGTCCAGGTGTTGCTTGCCGGAACGGTGGGCGAGGAAATGATCTTCGACGATGTATCGACCGGCGCGCAGAACGATCTGGAAAGGGCAACCGAGATCGCCCGAAGCATGGTGATGGAATACGGTATGAGCCGGCTGGGCCGAGTGAACTATCGCGAGAGCGGCCGCTCGCCTTTCCTCAACGGCGCCGATGTCCCTCGCGAACACAGCCACAGCGAACACACCGCCCGTGAAATCGACGAAGAGATCAAACACATCATCGACGAATCGTTGGAAAAAGCCCGCCGTATTCTTCAGTCACGCCGGGAGGCGCTGGTGGCATTGTCGGAACGGCTGATCGAGAAAGAGGTGTTGGGAGCCGACGAACTGAAGGCGGTCATCGAGGAGAGTTCACCCCGTTGGATGATCGTCCCCGGCACCGAAGAGACCGCCAAGCGGCCGGCATCGGAGGAACGCGAGATGCCCGAATCGGACGCGGCTGAGGGCGGATAGGCATTACGCCGGCCAGTTGTAGGCACGCTGCAACGCTTGATGCACTGCGCCGGTGAGTTGACGTAGCGTGACCGGTTTCGACAGCACCGAGAATGCCCTTGCCAGCCGGGCCTCCTCGATAATCAGCTCGTCTAGCTTGGCCGAAAGCAGGATGCACGGCAGCCTTGATCGAAATTGCTTCACCAGCTTAAGCGTTTCCAGTCCGGTCAGTTTCGGCATGTGCATATCGAGCAGCACCAGGTGTACTTCCTGGCTGCGAACGACATGCAACGCCTCTTCGCCATCCACCGCAAGAACGGTACGGAACCCCTTGGGCTCGAAGACCCCCTGGAGCGTCTCGCGAAAATCCGCGTCGTCATCGGTAATCAGCAGTAGTGGAGCTTCGACCAACATGACCTTGTTGCCTCGCGGAAAGGTTTCCGCACTGATGCCAGTGCAACTTGGATACCACCGGTGCCAGGTTTTCAGATTGATCCAGTCTGGTAAACCTTAACTACTGTCTACAGAATATCTTACAACACGATTGGGCTCTTCGCTATAGGGAATCTGGGGTATTTTGGGAGAGCGCAGTGGCAGAACCCCACCCACGAACCTGCCATTTCGACAGAATTGCGGCCCATAGTCGTTGTTCGCTCCGAGGTTGTGAACCATTCGGAAACAGCTCGTACGATGGGCCTCCGAGCCCGTCGAATCCAGAGCATTTCTGACTTTCCGACGGGCTCAGAGGCCCATCGTACACATTGATTCACAACCTCTCCGCGAACAGACGCCGAACACGCTACTGACTCCAATCATCGGTCCGAAACGGCGAGGCAGGCAGGTCGGCCTTGTTGTAGAGGTTGCAGTCGGGATTGGAACTCCAGCCGTAACGGACCGCTGCCGGGTCCTTGACTTCGGGACTGAAGACGACGACCGTCGCGCCGTCGATTCGGGCCTCCGCCCAGACGAACTGCTTGTCGGCCCCCGCGATGGCGAATCCCTTCAGCTTGTCGCCCTTGGCCACCAGCCCGTCGCCGACATGGTCGAAGTCGACAACGATCTTGTCGCCCTGCTTGCTCATCGACTTGTACAACGGACCACAGCGTACGATATCCTTGCCGTAGGTATCGGCCAGGGCCCAAATGGCCAGCCGCTTGCCGACGTCCTGCTTGTTCTTGGGGTGAATGTTCCCGGCGTCGCCGACGTCGATGGTCACGGCCATGCCCGTGTTGGGGACCTTCAGCGTCTTGAACATCTCTTCCTGAATGGTCACCCATCCGCTCGGTTCCGACGGTTGTTTCTGCGGGTCGCGGAAGTTGGGCAACTGGACCCATTCGAAGGCGAAGTCGCCTTGGCCCCACACGCGGCGCCAGTTGCCGATCATCATGGCAAGTTGCATCCCATAGAGGCTCGGGTCGTACCGGCCCGCGTTGCTTTCACCCTGATACCAGATGGCCCCGCGAATGGCATACGGGACCAGCGGGGCGATCATGCCGTTATAGAGGTTGGCCGGGCGGTGAGGATTCAGCTTGGGGTCTACCGGCGGTCGGGGCTTCCGCGGCGGCGTCTTGCCCGCGGCCTTGGCCCGCTTGACCCTCTCCTGCCAGGCGGCCAGTTGCTTGTCGAAATTGGCCTTAGCTTCCGCGGCATTGTAGGCGGCGAGTTTCTCTTTCCACTCGTCCAGCAGCGGCTTGAGCTTCGGTTCCTTCTGTTGGCACTTCCCGCACGTCCAGGCCTGGACCGGAGTGCCGCCCCACGACGAGTTGATCAACCCGACGGGCACGCCGAGTTCTTTGTGCAACTCGCGGCCGAAGAAATATGCGGTGGCCGAGAAACTGCCGACCGTCTCTCCGCTGCACACGGCCCAGGCGCCGGCGCAACGGTCTTGGGGTGTTTCGGCGGGGGTTCGGTTGACAGTCATCATGCGGATCTTCGGTAGATTGGCGGCGGCTTTTTCCTGCTCGAAGTTCAGGCAACCGCCGACGTTCATGGCCATGTTCGACTGGCCCGAGCCCAGCCACACCTCGCCGATGAGGACGTCGGCGATTTCGATCTCGTTGTTGCCCTTCACCTTCAGAACGTGCGGCCCACCAGCTTTCAAGGCGTCGAGTTCTACCGACCACTTGCCGTCCTTATCGGCGGTTGTCGTCTTGGTCTGGTTACCCAGCACGACGGTTATCTTCTCGCCCGGATCGGCCCAACCCCAGACGGGCAACCCGATGTCGCATTGCAGAACCGCGTGGTCGGAAAACATGGAAGGCAGTTCCACGTCGGCCGAAGCCATTGATGCGACCAATGCCCAGAACAACAGACCGATGACACTTCTGACCGATAGCTCTCTGCACATCTCTTCAACTCCTTGTAGCAGGTGCATGGACGGGGTAACCGACGATCATCATACCGGGCACGATCTTCGCGTGCAACTCGACTTGGTGGCGAGCGGCGGATGTGTTCTGACTTCCTCGTTTAACCCTAAGCCGAAGGCGACGGTTGTTTCCGATGCGGTCTCCAAGCTGAGGGGCGGCCTGCGCCTGCGGCTTCGGGTTAAACGAGGGATGAATGTACCCGCCCTACTTGCCGCCGGGAGGTTCGATTACCAGCAGCAAGACCACCACGCCCAGGCTTCGCGTGATCCAGCCGAAAAGAAAAATGCACCGATAGAAATCGAACTCGGCACGGCCGAAGACGCTGATCGTGCTCTCGGCGAAGCGGTCCAGCAGCAGGCCGCCGACTATCGTGCTCGCCGCGTAGCACAATCCGGTTACCGTGAAATACAGCGCGATATACGGCGTGTTCGATCGGCCGGGCGAAAGCTTCAACATCAGGTTCGGCAGACAGACGTTCAGGCCGGCGTAGGCAATCCAAACCAACCAGGCGGCGGCAAACCACCAGCGGCTCTCCGGCGTAGATAGGAAATAGAAAAACGGCCCCGCGGCGACCAGCAACAGGCAGACCATCATCACCGGGCGGTTACCGTGGCGGTCGGCAACGCGGCCCAACCAAGGGCTGATGCTCAACTGGCCGCCGCGCATGAAAGTCTGCAACGCCAGCATCGTGAACAGCCCGATCCCCAACACCTGTGCCGGAAAAATGTTCTGGGCCGATTGCGTCACACCGTTGAAGAACGAAAAGTAGCAGCCGAAAACCAACAGCAAGAGAAATCGCCTATTGCCCAGCGGTGCAACCGTTTCCCGGAAAGTCGCCCCGCATCGCACAACTCGGCTGCGCACCGCGGCGGGCATTTTCCACAAGGGAATCAATGCGGCAATCATGAACAGGGACCCCAGCGCGGCGGAAATCGCGTAGGCAATCCACCACTGCGGCCTGGGGTGTGTCTGCCTCCACCACCAGGCGAACAACCCGCTGGCCAGCATGGCGACTGCCGTGGCGGCGACCATCCAACGCTCGCGGCGTCCGAGGAAGCGGCCGCGGATTCGCAACGGCACCAGGTCGGCCAACCACGACCACAGGGCGATCGTGCCCAGGTATTGCAGTAAGTGGTATACACACCACAACGCGACCAGCGCACCCAACGAGGCGCCGGCCGACGGAAGCCGACCGGGCGCGGCGATCAGCGGCAGACTAAGCAACACCATCGTGCTCAGCAGAAACGTCGCCAGGCAGAATCGGCGGCGATCGATCAACCGGCCGATCATCGCGGGTGCCCCCATCCGCAACACACCCACTACGTGCCGTGCGGCCAGGATCAAGCTAATGCCCAGGCCGATCCGTCCGGCGCCCAATTCCAGGGCCAGATAAACAACCAGCGTGGTGCTGGCCAGTCCGTTTCCGATCGACCAGATAGCCCCATTCCAGTAGGCCAATTGGCGTGCGCGGCGGCGTTGGAAGACGGTCAGCGGCTTGTCGGTAACGTTGAGCATGTTTCTGTTACCCAGCGCGGCACGGCCGCAGCCAAAAAGGAGGATTCGAGATAGTCGCGGTTCGCTCCGCGAACCAGGATTTTGTTCGCGGAGCGAACAAGTACTATGGGAGGGTTCAGGACTTTGGGTTTGACGTCTACCCCTAGATCCTGAACCCTGAACCCCGAACCATAAGATTCCTGCAGGCAACGTGTTACGGCCTGTTGGCTGAGAATCAATGTCAAAACTTGACGATGTTTGAAGTTAATAGTACGAGGTGCTTCCGGCCCGATGTTCATTTGTGTATCATAGCGACAGTTGTGCGCGAAACCAAGAACCGGGGAGTTTGCCTCGGCCGATTTCAAGGGCACACCGATGGCCAACCGCGACAACCACTACGAATCGGCGTTCGAGGCGTTCATTCGCAGCCGCGGCGTGCCGTACGTGGCCGTTGACGAAGCCAAGCGGAGCTTGCTCTCGGACGGGGCCTCGATCAAGAGCCTCGACTTCATCGTCTCCTCACCCGGCGACGCGACCTGGCTGGTCGACGTCAAGGGCCGGCGGTTTCCCAGCGGCGACGAACAAAAGCAGTACTGGAAGAACTGGTCGACCAGGGACGACCTGGTGAGCCTTGCCCAATGGGAAGGGCTGTTCGGCGCCGGATTCCACGGGCTGTTCGTGTTTGCCTACGACGTGCTGGGCGATCGCGCACCGCTGTCGGCCGAGCAGCTTTTCGAACACCACAACCGGCTCTACGGTTTCGTGGCCGTGCGTCTTTCCGACTACGCGTCATACGCCCGACGGGTCTCGCCGGCCTGGGACACCGTGGCCATGCCGACGGCCGAGTTTCGCCGCCTGGCACGACCGTTCGCCGAGTTGCTGGGGGTGAAGTAGTCTGGCAACTAGTCGAGCAATCGAGCCGGCCCACTTCCCGGCAGGCCCTCTCTACGCCGCCTTACTGCGTTTCGGGCCATCCAGTCGAGCCAGCCGGACCGAATGATGGGTGCCGGGACGTTCCAAATACGGTCCTGTTCTCGGAATATCCTCACCGCTTTCGCCGGCGACCGCAGAAAGCCAGCCCCAGCAGGCCAAGGGCGGCAAGGGCGAAGGTGGAGGGTTCGGGGACCACTTGAATCTGGCCATTAGAATACAGGCTGGAATCATCCCACGTCAGGCCGGATTGCAAGGCCGGCAGTTCGATCGTATTGAACGTTCCCTCCAGGTCGCGCCAGTCAAGGATGTCGAAAATATGGCCCGCTTGTGGCGTGAAGTCTTCGATCAACTCCACCTCAAGGGTGCCGGCCAAGGTGAGCACGTCGGCCACGTGCAAGACGTCGTACTGGTCACCGGGCGTGGTGCCGCCGAGTTCCATGGTCAGCGTTCCGTCGAGTTTCAGGTCACCACCGAAGAAGACTTCGGCTGGGCTGTCGCCTGGACTGTAGCCGCCCAGGAAGACGACCGTGCCTGGCCCGGGAAAGTCGCCTTCGCCTTGGACGTGGCCGTAGAAGGTGGCCGTGAACTCCTCCAGGACGTTCACGTCACCGTCCCAAAAGCTGATGGCGCCGTGGTTGTGCATGGGGCCGTCTTGGCGGAACGTCTGGCCGTAGCTGATCTCGATTGCCCCGTAGTTGTTCGTAGTCCCGGTAACGTTCAGCACGCTCAAGACCGAACTGATCTAACACGAGACCTTCCGCACGCAAGACGAGGCGCGAAGGGCCGTGTTCGAGTACATCGAAGTGTTTTACAGTGGCTTCAGGCGTCACTCAACGCTGGGCTACCTCAGCCCTGTCGACTTCGAGTTTTGGCCGCCTGGCCCTTTCCGGGCGTCCACGATCCCAGGGGAAGGCCAGGGTACCCGACGCAAACACCGCAATCCCTTCCGAGCACGCAAGTCCTGTGCAGGGTGTCCGAGACGGCCATGCCAAAATCAAAACCCCGCAAAGCCGTGTGCCGGCAAATCGAACCCAACTGAAACCACTAAGGAGTCCCGAGTTCCGTCTTGAACGCCTGCAAACCTTGGCGATAGTATCCGCTCCATTCGGTGTTCGGCCCGACCGGTGATTTTGTCTTCACGAGCACCGCCGCGGCGTCGGCCATGGTGAAGGGCGTGTCGATGCCGTCTTTGCGGCGGAGATTGGTCTCCATGGCGGCCAAGGCGGTTACGGCCGCTCCCAGGGCGGGGCCCTCGTCCGACTGCAAACGATCAAGCGGATGATCGAGCACCGTGGCGAGGATCTCGCACATCAGGTCGCTGCGGGCGATGCCGCCGGATACGCTGATGCGGGTGACCTTCTGGCCGGCACGTTGATGGGCCTCGACGCCCAAGGCGATCAGGTAGGCCAACGCTTCAAGGGCCGCGCGGAATCGCTTGCCCGGCGGCCGCGGTTCGGCGCGTGAGCAGCGGCATTGCGGCTCGGCGATACCCAGCGACGGCTCGGGCAGGATGAACGGCAACAGCGTGGTGTCGTCCGCGCCGGGCGGACACGCGCGGGCCTCCCGTTCGAGCATCTCCCAATCCGGATTGCCACCGACGATCTGGTCGAGGAACTGGGCCCCGTTGTTGTAGCAGCGCATCCAAAGATAGGGCCCCCAGTTGAGTCTCATCACGTCGAGATCCTCGGTCTGGGGCACTTCGGCGCCGGCCGAGTTGACCACGGCCGAGTTTCCGAGGATCACGGCCACGTGGCCGGCCTCGACGGCGCCGCCGCCGATCAGTCCGGCCTGTTGGTCGTCGGAGGTCGGAAAGACCAACGGCCGCCGGTCGGCGTCAATCCCGGCCTCATCGGCCAGGTGCGAGGCCAACGGCCCGACCGCTTCGTATTGATCGACGATCCGCGGCAACTGGTCCCAGGCCAGACGGCGATATTCGGGCCGCTGGAGGGCCTCGAGCATTTCGCGGCGCCACTGCCTGGTGCGGAGGTCCATGATTCCCGTCGATGCGGCCACCGACACGCTGGCCACGTCGAAATTGCCCGTTAGGAATCCAGCCGACAACGCACCGTGCGGGAGCATGCGATGCGTGCGGCGCCAGTCGTCTTCGCTGAGCGTGGTTTCGTCCTTGACCAGATGGCTGAGCGAGTAGCGGATCGCCCAGGGTCCGCCGATCAGTTCGCGTGCGCGATCTTGGCCGCCGAGCCGCTCGAGGCCCTGCGCGTGGTACTCGGCCAGGGTCTGGTCGTTCCAGCAGATAGCGCGGCGGACCTGCACCTGTTGGGCGTCGATACGGCCGGCCGAATGATGGGTGGCCGAGATGCCGCCGGCGACCCAATCGTCGAGTCGCCCCAGTTCGCCCAGCCGGGCCGCGATGGCACGCACGCTGCACCGGGCCTGACCCTCGAGCTGCATCAAATTGAGTTCGGACACCCCCCCTTCGGTCCAGAGGTCGGTCGGCAGCCGGACTTCGGCCAGCGTGCGGCCTTCCAGGTCAAATGCCAGGCATTTCACCGCGCCGGTGCTGAAGTCCCAGCCGGTGATGACATCGGTGGATTTCACGCAACGAAGTGGTTCGGTCAAGGTCGTGCTCCCCTGTTACGAGTTTGCTGTACGAAATTGCTGCTGGAGGCGAAAGGCGAAAACAGACGGTCGAGGGCCGCCGACGTGCAAGAACTCCCACTCGACGCCGGACCGTATTTTCCCCGCACGGCGTGTGTGCGTCAACCGTCACGATATCGACGGTCAAGCCCCCGTTTCCCTTTCCGGCCGGATTCGGTTAGAATGGGAACTGGAAATGGAGACTGATAGAATGAATTCCTTCCGAGCCATTGGACGAGCGTTGAGAACCGTCGCCGCGGCAGCCATCTGTTGGATGGCCGTCTACGGGATTGCCCTGGCGCAAGGTCCCGACGAGGCAAGAGAAGCCGAGGGCGGAGTCTGGACCCTCCCCTATGCCCTGGTACTATTCGGGATCGGCCTGGGCATGCTCTTCGTTTGTCGATCGAGCCGGCGTAGAGAGCGCGACAAGCCGGAGAAGTTCGGCGAGGATAAGATCGTCGCTGGGGATCAAGGGGATACCCGCAGCCCATTGCAGCGGTAGGGTGGTGCTACTCGCCGCCGGATAGTCTCTTCGTGGCTGCCGGGTGCGAGAGGAATTTTGGACACGGCAGGGGATGTCCGCCACGGCCGATGTTGAAGAAGGCCGCGATCCGATCGACCACCCGCTGTTGTTCTTCGGCGGTCAACTCGGGAAAGATCGGCAGCGCCAGCACCTCCCGCGACGCTCGAAGCGTCTCGGGCAGGTCCTCCGGAGCGTAGCCGAGATAGTGGAAGCACGCTTGTTGGTGCAGGCCCATGGGATAGTAGATTTCCGCGCCGATCTTCGCTTCGGCGAGCGATTGCCTCAGTTCGTCGCGTTTTCCGTCGGGCACACGCACAACGTACTGGTTCCAGACGTGCCGTCTTCGCGGCGCCAAGGCCGGCAGCCGGATCACCCGATCCAGGCCGACGGCGGTGAACATTTCGGCGTATCGGTCGGCGTTCGCCTGACGCATTTCGCACCAGCGATCGAGTTGTGCCAGTTTGACATTCAGCACGGCGGCCTGGAAGGAGTCGAGCCGGCTATTGATGCCGATCTCCTCGTGGCAGTACCTCGGCCGCATGCCGTGACCTCGCAGCAGTTGCAACCGGTCGGCCAGGTCGTCGCGATTTGTGGTGAGCATGCCGCCGTCGCCGGCTCCACCGAGATTCTTGGTCGGATAGAAGCTGAAACAGCCGACGTCGCCGATCGAGCCTGCCCTCTGCCCGTCGAACTCGGCCCCGATCGCCTGGGCGGCGTCCTCGACCACCGCTGCTTCCATCGCCTCGCCGATGCGGCAGATTTCGTCCATCTCGGCACATTGGCCGAACAGATGCACCGGCAAGATCGCCTTGGTGGCCGAGGTGAGCAGCCGCTCGACATCGGCGGGATCAATGTTATAGGTCTCCGGGTCGATGTCGGCAAAGACCGGCCGGGCGCCAAGCCGGGTAACCGCGCTGGCAGTGGCAAAGAACGTGAAGCTGGGCAGAATAACCTCATCTCCCGGCCCGATTCTACATGCCATCAGCGCCAGCAACAGGGCATCGCT
>Ga0180431_10006591_pt1 | contig 13739 bp, 8 predicted proteins | sample SS_ome_11_FD_132459 | JGI IMG/M metagenome (GOLD analysis project Ga0180431, IMG submission 132459) | Hypersaline lake sediment archaeal communities from the Salton Sea, California, USA - SS_1_MS_1 metaG | ecosystem: Environmental > Aquatic > Non-marine Saline and Alkaline > Hypersaline >... | reverse complement strand
GTCCTCCGCATAGCTTGTGGCTGTCAGCAACACCACGGGTACGCCCGCAAGTTCACGCTCCTGGCGCATTCGTTCCAACACCTGGAATCCGTTCACGCCCGGCATCACCAGGTCCAGCAGCACCAGGTCGGGGCGCTGAGTATGGAGGGCGATCAGGCCATCCTCGCCATCGTAAGCACGACGCACCTCGAACGCCCGGTCAGTCGCCTTCAGCATGCGTGCCACCAACTGACAGAACCCCCGGTCATCGTCTACAACCAGCACGTTGTGCACGTTCCCAAGTCGCTCGATCTCCCGCAGGAGTTGCTGGGCGGTGATGGGCTTGGTCAGACAGCCTCTGACTGCCAGATCATCCGCCACCCACGCTTGGCTGGGCAGCGAGCACTCTATGAAGGGCACCGGCGCGGAGAGCGCGCCGGCTTGACCCCCGCGTTGGTCTGGGGGCACGTTCCAGACCACTGCCTTGGGGTGGTGCATGGCGATCGTGTCGGCCGCCTGGCCGATCTTCTCCGCCCGCACAACCGTATACCCCTTGATGTGACGGCGTACCAGATCGGCGACGCCTGGATCTGGATCGACTACCAGGATGGGTGAGTGGGGCTCAGGTTGCGACGGCTGTAACGGACGGTTGACCTTCAGGCGCGACAGAGGCACGTACTCGCCTGGGATGGGTAGGGTAAAGGTGAATACCGAGCCAACGCCCTCCTCGCTTTCAGCCCAGATGCGCCCGTCGTGTGCCTCGACGAAGTGCTTGCTGATGGCCAGGCCCAGCCCCGTTCCTCCATGCTTGCGGCGCAGCGAGCGATCGACCTGGTAGAACTCGTCAAAGATGTGCGCTAGCTTGTCGGTGGGAATGCCGGGACCGGTGTCGCTGACGCTGATCATCACCTCGCCGTCGACCTGGTGCGCCTGTAGATGCACTGTCCCCTGTTCGGTGAATCGAGCGGCGTTGTTGAGCAGATTGAGCAGCACCTGGCGGATGCGGGTCCGGTCAATCTCTAAGGTGGGCAGGTGTGGCGCAATCTCCGCCTCCAGTTGGACCGGTTGCCCCCGAAAGAGATCCGCAGCGATCTCCACTGTATCTCGCAACAAGAGCTCCAGCGGGGTCGGTTCTTTGTTCAGCGTGAACCCCACCATCTCGAACCGGGAGAGGTCGAGGACGTCGTCTATCATCTCCAGCAGGTGGTGGCTGCTGCGATAGATTTGATACACATCTCGTCTTAACGTAGGAGGCCAGCGCATCTCTCCATACACCTCGGGAGAGAGATACATCACCTCGCTGAAGCCCAGGATGAGGTTGAGGGGCGTGCGCAGCTCGTGACTTATGTTGGCTGCAAATTGCTCCTTCATCAGCCGCGCTTCCTCCGCTTGCTTGCGAGCCGTGATCAGCTCGCGCTGAGAGCGGCGCAGGAGGGTATTGGCCAGGTCCAATGACTTGAGGGCTCGACTGAGCTCGCCCTGGTGATCTCGCGCCAACTTGAGTAGATGGTCGGCCCGCTGCTGCATCGTCCATGCCCATCCCAGCGCGGTGTACAGCGTGCGCACGGCTTGCCAGGCAAACGCGGCGTCCAACGCCAACGCGACGAGCAAGCCAGGCAGGGGGTAAGCGCGGACCCCGCTGCGCGTCAACCAGGTTGCCAGCAGGGCGGTCAGGCCCGCGGTGGCGAACTCCCCACCTGAGACCAGCATAGCGCTGACGAACGTGAGCATCAGGCCCAGGAAGGGCAGCCAGGCATCGGGCAGTAGCCACATTGAGACCAGCAGCCCGGCGGTGAGGCTCCACACCAACAGGTGACGCGCCAGAGCGGGGTGGGACTTAATCAACACCTGTACGCTCCCTCCCAACCCCAACAGCACCACAGCCAGGGGAACGGATACGATGAACGGCAGAGAGAGGTTGGGCAGAGAGACATCGGGCCAGGTGAGCAGGATGATGGCACTGCTGACGCCCATCAGCGCCAGGGCCAGGCGACCCGCTAACTGGCAGCGCAGCTCTTCCAGATTGACTTGGGAACCATATTCAGCCGTGTTCGTGCTCATAACCTACTCCAGAACGATCAGAAAGGGTGTCTAGGACTTCACGCTATCCAGTGGATGATTCCTCGTTGGCCGTTGGTCAGCCAGTCGGGATCCTGGGCATCCAGCGCCTCCGCCTGTCCCGGCTCTAGGCCGACCATGATCTCTCCCTTCAGCGTGCGAAGCACCAGGAACGGGGCCGGGAAGTAGGCCGCCGCCTCCGCCAGGGGCGTGGTGTGCGGCCAGCGGCGGTCGTCGAGCAGGCGCCGGTAGTTCAGGTCGCCTTTTAGGATGATCAGGTCCGAACGCCCTAACTCCGCCCGCAGCGATGAGGATGCCCGTCCGGCCCTGGGGCGATGGGTGCAGAACAGATCTCGGAACGTGAGGCAGCTCGTCCACAGCGGGTCGTCCCTCAGGATCAGGCGCCCGGCGTCCAGGTGGCCGCGTAGCCGGGCGCCCATCGCTCGGATGGAAGGGTGGGGGGCTTCCTGCACCAGGGCGACTGTGGCCCATACGTCTTTGGGCATGGCATCGGAGACGAAGAAGGGATGGGCCTTGACGTGAAAGACCACCTGGCGCGCCTGGTCCTGTGCCAGCATAAAATCGGCCAGCACCAGGTCGAAGAGCAGGTCCAATCCCACGTTGTCGTTGATGACGTCTATCCTGGGTGAGGGTTGACCGGTCGCGGTCCGGCTCGCCAGCCAGCTCCGGACGGCGTGTGTGTGATCGATGAGCAGGTTGTGCTGCTCCTCCTGTCCCTGGCGCGCTCGTTCTCCCTCCTTCCCAGCGCTCTGCACGTCCTGCAGGGCTAAGTCGTAGTTGCTGAGGTCGGCGCGGTTGCCCCACAGGCAGGCGTGTAGCAGGGGCTCGAACAGGGTGTCCGCCCCGTCTGAGGCAAACCCCGTGGCGGGGATGAGGGGACCCCACTCCGTGGACAGGTGGACTACGGCCGACGCCGCTAGGGTTCGCTTCTGTCTGCCGAAGGGATCGTGTTTCTGCCAGAGGCCAGGTTGAAAGTAGCGGACGGCCTCCAACAGGCGGCGGTAGAAGTACGTTTCGGCGAAGTGCCAGTCCACTTCTAGCCACGTCTTTCCCCGGTACGCGACTAGCTCTCGGTTCCACAGCTCCCAATTCCCGGCGCCGGGCGTCCGTTCCCGCAGCGGGCGCATGGGGCCTGAGACCAGCTCGGCCGCCAGCGCCTCCAGTGCGTGGACGATGTCCGGCGGATAGTCGTTGTCCTCAATGGCCTGGTGGACATTGTGCGGCTTGCCCTTGACGATGGTGCGGCGGGCGAAGGAGCCGGGCTCGGATGTCATCAGGCGAGGCGGGTACTCCGCCTGGGTGGTGACGGTCATCTCGACTCTCGCCAGTCGGCGTCGGGCGGCACGACGTCGCCCGTCTCCAGGTAGAAGGTCAGCATGCGCTCCTTGAGCTGCGCCTGGGCGTGGCGCGCCGCGTCGGTCAACGCCGGGTCGTCAATGCGGTTGTGCAGCTCCGCCGGGTCGTCGCGCAGGAGGTACAGTTCGTCCGACTCGTAAAGGCGGCGGACGTACTTGAACGCTCTGGTGCGGCACATGCAGGCCTTGGTGTGCTCGGGGCCTTCACTCTGCTGCAGGTTTACGCGCGGCCAGTACAGCCCCTGTGGATCTTGGCTGGACCTGCTCTCCAGCTCCATACACTGGGTCTCCCCGTGCAGCCGTCCACCCTCGCAGAACACCGCGTCGCGATGCTCGTCGGTCTCGCCGGCCAGCACGGGCAGCAGCGAACGGCCGAAGTGGGTGTGGCGGGGCGCGATCCCGGTCAGCGCCTCGACGGTGGCGGGGAAGTCGATCAGTTCGACCATGGCCTGGCTGACCCGGGGGGAGACCGGCACCCACGCGGGGGGCTTGACGAGGAAGGGCACGCGGGTGAGGCAATCCTCGAAGGTGTTCTGCGTCTTTTCCACCAGGCCGTAGTCGCCGGTGAAGTCGCCGTGATCGGCGAAGAAGAACACCGCCGTGTCGTCGTACATCCCCGCCCGGCGCAAGGCCTCCATGAGCAGGCCGAACTGGTGGTCCACGCGGGCGCACATTCCGTAGTAGGTGGCGCGCAGCTCGGTCCAGCGCTCCTCCGTCCAGCCCTGCAGGTTTTGGCGCTCGTGGATGCCCTTGAGGATGCTGGGCTTGCCGGCCCAGCCGTCGGGGGTGGGGACGCGGGGGGGGAGCGTCGCGCGATCGATCATGCTGTAGTACGGCTCCTCGACCGCGTAGGGCGGGTGAGGGTAACTGAGCGGCAGGTAGATGCACAGCGGCTGGTCTGGGACGGTCTCCCAGTACGATTCGATCACATCGATCGCACCCAGCACGTTGGCCCAGTCCCCGTCGTAGTAGTGCTCCGCATCATCGTCCCGTTCGAGCCGGCCGTAGTAGAAGGAATAGTAGGTGTCGCTGCCGGGTTGGCCGCGCCACCCGTCCAGGCGGTGGAGATTGGGGTAGGTCGGGCGTTCGGGGTGGTACTTGACGTGGCAGTAGGCCCGGTAGCCGTGTTGGGCGGGGACCAGGTCGTTCTTCCCGCCCCACCAGACGAAGTACCCGTTCTCTTTCAGTGTCCTAAGCAGCACCGGTTCACCGGGGCGCAGCATGTGATACATGGTGCGATGGCCGCGGACGTGCGGATACCAGCCGGTCATAAACGAGCACCGGCTGGGGGTACAGACCGGGTTTTGGCAGAAGGCGTGCCGGAAGGACACGCCATCGGTCCGCGCCATGCGATCCAGGTAGGGCGTCACCGCGGCTGGATTGCCCATGTGGCCCAGGACGTCTCCCCGCCACTGGTCAGGGTTGAATATCACGAGGTGAGGGCGTCGCTCGGTCACGCGTGTCTCCCCTGCTTATCCTAAGAACTTCGGCTCCGCCATACCGCTCACGTCGGTCTTGACGCGGAAGAGGTCGCCAGCCAGAGGTTGTTGCTCTTTTTCGGCCTCGCTCAGCGCCGTCTGGGCGGACGTGACGTAGAGCTCGTCCAACCCCGGGCCTCCAAAGGTACAGCTGGTGGGGCATTGCACCGGCAGCCGGATCTCCCGCTCCACACGTCCATCGGGGTCGTAGCGTGTGATCTTCCAGCCGCCCCAGCGGGCGCTCCAGACGAACCCTTCACGATCGACGGTGAGGCCATCGGGGACCCCCTGTTCGTCGGGGGTGTGGGCGAAGGGGCGGCGATTCTCGATCGTTCCGCTCTCAGGGTCGAAATCGTAGGCGTAGATCACATGTTCAGGCGAGTCGGTGAAGTACATGGTCCTGTTGTCCGGGCTCCAACCGATCCCGTTGGAGATAGTGACGCCTGTCTCCATGGTGTGGACGGAGCCATCCGGATCGAGTCGGTAAAGGCTGCTGGTGGGATCCTCGCTTAACGTCCCGGCCCAGAAGCGGCCCTGGCGGTCGACGGCGCCGTCGTTGAAACGCGCGTTGGGTTTCCCTTCCTCGGGGTGGGCGATGAAGTGTAGCGCATTCCAATCCCAGGTGGCAAAGCCGTTTTTCGTCGCCATGACCAGCCCCCCCGAGGCGCGAAAGCCCAAAGCGCCGACGGGTAGGCCGACCTGAAACACCTCGTGCCTGCCTGTTGCGGGATAGAGGCGGTGGAAGCAGTGTTGGGTGATGTCCACCCAGTACAGCGCCTGCTCCTCGGTGCTCCAGATGGGGCCCTCTCCCAGTTCATTTCCTACAGCCAGCACGTGTTCTGCTTGATCCATTGTTGGAACTCCTTTGTGATCTCGTGTGATCTTATGTGATCTTGCGTGACCTTCCATTATAAAAGGGAAGCGAAGCGGCTCCTTGTGACGGCGATGAATCACTTGGTACGGACCTGTTCTCGTGGGCCCGTTGGCCGGCACTGAAACTGAAATCGTTAGGGCTTCGTCCGGCTGCGGCGATGGCACAGGCCGCAGCGCGCTTGGACGGCGCTACATCATGGCTTCCTGCACCATAGCCCGTGCGGTCTCCTGAATAGCGACCAGCTTGTACTCCCTGCTCCAACGGTTGACCGGGATGAGGTTAAACGTTTGAGCCCTGACGTGGTAGATCCACCGCTCTATACTCAGCAGGCACGTGACCGTGCCCTCTCCGCTGTCACCGGCCGCTGCTAGGGCGATAAAGGGCTTGCCCAACATCCCCTCCTGGTCGTCTTCATCGCGCGTTGCTTCGCAGCGGCGCAGACGATCCGTAAACGCCTTAGCTGACTCGCTCATCTCGCCGAAATACACGGGCGTGGCCAGCACGTATGCATCGGCCTGACATATCCGCCTATGCAGGGCCTGGAAGTCATCTTCTACCTGACACCTGTGCTCCGTGCGACACGTGCCCCAGCCGTCGTTGCAGGCCTGGCACAGTCCGATCTCCAGATCGTTGAGCCATACCTGCTCGACGATCCCGCTGGCCATGCGGGCCCCTTCGGCTGCGGCGATGGCACAGGCCGCGGTTAGCCCTTCCTTGTTAGGGCTTGAGATGATAACGATCACGTTAATGGCGTTCGTGTTGATCGCGTTCACGGGGACACCCCTTTCTTTTCCCCTGGTGGGCCAGCCACAGGCCGGCCACGAACATGCATGCACACAACAGGTATATGCGCTGCAGCTCCACGCTCCCCAGCAGGGCGAAGGCCAGGAAGGGGCCGGCCATGCTGCCCACGTCGCCGATCATAGCGAAGGCCCCCATGACCAGGCCGGCCTTGCGGGGTGGGGTGAGGTCTCCCACTTGGGCCGTCAGCGTCGCCAGCGCTGTACCGCCGCTGACGGCTCCCAGGGCCACGCCCAGCAGGACGGCCGTGGGAGACGTGGCGAAGGCCAGCAGGCCGAAGCTAAGGGCGCCGATGGCCATGCTGGCGGCGATCATCGGCCGACGACCAGTGTAGGTGTCGGACAGGTAGCCGGTCAGCAGGCCGACAGCGCCGGCCAGCAGGGAACGCAACGCCAGCAGACCACCGCTGGCCGAAGCCAGCCCCAGCGTCAGGCCGCCTAGGGACACACCGGCGTCGAAGCGCTGCTGAAGCAGCAGGCTGAGCGTCGAGAGCATCAGCCCTTCGTTCGCGAACTGCGTGATCAAGAGCAAACCGGCGGCGGCGGCCAGCCCGGCGCCGACTCGCCTCCATATCTCGCGCTCTTCTATTCCTATGGGGATGCTTATTCCTACGGGGACGCTCTCCCTGCTTCGCTGGGGGCCCTGGGAGGGAGTCGGCAGGGCGGGGACCGCCTTGTGAGAGGAGCCGGCGAGGTGCTCGCCACTATCTTGGGAGGGGGAGGGCTTGGCCGGGTTCTGGACGGCTGGCGCCGTCTCGGGCAGGGCCAGGGCCGCGATGGTCAGCCCGGCAGCCGTGACGCCGGCGCAGCTGAGCATGGCCGGGCGAAAGCCGATGATGTCCACCAGCAAGCCCCCCACCAGAGGCCCAGCGGCGAACCCCACCCACACCCAGGTGTTGTACGAGCCGTTCAAGCGCCCGCGGTTGGCCTCCGTACTTATGTCCAGGATGATGGTCATGCTGCCGACGTTGATCAGCGTCCAGCCGATGCCCCAGGCCAGCCGGCCGACGAGGAAGGGCCAGAAGCCACGTACCAGCCCGTAGCTGGCTGTTGAGAGCACCCCCAGCAGCAAGCCAGTGATAAACAGCGGCCGGCGCCGCCAGCGGTCGAATAGAAGGCCCGCCAGTGGGTTGCCCGGGATGCGAATCAGCCGGTTGACGCCCAGCATGACTCCCACGGCCTCCAGGCTCAGACCCACTACGTCGAGTTGGGTGGCCAGCGCGGCATATAGGGTCAGGTCGCCGAACAGAGACAGACAGGCGGCGAGCCCCAGCGGCGTCAACACCCGTGACGGAGCGGTCGCAGGCCCGAGGCGCGAACTCCAATTACGTCTGTATATCTGAGTCGAGCCTTTCACGGAACCACCAACGTCCACATCTAGATGGCTCTTGTCCGAGGGTCAGCATGGCACGAGCGTAGCCGAGTTGGTGGCATGTGGCGTTCTCCTCAGATGGGCAGACGGGCAAGCACGCGGGCATTGTATCGCATGAGCACTTGATTGTCAAGATTTGGCTTCTATGTTCGCTGTGGTATAATCCCTGCCGATGCTTGGGAGCTGTATATGAGCAGGAGGCTAGCGCGTGAACCTACATGAATATCAGTCCAAGCGGCTCTTCGCCGCGCACGGCGTGCCGATCCCGCGTGGGGAGGTGGCCTCCACGCCCCAGGAGGCGCGCGCTGTGGCTGAGGAGCTGGGTGTGCCTGTCGTCGTCAAGGCTCAGGTGCTCGTCGGAGGGCGGGGCAAGGCTGGGGGGATTCGTCTGGCTCAGACCCCCGAGGAGGCGGAGCAGGTAGCCGGGGAGATTCTCGGCATGGAGATCAAGGGGCTGGCCGTGACCAAGGTCCTGCTGGACGAGGCCGCCGACATCGAGCAGGAGATCTACCTGGGTGTGGTGGTGGATCGCGCCGTGCGCCGGCCGGTGGTGATGGCCTCGTCCGAGGGTGGCGTGGAGATCGAGGAGGTCGCTCGCACGAGCCCCGAGGCGATCCACAAGGTGAGCGTCGACCCCTTCCTCGGTCTGCGCGGGTACCAGACCTTGACGCTGGCCAAAGGGATCGGACTGAGCGGGGCTCACTTCCGCGCCTTCGACCGCATCGCGCATGGTCTGTACCAGACCTTTGTGGACTGCGACGCCTCTCTGGCCGAGATCAACCCGCTGGTCGTCACCGGCCCCGGGTCCTCGCGCGGGGGGGACGGTGGCCTGCTGGCGGTGGATGGGAAGATGGCCCTCGACGACAACGCGCTTTTTCGCCATCCGGAGCTGGCCGAGATGCGTGACGTGGACGAGGAGACGCCAGCCGAGCGGGAGGCGCGACAGGCCGGCCTGAGCTACGTTCAGCTTGACGGCCACGTCGGCTGTATGGTCAATGGGGCCGGGTTGGCCATGGCGACGATGGACGTGATCAAGCATTTTGGCAGCGCTCCGGCGAACTTCCTGGACATCGGCGGCGGTGCCAAAGCCGAGCGCGTGGCGACGGCGCTGCGTCTCATCCTGGCCGACCCGGGGGTCGAGGCGGTGCTGTTCAACGTCTTCGGGGGCATTACCCGGTGTGACGAGGTGGCCAGGGGCATTCTGGCTGCTTTCGAGGAGGTGGAGCCCGACGTTCCCCTGATCGCCCGGCTGGTGGGGACGAACGAGGAGGAGGGGCGTGCCATCCTGGAATCGTCGGGATACCGCTTGATCACGGCCGCGACGCTGGCCGACGCGGCGCAGAAGGCGGTCGCGGCCGCGGGGGACGGAAGCGGTCGGGGATAACGGATGTTCTTTATCCGCGGAGGCCGGATTGGTAATCCGGCCCGGTCTACAGTCGGACTGCCAGTCCAACCTACACAGGGGAGGCCACATGGCGATTTTGGTTGACAGGGACACCCGCTTGCTGGTGCAGGGGATCACCGGGCGGGAGGGCGAGTTTCACAGCCGGAAGATGATCGAGTACGGCACGGCGGTCGTGGCCGGCGTGACGCCGGGCAAGGGCGGTCAGTGGGCCTGCGACGGCAAGGTGCCCGTCTTCGACACCGTTGCCGAGGCCGTGGAGGCGACCGAAGCCAACACCTCCATCGTTTACGTTCCGGCCCGTTTCGCCGCCGACGCTATCCTGGAGGCGGCCAGCGGTGGCATATGTCTGATCGTGTGCATCACGGAGGGGATTCCGACGTTGGATATGATCCGCGTCCGGGCCTACGTGGATCAGCAGGGGGGGCGACTGGTGGGACCGAACTGCCCGGGATTGCTCTCTCCTGGCAGAGCGAAGGTGGGGATCATGCCCGGGCACATCGCCACCCCCGGTCCGGTCGGGGTCGTCTCCCGTTCCGGCACGCTGACCTACGAGGTCGTGTACGCGCTCACCGCCCGCGGCATGGGGCAGACGACGTGTGTGGGCATCGGGGGCGATCCCATCATCGGCACGACCTTTGTCGACGCGTTGGAGATGTTCGAGGCCGATCCGTTGACCGAACAGGTCGTGCTGATCGGCGAGATCGGCGGCAGCGACGAGGAACGGGCGGCGCGGTTCATCGCCGAGCGCATGGTCAAGCCGGTCACGGCCTTCGTCGCGGGGCGGACCGCGCCGCCGGGGAAGCGCATGGGGCACGCGGGGGCCATCGTCCAGGGGGGCAGCGGCACGGCCGCTGAGAAGATCGCGGCGTTTGAGGCCGTCGGGGTGCCGGTGGCCGAGCATCCGGAGCAGATCCCGGAGCTCGTGGCGCAGAACTGACCTCTTTCTTGGCATGTTTTCTGTCCACCATGGGATGTTTTCTATCCGCTTGACGAGGAGCGGCGCGTATCGTCGGGCTGTGATGCGTCGATTGGACTGGGGGTTGTTGCTCGCCCTGGCCATAGCGCTGGTCGCGGCCGCCCCTTTCCTGACCCGGCCTGGACTCCCCCGTCGGACGGATGCTGAGCTGCACGTCTACCGCGCGGCGGAGCTGGGGCATACCCTGCGCGCGGGGGTCCTCTATCCGCGCTGGGCCCCTGATTTCTATTTCGGATACGGATACCCGATCTTCAACTACTACGCCCCCCTGACCTACTACCTGGCCAACGCCTTTTCCCTGCTGCCCGGCCTGGACGTCGTGGGCGGGGTCAAGGCGGTGTTCGTCCTGGGCTTCGTCCTGGCGTCGCTGGGGACGTACCTGCTGGGGCGGGAGCTCTTCGGCCCTGCCGCTGGGGTGCTGGCTGCGGCCTCCTTCACCCTCGCTCCCTACGTCGTCTTCGTCGACCCCCACGCTCGGGGGGTGCTGGCAGAGCATTTCGCCCTGTGTCTGTTGCCCTCGGTGTTCTATGCCTTCCGCCGTTTGATGAGTGGGGTGGGGAGGAGGGGGGCACTGGGGGCGAGCGTGCTGACGCTGGCGGCGCTGGTGTTTAGCCACAACCTGCTGGGCCTGGTGGCCAGCGGCCTGGTGCTGGCCTACTGGGGATGGGAGGTGATGTGCGGGACGGGGCGTGGCCGGGCCGGGTGGGGCCTGCTGGCCCTTGCCCTGGCGGCTGCGACGGTGGCCTTCTTCTGGCTTCCCGCTGTGCTGGAGCGCGGCGCGGTCAAGCTCGACGTCATCGGCCCGGGCCACTTCGATTTTCACCAGCATTTCCTCTCGTTGTACGAGCTGTTGGCCCCTTCGCCTGTGCTCGATATGGGCGCGGTGGCCCCCCGCTACCGCCTCAACCTGGGCCTGGCGCAGTGGCTGCTGGCCTTGCTCGCGCTGGGCCCGCTGCTCGATTTTGGGGTGCCGGGCCAGGACGGCGGGGCACGCTTGGGGGCGGCGGAGGGGAGGACTGAGCGGCGCAGAACGCTGCTTTACTTCTTCCTGGCCGGGCTGGTGCTGGTGGTGTTGATGCTGCCCGCCTCGACGGGGGTATGGGAACAGGTGCCCCTCATGCCGTATCTCCAGTTTCCCTGGCGGCTGCTGGGACCGGCGAATCTGATGTTGGCGGTCTGCGCCGCGGCCGGCGTGACGGTGCTGCCTGAGGGGCCTCGTTGGCGCGCTCCGGCGGTGGCGGTGGCCTTGGCGGCCCTCCTGCTCCTGGCGCTCCCTGTGCTCTACCCGCCCATGTGGGGGCCTGATTTCGGTGGTACTGCCCCCGTGGACATCATCTTCTGGGAGATGCACGGCAACGCGCTGGGCACGACCTCGACGGGCGACTTCGTGCCGGTGAAGGCGGTGCAGGCCCCCATCTTCCCCCAGGGGACGCTGGTCGATTCCTACACCCAGCCTGGGCCGATCGACCGGGTCAACCGGGCGGTGTTGCCTGAGGGGGCCAGCGTCGAGATCGTGGAGCAGGGGGCTCTTGGGGATCTGTTGCGGGTCTCCACTCCCGAGGGGTTCATCCTGCGCCTGTATCTGTTCTACTTCCCTGGCTGGCACGTCTACGTGGACGGCGAGGAGGCCCAGATTGAGGTGGCCGGCCCCGAGGGGTTCATCACCGTGTGGGTGCCTGAGGGCGAGCACGAGGTGTTGGTGCGCTTCGAGGACACGCCGTCACGCACGGCCGGGTGGGTCATCTCGGCGGCGGGCGTGGGGACGCTCGTCGTCGCGCTGGGGGTGATGGGAGGCGGGAGGCGCGTGCCGCCGGGGGATGGTCACGTTCCCCGCAACCCAAGGGGCCACTCCATGCAACGCCGGACGTGGCTGTGGTTGGGGGGGGTGTTGTTGCTGTTTGTGGGGTTGAAAACCGGGGTGATAGACCGTCGGGACGATTGGCTGCGTTACACCTCGGCGCCTGGACAGGCCTGGGCGGCTCAGCACGAGCAGCGGGCCACCTTTTACCGGGGGGGCAGCGGACAGATCGAGCTGTTGGGCTACGACCTGCCCTATCCGCGCGTGCGCTCCGGCGAGGCGTTCCCCGTGGTCCTGTACTGGCACGCCCTGGCGCCCTTGGACGAGAACTACCAGTCCTTCGTACACCTGGCCCGCCCGTTGCACATCCTGTGGGGCCAGGAGGATCACCTCAACCCGGGGAACCTGCCGACCAAACTGTGGCCGCTCGACAAATACGTGTGGGACGAGTACACGATTCACGTCCTGCCGGGGACGCCTCCCGGGGCGTATGCGCTCAATGTGGGGCTTTATTCCATGGCCGGGGAGTATCGGTTGCAGCGGCGGGATGAGAGCGGGCAGGTCAGCGGAGATAGCCTGGTCATCGCCTCTGTGCAGGTAGAGCGCCCGCGTCGCCAGCCCCAGATGGCTGAGCTGGGCATGACGCATGGGGTGACGGTGACCTTCCCCGAAGCGGGCGTCACGCTCCTGGGGTACGAGCAGCCCTATCCCAAGGTGAAGCTGCCCGGCACGTGGCCCCTCACGCTCTTCTGGCGGGCCGATCGTGACCACCCGGCCGCGCGCGTTCGGGAGCTGATGCTGCTGGATCCGGCGGGACAGGAGGTATATCGCTGGTCGGGCCCGCCGGCGGACTACGCCTTCGAGAACTGGCGGGCGGGCGAGATCGTGCGTGACCCGCTCGTCTTTGCCGCGGAGTCGCCGGTCAGCCTGTTCACCAACCGGTATTACTTCGGCGTGATTGTGAGCACGGACGAGCCGGTGCCGCCTGAGGGGGAGTTTGGCCCCTACGTGCACCTGGGCGACGTGAAGTTCCGCGTGAAAGAGAACGAATGAGTGGGAAAGAGTGGAAAAGTGCGACGCACTTGATAGGACTTGATAGGAAGGGAAAAGGAGGATAGGTAACATGGGTGAGATGACGAAAGAAGAACGATTGCGGGCCACGATCCAGGGGCAGGCGGTGGACCGCCCGCCGGTGGCCCTGTGGCGTCACTTCCCCGGGGATGACCAACGGCCTGAGGATCTGGCGGCAGCGACGGTGGCCTTTCAGCGGCGCTACGATTTTGACTTCGTCAAGGTCACCCCGGCCAGCAGCTTCTGTTTGCGGGATTGGGGGGCGCAGGACCGGTGGGTGGGAAACCTGGAGGGGACGCGTGACTACGTGGATTATGGCGCAGGCAGCGCACCGGTCCAGTCGCCTGACGATTGGCCGAGGGATGTGCTCGATCCCGGGCAGGGGGCGCTGGGCGTTCAACTGCGCTGCCTGCGCCTGATCGGGGATGAGCTGGCCGGCGAGGTTCCGTTCATACAGACGGTGTTCAATCCCCTCTCCCAGGCCAAGAACCTGGTGGGCGCGGAGCGGTTGCCGGTGCACGTGCGCCGCTATCCGGACGCGGTGCGCGCCGG
>Ga0180431_10006589_pt1 | contig 13741 bp, 12 predicted proteins | sample SS_ome_11_FD_132459 | JGI IMG/M metagenome (GOLD analysis project Ga0180431, IMG submission 132459) | Hypersaline lake sediment archaeal communities from the Salton Sea, California, USA - SS_1_MS_1 metaG | ecosystem: Environmental > Aquatic > Non-marine Saline and Alkaline > Hypersaline >... | reverse complement strand
GCCGCGCACCAACTCCGGCCGGTGGGGACGTGCGCCTGTCGCCAGGTTCCTGGAGGCCCGCTCATCGCGAGTCACGTGGTGATCGTCGGGAGGGCGGGCCAGGGCGCCACCATCGCCGTGCGGCAGGCCTGGTACGGCATCCGCCGACGATCGCACCCCCGTGCAGGAATGCTGCTGCCGTGGTACTTGCGTGCCCCCCCCAGCCTCGCCTCCACAAGTTGCAGGGGCCGCCGGCAACGCGGTGATCAAGACCTCGCATCTGAACCACTGAGCCGCTGAAGCCCTTGATTCCTCTGATTCCACTGAGGCCCCCGATGCAGGCTGCGGTTTTCAGTGGTCTGATCCATTCAGTGAGTCAGTGGTTCAAGAACCAACGGCAGCATCTTCCATCCGACACGCGTAACGCCTCCACCCGAACTCCTCCCAACACAAAACCCCCAGCCGTATCGCTGGGGGCTTCGTGTCTCAGTTCCCTGCAGTACCTACTCCTGCGCCAGCAGCTCGACGTCCGTCACCTGGGCGTGGAAACTGTGCCCCGACGCGTAGATCCTGATGCTCTTGATCGAGGCTGGAGGCGTCTCAGACAACTCCTCCATTAAGTTCCCCGTGCTGAACGGCTGCCAGGTCCCCGGTTCCACCCGCTCGTGCCAACCATGGATCGGCCAACCGTCCGCGGGCTCCCCGATGTAGAGCCCCCGCAACCACTCGCGGTCGTTCCCGTGGATGTCCTTGTAGTCCAGACGGACGATGATGGGACATTCGGACCCCATACTGCCGCAGCCGCCGAGTCCCAGGATGTTTTCGCTGACAATCCGTACGGCCATGTACAGCTCCACAGAGGAGAAGTCTCGCACGTCATAGCTGATCTCCTGACGGATCCCCACCTCGGCGTGATTGACCGCGTTCCGGTAGAACTCGGCAACCCGCCGCTCCTCATTGCCCATCGTGATCTCCGCGATCTCCACCCGGCCGCTCGGCTGTTTGGGATCCGCCTGCTCCGCGTAGGAGTCCCATCCATACTCCAGTGGCTCCTGGAAACTCCCATTCTCCACCAGATTGCGGGCTGCCGGCAGGGGGCCGTCGATCGTCTGCGTGCCGACCAGGGCGCGCTCCTGGGGACCCAACACCAAGGTCTCTCCCGCATGATTGGTCAACTCTGCCTCGCCGTAGCGGACCGTCGCCTCCGTCACCGAGTTGATCTTCACCTCGTAGCTTCCCTCGTGGAGGGTCACCGAACCGTGAGCCGTCTCCACGTGGACGACCGTTGGCCGTTCGCTCCGGCCGAAAACGTTGATCCGCACGCGGCCCGTCTCCATCCCCAGGCTCATGCGGTGGGGAAGCGGGCTGTTCCTGAAGCGGGGCGACCGGGCCGACGCGAGTGTCAGCTCCGTCTCGTCGTAGAGCTGAATGGTGGTTATTGGGGCTGGCCCTCCCCCGTCGGCAGGCTGGATCAGGATCTGCCCCGAGGTGCCATTGGGGGCTGCGATCTTGCTCCCCTCCAGTACGTCATCCGTGTCATCGGCCACGGATACCGGGCGGCCCCGGCCCGCCCGCACCACGCTGAGAGGTCCCCTGTGAATCTGGAGGCTCAAGTCCTGCGTGGCCGTGGCGTTTCGCACGTACCAGCGGGCGCTGAGCGGTGTCAGCACCGCCGTGGCGATGCAGGCGACAAAAGAACCCAGCAAGATGACCCAGGCCAAGCGTTCTGGACTGTTGCTCATAGATAGCGCACCCTGAAACTGTCGAACTCACCCGTGGGACTTTTCCAGTCGACCTCAACCGAATCGACCTGGGCTGCCGGCGATCCACGGTGCAGGAACTCCTCGAACGCATCGAGGTCTGAGCGATTGCCCTCGGCGACCGTCTCTACTGTCCCATCGGCTCGATTGGCCGCCCAGCCCTTAATCCCCAGCCGTCGGGCTGTCCGGGTGGTGTGGTAGCGGAAGTTCACGCCTTGGACGCGGCCGCGAACGATGGCGTGGATGCGAGCTGTCGACGTTCCCTCATCGGTCATCATGCCCATCCCTCCTCCTGCTCTCACGTCCCACGTACGTCGGTCCTACTTGCTTCGCTGGAAGGGATGTCGTCGGTCGAAGCGGTGAAGGCCCGCCTCCCGGGCTTCCTCCAGCGCCTCCCGGTATTCCTCCCTCGTCACGGGCCGGTCGAGAGGGGGCAGATTGACGGCCTCATAGCAGGGGTGATACTGGTCCATCACGTTGATGTACGTATCCCTCGATACACACTCGGCCAGGAAAGAGGCCACCTCCGCTGTCCCCGCCAGCCCTTCGGGGAGAACTAGGTGGCGGACCAGGAGGCCCCGCTGCGCAATCCCCTCGTCGTCCATCGTCAGGTCGCCGACCTGGAGATGCATCTCCTTGACCGCGGCCTGGTTGATCTGAGCGTAATGCTTCACCTGGGAGTAGGCCTCTCCCACCTCAGGGTCGGCGTACTTCATATCCGGCATATAGATATCGACGATCCCGTCGAGCAGCCCCAGGGTGATCAGCGAATCATACCCCCCGCTATTCCATACCAGCGGGAGGCACAGGCTTGCCTCCGCAGCCATCGCCACCGCCGCCAGGATCGGCGCCACCACGTGGCTCGGCGATACCAGGTTGATGTTGTGGCACCCGCTCTCTTGAAGGGAGAGCATCATCCTGGCCAGCTCCTCGGGCTCGACCTCCCTGCCGCGTCCTCGCTGGCTGATGTCGTCGTTCTGACAAAACCGACAGCTCAGATTGCACCACGAGAAGAAGATGGTACCGGATCCTCGATAGCCGCGCAAGGGATCCTCTTCGCCGAAATGCGGCCCGAAGCTCGCCACCTTCGCCAGCACGCCCGTGTTGCAGGTGCCCACGGTCTCCGTACGGTCGACCCCGCAGCAGCGGGCGCACAGATCGCAGGCACGCAGGTGCTCGTACGCTGTCGCCACGCGCTGTCCCAGCTCACCCGTCTCGTGCCGGGATACATAGCCCGGCATGGGACGGGATACATAGCCCGGCACCTCGCGGGATCCATGGCGCAGCGGGAAGCTCCCGGCTGCTACCATCGGACCGGTACTTGCCTCACGCGCCAGGATCTATCTCGATAGTGGATGTAGCCGTTCTGACGACCGAAGTCGTACACCCTCCACGTCACCTCCACGTCCCGGCGGCAGTAGTCGATGACCCTGTCGATCTGTCCCTGGCGGAACCAGCGCACCGCCTGCAGCCCATCCGCGCTCTTTCCCTCCCCCAAGGTCGCCGCCGCCACATCGTCCAGCTTCAGTCGGAAGCCCAACGAGCGGTGAATGACGTCCAGCATGTCCACCGTCGGGAGATCCTTCAACGCGTCCGCCGTGTACCGCCGCAGCACTTCGTAGTCGAACCGGAGCAGATTGTAGCCAACTACCCGGTCTGCTGCTCGGAGATCCCCGATCAGCAGCTCGGCGTCCTCCTCCAGGTACGTTCGATACGCATCTTCAGCCGGGCTGTACGTCACCCCTACCGCCAGCTGCATATCTCGGATGTGGCCCCACCCGCCTACCTCGTTGGCGGCAAACTGTGTCTCCAGGTCTAATACTAACACGTTGCTCATCACCATGCCTTCCGCTGCTCTGAGGTTTCCCTGTCGTGTTGACTAGTCTCTGGGCTGTCGGCGGAAGCCGCCCATCATGGGCACCGCCAGGAGAAGCCCGATCACCGACAGGGCGATCCAGAAGCTTGCCTTGCGTACGATGGCCAGCCACCCCGCCGCTGGATTGAGGTTCATCCGCCAGTCCTCCTCCAACTGCTGGAATGGCACGCCCAGGCCCTCCATCACCCCGCTCTTGCAGCTTGCCCCATCAGCATAGGCCGCCAGGAGCTGGCGGACACCCGTCGCCCCAAACTCTTCACGGATGAACGTCACGACGCTGCCGCTCTGCGCATAGGAGAGGGTGGCCGTCTGTGGGTCAGGCGAAAACGGAACACAGAGTTCCTCCAGCGGTATCAACTCGCCCGCCTGGCGAGCCTCTTCGAGCGCGAGAGCGTACTCGGGTGTGGGGAGTCGCTCGTTTGCCGTAGCCAGACCTTCATTGAGCCAGGCCGGGACGTAGGCATACCCCTCCGGCGTCGTGAGCCTGTAGAGCAGGAGGTGGGTGATCTCGTGGGGCAAGTACCGCTTCATCCGGGAGCTGTAACCCTGGGCCGAGGGCACGGCCACCACCACAACCCCCAACTCCGGACGGGCCTGTCCGCCCAGCCACTCTCGGCCCGTCAGCACCATCGCCCCCTGCAGATTCGCCTCCGAGTCGTAGATGAAGATGTCCAGCGGGTCCGGTCTCGATCCCCCCAGCTCCGCCTCAATAGCCTGCACGCTCGCCCGCGCGATGTCCAGGGCTGTCTGGGCGAAGGCCGGGTCGCCCTCGCCCGTCATCCAATGGATCGTGATACCCTCCCCGCCAAGGCGTTCCCACGAGAAACGGTTGTCGTGATAGGTGAATTGTTGTGGAGGGGTCTTCAGCTTCTGCCCTGCTGCATCCTCGATCTGCCACCAGTAGCTGATCTCTGCGAAGGGCGGCAGGGGATATCGCATCGCGTCGTGTCGGACTTCGAGGCTGACCCGTCGGGAGGGATCTTCCACCGTGACTCTTTTCTTCTCCGTCACCTGGTCGTGCGTGGCGCGAAAGAAGAGATAGACCTCGACGATCTCGGCATCCGAGGATGCCTCCAAACGGAAGGTTACGTGCTGGGCGAAGCTGTGCTCGACGTCATTCCGTGTGACGCGTATGCCGCTAGCCCAGGCATGGGCAGGAGCAACAAAGACGGACAGGACGAGGACGGTGAGGAGCGGAAGACCGATCGGGTAGGAGCGTTCCCTGTGCAAGGAGCTCTTTGCCTACCAGGTGGACTCTTCCGCTAGTTCGGCGAATACGTCCTCCAGGTCGCCGTGCAAAAACTCGAACTCCTCCAGGGCCGCCTCCGCCGCGGACCGTAGCGCTTCGTCGCTGACGCGACAGAACTGCTCCAGAATCTCGCGGGCTCGATCGCCCCCGATCTGGCCCAGAGCCCAGATGGCAGCTTGCTGGACTTCGCCATCCGCGTCCTCCGTCAGTTCCTCAAGCATCGACACCGCCTCCGAAAGCTGGAGCTCGCCGCAGGCCCGGGCTGCCTCGTACCGCATCTCTGGGTTGATGCTGAAAAGCTCCTGTTTGACCTCCTCCTCCCAGCGGGCGTCGGCACTCCGTCCCATGGCGAAGACGGCGCTGACCCGGAACCGTTCCTCCCCCGACACATAGGCCTCGCGGATCGAGGCAACGACCGTCTCGTTGCAGACGTATGCCAGAGACTCCAGCGCTCGCCGTTGTACCTCAGGAGCCTCGTTGCCCGCCCGGTAGGCTCGCAGGAGGGCCTCATACGCGTCCTGGTGTGGCTTGGGGCGGATCTTCTGCAGCTCGCCCAGAAGAATGAAATTGCCTAGCGATCTGGCTGCTGCCGCACGCACAGTGGCGCACTCGTCGGCCTCCAGTCGTTCCGCCAACTGCGGCACCAGCCGCACGTCCTGGTCTTCCCAAAGCCCCTCGACGGCGACCTCCCTCACCTCCGCGCTCTCATCCTCAAGCGCGATACGGAAGACCGCTCCGTAGTTCAATGTGAAGTCGGCCTCCGCCATGCGCACCAACTGTTGGATCAACGCCAGGCGGAGGCTGGTCGGCAGGTCCGGCCACAGGTTGCGAACCTGCTCGGCCTCCTCCGCGTCCAGGCTCGAAAGGAAGTACAGAGAAGCCTGGTCCAGCTTTGTGTCCCCGTCCCGCAGCTCGTCCAGCAGGACGTCAAACGGTCTGTCCATGATTCTGTCTTCCAGCTTCGTCATTTCAGCAGAGACCACGGTATGATGGGGTTGATCAAGTCCTGGAGCATCACCAGGACCATCAGGCCCACCAGAATCAACATGCCGACGAAGTGTACGATGGCCTCTCGCTCCGGGGGTATGCGTCGCCCTCGGATCGCCTCGATGACGACGAAGAGGATGCGCCCGCCGTCCAGCGCCGGCAGCGGAAGCAGGTTCGTCAACCCCAGCGCCAGGCTGATGAGCGATGCCGTCTGCAGGGCGGGGAAGGCCAGGCCCCATTCGACGCTCTGCTGGAGCGAGAACGTCATGATCTGGCTGATGCCCACGAGACTGGTCGGCCGTGCTTCCTGCGAGCTGACGTTGCCCCGGATCAGCATAAGGGGCAGCTCCAGCGTTCGTCTGGCGATCATCAGTAGATCGCCCCCGCTTGCCCTGGCTGCGCGCAGCAGGGAATATCGCTGAAGTCCCTCGCGGTCCGGCCAGGGCGCCATCATAATACCTAGGAAGCCGTTCCCCTCCCGACTTGCCGGCGTCGCCGTGATGGTCAGGGACTCCCCGTTGCGCTGCACCTGGAGCGCGATCTCCTCCTCCGGAGCAGCCTGGATGACACTGCGGAGCTCGGCAAGCCCCTCGTCGATCTGTTCCCCATCCGCCGAGACGACCAGATCACCAGACTGGAGTCCGGCCTCCTCCGCCGCGGTGCCCGGCTCTACCTGCGTGACCTTCACTTGCCAGCTCGTCGGGAAGCCGCTTGTGTAGGCTCCTACCAGGAGCAGCGCGGCCGCCAGGACGTTCACGACCGGCCCCGCAGCCATCACAGCAACCCGCCAGCCCTTTGACTGCGCTGCCAGGCTTCGAGGATCGGATGGATTCTCCTCGCCGGTCATTCTCACGAATGCGCCCATCGGGAGCATATTGAGGCTGTACAGGGTGCCGGGCTCATACGTCGTCAGCTCGCCCCGCACCGACATCCTCTCGTTTTTCCGCTCTGTCTTCGGGCTCAACCCCTCTCGATCCGTCCCCAGACTCTCGAACGTCTCCAGGACCCACGTCTCGTCATCCCGTTCTCTCGCCGTGACGTCAGCCCAGGTCCCATCCTCGAGCTTGGCAGGCACGTTGAATCCGCGCGGGATCTCCACCCTCGTCCCGTTGATCTCGAGGTAGCCCTTTCCACGCCAGAGTCCCAGGAGGCGGGGCGGGAAGCCGAAGCCGAACTCCTCAACCCGGATACCGGCCAGCTTTGCAAAAACAAAGTGGGCCAGTTCGTGGATCAGCAGGATGGGCCCTAGCATCACCACCACCGTGCCGGCCAGCCAGAATGCGATAGTAATCCAGTTCATAGGTCTCTCTCAGTCAAAGAAACGGGCGTCGTCGCGCCCGCCTTGTCCAGTCCATAATCGTCGTCCCTCGGGCGACGCCTTCGCAAGCTTCCATCGCCATTTTCGCCAGGATTATACCGTTATCATGCCGAAGTCGCAATGCAACGCCGCCGCACGGTGCACGTGCAACGCACCGTGCGATGCACCTTTGTGGCTGGAAGCCGCCCTCAACGGGTCGCGCGTCGGCGCTGGTTTGCGCTTCCGGGGAACCACCGGAGCTCACCTGCCCAGCTCAGACCCGCCGGGCGCCACGCTACGCGCGATCGTCCTCCAGATAAGCCAGCGCCTCCTCCCCGACCTCCTCCGCCGTCAGCTTGTCCGTGTCGATGCGCAGGTCCGCGTGATCCCTCGCGTGCCGCAGCCGTTCCCGCATAGCTCCCCACCAGGCTGCCCCTGCCTCTGAGCGTCGTCTCTCGCTTGCGACCTCCTGGGAGACGTCCAGGTAGATCAGTAAGTCCGGGTTTGTGAAGCGCTGCCACATCGACGGCACGTAGGAGTGCTCCTGGTTCACCTCGCGAGCGTGGTACCCCGCCTCCTCTAGTTTTCTGACCAGCGTCGACTTTCCGGAGGCACACGGGCCTACGACCGCCTCCAGTGGCCCCGTCCCCTCCTCTCCGGCTCTGTCGCTTTCCTGGTCCAACATATGCCGTCCGCCTCCGCAGGACGGAGGCCTCCTGTCAGAGAGGAACCCGGAGTCGAAGCCTCCGCACCTCGTGCTCCCGCCGGCGATCCGCGACGTGCAGGACTAGAACACTGATATCGTCCCGCGGCCGCCCGTCCTCTAGCTTGAGCGCGTGATCCAGCAGCGCGCCGGCGAGGCTCTCGGCCGTCGCTTCCCCGTCCTCCAGCAGGCCGGCCGTCGTCTCGGCGACGTCGAGGACGGGGCTCGACCAGGATCCCGCTCGCTCCAGTCCGTCAGTAAACACAATAGCCCACGTACCCGCCGTCAGGGGCAGCTCCGTGATGGAGGGTTTTGTGCCGCGGCGAACGCCTATCGGCTCCACGTACTCGTCGAGCGAACGAATCCCGGTTTCCGAGGTGACAACGATCATCGGGCAGCGGCTGTTCCGGGAGAGGACGAGGGAGTTCGTGATCAGGTCGACGGACAGTATGTTCAACGTCGCCGAGACCTTCCCACTGCGGTGCGTGTACAGGTAGTCGTGGGCGGCGCGGGCCGCGGCGCCGTCCCGCACTCCCTGGGCCAACTCGGAGATGACCTTCCGGGCCACCAGATTACTGATGGCCTTGGCAGCTCGCCCCGATCGTTGGCCGTCCACCAGGACGAACGAAAAGCCCCCGTGTGGACGCTCTACCATCTCCAGGGTGTCCCCACTCTCGCTGGTCGCCCACTTACCGATCTTGGCGGCCGCCACCTCTATCTCCATCTCTTCTCCTCGCACCTTGAAGGGTTCCCGGTACGCCAGATCCGGAGGCAGACCTCGCCGTCGCATCCCCGGCAGTATCGGCGTTGCTGGTTGGCGTTGCCCATTATACCTGTGCACATCTGCCGAGCAAGACTGGAGGAAATCGGGCCGTGTGCTATAATCTAGACACGGTCCTCATCCCCGGTGGAGTGCGAACGACTATGCAATTTGAGCTATGGAGATCCTGGCTGCCATTGGTCTTTCGCGAGCCCAACGCTTGGGGATACGCCCTTCTCGCCGTCGAACTCCTTCTCAGTCTCGCGCTGCTCATTGTCGCCCGTCGTGATCTGTTCCACGTGCGGCGCCGAGGCTTCCTCCTCTTCGCACTCTGTTTGGCTGCGACGGTTGTAGCTGAGCGGGTTCTGGTGCTGCTCTTCCCGGGCCGTCATATGCTGCCGCTCCCGGGGATTCCCCTCGCTCCGACCAGGCCCTTCACTCCGCTTCTTGGGATCATACCTATCGCGGTCGCCGGGGCGTGGCTCGGTCCTGGGCCCGCCTGGGCGGTCGGGCTGCTCAAGGGCACCCTGCGGGCGGGGATGACAGCGGGAGGGCTGAACGAAGCGCTCCATTTTGCGCTCTTTGGTTTCCTGATCGGGTTCCTACTCCGACAGGACTACCGCGGGAGGCTGTCCCGGTTCGCCCGCCAGCCGGCCGTCGCCTTGCCGCTGATGACGCCCTTTCCGGCTCTTCTTCTGTTCTTGTCATCCTTCGCTCGAACGGCCGAGTCAGGGCTGTCCGGCCTTGATTACGCCGTCTCATTGACCTCCTCTTATGCCGGGCCCCTTCTTCTAGAGAGCTTCGCCGCCGCTGTCATACTGCAGGGGGTCTATCTCACGATCCCACGGCTCCGCCCGGTGCGCATCACACGGCACTGGCCGCCCTACAGTCGCAGCCTGAACCGCCGGCTTCTCTTCCTGTTCATTCCCATCGTCGCATTGATCACGGTTGTCCTGGTCGCCGCCGTCACGGCCACGGCGCTCCATCAGGCCGCCTCGGAGGCTGTCCGTCAGATGGCCAAGGATGCGAACGGCGCCGCCGAGGAGATTCCCCATTTCGTCCAGACGGGTCAGGGGCTCCTGGCGGAGTTCGCCGAAGATGAGGCGCTCCGAACCGGCGAGGGCGCGGCTCTGGACGAGCGGTTGCGTCGGGATCTCCAGATGGTGGTCTTCTTCGAGCAGCTCCTTCTGTTCGACACCGACGGCCAGTTGCTGGCCCAATACCCGCCTGAACCGGCTGGTGACTCACAGCTGACGGTGCAGGAGCAGACGCTTCTCCTCCTGGCCCTGGAGAACGGAGCACCTCAGACCAGTGATGTGCACCGCTCAGGCCAGGGGGTGGTCATTCTGACGTTCTCCGCCCCTATGTCGGAGGCTCCGTCGGACGACGAGGGTGCGGCCGTCTCCCGCGTGCTTCTCGGGCGCACCTGTCTCGACGCCAACCCCGTCGTGGGGCGCATCATTCAGAGGCTCCAGTGGGCAGACACCGACGGTGCGGGGTTTATCATCGATTCCCGGGGGCGCATCGTGGCCCACCCCAACCCCGACATGTTGCTGCGTACATGGGACATTGAAACTGCTCAATCACGCATCGAGGCGCCCCCGCCGGGCTGGGCCTACCAGAGCCGCGATGCCCAGGACAACACCCGCCAGCTGGTCTATCACGCCCCGGTGCAGGGCTATCCTTGGCAGGTTGTTGTCCGCATCCCCTACGCCATTGTGCTCGATCAGGCCCGGCAGATTGCCACGCCACTCCTCATTCTCCAGGTTCTCCTCGGGGGAGGCCTTGTGGTGATGATCTCATTCGTCACGAACTGGGTCACACAGCCTCTCCAGGAGCTTGCCACAGCTGCGGATCGCATGGCGGCGGGCGACCTCTACGAGCCAGTCCACGTCGCGGGGCAGGATGAGGTGGCCCGGGTGGGGGATGCCTTCGAAGAGATGCGCGTCCGCCTCAGGGACCGCATGGAGGCCCTCTCGCTCCTGCTTCAGGTGAGCAGCGCGGTCTCGGCCACGCTGGAGCTTGACGAAGGCATGCCCTTCATCCTCGAGGGTGCGCTGCGGGCCCTGGGTGCACAGGTGGCGCGGATGGTCTTCCTTAGTCCGGACGGGACGCCGGCTGAGGTCATGGCGAGGGGGCGCCCCAGGGAAGGCCTGGAGCCCTTCGATCGCGCCCTGGCCCGAGCTGCTCAGGGACGGCAGCGCCCCCTGGTCATCGGCAACCTCCGACGGGCCAGGTCCCTCATTCCCCCCTCATCCTTCAGGGCCGCCGTGACAGCTCTGATTGCCCTCCCGATCAAGGCGAGGGACCAGCTCTCCGCCGTGATGTGGGTGGGTTACCGGGCGCCCCAACACTTCGATTCCTCTGACATTGACCTCCTCTCCACCCTCGCGAGTCAGACATCCGTGTTGGTGGAGAACGCCCGTCTCTTTGAGAGTGCTGAGGGCGAGCGGAGGCGCCTGGCGGCCATCCTGTCCAGCACGACTGACGCGGTCGTCGTTCTGGATCGCGACCAACACCTCCTTCTCATCAACCCCGCTGCCGAGAGGGCTTTCGCCGTCAAGGCTCAGGAGATCACCGGGCAGCCTGTCCACGGCCTGCCCTTGCCGGTCGCCCTACGCGATGCTCTGCTGGAGCCTCTGGACGTCGGCGAGGCGCACACACAGGAGCTCTCCTTGGCCGACGGGCGGACGCTGTACGCCAACGTCTCAGCCATCATGAGTAGTGACGGTCAACGCCTTGGGCGAGTCGCCGTCTTGCGCGACATCACCCACCTGAAGGAGCTGGACGAGCTCAAATCGGAGTTTGTCTCCACCGTCTCCCACGACCTGCGCTCGCCCTTGACCTATATCCGCGGCTATACGACCATGCTCCCCTCAGTGGGTGGGTTGAATGAGGAACAGCAGGCGTACGTGTCGAAGATCCTCACCGGGGTCGATCAGATCAGCAACCTGGTCGAGGATCTTCTCGATCTGAGGCGCGTCGAGTCTGGCGGGGGGCTGGAGTCCCAGCCCTGCTATGTTGTAGCCCTCGTCTCCGAGGCGGTCGATGCGCGACGGATGCGCGCGGCCGCCAAAGAGATGGATCTCCGGCTGGAGAAGACGATACGCGATGGGGAAGGCGCCCCTTTGGAGGGCCTTGATCCCCGGACCCTCATCGTCTCCGGCGACGCGGCCTCTCTCCGCCAGGCCTTCACCAACCTGGTGGACAATGCCATCAAGTACACCCCGGGTGGGGGCGAGGTCGTGGTACGGATGTCGGTGGTGGAGGAGGAGGGGGTATGGCGGATCCTCATCGACGTCACGGACACCGGGATTGGCATTGCGCCGGAGGATCAAGTGCGCCTGTTTGAGAGATTCTACCGCATACGGCGCTCCGACGTGACCAATGTCCAAGGGACGGGACTTGGGCTCTCCCTCGTCAAATCGATCGTAGAACGCCACGGGGGAGAGGTCTCCGTCGAGAGCGAACTCAATCAGGGGAGCACTTTCACGATCCACCTCCCCCTGGCCGACCCCGTTCCATTCGTTGACGGGCGCCGGTGAAACGTCAGCTTGCCGAGAGGCTGCAGCCGTGATGCCCCTTGACCTACGACGCTCGCCTGTCGCTTTCCCACGACGGGCTGAAGGGCTTGAGATTTGCGGAGTCGCGGGAGGCACCCCAGGGGGCCCGCTTCTCTGGGATGCGGCTGTCCTTGCGCGGATGCCCTCGTCGGTCAGTCGAATACCGGTCCCGAATTCGAGTCGTCGGACGCAGTCCTAAGACCAGGAGATAATCCACCATGGCACTCCAGATTGGCATTGTCGGTCTGCCAAACGTCGGCAAGTCCACCCTCTTCAACGCTCTGACGAACGCGAGCGTCGACGTGGCCTCCTATCCCTTCACGACCATCGAGCCTAACCGCGGCGTGGTCGCCGTGCCCGATCCGAGGCTCGAGAGACTGGCCGACATGGTCGGTCCCGACCGCGTGACCCCCGCCACCGTGGAGTTTGTCGACATCGCTGGTCTCGTCCAGGGTGCCCACCGTGGCGAAGGTCTGGGGAATCAATTCCTGGGCCATATCCGCACCGTCCATGCCGTGGCCGTCGTCTGCCGCTGCTTCACCGATCCCGACGTCGCCCACGTGGAGGGACAGATCGACCCCGTCCGCGACGTGGAGGTGCTCGATCTGGAGTTGATCCTGGCCGATCTCGAGGTTGTCGAGCGGCGGCTCGAGAAGGTGAGGGCCGCAGCCCGGTCCCGTCCCCGCGACTATCAGGCGGAGCTCGCAGCCCTTGAAGAACTCCAGGGGAAACTGGAGGCGGGCGAGCGGGCGCGGGCGTGGGCGGAGCACGGGGAGCTCCGACAGCGTTTGGCAAAGGAACTGCAGCTCCTCACCGCCAAGGAGCGGCTCTACCTCGCTAACGTCGACGAGGATGACTTGCCTGGCGGAGGCGTCCGTGCCCAGGAGGTGAAGGACCTCGCCCGCGAGGAGGGCACCACCTGCGTCGTCCTCTCGGCTGACCTGGAGTCTGCGCTGAGCGAGTGGCCTGAGGACGAATCGAGTGCGTACCGTGCCGAGATCGGGCTCGAAGGCTCAGGCCTGGCCCGGCTCGCCAGGGCCGGGTACGAGGTCCTCGATCTGATCACCTTCTTCACTATCGCCGGTGGGGAGGAGGTCCGGGCATGGTCCGTCCGGCGAGGCGCCGTGGCACCGGAGGCAGCCGGAGAGGTACACACTCAGATGGAGGAGGGGTTCATCCGTGCCGAGGTGATTCCGCTGGACAAACTGGAGGACGCAGGGAGCTGGCAGGTGGCTCGCGAGCGGGGCATTGTGCGCATCAAGGGCCGGGATTACGAAATCCAGGATGGCGACGTCTGTCTTTTCCGCTTCAACCCGGCCTAGTCGGTCCTGGCCTCGTGGGTCTCCGCGACCTGGGCGAATCGGTCCAGCTGGTCCACTTGCTCCGCCGTCGGCCGGATGAAAGGCCGGACAGCCCGAATGGTATCCCACGCCTCCGTCGGGCTCAGACCCGTCGAGACGAGGTATGCGGCAGCCATCGTCGGGGCGCGTCCCACACCTGATCCACAGTGTACGTAGACACGACCTCCCGACTCGATGATCTTTCCTATAAGCGCCAGCCCCGCCCG
>Ga0180431_10006588_pt1 | contig 13745 bp, 10 predicted proteins | sample SS_ome_11_FD_132459 | JGI IMG/M metagenome (GOLD analysis project Ga0180431, IMG submission 132459) | Hypersaline lake sediment archaeal communities from the Salton Sea, California, USA - SS_1_MS_1 metaG | ecosystem: Environmental > Aquatic > Non-marine Saline and Alkaline > Hypersaline >... | reverse complement strand
CCTCTTCGGCCGCGGCATTGCCTCCGCCGGCCACTGCCACGGTCTGCGCTCGATAGAAAAACCCGTCGCATGTTGCGCAATATGATACGCCGTGGCCGCGCAGCTCCTTTTCACCCGGCACATCCAGACTCCGTGGATACGCGCCGGTGGCGATGATAATGGAGATCGTCTCCAGGTCGCCGTTGCTTGTTTTCACTATCCACTTTCCATCGGCTCCGGCGACTATCTCGGTAGCTTCGGCTGACACGATCTCGACCCCGAAAGTGAGAGCTTGCTCGTGGACGCGGCGCGCCAGTTCCGGGCCTGTGATTCCTTCCGGGAAGCCCGGGTAGTTCTCGATAGTCGTAGCGGTCGCAGCCTGCCCGCCGGGTGCAAGCATCTCGACGATCGCAGCCTTCATTCCGTAGCGCATCCCATAAATTGCCGCAGTACAACCGCCAACACCGCCGCCAATGACGACTAGGTCCCACATTTCCATATATGTCATTCCTTCCGATTCTTGCCTGCTACCACAATATTTCGCATCATGCCAGGAACCCTATTCCCTTTGCCGTTATAGGGCGCAATGCAAGCAGACCTTGCGCCCATGTGCCGCGGCGGTGGTTCTCAGTTCAGGTCGCGGTGGTGATGTCGCGTCCGTATCCCCGTTTCGCCCCGACTCCTGAAGCAATACCTGTACGCGAAGCTTCCGAGGTTCGCATGGATGGCCGACCAGCGAAACTGTCCCCGTCCGCCCGCGCCTTAATCAATCCCTCCATATACGGTTGACGACTCTCGGCTTATCGGTTACCTTCTCTACAGTATCAATACGGCCTCGGAGGCATGCTCAAATGATAAATCCCCGGCGTGCTGCTCGCATGACATTTCTCCTTATAGTCCTGTTCTTCCTTCTCGTCGCTACCGGCTGTCCGAGATCGTCCGAGCAATCTGTACCGACGTCTGCGGTCCCGGCTGCGTCTGTGCAACTTCCGACTATCACCGCTTATGTCAATGTCTCATCCGGCTGCCAGAAGCCTACGGTGGACGCCCTCAAGGAAGTCACGACCGCCTTCGATGGCCGGCTCGCCATCGAAATCATTGACTTCGGTGACGATGCCGCCGGGGCTCGCAGATGGCAGGAAGACGGCCTCGACTGCATGCGGATCCTCTTCGATGATCGGCACCTTGTCGCATGGGAGCAAGACGGGGAGATCAAAGTCGTTGACTTCAGTATGCCCCCCGGCTTCAACTGGACGCTCGAGGACCTCGACAACGCCATCGCCGCATTCGCCGAAGGCCGGCTGCGCGAACCTACGCCGGAAGAGAAGAGCAACGTCCAGCAACTCACGCCGAAGCAGATCGCTACCAGCGCTCAATCCACCACAACCGATGACGGGGTGGAGGTCGGGCAGCTCATCATCGCCGGCACCCTTGCCCTCGAGATCGCCCGCTCTCTGGGTGACTTGACGCCTCTTCAGCGGGGCGCTGCCGCCGCCAAGGCAGTCGCAAAGTGGACTGGGAAGGGATACAATCCGTCCGACTTGAGCATCACTAAATCCCCCAGTGGCCTGCAGATCGTGGCCGGACCTATCACCATCATCACCGTCACCCAGGATGATGCCGACGCTGCGCAGACGAACCTGCAGGCGCTGGCGGCGGCGTGGCGCAACGGCATTCGCAGTTCGGTCACCAGTGCCGCCGGCAAGCGCCACTTGCCCGCCCGCGACGACTGACCTCCGCGCCAGCCGTTGCCCAAGACTTTCCCCCTATAGGCGAAGCCTCCCAGCTTCGCATAACTCGCCCCGTATCCCCCCCGTTGCGCTCAGACCGCTGCAGGTGCTAATATGGAAGTTGATGACGATAACACGGACACATGCAATCGCGACTTTCGTGTGCATCCTGGGGTTAGCTTCCAGCGTTGCTCATGCTGATACGCCTGATGCTACGGAGCCTGTCCAGGCAGTTGCTCTGGTCGCCCCGGACGCCGACGCGGTAGCCACCATTCTCAGGGAGCTTCCGGCTCGCTTCGACAATTGCAGCATCGTCTCCGGCCCGACCGGCTACGACTCCGCTGCACTGGCAGAGCAACTCGGCGACGAGGCCGCGGACCTGTCGGCCTACGGCCATGAATGGACGGTTCGCGCCACTTATGCCATGCCTGTGGGCGGACCGCAAGTCACCGTGGAGATCCACCGGATGCGCAGGGAGATGGCCGCCTACGGTGTCTTTGCCGGCCGCAGAAAGCCGTCCGCCCAGCTTCCTGAGCCATTCATTCGTACCAGTTCGTACTGGCTCAACGCACGCCTGCATGTCTGGCGCGGCGACTTCTATATCCACGCTTATGCGGCTACTGACGATGTCGTTCTGCGCGCGCAAGTGCGGGCAGTTGCCGAGGCCCCCCTGGCATCTATTCCCGTTCCCGAGCGTCTTCCTGCGCTTCTACGCATCCTCCCGTGCCGCGGCCGTCAGATGCCCGTGCCTCGCTACCATTACGGCGCCGCGCCCGGCTTCAGCTTCCCTGCCGATGCCGTTGGCGTCACCTATCTCGAGGGCTTCGAGCAGTACTGCAGTTTTCTGTTCGCGCGCTGTGGCGACTTCAATGCCGCGACTACTGCCTATGACCAACTCGTCGCCGAACTCTATGATGGCGCCGACGCGCTCGAGCCGCTCGGCCAGATCGCCGACCATAAGGCCACCATCTGCACCACCGCAGAGGGCACCGCAGCCGTCATGCAGCAGGACAATTTCGTCGCCGCTGTCTTCGATTCTCATAATCCCGAGTTTGCCGAAGCCGTCCTCCGCATGTCGGCGATTAACATTCGTATTCACCTGCTGATTGACTAGCTCGCGGCAACTTTTCCCTTGCGCACACCTACATGATATACTACCAGGCCGCCTACTCCCATGCACGGCCATATGACGCGCTATAGGCGAATTGGGCCCCCCGACTTGATTCATCGCTCGCCGCCGAGACAGGCTCACCTTGCTCCGGCTTCATCCCACCGTTGAATGCAAAAAAACCGCCGTGGTAGCGGCGGCGGTTTGCTGCTCTCTGGTGCGAAGAGGGGTTCGGCGTCCTATCGTTTCAGCCGATGTCTCAGGTTCTCAACCTCCGCGGTTCTGAGGTCTCCGACGAGGGTAAAGCAGATGCCGTTGTCGTACCACTGCGTAGCGGAGCGGCTCGGGCGGGCGGCCTGCTGGGTGTTTTCGCGCCAAGGAGTTTCGAACAGAGAGAAGCTCATTACGCCGTTGCTGAAAGTCAGCCAGAGCGTGAGGTGATCGCAATACTTAGTGACGGCGACGTTATCGGCTTCAAAGACGTACCCGGGCGGGAGATGCTTTGGTATGACTGCGGAGAAGCCGGCCAGCTTCTCGGCGGCTGCGATGCTCATGCGCCTGGCGGGTGCCGGCATCTTGTTGACGGTCACGCCTGCCGGCGGGCGAAAGGAGAAGGTGGCGGCCGTGAAATTGGGCGAGTAGTCTATCGCGGTGATCTCGCTGCTCGAGTAGGGCGCGCCGGACGAATCGTGTTTCTCGGTCTTCAAGCGTACGCCGGTCACAGCGTCCACCCAGCATTTGCGCAGGAGTTTGCCGCTGAGGTCGCGGATGACGATGGCGTCGGCGGTGCGTTCGGCGATCTTATGACGGCCGGTATGTTGCAGCCTGACTCCGTGCTTGATGAGCTCGGCGGCGCGGGCGCGATCTGCCTGTCGCGTCGCCGGGGGCTGCAACTGCCGCCTGGTGACGACGCGATTATGCGGGTCGTATTCCCATAGGATCGTGCCATCGGAGACGACGAGGCAGCCGGCGTCAGATGGCGGTCGCAGTGTTTCGATGCGTTGCTTGTCGCCGCGTCGGCGGATGAGTTTCTGGTGGACGATTCGTGGGGCGCGGTCCCTGCTGAAGATGGTAACGATACGTTCGGCGCTATAGTCCACCTGTCCTTGTGACATGATGGCCGCGCGCATAACGTCATAGGGGTCCGGGGTCGGGTCCGCGTAGACACCAGCACAAAAAGCAATGACCAAGTAGAGCGCAATAATGACACTAGCCACGCGCCGCCGCAAGGCGTTATCAACTCTATGAAGGCAATATATGTTGTGGTCCCCGCCCATCATGACGCTGCTTGAGGCATGACTTAGGTAAGTGATATCGGCCCGCCTGGTTAGCGAGATTGCCGGGTGGCGTATGAGGCTCACCTGCTTGAAGCTTACTCGGTTTGGCACTACTTAGCTGACTGACTGACAAGTCTGATCCCGGGATCAGAGCCCAGCGGTCTGGTCAATTCATAGGTGTGATGGCGAAGCACCAAATCTTCCACGCGTAGAGCGTCCGGCCGCGCGTGGACCGGCTCGAGTGCGTTGTGCGCCGTCCCGATCGCTACAGGTGTGTGGGCCATGCCGGGTGTGGTGCCGTCGGCAGCGACGAGGCCGATGCCGGTGTCTGGTGGAGTTGCGGCCGGGCTCAGATGGATACCGTAGAATGCACCGCCGGCGATGATCACGAGTAAGATGCAGCCAGCGGCCACGAGCTGGTATGCTGGAACGAGGGGTGCAGGCGCACGAAGAGGTCCGGCGATGCGTTGGAGGAGTCGTTTCAGGAGTCCCGGGCGGTTGGCGGTCAGTCCGGCCATTACAGCGGCAGTGAATCCGGCGGCGGGGCTGCCGGCGGGCAGGTCGCGCACCATTTTGCTGACGGCCTGGGTATGGGCGAGCCAGCGCCTGCAGTCGGGACACATCTCGATGTGTTCGCGCAGAGGCGGTGACAGTTGCTGCAGGTCACCCGAGACGGAGTCCGCGGTTCCCGTCATTTTCCTGAATTGCTTGCACCTCATCGTCTTCACCCTATCGCTTCGAGGTCAATCTGGTCGCCCAGCAGCTCTCTCAACTGCTCCCTGGCATTGAACAAACGACTCTTGATAGTGCCGAGTGGTGCTCCGACTATTTCAGCTATCTCATCGTAGCTCATGCCCTGTAACTCGTAGAGTATGATCACAGTGCGGAGCTTAGGCGAGAGCTGAACAATGGCATCAGTGACCTTCTGCTGCAACTGCCTGGTCTGCAGTTGTCGCTGTGGTCCCGGGGTGTCATCTTCGATGTCTCGGGATACTTCGCTATCCAAGGTGCTCAACGGCTCATCCAGAGAGAAGCTGTTATAGCGGTACTTGCGGCGGCGCATGGTGTCTATTGCGAGATTGCTGGCGATACGATAGAGCCATGTCTGAATAGAGGATGCGCCGCGAAAACTTGCCAATGATGAGTAGGCTCTGATAAACGTCTCCTGAGCGATATCTTCAGCGGTGTCGGGATCGCCGACCATCCGCAGTACGTAGTTGTAAATTCTGTGCTTATAGTAGCCAACTAGCTGCTCGAATGCCGCAGAGTCCCCGGCTTGTGCGCGCCGTACCAGCCCCTCAATCTTGTCGGCGGTCAGTGTGGGTCCTGCAGTCATTAGTGACGTTCCCTGGGAAAACAATGTTCAGGCCAAAGCGGCATATCTGTGATTGTGGAAGCGGACGCTTCGGGTTTCGTCAAGCGTATGCGTTAGACCTGTGCATCCGGAGGAAGCTCATTGCCGGTACCGAGATATATGTAACGGTCGAAGAGCTTCTGATACTCCGACCAGCGATTTCCCGAGCCGGCGCCCTGGTCTATCACCTGCTGGAAGTACTGTACGTGCGCGTCAAGATTGTCCGCATAATGGAGCGCGCAGGCCTCCGCCGTCATCGGCTCGATCGGCGCACCATATTCCCTCTGTCCGTGGTGGCTCAATAGTATATGACAGACCAGATCGGCAAGCTGTTGCGGAAAACCATCAATCTGCGCAATGGCCGCAGTTACCATGCGGTCACCGTGCACAATGTGGCCGACGAGCCGACCGGTGTCGGTATAATCTATGCCGATGTCCACGCTGAGCTCGCGCAGCTTGCCAATATCGTGGAGTAGCGCGCCGGTGATGAGGATGTCGAGATCGAGCTGGGGATGGCACTGCTCGACGGCGAGTAGTATCTTGGTGACGCCGACGGTGTGTTCGAGTAATCCGCCGATGTGGGAATGGTGAAGCGCCTTGGCACCGGGAGCCACCTTGAAAGCCGCTATGAATTGCTCATCGGCGAAGAAGTGATCCAGAAGAGCGCGGAGGTGTGGCTCCTGAACCATGTTGATGAAACCGTGCAGCTCCGCAAGCAGCGCGTCAGAATCCTGGTTGCCTCCGGCGAGGAAATCAGTGCGGTCATATTCATCATCTCCGCAGCGACGCACGCGCTCTACAATGAGCTGGGGCGAGTTGCGATACACTTCCACGCGGCCCTCGACCATGACTACCTCACCCTGCTGGAATGTGCCATCGGCTTCCTCCGCATTGTCCCACATCACGCCAGTGATCGTTCCACTGCGGTCGGCCAGCGCCAGGCTCATGAAGCTGCCAGGCTTCTTGCGGAAGGACCTGAGGCTCTTCTCGTTGACGAGCAAGGGAGTGTTGACTTTGTCGCCCGGCTTCAGGTCAGCTACCATCTGTTTGCTCATGTTACATTCCTTCCGAGAGCTAGTTGGGCAAGTCAAGGCGCAAGGGCAGTCTATTATACCACATTATAGGGGAACCCGTGAGGGGAGGGGTGGAGGAGGAGAAGTCAGGTAACGTGCCCTGGGCGAGGAGGACAATAATGATATGCGTGGGCCAGCCTGAGTGTGGTCGGAAACGACAACGCCACCATTCGACATGCCCCACTCGATTACGACCAAAGGTACAGCCGACGACATGAATTAACGGCATTGACAGGCAAGGATGCCTGTCCTCCAAACGGCCCTGGCGTCCAAAGAACCCTCGCGTACGAACGAGCCTGGCGTCCAAACGACTGGGCAACGGCGCGATGCAGAGGGGACGCTAGTCGGAAGCGTCTTGCTTGGCAGGGCGCATGGCAGCTTTCATCTTCTCGGCCATCTCCTCGAGACGAGCTTCGACGAGGCCGTTGATGGTGTTTCTGGGGTACTTGCCGGATTTGCCGCGCTTGCCGGCGGTCACTCCAGTCAGCAACCGGATGCCCTCATCAACGGTCTTGACAGTCCAGATATGGAACTGGCCATCCTCCACAGCCTCGATGACTTCATCGTTGAGCATGAGGTTGCGGGCGTTAGCATCCGGTATTATGACGCCCTGCTCACCAGTGATGCCGAGAATTTTGCAGGTAGCGTAGAAGCCCTCGATTTTGTGGTTGACGCCGCCGATGGGCTGGATTTCACCCTTCTGATTGACGGATCCTGTGACCGCGATGCCCTGCTTAATGGGGACGTCTGCGAGGCTGGAGAGTAGGGCGTAGAGTTCAGTGGATGCAGCGGAATCGCCATCCACTTCATCGTAGAGTTGCTCGAATGCGAGGCTTGCGGAGAGTGCCAGTGGTATGTCCTGACCGTAGCGGCCACCGATGAACCCGTTGATGGTGAGTACGCCCTTGTCATGAATTCGGCCGGTGAGCTTTGCCTCGCGTTCGACGTTGACGACGCCGGCGCGACCGAGGTATGTCTCGCAGGTGATGCGGCTGGCTTTGCCAAGCATGTAGTCGCCGAGCTGGAGTACAGAGATGCCGTTAATCTGGCCGACTTCGGCGTCGGCAACGTTTACGAGAAGTGACCCGTCCTCTATCATCTCGAGGATTAGTTCCTCGATGCGGTTGGAGCGCCAAATCTGCTGGTCGCGAGCGAAGGTTACGTCATCAGCGTCCACAACGTCACGGTCGTGCTTGGATGCCCAGTATGCAGCTTCCCTGACGAGGTTGCCTACTTGGGAGAAATTGAGGCTCAGCTTGTGCTGGTTGTCGGCGATTCGGCTGCCGTATTCGACGATTCTGGCGAGGGCATCTGCGGAGAAGTGTGGCATGCTCTCCTCACGGCACATCTGTCCGACAAATGCAGCATACTGCCGCGATGAGTGGTATTTGCGGTCTATCTGAGTCCCGAAATCCGATTTGACCTTGAATAGCTTGCGGAAATCCTCGTCGTACTCGTAGAGGAGGTAGTAGAGCCATGGGCTGCCGACGAGAATGACCCTGACGTTGAGCGGGATGGGTGCGGGCTCCAGGCTGACTGTGGATATGAAGCGGACCTGGTCGCGGAGTGACTCGATATGTACCTGTTCGCTCTTGAGCGCGCGCTTGAGTGCGTCCCATGCGAAGGGCCGTTGGAGTACCTGATGTGCTTCGAGAATGAGATAACCGCCGTTGGCGCGATGCAGCGCTCCGGGCTTTATCATAGTGAAATCGGTGACAAGGGCTCCCATGTGGGTCTGATGTTCGACTTCTCCGGTGAGAGCTTCGATAGTGGGGTTTGCTTCGGCGATGACGGGAGCTCCCTGTGTCTCGGCGTTGTTGACAAGGAGGTTGACACGGTACCTCTCCATGAGTGGCATGGCACCGGTAACGCCGGCACCGGTGCTGCTGACCTGCATGTGGTCTTCGCCGTCTTCGGCAGTTTGCCTGAGGTTGGAGACGTTTTCGAGAAGGTCTTCCTGAATGGCGTCAAGGTGCTCGATGACGGCTTGTTGGTCCTTGTGCTTGTCGCGTATTTCCTCGATGAGAGGCTCGATCACGGCGCGTGCGATGTCGCGGTCGAGGTCAATGACGTTTTGTCGGGTCTGGCGTTCTTCTCGCTGTCCTCGGCGCATGATCTCGGCGAGTTGGCTCTGGAGTTCCATACGCTGTTCTTCGAGCCGGGTGCGCTCTTCCTCAGAGAGTTCGCGGTACTGCTGCGGCTCCATAACCTCGCCGTCCTTTGCGGGGGCGACGATGAGGCCGGCCGGCGAGCGGCCGAGAGTGAAGCCGGCAGCTTCGACCTCTTCTTCGAATTTCTGGAGTTCTTTATTGCGTTCGTCGCGGAACCCGCGGAGTATCTCGTCGCGCTTCTCGTTGTACTCCTCACTCTCGAAGGCAGCCATGATGTGAGTGACCATCTGACCGATGAGCGTGTCCATGTCACTGAGCCATTCGGCACCCTTGCCGGCAGATAAACTGAGTGCTTTGGGGACGCGTGGGTCGGCGAAGTTGTACACGTAGCAGTAGTCCTGGGGAGTCGCTTCCTGCTTGGCGCGTTTGAGGAGGATTTTACGGGAGATTGATGAGCGACCAGTACCGATCTGGCCCATGACATACACGTTATACCCGTCGCTGTTGATCGCGGCGGCGAATTCGAGAGCGTCCACGGCTCGCTTCTGGCCGACCGGCTCGTCGAATTCTTTGAGCTCAGCCGTGGTCTTGAACTTGAATATGTTGGGGTCACATCTGTTGCATAGCTGCTTAGGCTTCAGTTCACGCATCTATTCGTACCACTCTCTCGTTGGGAGGATTATGCCCACATCTCTGTGCAACGGCTGCACGGTGTGGTATTTCTCCAGCGAGCCGGAGACACCTCCCTGTAAAAGCGAGGAAGGTGAGACGGGGATAGCGTGGAAATGTGTGTACCTGTTTGCGGTTGCTACCGCTGGTGCCGGCTCACGCCGGCATATATCTTTGGCGGCGTGTGATGATTCTCCTCCTAGTTACGATAGTTGTCAATGCCTCCTTCTCGCTGCTGGTGCGGGCGGCTCAACGCCGGCATGTCAATGTTGTCGCCGTCGGGGCGGTCAATTATGCGTTTGCCGCAAGTCTCTACTGGGCGGTATCGGCGGTGACGAGGCCTGCGATGGCGCCACCGGTGCTGAGGTTAGGGCTTGTTGCAGGCGTGCTGTATCCGACGGTATTTCTATTGCTGCTGCCGGCGATGCACATGAGGGGCGTCGCCATCACGATGGCGATCGTGCGGCTGTCAGTGCTGATACCGCTGGGGGGCGCGTTGTACCTGTGGGCAGAGATGCCGGATACAATGAAGCTGTACGGTATCGTGCTGGCCCTGGTTGCGCTGCCGCTGCTGAGTCTGGATAAAGGCGTCACAGACGTAGTGCTGTCGCGGCGGCAAGCGGCAATACTTCTGGCGCTATTTGCGGCTAACGGAAGCTGCCTGCTGCTCTCAAAGGCGTTCCAGATGACGGGGCTTGTGGCGCAGCGGCCACTGTACCTGGCGATCGTGTTCTCGGGTGGTGCGGTCGGCTGTGGTGCAGTGTATTTTCTGACGCGAAAGACCCGTCTGAAGGGTGCGGAAGTGCTGTGGGGAATTGGCACAGGAGTGACCAATGCGGCGGCGAATATGCTGATGCTGTACACGCTGGATGCACTGCTTGCGGCGGTTGTGTTCCCGCTGCTTGCGGCAGTGGGGTTGTGTCTCGCGACGATGTTCGCGGCGCTGGTCTGGCGCGAGATCCCGGGGAAACTGGGTTGGGCCGGGATCGCAGTCGCAGTGGTCGCCGTCGCGCTGGCGAACAACTGAAGATGGCCTGTCGAAGAGCCGTCGCGCGCAGGTGAATGATGATCCAGAAGTTTCTGAGGCCTTGACATGTTGTTGCTGGCAGCGACAATTATAGCCAACACATCCTTTGCGCTGATCCTGCGGGGGGCGCAACAACGCCGCGTAGATGATGTGGCAGTCGGGATGATTAACTACATCTTCGCTTCCGCGACGTACTGGCTAATCGCGGGGGTGTGGTGGCCGGAGCAGGGAGCCTCAATTGCGGTGAGGTTTGGGCTTTTTGGCGGGTGCTTCAATGTTGCTATCTTCTTGCTGCTGCTGACGGCGATGCACCTGAAAGGCGTGGCGGTGTCCATTGCCATGGTGCGTCTGGCGGTGGTGGTGCCGCTGGCGGCCGCGATTATCTTCTTCCATGAAGCGCCGGAGATGGTGCAGAGCTGGGGCATCATGCTGGCACTGCTGGCGCTACCGCTGCTTAGCCTGGACAAGGGTGTCAGCGATCAGCCGCTGACTTTGCAGCGCATGGGGATGCTGCTGGGCTTATTCGTGTGTAACGGCATGGCCCTACTGCTACTCAAGTGGTACCAGACGACGGGGACGGCGGCGGGGCGGTTCATCTACCTGGCAACGGTCTTCACGGTCAGCGGGCTGATCATGGGCCTGGTCTGGGCGCGTGCGCAGCATAGATGGCTCGGGAAAGCGGAGTTGGTCTGGGGTACGTGGCTGGGGCTATCAAACGCGATTACCAATATCCTGATATTCATGACGCTGGACGTGCTGCTGGCATCGGTGATGTTCCCGATTCTGGCGGCGGTAGGGCTGTCGCTGACGACGATTCTCGCGGCCGTGTTCTGGCGCGAGATTCCCGGCAAGCTCGGCTGGGCCGGCATAACGCTGGCAGTGGTGGCGGTAGTGTTGGCGAACTTGTGAGTAGATAGCCTCACCCGAGCGCGTTGCTGCAGAGGCGAGACACGGGTGTGACAGGATGAGTATGGAGATCGGACGCTTCGAGGATACGATAGCCGCCATATCCACGCCGCCTGGGCGCAGCGGGATCGGTATCGTGCGGCTGAGTGGACCGCAGGCCATCGCGATCGCCGCCGCGGTCTTCCGGCCCGCCAGCCGCAAGCGGAACCCACTTGAGCAGGTCTCATTCACCACCTGCTACGGGCATGTGCTGGCCGGCGAGTACGTGGTTGATGAGGTTATTCTCACCGTGATGCGAGCGCCACACACCTATACGACACAGGATGTCGCCGAGATCAACTGCCACGGGGGGATCGTGCCACTGCGGCGGACACTGGAACTGGTGATTGAGGCGGGTGCGCGGCTGGCGGACCCGGGGGAGTTCACCAAGCGGGCATACTATTTCGGTCGGATTGATCTGGCCCAGGCCGAAGCCGTTGCCGATATTATCAACGCGCAGACCAATGAGAGCCAGAAGGCGGCGATGGCACAACTCGCGGGCCGACTCTCTGATGAGATCAATAGCTTCCGGGAGAGCATAGTGTCCACACTGGCGCGCATCGAGGCGGCGATTGACTTCAGCGACCAGGATATCGAGCTGATTAGCGCAAAGGAGATTACTGCGGCGATTGAGAAATTGCGCGGCCAGATTCGCGCATTGCTTGCCACCGCCGAGCACGGCCGTATCCTGCGGGAGGGCCTCAAAGTCGCCATCGTCGGTCGTCCGAATGTAGGGAAGTCGAGCCTGCTGAATGCGCTGCTGCAGACGAGGCGTGCGATTGTGACTGACGTTCCGGGGACCACGCGGGATGTCGTGGAGGACACGATGAGTGTCAATGGCATTGCGGTGACGCTGGCGGATACCGCCGGTCTGGTGGAGACCGATGACGTGGTCGAGGCCGAGGGTGTGAGCCGGAGCCGGCAAGCCATCTGCGATGCGGACCTCGTGTTGCTGGTCATAGACAGCTCCGAGGCCCTGGAGGGAGATGACCGGGAACTGCTGGCCGAGCTTCCGAGCAGTAGTATCGTGGTGATGAACAAGGAGGACCTTTCAACCGCCAGTGACGCGGTTGAGATCGCGCAGATTACGCCTGCGCCGATCGTGTGGGTGTCAGCGTTGGAGGGTACGCATATCGGGGAGTTGGAGAACGCCATTTCGTCGCACGTCTGGGAAGGCAAGACCGGCGCGGGCGAACAGACTATCGTTACAAATGTGCGGCACAAGGCGGCGCTGCAGGAGGCGGAGGCGAGTCTGGTGGCGGCGGCAAAGGCGGTCTCCGAAGGTTACTCCGAGGAATTCGTGGCGGCGGACCTGCGCGATGCGCTGAGTAGCCTCGACGAGATCGTAGGCAAGTACCTGCCGGAGGACATAATCAACCGCATTTTCGCGGAGTTCTGCATCGGGAAGTAGCAGGGATGCCACTCGGAGGGGGCATGAGTTGCGGAGACCTACCCGCATACGCGACAGGCAAGGATGCCTGCCGTCCAGGGTATTGGGGCGATAGGCTCACTTGGAAGTGGCAGGGAGACCTTGAAAGCAGCGGGGCCTACTTGAGACAATAGAGCTTCCCGTCTCCAGCGCCGAAGTATATGCGACCATCTGCGACGGCCGGCGAGGAATAGAGCTTGGCGCCGATAGGGACGGACTGGACCTCGTGTCCATTGGCCGTGTTGACGATGTGGAAGTTGCAGTCGTGATTGCCGAAAAGCAGGTATTTGCCGGCGAGGGCCGGCGAGCAGTCAGCGACTCCCGCCAGATCTACTTTCCACTTTTCTTTGCCATCGCTAAGGCGCGCGGCGAACAGCTTGGTGGTTGAGGTGTAGCCGCTAACGGTGGCATAGTAGATGCTGTCAGCGTCAGCGACGGCGGTGTGCAGCAGGGATGACTGACCTTCGAGGGCCCAGCGCTGCTTGCCCGTGGCTCTGTCGAAGGCGATGGTGTAGCTGATCTTTGGTGCGCGCAAGGCCGTCGGGGACATCACGCCGAAGATGACGAGGTCAGCGGCGACGAGCGGCGCGCGGATTATGCTGCCTGTCACAGTGGCTGACCAGATTTTTTTGCCGGTATTCGCCTGGCGAGCGCGGATATTGCCCGCCTCGTCACCGTAGAAGACGACCCCCTCATCGCCGGCAGCAGAACCGCTCACCGGACCGCCCTCTTCCTCCCAGATTACCTCGCCCGTAGCAGCTTCCACGCACTTAAAGCTGCCGTCCATCGAGCCGATATAGACGCGTCCGTCAAGGACGAGTGGTGAAGCGACTACCGGCCGCCATGTGCGCACGCGCCAGAGCTTTTCACCAGTGGCGGCAGCAAGCGCATATAGGCAGCGATCCACGGAGCCGACATAGACGACGCCGTCGTGGACAGCAGGGGATGAGACCACGCAGCCGTCGGTCGGCGTCTCCCAGATGACCTCGCCGTCAGCGGCGTTGAGGCAGAAGACGGAGCCGTCGGCAGTACCCACATAGACT
>Ga0180431_10006587_pt1 | contig 13745 bp, 12 predicted proteins | sample SS_ome_11_FD_132459 | JGI IMG/M metagenome (GOLD analysis project Ga0180431, IMG submission 132459) | Hypersaline lake sediment archaeal communities from the Salton Sea, California, USA - SS_1_MS_1 metaG | ecosystem: Environmental > Aquatic > Non-marine Saline and Alkaline > Hypersaline >... | reverse complement strand
TGTTTATTTCATTGCCTTGCAGATAAATCGGGGAGTAATCCTTGTTGTCACTGAGCAAAACGAGCTTATTGGGATGTTTTTCCAGCCGTTTAACCATTATGGTATCATCGACGCCAATCGCATAGATGGCACCGGCCAAAATGTCTTTCTGAGATTCGTCTATCAAAATCGTATCTCCATCTTTCATCTCAGGTTCCATACTATTGCCAAAAATGTCCATCAGTACCATTTTGTTCTGGTTGCCTTTGGTTGTGAGCCAGTCCTTTCGGAATGCATAGTAACCTTCAATCTCTGCGCCGACTTCAAAAGAACCGCCCCCCGCGCTCAGCCGGGCCTTTACTTTGGGTATATTATTAAATATGGAATCATCGGAAGCAGATTTTTTGATAAATGTTGGACCAGACCCGGTTTCAACCCATTCAGGATTTAAACCAAAGGTTTTATATAACTGCAATATCCATTTATCCGGGATGGAATTCTTTTTCCGCGCCTGTGTAATTGCCGATCGATTGATCTTCAACACTGAAGCCAATTCGGTTTGCGACATTATGCCGGTTGCTTCAAAAACCCTTTTTAGAAAAGATTCAAATCTTGAATCAGACATATTTTTTCCTTAAAAAATAAAAGACTATTAAAGATTCTCATTAATTCATGCCATATGTTTAATCTTATAAACACATTAATTTATATAATGCAACAGTTTTTTTAAAAAAAATTAAAAAAATATAATTTTGGTTTTAAAAAACACTATTTTTCTTTCTTTACAATCCCTAACCCAAATATTTCATGAAAATTTTCAAGAAACCTTTTTAAATGTCGGGTTTACAATAAGGCCGAGATCTGGTATTTGAATTTCGGCCACGGTCACCGGTATCTGAATATCTATTCCAAGGAGTTAAGATGTCCACTATTCATTTGAAAAAGACGGCCGTTCCAAGTTACGTTGCCCGATACAGTAAACCTGAACATACCCGTTCATGTTACACCTGCGGAACCTGCAATTCTGCCTGCCCCGTGAATGCCGCAACCAGCCGCTTACGTCCTCTGGAGCTGGTATATAAAGCAAAATTGGGGCTTTTAGACGAACTCCTGTCCATGCCCGAGATTTGGTATTGCATCGGTTGCAATCGATGCTCAAACCTTTGTCCCATGATGGTTGAGCCACTCAGCCTTATCCAAAATCTCAGAGCCGAGGCGATCTTGCGAAAAATAGTACGCCCGGAATTGCCGGAACAGCACAAAGAACTTTTAAAGGGTTTACTTCGTGCCTTATGGCATGCGGCAGACGCGCTTTTGGGTGGGGAGCACCCCGACGTCGATGAACACTGGGACCAATGGACCCGGACATCCCCATCCGGCAAAAACGATCGACTCATCAAGCTTCCCACAAACACCCCGCAAAACAGCGCTTTCCGACAGATGGTTCGGGGATATGGTGTAAATGCCACCTCCTTGTCGTCCTGCTTCACATGCCGCGAATGCAGCAACGCGTGTCCCATTTGCCTGGATCCGTCGGTTTTTGATCCGCTTAAAATTTTTCGGCTGGCCAACTTCGGCCTCAAGGATGATTTGCTCCGTAGTCCGTCCATTTGGCTGTGTCTCGACTGCCAATCCTGCATGTCCGCTTGCAGCCAAGGCGTAAAAGGTGCACTGATTGTTCGACAACTTCAGCATATTGCATATAAAGAAGGCTTTGTGGCCAAAGACTTTCCTGTAAGATGGCAGGAGCTGAAAGGTGATGTGTACGGACAGTTTATTCGCGAAATTGATAAACTGTTAGAACCGGTTCGGCCGGTGAAACCACCGTATTTAAAACAAGTATAGTCCCAACATATCCCGTATAGGAAATTTCATTTGAGATTATAACGTGCCGATGTTTCATTGATGCTTGGCACAGGGGAAATTTTTGGATTGAACCTAAGTTGAGCGATTGTCGAGGTTGCCGCAGATACAAGGAAGATAACGTTCCGCTATAGTCAACTATGCGAGACGGTATCTGACGCAGTAGATGCGGTAAGATCGGCAATCCCGCAGGGTTTCAAATTTTAAAAATAAAAATTAACTTAATTCATTAACAATAATATATATTTGATCCCCTTTTAAAATTTGAAATGCTTATCTTAGTTTGAAATTAATTAGAGTGCATCATGGCGACTATCTACAAGATTCTTGTGTTGAATATCGGTTCCACCACCACCAAGGTGGCCTTTTTTGAAAACCATCACCTCAAGGTCCAGGAAATCATTGGTTATGACCCGCAGCAGGTTGGATCGATCATGCACTATATGGATCAGTTTCACCTGCGCCGGCGAGGAATTGTTAACTTATTGGAAAAACACCGAATAGCGCTTGGCGATTTCCACATGATCGCTAGCCGTGGGGGCCTTACCGCACCCATTGATTCAGGAGTGTATCTGGTTGATGAACGGATGTGTGATGACCTGCGCTCGGGAAAATACGGTCAGCACCCCACCAACCTGGGCCCCCTCATTGCTCATGATTTGGCAAGGCAGACGGGTATCCGGGCAGTAATTGTTGACAGTCCCAGTACGGATGAATATCACCCCCTTGCCAGGGTCTCCGGCATTCCGGAAATTCGAAGAAAGAGTGCGTTTCACGCGCTCAATCAAAAGGCAGCAGCCAGAAGGGCCGCTGATGAAATGGGTACTTCCTATGAAGCGTGCAACATGATTGTTGCTCATTTGGGTGGCGGTATCACCATTGGTGCACACCGGAAGGGTAGGGTCATTGACAGCACCATTGGTCTTGGGGAAGGGCCCATGACGCCGGAACGGGCCGGCAACCTGCCCACAGTGGATCTGCTCCGCTCTCTCGAATCCGGCCGATTCAGCTTGTCAGATTTGCGCCGGCGTATCACGTCGCGAGGGGGGTTGATTGCCTATCTGGGGACAAATGATGTGAGCCGGGTGGAAGCGAAGATTCAAGGGGGCGATGAAACAGCGGTGTTGATTCTGCAGGCAATGGCGTACCAAATTGCCAAAGATATTGGCGCAATGAGTACCGTCCTCCGTGGCCGGATAGATGCGATTGTGTTGACCGGCGGCCTTGCCAATTCCTCAAGGCTAACTGCCTGGATTTCCGAACGAATCGGATTTATCGCACCCGTAAAGGTCTTTCCCGGAGAGAACGAGATGCATGCTCTGGCTCGGGGTGCACTCAGGGTGCTGTCAGGAGCAGAATCCGTCGAGCATTATAATCCGCCTTCCCATAGTTAACCTTCTATGATCCCTTAACCTTTCAAAGAATTTAAGGCCGACGCCGTAACTGGGTTTAGAGCCATTAGTAATACTTTTGCACCATACAACTTGCGCGTGTACACCCTGGGCAAGCTCTGCATCGAAAGGGTTTATTATGGCGTCTTTTGAAGATATATAAACCGGGGAGCCGGATTCCAAAAGATTTTTGGTCTCGAAATACAATCCGCATTTGCTAAAATTTAAAGCAACACCTTTTATGGTTTCAAAAATATCTTTTTCGGAATGATAAGATTTGCATTCAAGTTTATAACAACAATTTTGCCGGGGAATCAAACGCTTATTGGGATTGGAAAACGGCAAATTGTCTGTTAATGAAGATAAGGACCGCAACTCTTCAGGTTCATTGTTCTCAGGTGTTATCTTTCTTATGCTCATTTATCACATCTTTCGAAGTTCAGGTTATCGGATCAAATGTCCTTTTTCTCAACGCATTTTAAATATTCATTTTTTATTTTTTTTTGAATTTGCTCAAATGAAAGGTTGGATGGACACTAACTAAATGTAATCCTGCAAAAAGTATGCTAAGTTTGTTGTTTTAGCCCAAAAATAAAATAAATAGATAAATTTCAAATGGTTAAACAAGCCATCGGATTGCCGAAGCATCAGGATTCGGAAAATGCGCGTCAATTTTTGCAACACTTTTCTCGTATACAGAGCCGGTAATCTATTTTCGAGAGATGGCTGTAAACTGCAAATAAAAGCGGATTGCACGAAAATTGGATTTCTGATACTGGATGCGGGATATTTGTTGTAACGAAGTGAAAATCCTGATGGATCGGGGATGCTGGATTCCCCACCTAAACCCAAAACATTCACAATACTATGTCATCCATGTATAAAAAAGTGGGTTTGGCCTCGCTGATTATGATGACTTCGGTTTTTTTAAGCCGTCTTACCGGTCTTATCCGGGAGCAGGTCATTGCCTATATTGGGGGAATCAGCGGGGGGGTCGATGCCTATCAGGTGGCCTTTATTATTCCCGAAATTCTAAATCACATCGTTGCCAGCGGGTTCCTTTCGGTGACGTTTATCCCGATTTTTTCTCACTATCTGGTACGAGATAAAGAAGAGGAGGGCTGGCGGGTCTTTTCACTCATCCTCACCGGCTTCGGCAGCTTACTTTTGCTGTTGATTGTCATTGCCTGCGTTTTTGCACGGAGGTTCGTGGAGATTTTCGCTCCGGGGCTTGATGATCCCGTATTAATCGAACACGCAATCCGGATGACACGGATTATCATACCGGCCCAGTTTTTCTTTTTTTCCGGCGGGATGTTTATGGCCGTTCAGTTTGCCAAGGAAAAATTTTTCATACCGGCCCTGTCTCCCCTTTTATACAATTTGGGAATTATTTGCGGGGGAGTGCTGCTGGGATCCCGACTGGGCATGGAAGGTTTTTCCTGGGGAGTACTGGGCGGGGCCTTTATCGGCAATTTCATGGTTCAGATCTGGGGCGCAAAAAAGGTGGGGATGCGGTTCACCATAAATTTTGATTTCAAACACTCGGATCTATGGCTCTATATTCGGGTCACGCTTCCCTTGATGATTGGCTTGACCATGAGCTTTTCAACGGAATTTTTATTTCGGTTTTTCGGTTCGTACTTGCCGCGAGGCAGCATTGCCGGCCTTAATTACGGTTTAAGGACCATGTTTATCCTCGTGGGCTTTTTCGGCCAGGCCGTGGGCATGGCGTCGTTTCCGTTTATGGCGCGTCTGGCCGCAGAAAATAAAATACAAGAAATGAACCGTCTGCTCAACGATGCCTTGCGGTATCTGGCGCTGGTGGTTCCGTTTTCCGTTCTGATTATAGCGCTCAGGCAGGAAACCGTTGTGATCTTGTTTCAGCGGGGCCGGTTTGATGCCGCCGCAACGGCATTAACGTCCCAGGTGCTGGTGTTTTTGATGATCGGTGCGTTCGCCTTTGCAGCCCAGACCATTGTGGTTCGAGGATATTACGCCGTGCAGAACACGCTCTTTCCCGCAGTGTACGGAACCGTGGCCGTGGTCCTGAGCATTCCCCTTTACATGGCCGGAATGCTGAAGATGGGTGCCGGAGGGGTGGCGCTGGCCATCTCCCTTTCAGCCATTTTTCAAGTGGCCGTGTTATACGTTCTTTGGAACAAAAAGAGTGAAAACAAGGATAGTCACCGGGTGTATCGGTTTTACCTCTGGACGATCCTATTGAGCATACCACTGGGCCTGCTTCTGGAATTTTTCAAGTCAACCTTCCTAACGGGCTTTGATTCCACCGCGTTTTCAGGAAGCCTTGCGGTTTCAATCTTGACCGCTCTGGTGTTTGTGGTCATGGTGTTATCGGCCGGATACGTTCTGGGCATAACGGAGATCAAAGCGTTAGTGAGCCGCATTTTAAAAAAGATTAACCCCTTGTAATAATAGTTTCAATGCTTATCTTTGCCGTTTGGCTTATACCTCCATTAAAATTTTACCCTAACGTTGCATAAACAACAAGGCTGGCGTTAAAAAAAACAAAATATTATTAGCTGGTTAATCTCTATCTAACGGGCGTTACTAAAGAGCACGGCAAGTAGAATCTAAAAATCATGAAAAACTCGCCTTGTTATTTACCCTTGGGGAAAGCCGATGGTACTGCACCTCCCGCGTTGTCAAAGGTTTGCGGTAGACGACTACAGCTTCACCCTTGACGCCTTGGATCTGCAGCACCCTCGACTTTTGCAACATTAGGGTTAAATAAATAGAAAAGTGCATTCCGTGAATAAAAATCTAAGAAATGAGAAAATAAGAAACATCGCGATCATCGCGCATGTTGACCACGGCAAAACAACCCTTGTTGATGCCATGTTCAGGCAGAGCGGGCTTTTCAGGCCGGGCCTTGAAGTTGACGAGAGAATCATGGACAGCATGGACTTGGAAAGGGAAAGAGGTATTACCATTGCCGCAAAAAACTGTTCCGTGCAGTGGAACGGGGTAAAAATTAACATCATCGACACCCCCGGCCATGCCGATTTCGGCGGAGAGGTCGAGCGCGCCCTGTCCATGGCGGACGGTGCGATTTTGCTTGTGGATGCGTCTGAAGGACCGCTGCCCCAAACCCGTTTCGTTTTGAAAAAAACCTTTGAGAAAGGGCTCAAGGTTGTTGTGGTGATCAACAAGATCGACAGAAAGGATGCCCGTCCCGAACAGATTCTCGATGAGATCTATGACCTGTTCATCGATCTCGATGCAGACGAAGAACAGCTCGATTTCCCCTATCTGTATGCCGTGGGACGCCAAGGCATCGCCAAAAAAAATCTGTCTGAAAATCGTGATGATCTTCATCTTCTCTTTGAAACCATCCTCCATGAGATACCGGCCCCTGAATACGACACAGAAGAACCGTTTCAGATGCTGGTGTCCGATCTCGGATATTCGGATTATCTGGGCCGGCTGGCCATCGGAAGAATTTTTAACCAAACGGCCCGGTTCAATGACGCCATGGTCTGTATCAACAACACAGAAGAACATCTCCCGCTCAAGATATCCAAGCTTCAAGTATATGACGGGATGAATTTGAAAGAGGTTGAAACGGCAGAGCCCGGGGATATTGTCGTCCTCTCCGGAATCGAGGATGTCAAAATCGGTGACACGATCTGCACAAAAGAATTCCCAAAACCCTTAAAGAGAATCACCGTAGACGAGCCGACGATTTCCATGGAATTTACCATCAACACCTCTCCCTTGAGCGGAAAGGAAGGTAAAATCGTACAGTCCGGCAAGATACGCGAACGGCTGATCAAGGAGACTCTAAAAAACGTTGCCGTCAGGCTTGAACAGACCGAGGACAGGGACAGATTCATTGTAAAGGGCAGGGGAGAATTCCAGATGGCCATCCTCATCGAAACCATGAGACGGGAAGGATTTGAACTTTCCGTGGGCCGTCCAAATGTAATTTATAAATCTTTAAACGGAACCATGCTCGAACCCATTGAGGCACTGTTCGTGGATTGTGATGAACATTTTTTGGGAGTTGTCACCGAAAAAATTTCCATAAGAAAGGGACGGCTGACAAACCTTGTCAATAACCGAAGCGGAAGGATACGGGCTGAGTTTTCAGTGCCCTCACGCTCTTTAATCGGTTACCGGGATGAATTCCTTACGGACACAAAGGGAACCGGAATCATGAACACCATTTTTGCAGGATATGAGCCGTTTCGCGGTGATTTTCCCACCCGGTTTACCGGATCTATTGTTTCCGACCGGCAGGGGAGCTCTGTTGCCTACGCCCTCTATCACCTTGAACCCAGAGGCCGTCTTTTCATTGTGCCCGGTGAACCGGTTTATGCGGGAATGATTATCGGTGAGCATAACAAGGGCGTTGATATCACCGCAAATCCAAGCAAGGAAAAGAAGCTCACCAATATGCGTGCCGCCGGAAAAGATGAAAGCACGGTATGTTCGCCGGTGAAACCCATGACCCTGGAAAGAGCCATAAATTTTATAAAAGACGACGAGATGGTGGAGGTAACCCCGCAATCCATCCGGCTGTATAAAAAAACGCTTTCCATAAAAAAGCGGAAACATAAAAACGGACTGAACTAACATTCCGGGACGTTTATTTATTAAATCATGAATAATAATAAGAAAGAAATCGACAAGCGCCGGACCTTCGGCATTATCAGCCATCCGGACGCAGGCAAGACCACATTGACCGAAAAGCTGCTTCTTTATGGCGGTGCCATTCAACAGGCCGGCGCCGTAAAGGCCCGCAAGGCGGAAAGATATGCAACCAGCGACTGGATGGCCATCGAAAAGGAACGGGGCATATCCGTCACCACGTCGGTGATGAAATTCAATTATCGAAATTTTGAGATAAATCTTCTGGACACGCCCGGACATCAGGACTTCTCCGAGGATACTTACCGGGTTCTGACCGCTGTTGACAGCGCCCTTATGGTCATCGACAACGCCAAGGGGGTTGAACCTCAGACCGAAAAGCTCATGGAAGTCTGCCGTATGCGCAACACCCCCATCATTACCTTTATCAACAAACTGGACCGGGAGGGCATAACCCCCCTGGATATTCTTGATGATATTGAGGATAAGCTCCAGATCGAATGCACCCCCCTTTCCTGGCCCATCGGCATGGGGAAACGATTCAAGGGGGTTTACAACCTCTATAAAAAAGAGCTCCACCTTTTTACCCCCGGCCGGGAAACGCTCTGCGGGCAAGGCAGGGTGATAAACCATCTTTCCGACTCTAAACTCGATGAGATGCTCGGAAGCCAGGCCCGTGACTTGAGAGAGGATATTGAATTCATCGAGGGCGTTGCAGCGCCCTTTGAACTTGACCATTACTTAAAAGGCAACCAGACGCCTGTTTTTTTTGGGAGCGCCATCAACAATTTCGGTGTAAAAGAAATGCTGGACGTCTTTGTGGAGATGGCGCCGTCTCCGGGTCCCCGGGCGGCGGTAACACGAAACGTTTCTCCCTATGAGGAACCTTTCTCGGGTTTTGCGTTCAAAATTCAGGCCAATATGAATCCGGCACACCGGGACAGAATCGCATTTATCCGGATCTGCTCGGGCAAATTTACCAGAGGAATGAAGGCCGTTCACCACAGAATCGGAAAAGATGTTACATTTTCGAATGCCACCATCTTCATGGCCAATGAGCGTGAAAACGTGTCGGAAGCCTATCCCGGCGATATCATCGGTATACATAACCACGGGACCATAAAAATCGGTGACACATTTACGGAAAAGGAGCCATTAACATTCTGCGGAATTCCCAATTTTGCCCCCGAAATTTTCAAAAAGGCCATTTTAAAGAACCCCATGAAGGCAAAACATCTTCAAAAAGGACTGGTCCAGCTCGCGGAAGAGGGGATTGTTCAGGTTTTCAGACCGGTTGACGGAAACGGATACATATTGGGGGCGGTGGGCATGCTTCAGTTTGACATCACAATGGAACGCTTAAAGTCCGAATATGGCGTTGATGCGGTTTACGAACCGGTTGATTATCGTGTCGCGCGGTGGGTCGAATGCGATGATCCTAAAAAGATGGCGGATTTTGAGAAAAAAAACAGACCCAACATGGTCAGAGATGCCGAAGGATCCAGTGCCTATCTCACCACCAGTGAGTTCCAGCTCGACTATTGCATGAAAGAATGGCCCGGAATCGCATTTCACAAAACCAGGGAAATCAATAGTTCCCGGACCCCCCACTAACTGCTTAGAAGTGGTTTCAAAACCTCCCCTCAGGCCCAATTCCTGTGTTGGGCCGAGAGATTCAATACTCGAAATATTAAATATATTCCTGCGTTTGAATCCCTCGGCCCACCTTGACTTTGAACCTGATTGAAGGTTTTGAAACCACTTTTAGAAGCCATTTCAAACTTTTTTTGTTTAGGTCTGCGGGTTAAACGGCTTTTCTTAAGATTTCCATTAACTCTTCATCGTTTAATTCAACAGGATTTCCTTTCATACTGCTCGCTCTTTTGGCCCCGGCGATCAATTCAGGAAAGTGAGCTTCCGTGATTCCGAATTCCAACAGCGGTGTGACATCCAGTGCGTTGCAAAGATCGTGAATCCAATCAATTCCGTGTGTTGCCCCGGCATCCGGGTTCCCGGTCAACAGGCGAGCCACTTCATCATAGCGTGACAGGAACTCAAGGGGGCCTCTTTGCTCTATCGCTTTGACATTGACTTCCATGACATGAGGCAGCAGGCGGGCGCAGACCACGCCATGGGGTATGGAGAACATGGCACCCATGGTGCCTGCAAATCCGTGAACCGCTCCCAGTTTAGCGTTGGCCAGCGCCAGCCCTCCGAATAGACTGGCAATGGCCATGTCTTCCCGGGCCAACCTATCGCTTCCCTTTTCAAATGCCCGGCGCAGAGAACGGGCGGCTCGCTTCAGGCCTTCCCGGCACAAGGCATCGGTTAATGGATTGGATTTCACGGAAACAAAAGGTTCCAGAAGTTGGGTGAAGGCATCCAGTCCGGTGCTGGCGGTCAGAGACGGCGGCATGGAATACGTGAGTCCAGGATCGATGACGGCAAGATCCGGCAACATGGTGGGGCTGCGAAGACTCACCTTCACCCGGTGTTCCCTTGATGCCAACACCGAATTGCGGGTGACTTCGGCACCGGTTCCGGCGGTGGTGGGTATGGCGATGCAGGGGGCCGACGCCTGTGTCAGCGGTTGTCCCTGACCGATCACCTCCAAATAGTCCATAATATCTCCGGTGTTGGTTAACAGGGCAGCAATGGCCTTGGCCGCATCAATCACACTGCCGCCGCCCATGCCCATGACCACATCGCATCCCTTTTTACGGGCCAGTTGAGCCCCTTCAAGGGTCATTTCTATGGTGGGTTCATCGGAAACACTAAAAGTTAGGGGTTGCATGCCGGTGGTTTTCAGTAAATCCATCAATGGTGCCGCGCGTTCGGTATTTTTGCCGGTGACCACCAGCGGACTCCCTCCCACTCGGGTTGCCAGCGCCGGAACCTCTTTCAACGTTCCCGGGCCGAAAATGATCCGAGAGGCAGTGGCAAATTCAAATCGAGTCATTAATCCCATCCTTTCTCGTCCGGGAATACATTGGTGAGCTTAATACTGGTGCGCGATTCGGCCATCATGTCTTCCACCGTATCCCGCCACTTTTGGTAATGCGCGGTTTCTTTGTGTCTGGCCGGATCTTCAGTCGTTCGGTAGACTTCAACCAGGATGAACCGCGCGGGATCATCCAGTTGCTGAACAACATCAAATCGCGCAATGCCGGGCTCCAAAACACTGTTGCGGGCATTTTCCAGGGTTGCCTGCTTAAAATCTTCGATACGATCAGGTTTGACATGGACAAAGACGTGGACGATAAACATGGCATCCTCCGTAAAATTGAAAGATGTAAAAAAAATATTTAACCGGGGTTCAATTTAAGGTAATAATAAAATAATAATTTGGAGATTAACAAGATTTTGTCAAGAAAAAACGGTCCGGTGAATTATTTTATGAAAATCGTATCCCCATGAAATATAATCAGCATCATATCACGGAATTGTTCAAACAGTATGCGGTGTTACAGCAAAATCTGTTGCGCAGACCGGATACCGAACAACCGCATGCCGCAAACCGGATTTTTAAGCGGTTGCTGGATCGTTTTCATTGCCAAACAGATGTCTCCATTTTGTTGCAGGCATTGCCGGACCCCTACTTTCCCTTAGGCATGCTGGAACAAACTATATTTGCCGATGTGGTGGGCATGCGGTTTTATATAAACAAGCGCCGACCCGACCTGGAACCGATCCTGGGCCAAGAACTCGTGGAATGGGCCGGAGCCTTTCTAAGGATTCGACAGGACATTCAAACCCTGTTTGATCCGAGCACCATTACCTGCATACCCGTGGACGGTACCCGTCACCGCCTCCCTTCCGGCCATTGGTGCAATCTTTGCGGAGTATGCTGTCAGATCGGGGGCATACTGCCGGATCCGCCACCCAGTGTTGTTTATCCGGATCACTGGTTTGGCTTTCTTTCCGGCGACACACTTGAAAATCAACAACTCTGCCCATTTCTGTTTCAGTACTTTGGTGAACCGCACTTTTTTTGTGCCATCCATAATATCAAACCGGTAACCTGCCGTGCTTTTGACCGGGAAGATTGCCGCCGCCGTCTCGAAGACCGTGGCCTTCACAGTAATTCAGGGCTTTAACGCAGATTTTGTCCGTTTATTTGAAGGTCGAAGATGCAGAGTATCGCAGTTTGGGTGAAACGAAATGCCTGTTTCCTTGACCCATCAATGTTCAAGGTCTGTCCAGTTTACTGCAGGTTCTGCACGAACGTACCCAAATACATGGTAGATAGCGGCTACATCAAATCAGGGTTAAGTGCATAGACGTTGGAGTAAAGCGTAAGGTTTATATGAAAATTTAACTAATCTTTTGTCTTTTTTCGTTTTAGATCATGCAATTGGTAATATATAATCAGCAAGTCTAGAGGATGTCTGGCGCAAATTTTGACTGAGTCTCCTTGAGATTCCTTTGAGAATTGTTATGCCGATTTGAGGATAGTCTTTAAGTATCGAATTGAAACCCCTCCGGGTTAATGTTAGAAATGAGGATGTTGTACGGGCTTTTGCCGTCGCTGATCTAGGGAAGTTATCAAGAATTGACATTTCACCAAAAGAACGCCCCTTTGGTAAAACGGCAATCACGATACTGTCTCCAGTTACAGATTTTTTAAGAACATCTATTACTCCATCCAATACAAAGCAGATATAATCTCCTTTATCCCCCTCTTTAAAAAGGATTTCACCCTTATCGATCTCATAATAATTCATATGGTCTGCAACAATATTTAATTGGTTTCCCTTGAGAGCATCAAATAATGGAAAGTCAATAAGGTAATTGATGATATCTTTTCTCATCTTGTTCCCACGTGTGACTTTAATTTTTTTCATTTTTTTCACCACGGCTATGATTGGAAATTCATATTTTATGATTAATAAGGATTTAAGATACAAACCCCGCCATACAATAGCCCATCATTTCCATCTATTTCAATGTATATAAGTTCGTTATGGCGTTCCTTATTAATGGCTAAAAGTTTTCATGTTTACTTTCAAGCTTTTTAAATACCTTTTTCTCAACATCTGAACCGACTTCAAAATTCAAAATAAATATCAGGTATCAACGGGTTGGAGTTGATGATTTCATATCGAAATCGCGACCATATTCCCATCTATCCGTTTAGCCTTTAAACTATCTGGTAAAGCCTCACTAATTGCAGATTCAAGCTTCTCTGGATCTATATCTGTATGGCATTCATTGCAGTAAAATCCCTTAATAAAGTCAAATTCGAGACTCATATCAATATCATCCTGTAGATGGTTGCTGTAGGAAAAGCTTATAAGACCTGATACGTCTACATCAGTTGAACCACACTCAGGACAAGCAGAAACACAGAATATACATTTTCCACAATATTCATGTTTTTTATTCATTGTTCACCTTCCTTTCATGTAATGCATGAAAGTAGATAATTTTTCATATATATCCTAAAGAGCTTAATCTATTTATAATATGCAAAAATCATGCAGAGTTTTAAATGCCCTCTTATAAAAAAATATTATTTGAATTCAATTAGTTAGAGCAAACAGACAGGTTTCATGCCAATTGTATTTGACAATATTTGTACAATGCAGTGACATATTTTGACGGGTTTTTAACCAGGGAGACTGTCGCCAACGCCTCGAAGGCCGGAACTTTCACGCAAATACATTGTTTTAAATCGGATTTTTCACAAGCTTGATTCGTCCTTTTGCACGTCGAAAGATCCCGGGCATCGCGGTTGGGTGAAACGAAATATCTGTTTCCTCGACTCATCAATGTTCAAGGTTTGCGCAGTTCAATGCACGTTCTGGACGAACGTTCTCCATGACTTCCGCTTTATCAAATATCAACATATTGCATTTTGATTTCGCCGTCTTTTATAGTAATCTCACCTGCCTTACT
>Ga0180431_10006583_pt1 | contig 13748 bp, 18 predicted proteins | sample SS_ome_11_FD_132459 | JGI IMG/M metagenome (GOLD analysis project Ga0180431, IMG submission 132459) | Hypersaline lake sediment archaeal communities from the Salton Sea, California, USA - SS_1_MS_1 metaG | ecosystem: Environmental > Aquatic > Non-marine Saline and Alkaline > Hypersaline >... | reverse complement strand
TGATGTGGATGCCATCTCAAAAAGAAATGTAGCTGGAGGCGGAAGCTTCAAGGGACTTTTGATGGATGCAAAGCAGTATTATGCAGTTGTCTTTGGTTATTATAACCCAGATACAGATGCACTTGCATATTTCAGCGGCAGGCGTCCGGATGATGAGAGTCTTAGGGCTGTCCGGTTCATAGTTGATCTTGATAGAAAAACAGGAGTGGAATTCATAAAATTCGTTCGCTTTGATACTGTCGATCCCGAGGTTCCTGCTCTCAAGGCACTTGAAGGGCTTCCTGTGCGAGCCAGCGCAGGAGCAATTGTGGATCTTAGCTGATCTATTCTTCTATTTCAGCTTCGACTGTTTCTGCTTCAACTGTTACTGTTTCTTTTTTCTCAAGAAAATCCTTTGGCATCTTTCCCTTTGGAAATACTACTGTTGTCTTGTGCTTTATTGGAAGCTGAAGCATTTCAGATATTCGCACCAGCTCCTGGGTCGGGATATAGTGCCTTGATTCAAGATAAGTGAGAACTCCTCTTTTTGTATCTTCTTTTACTACTGTAAGTCGATGGCTTTGGCGAAGGCCGGTTACATTGACCTTGACATCAACAAATCCCTGCTCTAGTATTTCATCCCTGTTTATAGTGACCAACTCCTGCGAAAAATAGTATGTCATCCCCTTTTTCAATGTTTACTTTGGTAAGAGGAGGCAGATCTGAAACAAAAACCCCATCAGAGATAAATACACATTCTTGTTTTGATGATATAGAGATACTGTAAGAGTCTGGAAGGACTTCTGGTGCAAATGCCCTTTTGTATGGTGCAATTGGAACAACCACTATTTTTTTCTCAGTTGGAGAGAGCTGCTCTCCGCCAGCAGAATATGCATAGGCACTTGATCCCAGGGCAGAAGAAACAATAAGTCCATCTCCCCTGAAGACAGAGACCTGGCCATTATCGGAAACAGCAATTTCAATGACGCGGTAATTCATTGCGTGGAGGACAAAATCGTTTAGCGCAACGAACTCCTTGCCTTCGACCAATGCTTTGATAGGCATTATTGAAACAGTGGGGCCCAAGAGGGCCTGGATGATATTTTCTCTCCAGCTCTCACGCTCAAGCTGGCAGATGTAGCTCTTTTTTGTCCCGATTCCAAGTATCGGGCCTTCCACGGTTTTCTTATAATTGGCAAAGAGAATAGTGCCGTCGCCGCCAATGCAGATGGTTGCATCTGCGCCGGCATCCACAATGGAATGGTTATTTTTTTCGAGGAAAGTGCCAACATCCTGCGCAAGGCCGGAAGTCCAGTCTTTGGCAGGGTTGTTTATGATCTTGATTTTCATATTTTGAACTGTTATAGAGAAAGGGATTTAAGCCAAATGTCTTTTTTAAAAAAAATTAAGGAGAATGTCTTTCTAAAATAAAGACATCGATCTCATTATCTGGATTGACAGGAGAACTAAAATGGAACGGTGTATGGGAAATAATTCGCAGTCCGCTGATTTCAAGGAACCTGACCATATCATCCACTCCCTGGAAATACATTTGCCGGTCCAGGCTCCTGATCTTTTCATCTCCGCATTCCCTATAGTCAAGGACCTGCAACGTAAATTTTTCCCTCCCGACCTCAAGGATAAACGGTGATATTGATGCCCCATCTTTCAGGTAGTGATCGTAAAATGGCTTATTATGGGGGTTTTTCACATCCCTAAAATTGATAGATGCTCTTCCGTGAGGTGATAGTGAATCTGCAAGTGTGCTGACCATCAGATCCGGAACATAAACCACGGCATTTACTGCAAGAGCAACATCAGCACAGCCAGGCAACTTAAAATCCCGTACATCTGCCTTAATGAAGCTTACTTCAGGAAGCCTGCGCTTTGCTGCCGACAATGTTGGCCCTGATACATCTATCCCGATCAATACTGTTTGGGATGGATCAAAAAATTGCAACTCGTGGGCATGGCCACAGGCAATATCAAGAACTATCGGCCTGTCGCTATGCTGGCTTGCATGTTCCAAAAGAGGAAGGTGGAATTTTTTAAAATAATCCTTGCTTTTTGAAGGACTGTTTATCTTTTGTTCATAGTCGCGTCTTGAAAATGTAGAGTATTTTGGAGTTATGGCTGCCATTCCTTTTTTTTCTTGCGTGCCTCTGGGCCCGATACCGGAGTCCCCAGGCTGAACTAGTTTTTTCTTCATATATACACCGAACACGTTCTGATAATAAGCATCAGTAATTTACATAAGTAAACACTCAGTCCGAATATATATACCGTTTGTATAAAATATTTGTCAAAGTGACATTTTTTGATTGGTTTTTGTTAAATAAGGAGTAGTCCAGAGGAATGATAGATTCAATAATAAAAAGAAAAAAAGGAAAAAACTATCCGAGCATTTCAAGGTCTCGGGAGTATTCTGGTTGTGTGGAAACTTCTTCTTCCTCAACCATTGACTGGCCTGCAACAGATGCGCCGGTAACGCCGGTTACGATTGCAACGATTTCGAGCTTGCCTTCGTAATTCTGCATGATCCTGGCACCCCATTTGACATTTGCCTCAGCATCCATCTTCTCGGTAATAATTTCACCGGCTTTAATGGCATCTCCGAGGGTAAGGTCAGAACCGCCGCTGATGTGGATAAGAGCGCCCTTTGCACCTTCAAAATCTACATCAAGAAGCCTGTTCTTGATAACGCCCTGGGCAGCACCAGTAACCTTGTCGTTGCCTTTTCCTTCACCAACTGCAATGAAGCCGACTCCTCCGCCTTCCATGATGGACCTGACGTCTGCAAAGTCGATGTTGATGAGTGATGGCTGGGTAATTGTCCAGACAAGACCAGAGATTGCACGAGCAAGAATTTCGTCTGCTACTGCAAATGCTTCTGCCATAGGAAGGTTTGGCACCAGTTTAACCAATCTGTTGTTGTCGAGAATAATTACTGAGTCGCAGTTCTTTTTGAGTAGTTTAATACCCTCTTCTGCCTTCTTTCTCCTGGCTCTCTCAAGAGCAAATGGATATGTGACCATGGCAACTACAATTGCACCCTGTTCTTTTGCAATCTGGGATACAATAGGAGCAGCTCCACCACCGGTTCCACCACCCATACCAGCGCAGATAAATACAAGGTGTGCGCCTTCGAGTTCTCTTTCGATTAATGGTCTGTCTACTTCGGCAGATTTGGCACCAACATCAGGGTAGCCTCCTGCACCAAGACCTTTTGTCACGGATTTTCCTATAAGGACCTTCTTTGATCTCTCATGAACTATGTTCAAGTGCTGTTTGTCGGTGTTTATTGCAACAAGTTCAGTACCCTTAACGCCTGACTTGATCAGCCTATTGATAGTGTTGTTTCCAGCACCACCAATACCAACGGTCACAATCTTAATTGTCTCAGAACTCATTGATTCTGCACTCTGAGATTCCTTTTCTGGAGCAGCTTCGCCCATCACAGATCTTACCAAATCTTCCATATATTTTCACCTTTAGTCGCATTTCCTCAGATTTACGGGAGGAGTATACTGTTTCGAATTTTTTGAGTTTAAAAGAATTTACTTTTATGAGGAGAATTTTAGAAACATAAAATAATGCAGAAAAAGACAAGTTGGAAAAATACGAGGTAAAACATATAAATGTATTTAGTGCATGCATTTATATGAAATTATTGACCAGGATTTCACAAAAAGGGGGATGGAAATGGTACGCGTAATAACAATCATGGATGATGTCTATGATGACCTCAAGAGACTGAAGTCATCCAAGGACATGAGCTTTAGCCAGGTTCTGAGGTTTTTGCTCAAGGAACGAAAGCAGGAGAGCACGATTATCAGCCTTGCCGGGACTATTGAAGACAAGGACATTGCAAGACGTGAAGTGAGCAGGATCAAGAGGGAAGAGTACAACTGGATAGAGCAGTGATGCTATGGAGAAGATCTGTCTTGATTATGAAACTGCCCTTGATTTTCTCAGGGGAGACCCTGGGACCATTGAAAAGCTGAAATACTATGCAGACAGAGAAGAGATCTGCATAACAAGCATGAGCATGATGCAGCTTCTTGAGACAATAAAAAAAGCAGAGGTGATAAACAACTTCTCAAACAGCGTCACCATACTCCCCTTTGACAAGAAAGCTGCTATGATCGCAACAAAACTGAATAATGAGATCAAGGCCAAGGGCGAGCTGCCAAAGCCTATTGGAAGCATACTCACTGCGTCGATCTGCATAGCAAATGATGCATTCATATTTACGAGAAGCCCATGGAAATTTGATGGGATCCGGGGGCTTCGAAAGGTCTAAAATATCTAATCTTGAAAGTGGTATGTATGAAGGCCCTGGTACTTTATGGATATGGAATCAACTGCGAACATGAGAGCAAGAATGCTATTGAGAAGAGTGGGGGACGTGCAGACATCCTCCATCTGAATAAAGTGCTGGACAATCCAAGGCTTCTTGAAGAATACAACATGCTTTTTATCCCAGGAGGATTCTCATTTGGTGATGACCTTGGCTCTGGGAAGGTCTTTGCAAACAAGATGAAATTCAGGCTAAGAGATGAGCTGGAGGATTTTGTCAAAGCAGACAAACTGGTTTTGGGAATCTGCAATGGATTCCAGGTCCTTGTCAAGATGGGTCTGCTCCCTGAGCCGGATTTCAGCCAGAAGGTGACATTGATTGGAAATGAATCAGGACATTATGAAGACCGCTGGGTTGTTCTCAAGACAAATAAGCAGTCGCCATGCGTCTTTTCAAAAGGACTTGAATACCTCTTGGCGCCAGTTCGCCATGGAGAAGGAAAATTCATCCCGAACAATGACGCGGTGCTTGAAGAATTGAAAAAGAATAACCAGATAGTATTCCAGTATACTGACAAGGACGGAAAACTGGCAGGATTCCCGCATAACCCCAATGGATCTATTTTGAACATTGCAGGAATCTGCGATAAAACAGGTAGGATCTTCGGGATGATGCCGCATCCTGAGGCATTTAATATTGTTGAAAACTGCCCATATTGGATTAGAGGAAAAGTAAAAGAGCCCATGGGGCTTAGAATCTTCAAAAATGCAGTCGAATACTTAGACTAGTCTCGTGAGATTGCAAGTTTGGCCAGTGCAACTACTCCGAAGAGAACTGCAAGCAGCGGATATGCTTTTGCCCAGGTGAGGCCTGCAAACAGGTCGAAGTTAATGCCAAGGCCCAAGAGACCAAATGCAATGAGCAAGTATCCTGGAAGATGTGCATCACGGATTTCTTCGTCTTTCACTTTCTTTTTTGTTACGACTTTCTTCTTGGTTCTTTTTTTCTTTGGAGGCATATTAGGAACACCGAAGAAAACTATGTTTAGAAAAGCTTTAAAACCTGCAATGGCAGCTCAGGCGAAGAGAAGGAATGCTACTGATGGGATAACAAGCAGTGAAAGTGAGATGTAGAAAAGGGTGTGCATGAGGTCCAGGAACCCATGGACAAGGAAGATTGTGATTGATTCCTTATGCTCAAGCGTTCCGAAGAACCGCCTCAGGAATCCTATGAATATGATCAGTGGTATTACGATAAGCAGGATAAGGAAAAATGCTATTATGCTCGGGGTTTTCATGAATTTCAGTATTGCAGATGATTCTGACATGAAAAGAAAGACTGCAAGAAGTCCCAGGGCAAGAAGAACAAAGTCAACGACCCGCCCATGCTCTGGGTAGAGGCCTTCGGTATATTCTTCTGACATGAGCTTTACTGATCTTGGGATCTCCCAGATGATGAAACATATGATAAGCAGTATTGATGCACTGTCGAAAAGACCGACACTGATTAAGCTGTAGAAATCGCCAACAATATTATATGCCACGAACTGTTGTTGGAAGTAATATTATTAAAATTTTATCATGGGAAAAGTGCCGAAGTGAAGGTGGGCGATAGTCGAAATTATTTTAAAGGCTAGGCAGTAAAGCTAATTTGGGCAGGCTGGCCTGCTTGAGAGTTGAGCACTTGGAAAAGATAAAAATGGAAATTGCGGGAGAAATTTCCCTTTCTGATGATCCAGGTGCAACCATGAGAAAATGGAGGGAGATTTTCAGCATCTCCCAGGTCGAGCTTGCAAAGCATCTGAGCATAACAGTCTCAACAATCAGCGATTATGAGGGAAGCAGGAGAAAGTCCCCTGGAACCCATGTTGTAAAGAGGTTTGTTTCTGCGCTTTTTGATATTGACAAAATGAAAGGCGGGCATATTGTATCCAAGTTCAGGGAAAAGGAAAAGCCAGTAAGTGAATATTTCGAGGTCCATGAATTTGCAAGATCAATTTCGCTAAAGGATTTTGCAGGGCTGATCGGAGGCAATGTCCTGACAAACGAGGATATGCTTGATTCGAAGAAGATCTATGGATATACATTGATTGACAGTATCAAAGTGATTCTTGACATGCCGTTTTCCTATTTCCAGAATCTCTATGGGAATGTAAACCAGAGGGTTTTCATCTTCACTGGAATCAGCACAGGAAGAAGCCCGTTTGTAGTTGTCAGGGTAAGTCCTTCAAAACCATCGGCAATTGTTCTGCATAACATTGATCCGAACAAGGTGGACAAGCTTGCAATGAAGATTTCCGACCGCGAGAGAATTCCAATGATAGTGACCAAGATGTCAATAGAGGACATCAAGGATGCGCTCAACAGGATCTAGTTCTTTTTTCTAATGAGGTAGTAGTAAGCAGTAGCAGCAAATAGACCAAAAATTGGAACAATTGATGGGATTATAACTATCGCTGCCCACATAATTTTTTGATTAGAGACTAGAGTTTTAGACTGGACAATATCAAGAATGGTAAGAAGTATTGAAATTGGAATGAACAGGCCCCCAACTACAATTAAGAGCATAATAGAAACCCCTAGATAAGCAAAAAACGGAGTCTCTCCCAGAAGAAGATAAAAAATGACCAACAAAAGCCCTATTCCCATTAGACCATAAGCTAAAATTAAAGATAATTTGAGATGTCTTTTTTCTACCATATTACCACATTAAAGTTAATACTGAGGATCTTTAAAAAACACTGGGTTGAAATGAAGATTTCCGACCGCGAGAGAATTCCAATGATAGTGACCAAGATGTCAATAGAGGACATCAAGGACGCACTCAACAGGATCTAGATAAACTATTCTTCAGGAACAAGAATACTTACCTGTGATGCAGGTCCCTGGTTTCTGTTGTAATCGAGCGCAAAAACCCGATACTCATAACTTTCCCCAGAGGTAAGTTTCTCATCCTTGTAGCTGAGTCCTGAGACTGAACCGACCCATTTCCAGGTGCTGTCAACTTTCCTGAATATGGAGTAGGATTCTACTCCGCTTCCTGAATCAGATGCTGCCAACCACCTCAAAACTACAGAGTAGGGACTGGCTTCTGCTTTGAGGCTTTTTGGTTCAGAGGGGGGTTTTCGGTCAAGATATATTCGGTCAAAGGCTGTTGTGCTACCATGGCTGTTTCTGCACTGGTAATAGATAGTTTTTGCTCCGTCATTTCCGGTTACGGTGAATATTTTTGTGATTGTGTAGTTTTCCCATGCACCCCAGTCCAGATCGCCCTCTCGAAGACGGCACTCAAATGCACCGGTTGCACTCATATGTAGATCAAGATATTCGGAAGATGCATATTCATTTCCATTGTTAATCTGAATGCTCAGTGATGATGGAGATGTCTGCGGATTTGCAGAATACATTATCTGTGCAGAGGCAACGCCTACATCCCCGCCGGTTTTGTTCTTACACTCATAATAAACGGTTTTTTTGCCTTCGCCGCTGCTAAGTTCCCATTTCTTCTTTGTAGAATATGGAGCCCAAGAACTCCAGCTCTGATTTTCATTAGAAAGGCGGCATTCTGAGGCAGCATATGCATAGAGACCCAATGTAACCTCAGCAGAGGAGGTCCAGGTAGTGCCGCTGTTTATTTTTAGAGAAATGTATGGAGGGGGATTTGTATCAAGTGAGATTATATCCTCCACGATGTCAGATTCAACACCATCTGAATCCCGACACTGGACATACAATTTCTTTTTGCCGTCGCTTCCCTTCAATGTCCAGTTGACCTCCTGCTGGTAATCATTCCATTGCCCCCACTCTGAATTGTCACGTGAGAACCTGCACTGGGAAACCGCTGTGGACATGATAGTGAGAGTTACATTTTTGCTGTCAGTATATTCAGAGCCGCTATTTATAGTAAATGAAACTGACGGCTTCTTTTTCATAACAAAGCTGACATTGGCAATAGAATTGTGGATATGGTCGCTGCAGTTGAGCACAATCATCTTTTCTCCTTCAGAAAGAGGGATATGAATGATCTGCTGTACATCGGTATGAAGTACCCCAAGATCCTGGAGTTTATTTTCTATGAGCATATTACAATTAACTGTTTCTGCTGTCGGATCAGTTATGGTGAATACAATATCTGCAATGTCATAGTAGGTATTTCCGGCAACTGGACTGGAAAGGTTTATGGTAGGCGGAGTTGAATCAAATTCTATGGATGATGAAACAGCTGGAGATAAATTTCCCCCTTGGCCGCGGCACTGGTAGAATACCTGTCTTATTCCATCGGCTTCTTCAAGAACCCAGGATTTCTGACGCGAATAATTTTCCCAGGCAGTCCATGTGACCGCGTCATTTGATAGCCTGCATTCTGCTGCATTTCTGGCAAAGACTGAAAGCATCACATTGGGCGATGTGGTGATATTCTTACCGTCATTTATACGGATTTCAAGGTCTCTTGGACATGAATCTGTGGGAGGCGTTGAAACACATCCAAGAAAGAAAACTAAGAATGCAAATAAGCAGATTATTCTCAGGGACATGAAGGAAATAAAATGTCAAAATATTAAAAGATGATAGGAACCTTAGCACATCTTCTTGGCAATATTCTGGAGCAAAGTAACAGGATCGCTGCTGCTTATGAAAACTGACCTGAAGAGACCTGACTTCTTTTTTATTAAAATCCCTGGTCCTGGACCTCTTAAAAATTTCAACAGCCAGCCATATTTGTTTCTTCGAACGCTAAGACCGTATGCAAGATAGTTGTGTGGTTCGATGATTTCAACATGTTCAATATCGCACTTGTTGATGGAATATGTGAAGGGCCCGTAGAGACATCGGATTTCATTGTCATAGATCTTTACTCTTATCCATACAAAAGAGACTAGAAGAGTTATCAGAAAAATGTCCAGCAAAATGTCAAATATCAGAAGAAAGATATTGCCTGAGAAAAGAGGCAGGAGAGAAAGCAGGACAATGAGGGCTATATGCACGAGCGTCTGGACTGCTGGCAAAGGTGAATACTCCTCGTAGTAGTCATCCTCCCTTCCGCCCTTATAGAATTGGACTATGGCACCATTTATCAGCCGCCTGATCTGGACAGACTCTGTTGGCTTTTCGATAAGGTTTGCATCTGCCCTGCAGGTAGAACAAAGAAGGCCGTAAGGAGTATAGAGAATTATGGAATTGAGAGATGTTGCACTGCACCTTGTGCAGTAGCGTTTTTCAGATTCTGCGGACTTCTGGGTGCTACAGGTAGAGCAGAGAGGAATTCCATTAACATCATAGGCATTAGTAATAGATTTGGAGCAGATAAAACACTGAGATTCTGTGGCCATGGTAATCATAAATAGAAAAGCAAGAATTTAAATCAAGCTGACTTCAGTTGCCTGAAGGCCAAAGATCGCAGCAATATAGACCACATAAACAAGTATGAAGACTACTCCGGCAAATTTCCCGATTGCTTTGTTTACTGCTGCAGAATAGAAGAGGAGGGTGTTGCCAATAACTGCAAAAAGCAGTGCAACTATGAATACCGGAAGCTGGACAGAAATAGGATTTATAGTTGAGGCAACTCCAAGAACCAGTGTTATGTTGGCCATGTTGCTTCCCACCACATTGCCCAGGACAAGGCCATATTGCTTTTTTCTGACAGCCTGGAGGGCAGTGCTGAGCTCTGGAAGCGACGTTCCAAGAGCTATCAGGGTAGCTCCTATGAAGCTTTGTGCAAGGCCAAGGCTTGTGGCAATGGTAACTGCAGAATCAACAGCAAATGCCGAGCTTATAATCACCAGGAAAATCCCCATGGAAAAACTGAGGAATGCATGAAGAGCTTTCTTCTTGGGAACATTGGATTTTGAATTCCCGTTTGATTGCTTTTTCATTTTCAAAGTCCACCAGACATAGCCCAGAAACAGAAGGATGAGCACAGCCCCTTCAATTATTCCAAGAGCCTGCAGGCTGACGGAGCTTCGATAGATGATATATACTGAGATGATTGTAGTGAGAAGAAGGACAAGGGCAATATCCTTCATATTTGACTGGCTGATTTTCATTCCATAGAGAAGGCCGCCAATACCAAGGACAATAAGGATATTTGCAATGTTTGAACCAAATACATTTCCTGCAGATATCGCACCTTCACCTGCAAGAGAGGAAGTAACTGAGACAGAAAGCTCAGGAAGGCTTGTTGCAACTGCAACCAGAAGAAATCCCATTGCAACAGGATTCAGATTGAAGAATCTTGAGAGCCGCACAGAACTTGATATGACCATCTCAGAAGAGCGTGAAAGGACGAGAATAGAAAAAAGAAGCACCCCAAGCTCTATGAATACCATATGATCACTTCTGGTTCTTTTTCTCCATAAGATAATATGCCAGAGTTGCAAAAGGGCCGAAGAAAAACCAGATCAGTACTGCCCAGAGCAGTTTTCTTGGAGTTGAAAGTTTTGTTGACTGTAGAATATCAAGTGATGTCAGGGCCATTGGAATGAGAACAACAAATCCGCCGATGAGTATCAGGATCATTATCAGGCCCCCGACAAAGGATTTGGACGCGTTGCACAGCTCGCAGAGGGAAGCGGCCAGATTGCTACTTCCTGATCCAGTAGCTTCGCCATAGCAGCTGGAGTCGCAGCTGCCCTCTATTCCAGTGAGGCTTGAGATTATCAAAGGAATAAGAAGATAAACCAGGGCCAAAAGAAAAATAATAAGAGCAAAGGAAGCGCCAGCAATAGATGACCATTTCAGATAGTTTTTCTCCATCAGATCACTTTTTCATCCGGATTTCAGGAAGTCCCACGATCTCGTAAGTAGCAGAGGCGATGTGTATTTTCTTTGATTTCTCGAATTTCCCAAGAAGCATTTTGCTAAGGTCATTGTGAAGGGCCCGCCTTTCCCTTGCCGGAGTCATGTAGCGCACAGCAAGCTGGATCCAGTTGTCAGTAACCCTCATGAAAACTCCAGGTTCGGTCGGTTTTTTCTGAAGGTAATATTTGTCCCGCAAGTGAGAGTATTCCTTGTTTGATTTCTGGATTATTGCTCCTGTTTCTTTTTTTACTGTATCGAGCATGATTTTGGATGCTGCCCTCCAGTCGCTTTTGTAGGTGATGGGGATCATGATCTCGTCCCAGATGAATTCGTTGTCTTTTGTATAGTTGTTTACTACTGAAGTGAGGATCAGGCCGTTTGGAATGATATTGAGCCTACCGGTTGCCTGGTCGCCGTCAACCCACTCGCGGATTTCCATGAGCGTGCTGTACATGATGTCAACATCGATCACATCGCCGAATTCGCCTTGGATTTCAATCCTGTCTCCAACTGAAAACGGCTTTGTGAAGAATATGATAACCCCGCCTGCAAGGTTCTTGAAAAGGTCCGAGAGTGCAACTGCAATTCCAGCTGCCATAAGACCATAGGCAACAAGGAGAGCTTCTGGATTTGGAATCCAGATTGTTATGATTGCAACAAAAAGAACGATGACATATGCCAGGGAAACTGCCTTCCGAAACGAATACCTGAGCTTTGGATCATCAAGCTTGTCAGCAACTGCTTTGTCAAACACTATTTTGAAAACAAGATAGAGTATTGAAAGCGCAATAAGGGTATTGATGGCGCTGTCAAGCATTGGATGCGGATATTGCTGTGAGACAAACCAGGCACCTGCGGTGAGGGCAACAAGAATCAGAAGAAAGAATATTCTCTGGAGCATGAAACTCCATCGGAGGGATAGTTTATATCCATTTCTTTCTGCGGAAGTATATGAGCATGAGAAGGATCAGAACCAGCATTGTGAGAAGAACTGCAGGATATCCAAGGGGATGCTCGAGCTCTGGCATGAAGCGGAAATTCATACCATAGAGGCCGGTTACAAAAGTAAGCGGAATGAAGATGGTACCTATGACAGTAAGCACTTTCATGATCTCGTTGAGGCGATAGCTGATGCTGGATAGATATATATCAAGCATGCCGGAGACAATGTCGCGGTATGTTTCAACTGTATCTATGATCTGGATGGTATGATCATAAAGATCCCGAAGATATATTGAAGTTCCTGGCTTTAGCAGTTTTTTGTTGTTTTTGCTCTCTCGCTCAAGCCCATTGACAAGCTCCCTCATAGGCCAGACAGATTTTCTAAGAAGGACCATGTTCCTTTTCATCCTGTGGATTTTATGGAGCGTTTTTGGAGATGGAGAGCTTACAAGCTCCTCTTCCATAAACTCTATTCTCTCACCAAGCTGCTCAAGAATTATGAAAAAATGATCAACGATACGATCCAGAAGGGAATATGCAAGGAAATCCGGACCGCTTTTTCGAAGTTTTCCCTTGTTTGTCCTTATCTGGTTGCGGACAGAATCAAATATGTCTCCCTTTTTCTCCTGTATGGAGATTACTGATGTTGGTGTGAGTATGATGCTTATCTGCTCTGACCTGATCCGGTTTTTCGTTCCATCAAGATCAAGCATGCGTGAGACGATGTAAAGATAACTGTCATAGTTTTCGACTTTCGGACGCTGGTCGGTTGCAAGGATATCCTCAAGAACAAGCGGATGGATGCCGAATGCGTCGCAAAGCTTCTGGAGCATTGGAACATTCTTGAGGCCATCAACATTGACCCAGGTAACACTCTTCCTTTTCTTCACATATTTGATGCACTCTTCTATTGACTTTGGTTCGAATTCAGTGAATTCTTTTGAGTCATAGTCAAGGATAGTGATCCTGGAGGATTCGGTATTTTCTTCGGTCAGGACAGGTGTTCCAGGCGGAAGCCCTGTCTTTTGGGATCTTTTCTTTGCCACGCATAGAGAAGGATTGTTAAGTTTAAAAATTGTTTCCGCCACATTTTTCCTATGCCTGAGAAAAAAACAAAGTTCATTGTAATTGCTGGTTCAATCATGTCTGGCCTTGGAAAAGGCATCGTCTCTTCTTCTATCGCAAAACTCCTCCAATCAAGAGGATACAAAGTAGTCCCTGTAAAGTTCGACGGGTACCTGAATGTTGACTGCGGAACAATGAATCCATTCAGACACGGAGAAGTGTTTGTACTTGATGATGGAACAGAAGTTGACATGGACTTTGGAACATATGAGCGGTTTTTGAATCAGTCACTGACAGGAATATGCTCGATTACTGGCGGAAAGCTCTTCAAGACAGTTCTGGAGAAAGAGAGAAGAGGAGACTATCTTGGGCGCGATGTGCAGATTGTCCCGCATCTGACCGATGAGATCAAAAGACGGGTTGCAGAAGCTGCAACAGATGCAGATATTGTTCTGATTGAGATCGGAGGGACAATAGGAGATCTTGAAAACGGATATTTTGTCGAAGCAATGAGGCAGCAGAATTTCGAGCGGGACAACATGGCATTTATCCAGCTCACCTATGTTCCAAGCTTAAGTCCCGGAGAGCAGAAGACAAAGCCAACCCAGCATGCAACAAGGCTTTTGCAGAGCCTTGGAATCCAGCCTGATATTATTGTTGTG
>Ga0180431_10006580_pt1 | contig 13753 bp, 7 predicted proteins | sample SS_ome_11_FD_132459 | JGI IMG/M metagenome (GOLD analysis project Ga0180431, IMG submission 132459) | Hypersaline lake sediment archaeal communities from the Salton Sea, California, USA - SS_1_MS_1 metaG | ecosystem: Environmental > Aquatic > Non-marine Saline and Alkaline > Hypersaline >... | reverse complement strand
GTTTTCAAAAGACACCGATTTCGGTAAACTGTTGGCGGCACACGATCTTCCGGCTTTTCGGTCGAGACAGAGCCTCCGCCTACGGTACCGAAGACCACCCGCCACCGCTCACTCACTGGGATAAAGCACCGTGAATCGGCGCTTCTGTTTATCGGTCGGAACTGCATCCTCATGGGTGCCACCGGTGGTGAAAACGTCGCGGACCGCATCGACATAGCCAAAGCCGGCGTAGGCGGAGGGCATAATGAAATGACCCTCGCCAAATTCGTTCCAGTTGGGCATGAGAACCAACCGGCGACCCAGCGAATCCGACGGAAGCGAGGGCATGAAATCGTCCTTCGTCCATCGAAGCAGATCCCGGAACGCTTGGACAGGCACCATTGACGTGCCGCGACCTCCCGTCCAAGCTGCTGTATCCCAACCCACCGATGCGCTAGGGAGCATGGGTAGACCGACGGATTCCGCCGCCGTCCTCTGGCCGAGCATCGCTTTTCGTTGTGCGTCGGCGCTGTTGGTAAACCATGTGTATGCGAAGCAGTAATCGACTCCGAGGGCTTTCATTTGTTTCATGGCCCTCTTGTCGTCGCGGCGCAACTCCATCAGCACGAGACAGCCTTCAAACCCCGCGGCTTTGCAGGCTTCCCGCAACTCTGCAATCGCCCTGGCTGCGCCGGCTTCGCCCCCGAAGTCGGCGAGTAAATTTCCAGGGTCGTAGATGGCAAAGACGGGTTTCCCGTCGACCTTCAGGTAGCGAGGATCCTTGAAGAAGTACTCGATCCAGTACGGGATCAGATGTCGCTTCCAGTCGTTTGGGTTCGTTCTGCCGGCCCCCTCGTTGGTGTACATAACGGTGAACTTCTTGAGTTGACTGTACTTCGCGTTGAACAGGCCCTCGCGAATCCCGTGCTCCAGCAAGCCCTCTTTGATGGGCTGTCCCACCGCGTCGTTGGGCCGGTACCAGCAGTACTGCTCAAAGTCGATGCCATGCTCAACCTGCCACTTGATCTCCCAGTCCGCCACCTCCGGCTTGCCTTCGTCGTACCAGCCCAAGTACGGTTTGCGCTTGTCGGCGTGCCTACGAATATAGTCCCAGCCGGCATATGAGTCGCCTTCTTTCCAGAGCGAGCAGCTTATGACGCCGACGAGATGTTCCTTCGAGGGCGACGGGACCGGCGCCGGCACGTAATCGGCAGGATAATCGCGCCAGGGGTAGACCTTGACGTCGTCAACCCACATGACGCGGTCGTCGCTGCCAGCAGCGAATCGAACATTGTCCAGCGCCCCCGATATCGCCCGGCAGGGCAGATCGTTGCCGACCGCTTTGCCGTTGACACACATCGCAGCTTTGCCCGCGTGCGGATCGATGGTCAATCTGACGTCGTACCAGAGATTCGCGACATAGTCCTTGACGACGGGAACAAACCGGTCTTCTTGGTCGACGACACCGAGGTCACCGTTGCGGGTGGCGATAGACAGGGCCGCGACTTCCCCGCTTCTCAATTCGGTTAAGGTTTCGGTTTTCTCGGGCGTCAGAAAACGGAAGGCGAAGATGGCCTTCCGGTCGATGCTCTTGAATTCCCGCCGAACCTCGGCGCTGGCCAGCTTCAGGCTCAGGACGTCCGGCTTGGCGGCACATCGAAACTCTTCAACGGCGGCTCCGTCGGTTCCCCCGGTCTGCCAGCCGTCGGGCAGAGACCCCGGCGCGGCGGAAACAAATGTCTCCAGCAGGTTATAACCCTTGTAGATATTGACGGGATTGACGTAGAGCTCACCCGTGGCTTCATCGCCGGTCTTGATCAGCACGTAATCGAGCGTCTTGACATCGCCCAGCAGAGCAGCCCGAGACACGCGCAACCGGCCGTCCACGTAAACCGCTGCCGATCGGGCATCGAGATCGACCACGACCTTCACCCCGTACTCGTGGTCCGGCTCATAGGCCTGGATGGGTTTCAACGCGCCTTCGTTGTCCCGATAGCAGAGACTGGTTCCGCTGGTGACGATGGAAAATGCCGGCTGCTGGAGGTCTCGCAACTGCCATGCGGCCCCGTCCATTCGGGCGGCCAGCTTGAAGCGGAACTCAAGCGCGATCTGGCCGGCATTCTGGCGTGCGATCTGGTGCTTGATTGTCACGGCCTCGCTGCCGCTGAAGTCGCGCAGGCGAAACCAATCCACATGAAAGCCGAACTGCCCCTCCGATAAAGTGCCCTTGGGGCTTGATTCCCATACTCCGCCGCTGCCATCCGTTTCCCATCCTGTCAGAAGAGGATACTGAGGTTTCCATGGGTAAGGGCGGATCGCCCGAAAGTTGCAGTTCAGCAGGTAGCCGGTATCCATGTCTCGGATCATGGGCTTCGGTTTCGTGTCGGCACACAGAACCGCGGGCAGGGCCAGGACAGCCAATATCAGAACGCTCGCGTGTCTTCTCATCTTGCTAGCCTTTCGTCCCACTCACGATGGCGGCGATTCTTCAGGAAGCCGATATTCTCCATTTACGGCGAACCTGAAGACGATTCAGGTTCATGCCGTGGACCATTATAACATCGCCCTCCTGGTACAAAAAGGATGCGAACCGAAAACACCGATGATTGAAGCATCAAATCAACATCGCCGATAATTTGAAATGGCAAGCCTGACGGCGCAAGTACACCATTTTCTTCATGACGAAATGGCGTTCATTATATCCTACCGAGCCGAAGTGAGAGAGACAAAAGAAGGCATAGGCGTGTCGTTGGCGGCGAATTATTGACAACGCAAACGGTATCGACGAAGATACGATTCGTATCGTTCAGCGGCCAAATACGTCAGAATGGTTCTGGGGCCTGCCAGCAGTTTCCAATCGGCGGTTTCCAGTCCGCGACCACATCAAGAAGGACACCCCATGTTGCGGCTCTTGCAACCAGCGCGCTTTCTCTCGCTTCTCCTTACTGCTTTGCTTGTCTCCGTGGTTCATTCGGCCGACTGGCCAACGTACCGCGGCGACGCGGGTCGCACGGGACGAACGGCTGCGTCGTTGCCGGCGGAACTGTCGCCCCGCTGGTCCTTTAGTACACCACACGCGCCGCAACCGGCTTGGCCGAGAAGTGATCGCCTGACGGAAGACCGAGCCAGCCAGGTGGTGGTCGCCGGTGGCATGGTGTTCTTCGGCAGCTCCGCCGACGGCAAGGTATACGCACTGGACGAGGCAAGCGGCCAATTGAAGTGGACGTTCGCCACAGACTCGCCGATCCGTTTCGCTCCGGCGGTGTGGAAGGATCGTCTATTCGTAGCCGGCGACGATGGCTATCTCTACGCGCTGTCCACCGACTGCGGGCGTCTGTTGTGGAAGCGGCGCGGCGGCCCTGACAATCGTTCGATACTGGGCAATGGGCGAATGATCTCAAGGTGGCCTGCTCGCGGCGGGCCAGTGGTCGTCGACGATGTTGTCTATTTCGCCGCGGGTATGTGGCCTTCGGAAGGTATCTACTTGTACGCGCTAGACGCCACCAGCGGAAATATCTTGTGGCTGAACGACGACTCGGGTGCAATTAAAATGCCTCAGCCGCACCCCACGGCCGTGGCCGAAAGCGGCGTCTCGGCGCAAGGACATCTTGTCGCGATCGGCGACCGTTTGCTTGTGCCGACCGGCCGCGCCGTGCCTGCGTGCTTCGACCGTACCGACGGAAAGTTCCAGTATTTCCACCTGCAAGCAAATGGGCACAGCGGCGGGGCTTCCACGATGGCACTCGGCGAAACGTTCTTCAATGCCGGGGTGGCTTACTCGCTGGCAAGTGGAAAGAAGGAGTTCTCGCTTGGCTCTCGTATCGTGGCTGCCGCCGGGGATGGGTTGGTCCATGCAAAAGGAGCCAATGTCGTAGCTTCTACGACGACAACGGAAGAAAAGCCCGATCGTCGCGGGGTCCTCCAGTCGAGAGTCGTTATGAAGCAACGCTGGTCCACGGATGTCGGCTTTACCTGTTCCTCCTTGATAGTGGCCGCTGATCGCGCGGTGGCGGGAGGCAAGGGAAAAGTGGCTACACTCGATCTGGAAACGGGGAAAGTCGACTGGACGACCCAGGTGACGGGGACGGCCTATGGTTTGGCGGCAACCGACCAAGGCCTTTTTGTAAGCACCGATGTGGGCACGATTCATTGCTTCGGCAAAACAGCACCGACTCCCAATGTAACGACAACCGAGCAACCGGCCAAATTGCCATACCCGGACGACTCGTCCATAGCGAGGGCGGCCGAAGAGATACTTCAAAAAAGCGGCGTTACGAAAGGCTACTGCGTCGATCTCGGTTGTGGCGACGGCGAGTTGGCATACCACTTGGCCCGCCGTAGCGATCTGCATATTTGTGCCGTGGACGACGATCCCGCTCGGGTGGCGCAAGCCCGGGAGAAACTAACGCTTGCCGGTTTGTACGGCACTCGCGTGACGGTTCAACATCGTGATTTGGCGAATACCGGATACCCCGACTATTTCGCGAATCTGGTCGTCAGTAACCGATCGATCAACAAAGGCGAGTCGACACTTGTCACAGCGGAGGCCGCAAGGCTTCAGCGACCGTGTGGCGGTGTGACATGCGTGGGCAAGCCCGGTTCGCTCAGCAAGAAAGAGCGGGGGGCGCTGCCGGGTGCGGGAAGTTGGACCCATCAGTATGCCGACCCGGCCAACACCGTTTGCAGCAACGACCAACTCGTGCGGGGCCGATTGCAGATGCTCTGGTTTCGCGACGTGGACTTCAACGTTGCCAATCGTCACGGCCGCGCACCGGCGCCCTTGTGCCACCAAGGCCGGCTGATCTACGCCGGATTGCACGGCGTCATCGCCGTCGATGCCTATAACGGCCACGAGCTGTGGAGGTATTCGATCGAGAACCTGCTGACCGCCTACAACGGTGAAGAGTTGATGGGTATCGCCGGAACGGGGAGCAACATCTGCACTGCCGATGGCAGCGTTTACGTCCGTCACGAAGACCGATGTTTTCGCTTGGACGCCGCCACCGGGAAACTGCTGGGGGAATTCACCGTGCCCGAACAGACCGAGAGCGAATCGGCCGTCTGGGGGCACGTCTCCTGTGAGGACGGGATTCTTTACGGTTCGGCCGCCAACCCGGAACATGTGGTTACCTACCGTTTTGGGAACAGCGGCGGAGATATGAAACGGTTGCTTACCGAATCGAGTCGCTTCTTCGCCATGGACGCAAAGACGGGAGAATTGAAATGGAGCTACCGCGCCAAACACTCGCTACGTCATAACGCAATCGCCTTGGCCGACGGCAAGGTGTTCCTGATCGACCGGCCGTTGGCGATGTTCGACCGCCGGAAGAAACCCACAACAAAGGAACATCCGCCGGGCATTCTCGTGGCGTTGTGCGGCAAGACGGGAAAAGTGCTCTGGCAGAACAACGAAGACATCCACGGCACGATGCTGGCCGTTGGCAACAACCACGACGTGTTGCTGATGTGCTACCAATCCACGCGATTCCAACTCGACTCCGAACGGGGTGGTCGCATGACCGGGTTTAATGCCGACAGCGGAAAAAAACTGTGGGCCATTGACGCCCGCTACCAGTCGCGACCGATGATCATCGACCGCACGATCTACGCCCAAGGTGGTGCTTGGGACCTGACGACTGGCGAGTCGGTTCCCTTCGAATTCAAGCGTTCCTACGGTTGCGGCATTCTCTCCAGCGGCGCGCACATGCTGCTGTTCCGCTCGGCCATGCTCGGTTACTACGACCTTTCCGGAGCGAAGCGGACGGAAAATTACGGCGGCATCCGCCCCGGTTGCTGGATCAACGCCATCGCCACGGGCGGCGTCGTCCTGGTGCCCGACTCGACCGCAAGCTGCCGTTGCAGTTATCTGACCCGCTCGTGGTTTGCCTTGCAACCGGCGGTGGCGATCGAGAACGAGAAGTAATATGAGGGCCGACCATGAAACGCGATCCGCTCTGTTTCGCTAAGTCACTGGCGCAGTGACCCCGCGTAGTGGCCCTGCGACTTTCGGTGTCCCAAGTGAGTGGCAAGTGGCGCTGAAGATTCCATCCAAGCGGGCCGCCGAAAGTCGCTGGTCCCGTTCACCGTAGTCCTTTCTTCGTGTGTCTTATCCCGACTTCGCCTCACTTGGAACGATTGCCCCGTGCTCGCGGAGAAGCTTGTGAATCTCGGTGAGCGGCAGTTCCAAAGGCGTGGTTCCGCTCTTCGCGGCCAGAGCCGCCGCGACACCCGCGGCCTGCCCCATGCCCATGCAGGATGCCTGTACTCGTAGTCCGGAATTTGCCAGGCGGTCACTACAGACACAGCGTCCGGCAACGATGAGATCGCGACTGTCTTTTGGGATCAGGGCTCGCAACGGTATCGTCGGCACGGTGCCGGGTTTGAGCGGCTTGGGTCGCACACCACTCTTGGTATGCAGGTCGACTGGATAGAACGCGTTCGAAACGGCGTCGTCAAAGATCCGCCCGGAGGTGTAGTCGGCGACGGTGATCATCGTTTCGCCGACAATGCGATAGCTTTCGCGAAAAGCGGTCTCCGGCTGCATGTGCATCAGGCGTTGTCGAGATTTCCGGACTCTTGCAAGAACGGCCTTGCGTCCTTTCAGGTTGGCCACGGTGACGGTGCGGGAGTTGGTCGAGTCGGCCCCATGAACGTAGAGCCGATGTATCTGTTCGCGTCCCGGTTGATGTCCGGAACCGATCTTGAACAGCATGGAGCCCGGCTGTGTTTCTTTGTCGCGAAGCCGTGGCAGTCCCAACGAACCGACTACCTCCGCACCGCCTGTGCAGTCGATGATTTGTCTGCACAGAACACGACGTCGAGTGCCAAACCCGCCGCAATCGACCTGCCAACCCTCCGCGGTTTTCGTGATTGCCTGCGGGAATTCGTAGTAGGCAATCTGAACGCCTGCTTTTTCGCACTTTTCTTCGGCAAGTATCGCGTAGAGAAACTGATTAACGTAGACCTGATTTTGCCAATGCCGTGCGGGCACCTTCGAAAAATCAGGAAGCTTGCCGCCATCCAGTTCCACGCTTTCTCGCACCAATTCCCAGCCGATACCAGCGATCACCTGCTTTCCCCAGGCATCGAATAACCCAGGGAAAGCGACGCCACCTGTCGTCGCCGTGCCACCCAGCTGGCTGTTGCGTTCGAGGAGCAAGGTCTTTGCACCCACGCGGGCCGACTGAATAGCCGCGATCATGCCGGAGGTGCCGCCTCCCACCACAAGCACATCGACTTTGTCCGTGATATTGCCATCGGCTGTCGATTTCTGCTTTCCTTCCGCCTCCGCACCTACGACGACATCGGTTGTGGAAGCGACCGTAAGTCCTGCCGCGGCACCAAGAATGGAGTGCTGAAGAAAGTCTCGCCGGTGTGTATGTTTCTGTTCTTTCATGATTCTCCACGTACCTTCGGGTTCGGCTGCCAGGACGAGTTCCTTGTGTGATTACCTGCGTGTCGTCGACATAATGGTTGCGTCTGTTTGTGATCGGCTCTGTTTGCGGCGTCTGGCGTCAATTCCGGTTCGTCGTTCTTGAATCCAAAGCAATGGGGAACCTTGGGGTCAAAGCCTGATTAGTGTAACACTGCACGCAGCTTCTTGGCGGTCTTTCTGAGGTTTTCGGTGCCCGCTTCCACTCGACCAACAGCGAGGGTGACGCTGCTGGGGGTTCGATAGCCCAAGGCTTTGGCTACTTCGACGCAGGAATAACCGAATTCGCGTCGGGCCAGATAAGCCGCGACCGCACGGCTCGCGTCGTCGCCGCGACAACCGGCTGACCAACGTGCCGCGTCCGCTTTGAAATGCTTTCCAACCAAAAATACAATATCCTCCAGCGAAGGACGCCGGCGCAGACTCTCCAATTGCGGAACACTACGGTCCGCGGGCCGGTCGTCGAGTTGGCGACGAATACGGGCCACGAACTTGTCCGACCGGCCCCTGCATTCGCCGACGTGAAATCGACTCTTTGTCCCGCTACACGTGCTCGATGTCGCTATGTGCGGATATCTCCGAGTTCGTCGTAGACAAGTCGGTTGCCGCAAGCTTGTGTACATCGTCGTTTCCGGTGAGTCTGGCGAAGGCTTGCAGTTCCTCGGTGGAAACTCGCAGGAAGTTCTCTACCCGGCGGGCCGATTCTTCCACGTTTAGCCGCGCTCGAAGCTCCGGATCCTGGGACGTTACACCAACCGGGCATTTTCCCGTGTTGCAAATGCGATACTGCTGACAGCCGCAGGCCATCAGGGCGGCCGTGCCGATGGCCACCGCGTCGGCGCCCATGGCAAGCGCTTTGGCGAAATCGGGGGAAATCCTTATTCCACCCGTGATGACCAGCGAAACGCCGTCCGCTCCCTTCTCATCGAGGAACTTTCGGGCACGATGCAAAGCGAAGATCGTCGGAATCGAGGTGGCGTCCTTGACGAACTTCGTTGCCGCGCCGGTTGCTCCGGCGCGTCCGTCGAGCGTAATGAAATCGGGGCTCGCCGATAGAATAATCTCCAGATCGTCCTCGATATTGCCGGCGGCGATCTTCACTCCGATCGGCTTCCCGGCGGATTTCTTTCGCAGCCAATCGACCTTCGCCTTCAGGTCTCCACCGTTGCGTATATCATCGAAGTGGGCGGGGCTGATGATATCGCTTCCTTCGGGAAAGCCGCGAATTGCCGCGATCTCCTCGGTCACTTTGCTGCCCGGCAGGTGACCGCCCATGCCCGGCTTTGCCGATTGCCCCAGCTTTATTTCGATAGCGTCCACTTCGCGAAGGTTCTCGTCGGTAATGCTGTACTTGTTCGGCACGTATTCGAAAATGTACCGATGTGCCGCTTGCATCGACTCCTTTAGAATGCCTCCCTCGCCGGAACAAGTGGCACTTTGCACCGCCGCACTTCCCCGAGTCAAGGCCAACGTGGCCTCGCGCGAGAGAGCCCCCAGGGACATGTGCGTTACGTATATCGGAGTTTCGATGACCAAGGGCTGCTCGGCCTTTGGGCCAATGACGGTCCGGGTGCTGACGGCGTCATCCTCGTTCAGAGGAACCTTGGAGATTTGGGCGCCCTTGATGAGGATATCGGCCCAAGAGACGCTGTGCTTGCGGGTTCGCATCGGTTCCACGATTGACCGCCCGCTGGTGGCCATCGCGTGAATGTCCGCCATGTGGATTTCCAACTCGTCGGAAGTCCTTCGCCACTGGCCCAGATACTCGCCGGTCCCGGACTCCGATTTCTCAACGGTCGGTTCCCCGCTGGTCGGTTCTCCTTCGGCCGCTTCCGCCTTGACCGAGAAGTAGTTCTTCGCGGAATCGCAAACCGGGCAAACCCAATCATTGGGAAGCGAATCCCAAGCTTGGCCCTCTTTGTCCTCGTCGTAAACGTGGCCGCACACCGAACATTCGTAACGCGCCATTTTTCGATTCCTCATTCAAAGGACATAGATTCGGGATCGTAATACTCCTTGGGATGCTTGCAGGCAGAAATCGGGGGCATTCACCTATTGTCTCCCTATCGCCGGGGTTCTTGAAGATGCGAAGCATCAGAAGCGAACGGCGCTGCCGGTTCCCAGGAAGTAGTTGTCGGCTGCTCTGTTGAGTCCCAAGCCGGCTCGGAAATCCAATTGCAGGTTGTTGGTGACTGAGTACGTGAAGCCGCCGTTGATGTAATGGACCGGTTTCGCGGTGTCGGCCGAGTATGGGAAAGAGCCGAACCACTCGGTATATGCTCCGATCCGTTCGGTCAGACTGCATCCAACCACCGCCGACTGCGTTATTTCCGTGTACCGGCGCAAGGTACTCTCGTCGATCACGCCGTTTCCCTGCGTGCTACCGGCAATAGACCAGCAATCGTTGATTTCCCAGGCGTAGATCCAATTCAACCCGGCTAACACCTCATCCGCCGTAAAGGCCGAGTGTCCGCTGGGGACTGTCATTTGCGGGATCAGTGCCATCTCCGGCAAGATTCCCTCTTGGGGCGTCAAGCCGATCTTCAGGCCGAGGTAAATGTCTTCGGAGCCCACGGCGCCGCCCGTCACGCCGCCTCGATACTCGGCCACCTCGGCCAGGTTCCAACCTATGCGGAACTCGAACCATTCGGCCAGCATGCCGACGCGCAGCAGCGGTTCGGGGTACGAATGGGAGTTGACCTTCTCGCCGCCGTCTTCGTCATAGGTGTAAGTGTAGCCGAACTCCAGTTGAGCCACGCCGCGCCCGACGGTTACGGCGGCTTCGGTGAAGTCGGGTCGGTCGGCCACGAGCGGTTCATCCATCCCAGGAGCGCCGCCGGAGAAGCTGGTGCCGTAGCTCCATTGAAAGAGCGTCATGCGAGGTTCGCGGGGCTGGCGCGATTGACGGAGCCGTAGGTGATCCTGAGCTTCGGCCACGCCGGCCAGCAACACGATCGCCAGCAGTTTCGGCACCAACAATCGTATCGGATACACAACCGTGGGCATGACGAGACTCCATTTCCGAGTCAGTAATGAAAGAGTGGCCAGGCACCGCGACCACAAGTGCGAGTTACCCAACGGCAAAGTATGTTGCAAAACAACTCCCCCTCTTTAATCGGCACACCGCTGGCGGCACCTCCAGCATCAACGAAAGAGGGCGAGTCCCATACAGACAAGCCGTTATGGTCGGGCTCCCTTGCCTAGATTGCCTTATTTGGGAAGCCGTAATCTGCGCAAGATGCGGAAGACGTATTGAACTCCATGCAACCCGCTCATCCGCGATAACCGATACGACCGATACAAAGCAGCGGGCAATAGGTCCGTCTATACAAACCAACGGGAGCTGTTCGTGAAGTATCGCATCTGCTGTATATCGATTGCCGCGTTGTTGGCGACGTCGGTTTGTGGAATCGCATTGGCCCGCGAACCGGTCCATTGTTCGGTCGCGACGCCGGTCGCCTCGCCAGTCGACGACGCTCCGGCCGCACGCTTCGCGCAACCGCCGGCAGGTCATGGCCCGTCAAACTGGGCGGTTGCCGTGCCGGTTGACCATTCGCCACCCCAGGTTGCCGCACAACCCGCGTCTGCCCGCGGTCCCGTGAATTGGAATGTCGCCGTTCCCGCCGGTCGCTCGAGCGCCCATCCGTTGCGACAGTTTGCGCGGCAGCCGATGCCGCAATTGGTGCAACAGCCGATGAAGCAACCGATTCGGCAACAGTCTCCCGCCGCGCCGGCCGGGCGTATTCTGAGCGTGACCGTTCCGGCCGCGTATCAGACGCCGGCCGAGAACGTGGAGCAACCGCCGATGCCGATCCCGCAGCCGGAGTTGGCGATACAACACATCGAGAACGAAAGTATCGCGACGCCGGCAGTCCGGCAGCCGGAGACCATTGTCGACACTCCATTTCTACCGGAATTGCAGCCGGTACCGCCGGACGCCCTAACCTTGGAGCAGTTGGAGCGGATCGCGCTTCGATACAATCCCACGTTGGCTCAAGCCGCCATGGCGGTCCGCGCCGCCCAGGGTGAATGCGTGCAAGCGGGACTCTATCCCAATCCCGAGATCGGATACGAAGGGGCCGACGTTGGTCTTGAAGACACTTCGGGACAACAGGGAGCCGTCTTCGGCCAGGAGTTCGTAACCGCCGGCAAACTTCGTTTGGGACGCAACGTAGCCGGCCACGAACTGCAACAGGCACGCCGCGGACGCCAAATACAACGACTGAAGGTTCTCAACGACCTACGCATCGCCTGCTACGAAGTCTTGGTCGCGCAGCGCACTATCCACGTCAACCAGCAGTTGCTCAACATCGGCGAAGAGGCTCTCAAGGTGACGCAGAAGCTCCGCGACGCGCAAGAGCTCAGTGAAGCCAACGTCTTGCAGGCTCGGATCGAAGCTCGCACGGCCAGTGTCAGTCTGCACATTGCCCGCAACCGCCACACCGCGGCCTGGCGAAAGCTCGTCAATCTGTTGGGCCGACCCAGGATGGAGGCGGCGCCGCTCGACGGCGACGTTGAAGAGGAATTGCCCCAGTTGGACTGGGAGGGCACGCTCAACAACATCTGGTCGCAAAGCCCCGAACTCGCACAGGCCTGGGCCGGTGTGCGACGAGCCGAGTGCAACGTGCGACTGCAATGCGCCGAGCGGATTCCCAACATCTCGGTCGGAGTCGGAACCAAGTGGGACACCCCGGCGGGAGAAACCCTGGCCGACGTGGGTGTCGGCATCGCGATTCCCATATTCGATCGCAACCAGGGCAATATCACCAAGGCGCAAGCTGAATTGATCGACGCAAAGAACGAAGTGCGTCGGGTCGAGCTAGACCTGCGAGATCGGCTGGCCTCCGCCTTTGAAGAATACGACAGTGCCCGCCAAACCGTGGCTACCTACAGGGCCTCGATTCTTCCGGACGCGAAGAAGTCGCAGGACATGATCATTGCCCACTACCCCGATCAGTTCGACTACCTGACTCTGCTGACCGCGCAGCGAACGTACTTCGCCGTTAGCCTTGAGTATCTGGACGCTCTGGGGCAAACGTGGTCGAAGTGCATCGAAATCGACGGCATGCTGCTGACCGGCGGACTGGAGGCGCCGGGCGAGTAGACGACGCAAACGGGGAAAATGAATGGCACCATGCCCACGCACGCGTAGGCATGGTACGCAATGCTTGTCTCTTCGCGAAATGCTAGCTGTCGCTGGCCGCCTTGATGTCGAAGCGATCTTTCTTCAATCTGGTGAACATCTCGTATAAGATCGGCAGGACGATCTGTTCAAAGAAGATGGCCACCACGAAGCCGCCGATGTATACCACGGCCAAGGGGCGGTGCATCTCGGAACCGGAAGTCGTTCCCAGCGCCAGCGGCAGTACGCCCAGGATAAGAATCAATTCCGTCATCAGGATCGGCCGGAACCGCCTGATGGAACCCTGGACGACGGCCTCGTGCAGCTCGGTACCTTGTTTCCTCAGATCGTTGATCTTTCCGACCAAGATCACGCCGTTTTGCAGGGCGATACCAAACAGGGCGATGAAACCGATCAAGGATGAGACGTTCAGCGTCTGACCGGCCAGATACAGAGCCAGGATGCCGCCTGCGAGAGTCATGGGGATGTTCAACAGCAGAAGCAAGGATTGGCGGAACGAGCCCAGCGAGGCGAACAACACGACCAGCACGCTGAGGCCGACGATCAACATCATCCACGTTAGTTGTTTTTGAGTGCGCTGTTGGGCTTCAAATTGACCGCCGAACTCGAAGAAGTACCCCGGCTCGAACTTGACCTGACGGTTGATCTCGGCGGTTGCTTCCTCGACGAAGCGGCCGATGTCCCGGCCGACGACGTTGCAGAGGATGATCTTCCGTCGCAATAGATTCTCGCGGAAGATGGTTTGCGGCCCGTCTTCGCGGCGAATGTCGGCGAGATCCGACAGCGGCACCGGATGCCCCGCGGGAGTGTCGACTTGCAGATCCTCGATTGCGGCGGCGTCGCGACGGTACTTCTCCGAGAGTCGCAGCAGCACGGAAGTCATGCGATCGGGTTCGATTACGTCGGTGACTTCCACGCCGTTTAAGGCCGTTTCGATCAGTTCGGCGACGTCGCCGACGGCGATTCCGTGCCGGGCCAAACGATCGCGACGAAGCTCCACGACAATCTGCGGAATGCCGGTGGTTTGCTCGACCTGCAGGTCGGCGATGCCCGGGATACCTTCCATGACGTGGCCGATCTCCTCGGCCTTTCGGTCCAATACTTCCAAGTCCGTGCCGAAGACCTTCAGCGCGATTTCGCCTTCGGCGCCGGTGAGCATTTCGGCCATCTTGTTGGCGATCGGCTGCTCGAAGATGTAG
>Ga0180431_10006579_pt1 | contig 13754 bp, 13 predicted proteins | sample SS_ome_11_FD_132459 | JGI IMG/M metagenome (GOLD analysis project Ga0180431, IMG submission 132459) | Hypersaline lake sediment archaeal communities from the Salton Sea, California, USA - SS_1_MS_1 metaG | ecosystem: Environmental > Aquatic > Non-marine Saline and Alkaline > Hypersaline >... | reverse complement strand
TTTGTAACATCCGTTTTTACACTTAGACTATCAAAAAATTACATTAGAGAACCTTAATGTTGAGTCGATTTATTCTGATATCCAGAAAAACTCGGTGATGACAGAATTTTTCAACAACCATAAATTTTTTTACATTTTTAATGCACAAATATAAAAACAATGAACTATTTCCTGGCAAGATTAGTATTGGAGGCAAATAATTATGGTTGAAGATAAAAAAACATCCCAGGTTTCAGGATTTTATAAAAAATCAATAAAAGAAAGAGTAAATTTTATGAAAGATTTTTCAGAGCTTAATGATGAAGAAGCAACTCTGTTTTCTTCTATACTAGATCTAGAAATTGCAGATAGAATGATTGAAAATGTGCTAGGAACATTTGATCTCCCTCTTGGTGTTGCATTAAATTTTTTAATAAACAAAAAAGACTATATTGTACCTATGGCAACAGAGGAATCTAGTGTTGTTGCAGCAGCAAGTAATGCAGCAAAGATAGCACGGATTCATGGTGGTTTTACAACAGAATGCACAGATCCACTTATGATAGGACAAATTCAACTTTTAAAACTAGATGATGTAGCAGGTGCTGCACAAAATATTATGGATCATAAAAAAGAGTTACTTCAACTAGCAAATGATCAAGATAAAGTACTTGTTAAATTTGGTGGAGGAGCAAAGGATTTAGAGGTACGCATACTAGATAGTCCACTAGGAAAAATGATAGTAACACATCTAATTGTAGATGTCAGAGATGCAATGGGTGCTAATGCAGTAAATACAATGTGTGAAGCACTTGCACCAATGCTTGAGGAACTAACAAATGGAAAGGTTCGTCTAAAAATACTTTCAAATCTAGCTGATAAACGTATAGTAAAAGCAAAAGCAACATTTGACAAAGAAAAAATGGGTGGAGAACACGTTGTCGATGCATTTATTGAATCATATACACTTGCAGCAATTGACCCATATAGAGCAGCTACCCATAACAAGGGAATAATGAATGGAATTGACTCAGTAATTATAGCTACGGGAAACGATTTTAGGGCAATAGAAGCAGGAGCACATGTATATGCATCAAGAAATGGTCAATATTCTTCACTATCAACATATCATAAAGATAAAGATGGAAATCTTGTAGGAGAACTTGAGCTACCTCTAGCTGTAGGTATTGTAGGAGGTGCAGGTAACATACATCCAAAAGCAAGGCTATGTAAAAAAATACTTGGCATAAAAACAGCAAAAGAGCTTGCTGAAATAATAGCAAGTGTTGGACTAGCACAAAACTTTGCAGCAGTATTTGCACTATCAACTGTAGGTATACAAAAAGGACATATGTCACTTCATGCAAAAAACATAGCAGTAATGGCTGGTGCAAAAGGAGATCTAATCGACAAAGTAGCAGATCAAATAGTAAAAGAAAATAAGATAAAAATAGACAGAGCAAAAGAAATACTTGATGAGCTCAAATAATACGCTCAGCTATATCTTCTGTATCTCTCTCACAATAATAGCATTTAATATGCGGCGGATCCTTATTTACAACAATAAATCTGCTCTCAACAGGTTCCCTAAAATTTGAAATACAAGTAGGATTTGAACATTTAACAATACCAACAATTTCATCTGGTAATTGTACTCTATGTTTTTCTACGACTTCATAGTTTCTAATAATATTAATTGTTGCCTTAGGTGCAATTAGAGATATTTTATTAACCTCTCTTTTATCAAGCTCTTTATTTTCAATTTTAACAATATCTTTTTTCCCCATCTTACTTTTTACATTCATTGCAACACTAACAGCAGAAGAAGTAGCCTCAGGTATTTTTAATACATGTAATACCTTTAAAGCCATACATGGAGGTATATGATCAATAACTGTACCTTTTTTAATCGGTGTTACCTTTAATTCTTTCATAGTTTTTTACCTCCTAAAATGAGAGAAAGAAGAGCCATTCTAACAGGTACACCGTTAAATGCTTGTTTGAAATATAATGCATTAGGTGTTTTATCAACATGTGGATCTATTTCAACAACCCTAGGTAATGGATGCATAATAATTAAATCGTTATGCGCATGTTTTAATAGCTCAGTATCAACTTTATATGTTCCAATCACCTTGTTATATTCTTCTGCGTCAGGAAATCGTTCTTTTTGTATCCTTGTAACATAGAGAACATCGGCATCTTTGATTGCATTATCAAGATTTGTAGTATTTGTAGGTTCAACTCCAAAATCTTTACATTCACTAATAACCTCTTTTGGCATCTTTAAACTCTGAGGAGACACAAATATAAGCTCAGCCCCAAAAAGAGAAAGAGCATAAGCAAGTGAATGAACTGTTCTACCATATTTAAGATCACCAAGAAGAACAATTTTATTACCATTTATTTTCTTCTTCTCAGTTAGAATTGTAAAAAGATCAAGAAGACACTGAGTTGGATGTTGCCCAGCACCATCACCCGCATTTAAAACTGGAGAATCAGCAAACTCACCAGACAACCTTGCAGCTCCTTCCTGAGGATGTCTAATGACTATAGCATCACTATATGCATCAGCCATGCGTATTGAGTCTGCAAGGCTTTCACCTTTTTTTTGCGATGTAGCATTTGGATCTGCAAAACCTATTACATTCCCACCAAGTCTATGCATAGCACATTCAAAACTTAAACGAGTACGTGTGCTAGGTTCGAAAAAAAGAGATGACAAAATCTTTTCTTTTAAAATATTGGTTTGTTTTTCACCTTTTGCATAAGGAACCATTTTTTTTGCATAGATTAATATTTCATTAATTTCTTTTTTAGAAAAATCTTTAACTGATATTACATCTCTTCCTTTAAAGTCCATTCATATCAGAAAATAATGAATACGATGACTATTTAATAAACTTTTTAGTTTAAAAAAATATAGGATAAAGATAAAAAAAGGCAAATTTATTAATAGGTGAGAATACTTATCGATATATTGGTTTCTGATAGCATGGTACAAGATAAAAAATCAAAAAAAAATGATATTGAAAAACTACGTATGATTCTTGATAGTCCTTCAGATCCAAAAGTTAAAAAGATTGTTGATAAACACGAAAGAAACCTTGAAACAATCAGAGCAAGACTATCCAATGAAAAAGTAAAGACAGATAAAACATATAGATCATCTGATTTTTTAAAGAAATCTGGCAGCCTTGAACCTCGAGTTCAAATACATGAAAAAGAAGAAATAAAACCAAGGAAAATAGAAAAAGAACCAGTCAAAACGGAGATAAAAGACGAAAAATTTGAAGAACATTATGAATCACATGATTTATTTGAAGATGAGGAATTAATTGAGATAGAAAAGGCTGATGTAGCAGAAACCGAGTTTGTACAGGTTAAGCCTAAAGATATGGAAAAAATATTTGAAAAAACAGAAAAACAGATTCCAGCTTTTACACCAAAAGAAGACAAAAAAGAATTTGAAAAAGAGATTCCTGAGAAAGGAGAAAAATTACCAGAGTGGGAACAAGTTGAAGACACTGAATTTAGAGAAATCAAAGAACAAGCAGATTTGAAAGAAGAAAAACCCGTGGAAAAATTTACAGAGGTTAAACCTGTTGAAAAAACAATTCAAAATCAAGAGTTAGTTGAAGAAAAAGAAGAAGATATTCCAAGATGGGAGCCAGTCGAACTAAGTCATGAAAAAGAAGAAGTAGAATCACCTCTTGAATTCAAAGAAGAAAAACCAATTAAGAAACAATCTCAAGAAGTACCTGAGGAAAAAATAGAAACACCCATGGTTTCTGTAACAGAATCAAAAACTGATTCTAAAATGGATAAAAAAGAGTTAAAAAGGAAATTAAAAGAAGAAAAAAAATTTAGAATTATTGAGGGAAAAAGAAAGAAGAAAGAAGCTAAACAGCAAAAGAAAGAACTTAAAAAAATACAAAAACAAGAGAAGAAAAAGACTGGAATGATTGTTGAACCTGTTAGGCAAGATAAAAAAGTTGTGGATGAACCAATTCAAAAAACTGAGTTTAAAACATCTGATCAAGAATACGAATCACAGATAGAAGAACAACTTAAAGAAGAAAAAACTATAGATGATTCTAGTAAAAAAGGATTAAAAAAACAAAAGAAAAAAGTAAAAAAAGAAACAAAAATCAAAAAAGAAGATAAAATACCAAAATCAGATAAAAATAAATTTAAAGAAGAAAAAAACATTGAAGAAACTACAACTGAATGGGAATCATATGATATTGATGAGATCCCTGAAGAAACAATTGACATTTCTGCATATACTCATGGCGAATTCACATTATATAAAAAAGATATAAAAACTGTAACTGGAAAAAAAAGGACAATTCACTTTTTCGCTAAAAGCATTCCTGATGAAGGACAACCAGTCAACCTTCCAGATGGATACGAAGTAAAAGTAAATAAAAGAACTGGTCTACCATATCTTAAAAAGAAATAGCTGTGTTTTTTACAATTAAAACTTTAAAACCTATTTTATATTAACATTTTCTGGTAAAAATGAAATGGAATGGTCCTCTTAATAAAATTAATGAGTTTAGATACGAGATTCCATCTTCTTATAAAGGTGAAAGAAGCAACCTTAAAATGAAGACTTCAGCAGTAATTTATGCTAGTTCAAATATGGTTGATGAAATAAGATCGGATAACGCACCTGAGCAAGCTGCAAATGTTGCAATGCTTCCAGGTATTGTAGGTAAATCTCTTGCAATGCCTGATATTCACTGGGGTTATGGATTTCCTATAGGTGGAGTTGCAGCAACTGATGCTGAAGAAGGTGTTATTTCTCCTGGTGGAGTTGGTTTTGATATCAATTGTGGAATGAGACTTGTTCGAACCAATTTATCAACTAATGATCTTGATGATCATAAAATTAAAAATATTGTAGATGAGATGTTTAAAAACGTTCCATCAGGTCTAGGCTCAAAAGCTAGGGTACGATTAAATCGTAGAGAACTCGAAGATGTATTAACTCTTGGTGCTAATTGGGGCGTTGAAAATGGTTATGGATGGAAAGATGATGTCGATTTTTTAGAGGAAAATGGGTGTTTTAAACATGCTGATATAAGCACTATTTCTGAAAGAGCAAAGCAACGTGGAGCTCCTCAATTGGGATCTCTTGGAGCTGGAAATCATTTTTTAGAAATTCAAAAGGTAGAAGAAATCTATGATTTAGATGCTGCAAAAGCTTTTGGAATTAATAATTTGGGACAGATTATGGTCATGATTCATACAGGTTCTCGAGGTTTTGGTCATCAGGTTTGTACTGATCATTTAAAGGTTTTAGAACAAGCTGTTAGAAAATATAATATCTGGCTTCCAGATCGTCAATTAGCTTGTGCTCCTATTAATTCAAAAGAAGGTCAGAATTATTTAAAAGCTATGGCTTGCGCTGCAAATTTTGCTTGGTGTAATAGACAAATGATAGTTCACTGGGTAAGAGAATCATTTGAAAAAATTTTAGATCAAAAATCAGAGGATCTTGATATGGGTATTGTATATGATGTTTGTCATAATATAGCAAAATTTGAAGAACATATTATTGATGGAGAGACAAAAAAAGTGTACGTTCATAGAAAGGGAGCAACTCGATCCTTTGGACCAGGTAAAAAAGAAATACCACTGAAATATCGTGATATTGGACAACCGGTAATTATTCCTGGAGATATGGGAACGGAGAGTTATCTTCTTCATGGAACTTCAAAAGCTGAAGAGACATTTGGAAGTACATGTCATGGTGCAGGAAGGGTTATGTCAAGACATCAAGCTACAAGAATATGGCGTGGAGAACAAATTCAACAAAGTTTGATGAAAAAAGGTATATATGTGCATCCAGCAAGTTGGAAGGTAATGGCAGAAGAGGCACCAGATGCATATAAAAAAATTAGTGAGGTTGTTGCAGTATCAGATGGAGCAGGGATTTCTGCTAAGGTTGCAAAACTTATTCCCTTAGGAGTAGTAAAAGGTTGATAAAATGATATATGAACACCAATTAATTTTAAATGTTAGAAGACGCATATAGGTGCATTGGATGGTGATGCAAGTGGATGATGTTGAGATTATAGAATTTAATGAAATAGATATTAATAATGCAACAGTAATTGCTGGTTTTCCCTCTATAGGTCTTGTTAGTACTATTGTTGCAAATTATTTAATAGATGCCCTTGGTTTAGCCCAAGTAGGTGCTTTGAATTCACCACATTTTCCAACACTTTCTGTTGTTCATACAGGCGAACCGTTATCACCTGTACGAATATATGCTGGAACATTAGAAAGTGGTGATAAGATTGCTGTTTTTGTTTCAGAATTCAAACCTAAACCAAATTTGATTAATGCATTGTCAAATTCTATCCTTGAGTGGGTTCAGAAAAAGAAATGTAAACTTTTAATATCGCCTGAAGGAATGGTTGTTGAAGGTAAAACAACTGAATCAGATAATGTAGTTGATGCCTATGCTATTGGCTCAACTGAAAATGCTAGAAACACACTTCAAACAAAAAACATTCCTCAGTTTAAAAATGGTATAATTGCAGGTGTTTCAGGAGTGCTTTTAAATAAAGGAAAACATGAAAATTTTGATGTTATTTCAATTCTTTCTGAAGCACATCCAAATTATCCAGATGCTCGGGCTGCTGCCTCTGCTATAAATGTTATTGCAAATGTTATAGGTGTTGATATCAATGTTGGACCACTTTATGATGAAGCTGAAAGAATTGAAAAACAACTTCAGAAATTCCATAAACAAGCTAAACCTATGACCTCTGGTGCTGCGCCAATACCTCAGCCAAGTATGTATGGTTAAATAAGTATGGCTTTTTTGCTATACTTTTATTTTTTCTTAACGAACTTTTAAAAATGAGAGATTGTTGTTTTAATTTGGAATTATGGAAAAGATACCAACTAGTCATCCACGATATGTTTCTCTTATGAATAGAGAAAAAATCTCAAATGCTATGAAAACAGGTATTGTTCATGAGACTGGTCTTATTGCTCATGGTCGAGGTGAGGCTTTTGATTATTTAATTGGAGAAAAAACATTATCTCTTGCTGATTTATCTGAAAAAACTGCTGCAGCTGCTCTTTTATCTGCAAATAATCCTGTTATCTCTGTTAATGGAAATGTGGTTGCATTAGCTGCAGAGGAATGTATTAGTTTAGCTGAGAGCATTCCTGCTAAAATTGAGGTTAATTTGTTTCATAGAACGCAAAAAAGGATTAACGAAATTTCAAAAATATTATTCGATGCAGGAGCTACTAAAGTGTATGGTAGAACACCTGATGCAAAAATATCTGGTCTAAATCATGATCGTGCTTTATGTGAAAAAGAGGGTATTTATTCAGCAGATGTTGTTCTTGTTCCTTTAGAGGATGGTGATAGATGTCAGGCTTTAATAAATATGAATAAAACTGTTATAGCAATTGATCTTAATCCTTTATCTCGAACTGCAAAAAGTGCAAGTATTACTATTGTTGATAATGTTATTCGTGCAATTCCAAATATTGAAACTTGGATTATAAAATTAAAAGTTTTATCTAAAAATGAATTAAATGAAATTGTTAAAACCTGGGATAATAATAAAATGCTAGGTGAAATGCTTAATTTTTTGTCAAAAAGACTAAATTCAATGTATTGATATGGGTGGAAACATGTATAGAAGTAGTTATTCAAACGATGTAACTGAAAAAGACTATGGTAAGCAGTTATCTGTTGCTGGTTGGATTGAAGATATTAGAAATCTTGGAAGTATTGCATTTATTATATTACGCGATAGAATGGGTACTTTACAAATAACTGTACTTAAGAAGGAGATGCCTGAACTTTTTAAAAAGTTAAAGAATTTAACTAGGGAATCTGTTATTTCTGTTACAGGTATTTGTCAAAAAAATGAAAAAGTAAGAAATGGTTATGAAATCCTCCCGGAGGAGTTGGAGGTTTTATCAACTGCAGAGACACCGCTTCCATTAGGTGTTGTGGATAAGATTGAATCAGATTTTGATACAAGACTTGATAATAGACATATTGATCTAAGAAAACCTGAAAAACAAGCTATTTTTAAGATAAGAAATGTTGTGATAGAATCTGTTCATAAATATCTTCACTCACAAAATTTTATCGAGGTTCACACACCAAATATAATTCCTAGTTCCTCTGAGGGTGGAACAGAGGTTTTTAAACTTAGATATTTTGAAAAAGAGGCTTTTCTTGCTCAGTCTCCTCAGCTGTATAAGCAAGCTTTAATGTCAACTGGTTTTGATAGAGTATATGAAATTGCATGGTATTTTAGAGCTGAAGAGCACAATACAAGAAGACATTTAAATGAGTCAACTGCAGTTGATTTAGAGATGGCATTTATATCTGATGAAGAAGATGTGATGAAGATTTTAGAAAACCTTGTTTATAATATGTGGAAGAGCGCTAGTGAATGTAAAAACGAACTTGATATGCTTAATAAAAAAATCGATGTTCCAAAGTTGCCTTTTAAAAGAATTGTTTATGATGATGCTATTAAGATATTGCAGGAGAATAAATCAAGTATCAAGTGGGGTATGGATCTTGGAACAGAAGATGAGAAGCTTCTTGGAGAAATTATGGGCAAAGAGGGGCATGATTTTTATTTTATCACAACTTATCCTCTTGAGTCTAAACCATTTTATACGATGCCTAAAGGGGATAAATATTCCTGTGGTTTTGATTTGGAATGTAAAGGAGTTGAGATTGCTTCGGGTAGCCAGCGTATTCATGATATAAATCTTTTAACTAAACGATTAGGAGAATGTGGTTTAAATCCAAAAGATTTTGAGGCTTATCTTAAAGCTTTTAGATTTGGTATGCCCCCTCATGGTGGTTTTGGTTTTGGTATTGAGCGATTTTTAATGGAACTTCTTGACATTAATAATATTAGGGAGTGTATTTTGTTCCCAAGAGATAGAACACGTTTGACTCCATAAATATTTTTTTTATTTTTTTTTTCAATTAAATTCTTTTTAGATTTTGCTAATTTTTATTTTCATCTATTTTTATATAGATAAATTTATATATAATAGTCACATATATAAAAATATATAGTTAAAATAATGGAGGCATGGCATTGGATTTTGTATTAAGAATATTAATTGGTTTTACAATTGCAATTGTTTTACATGAATTAACACATTTGCTGGTTATAATTTATTATAAAATTCCATTTAAAGCAATTGTAATAACTAAATGGACTGCATTTGGATTTCTTGTCGATAATGAAAAATATGTAACAGATGGAAAGAAACTGTTTTTATTACATTTTGCACCTATGATTTGGTGTTTAATGTATTTTATAAATCCAAGTGATCCATTTCTATTAATGTTTCCGGTAGTTAATATATTTGGAGGAGTTGGAGACATGTATTATTTTTTTAAAATAATCTCACTTCCAACAAATAAAAGAATTGAATGGGCTAATGATGCAGATGAAAAAGTCCTAAAATCAATTATCTGGAAAAAAGAAATTAAAATTAATAAAAAATTAGTGGATGATATATAAAAATTTTTTATAGATTTTTTATAAATTCATCTACTTTTAATTCCCAACCATCCATTAGGCCATTACCAGTGTTAGCCTCTTTACTGACTTTAAAATCTACGCTAGCACCCTTTTCCATATTTTTTTTATTAAGTAGCTTTTCCATCTTTCCAAGCCAGTTTCTATCCATTCCATGGGTGTTAATTATTCCATATTTCTTACCATCCATGCCCTCAAGCTTCTTCATAAAAGATCTCATATTTCTCTGAAGATTAAATGCTTCAGCTGGAGCAGAGAAAATATAATAATCTGCTTCTGGCATAGACGTAGGATCTGTTTCATCTGTTTTAAAAACCTGAATATCTTTTGATTTATCCTTTAGATTTTCTGATAGATAATCAACTATCTTTTTACCATTTCCATATCTTGACCAATATACAATAACATATTTCATAGATTCACAAAGGTTGAATTTAAAATCCATTATAAAAAGGTTATAGTAAAGATATAATTATTTTAAAAATAAAAAAAGGAGAGATTTTGTGTTTAGTTATATTTATCTAAACATCAATAAACTGTCTAATCCTTGGAAAAGCATTAGGAAATTTTGATAATATCTGTTCAATTAACGGATAGTTTTTGGTTTGTTGACATACAGGCATTGTTATCTCAAGTGTTGCAATATCACTTTCATTATGAGCAATGTCTCTTATTTTACATGTAATTATAAAGTCTCCTTCTTCTTCCCAGATATGGGTTAGAATTTCATCTGTTTCAGATGGTACAAAATCTGTCCATCCGCTATTTGTGTCATCTCCCCAATCCACATAATAGCTAATATCATGTCCATCGGGATCTGTACCAGTGAATGTATATTCATATTCCTCTCCAACAAGTCCTTCAATATCTCCATCAATTGTTGGAGTATCTGGCTTTGTATTGTCAACAGCATACCAGTTTGTTGTACCTATATATTCATCATCGATATACAATTTGACATAGCCTATTCCTTTTCCGTAATCTGCTCCGATTTCCCAATAAGTCCATGTAGCCCAACCAATCCAATGCTCACTACATGTTGTAGACCAGCTCCATTTGTTATCAAGTCCTGTACCATTATCATACCACCATTCATGTGTCATCTTTACTCCAAAGAGATCATCGCCTGAGATCTCAGCATATACATATACCATTTGGTTAATTGCAAATTCTCTAACGCGCAACCCATGATTTTGATAATCATTTACGTAATCTGTAGTAATTAATACCTCTAGTGTAACATCATTACTACAGGATTTAATTTGTTTATTTTGTTCGATTTCACCTAGTACTGGTAATGCAGTACCTGCTATCATCAGCATTATTACAAAACATTGTATTATTTTTTTCATCTATTCTTTCCTCCTTATATTTTTTCTATATTTTTTTCTTTATTTACTTTTAACTATAACCACCAATCTTAAGACTTGGATCACCAAGTAGATGCCATTGTTGAGCGGTTTTACAATCCCATTTTTGATCCATAGCAGGAAATGTGTCTAGATATTCTGTAATTGCTTGGCTACAGGCTTCTCCAAGATAATCAATTCCATCAACACCATAAGCATAAAAGAATCGACTGTCAATATAACCACTATAGTATTGTGTACAATCTGGCATATCATCTGAATCCCAGCCATAGGTAGCAACCCATTCAAGCCCAGTATATCCTATGGTTGCAATGGATCCTCCACCAATATTTCTTGTTAGCATCCAGCTCCAGCATTCAGGAGTAGGTCCATGTTCTAATGGGCTTTCTAAATAATTAAAGAAACTAACATTAAACTCATTATTATGACAAGCACCAATTACACAAATAGGAAGTTTCTTACCGTTATGAAGTCTAAGCATCTCATAGATATTAATACCGCCCGGAGTATTATTCCAACTAAAATCATCAAACCAATGAGTATTATAGATATTAGGATTTCCATGACCAGCAAAATACACAAATCCACATCCTTTGTTTAAAGCTCTTAAGATATGAAATGTTGATGGAACTGGTTTAAATGTCCCCTGATTAGATGCCCAAACCTTCACAGGAGTAAAACCACTTAGATATTCAAATGCCAATTTATTACGTTCTTCCCCTTCTAAATAATCATCTCCATAAGGAGGCCCATCGTCAAATGAGTCTCCACCAACACCAACAATTTTGTTAAACCAAGATGGATCGCATCCCTCTTCTTCATATTTAATTATTTTATTTACCATTATTTTTACTTCAAGTCGATTTCTACACGCAAGTCTTCCAACATGGACATCAGGATACAAATCAAGAATGTCCTTACCCTCTATGGTCCATTCTGCAAATATATCATTTCCATCACTGTCCCAATCATCAAAAACAAGATCTGATCCTTCAACTTTATATATGTCTGAGAAATATAAATCTGTAAGACAACCTGCCTCACCTGATGAGTCTAGTAGGTTATTATATCTTACAGGTACATGCCATAGATCATCATTTGGTAAACTTGGTCCTTCTATACCCCAATTACCAGTAAAAAGTGATTTTTTACCTCCAACAAGTAAAACATAGCTAATATTCCAGTTTTCTAATGCATCATATATGAAATATTTTATCTTCTCTGGTTGATCACGTCCAGAAAACTCATCATAAATTGATTCAGTTGTTTTTAGAGTCGTCTGAATTCCATGGTTATTTTTATGAGTAATTAACGGTTCAAGAGCTGTTGAAAACTTCTCAGGAGCAATTATAACCATATCATATTCATCTGGAAAAGTGACAGGATTTTTAGGAAGTTGATACTCTATATCAATCTTTAGATTTTCTGCAGAATAGATTTTATTTTCTACTGGATTATAATGTATCGGATAACACTGGAGATTTATGATAATTACATGCTTATTTTTTTCTAATCCAGCATGAAGACTCATATCATATTTTTTCTTGGGATATTGTTTGTTAATTTTATAGATATCATTTTCTTCTTCAATTAATGCATTTATACCTTCAACCTTTGTAACTGGAACAGGCGTAGAAGCTATTTTTTTATTAAGGTCATATTGATTTATACTAGAAAAAGAAATTTGAACATCTTTAATTTGAGTACCTACTGGAAATGTAATTTTCTTTTTGAAAATAGGTATAATAGGTTCTCCGATGTTATGAAGATATCCGTTTGCCTGTTTTAAATCTATACAGTTATATTCATTGTCGTATTCTTTTATTATTGGTTCAGAAAAATTTATTGACTCTGAATATTTTATAATTTCATAGTTAGATTCAATTTTATTAAGTAAACCACTAGCCCCAATACCACTAAAAACCAAAAAAACAAATATTATTATAGGTATAATTTTTCTCATATTGTATCCTCCCTGTTTATTATTAATAATAATATTCTTATAAATTTTTTGGTTTATAACTACTGTAAAATATGAAATATATAAAAAATTTTGATATTATTTTTTCATATGTTATAAAATGATTGGTATGTTTTACTCTTTATTTAAAAAAAATTAAGATAGATCTTATGAGTAATTCTATCTTTAAGATCTTTTTATTTTAATTTTTTATGACAAAACCACCAGTCAAAACATTCGTATTCTTTAACTCTCTTTTCAGCTGTTTTTACATCTGATGCAGGTGGAATTATTACACTGTCTTTAATGAGTTCATTTTTTGGCCAGTTAGCAGGCATAGCAACTTTTTCTTTATCTGCAATCTGAAATGCTTCTATCATTCTTACAAATTCATCCATATTTCTACCAAGCTCTTGTGGATAATATAAGATTGCTCGAATGATTGATTTTGGATCAACAAAAAAAACCGCTCTAACTGTATTTGTTCCCTTATTTGGATGAATTAATCCAAGAGTATTTGCAACTTTACCAGTATCAGCTATTATTGGATATTCAATTTTTATTTTTAGATTTTCTTTTATCCATTGTTCCCATTTTATGTGACTAAAAACTTGATCGACGCTAAGACCAATTAGATCACATCCAAATTTTTGAAACTCTTTGTATCGCTTTTGAAAAGCAACAAATTCTGTCGTACATACCGGTGTAAAATCAGCCGGATGACTAAAAAGTATGAACCATTTTCCTTTAAAAGTATCAGGTAGTTTTAGTTTACCTTTTGTTGTTTGTACTTCTAAATCTGGAAACTTATCTCCGATAAGTGGCATTTTTTCTTCCATTTTATAACCTCCATTTTTTTAAATAATATTTTTTTTTATTTTA
>Ga0180431_10006578_pt1 | contig 13754 bp, 9 predicted proteins | sample SS_ome_11_FD_132459 | JGI IMG/M metagenome (GOLD analysis project Ga0180431, IMG submission 132459) | Hypersaline lake sediment archaeal communities from the Salton Sea, California, USA - SS_1_MS_1 metaG | ecosystem: Environmental > Aquatic > Non-marine Saline and Alkaline > Hypersaline >... | reverse complement strand
TGTTTCTGTTTCTTACTCTGTTGTTTCTTTCTCTGTTGTTCTTAGTCAAAGTCGTTCTGTTCTTGTATTCTATTGCTATGAGCTCCCCAAATGTTTCGGCGTCTTTCTGTTTCATTACCGCTTTCGTGTACTCGACAGTCCCTGGCACTTCCGTTGGGTCCTTCTTCTTTTTCTTATCGTCCTCCGTTTCATCAGTTTCCTCATCGAACCACCAAGCTCCACGTCTTTGGGCAAGATGCAGTAAAATCCTGCCGAATTTTTCCTCGGCGCTGAAATCCCCGTCTTTCTTCAGTTCTTCATGTACCGCCTCTCTACGAAGCAGCCATGGGTTAGATTCTCCCATTTTTGAAGTCTTGTCTTTTCGTTCGGTATCCAGTTTTTGTGGATGAGATACTGACGAAGTTTTCTCTTTAGTTTGGCCCTTCTTTCGATAGAGCGTCTCTGCTGTCTTTGTCTTCGCCGTGCCTGATTCTTCGGGTCACCACGTTTGTCTCCTGATTCCTCTACACCTGCCGGAAATACACTCACACCCAGCTTTATGGTCTTTTTCTCGGTGTCAATCCATGCCGAGCCAACAGAATTAGTTCCTATGTCGAGTCCAAGCAGCTTCATAATTTCCACTCCCAAAAAATATCGCTAACCCACTGTTTTCCTCTTGACAGCAAGCCAGCAATTCTCTTATTTTATTACTATTGTAACTGATCCGTGCCATGTGGGGTTTTTCACAACAAGGTGAGGAATCTTAAAGATTCCAAGATCTCGCAGGCACCGCCTATGGGCGACCGGCCGAAGCACGTGTAACCCACGTCCTGCGGCCTTTTTTATTAGTATTCTTTCCGAGCTTGTCATAACAAGAGATTTCTCCCGAAATCTCGCAGGCACTGCTCCATTGGGCCTTCTTCGGAACGCCCAATGGGGTAAACCTTTTATCCCTTCACCCGTTACTGGCGTCTCTCCACGCTCGTTATTTTACTACTAAAAAGAGAAAAACAAAGAAAAAAAGTCACTAATTTACTCAAGAAAACAGTGTAAATCGGTGAAACTTGTACCTTAGGTATCAGTGTCTAATAAATCCTCTCTGTGCTCTCTGTGGGCTCTGTGGCCCTTAGAATTGATTATTGGTTTATTTCCCTCGACTACGCTCTCCCTCGGGGACGCCTTACGGCGGGGACGGCGTCTGTGGGCTCCTTCGACGGGCTCGGCCTTCGTGGCTTGTTGGTGTTGATTCGTGGTTATTTTGGCCTTTTTTTTAGATTTAACTTGAAAACTTGCAATTATGTGGTATAATACTTAACTAAATAGAATACAGAATACAGGATACAGGATACAGGATACAGGAGACCCAAACATTGACTATTGAATATGGCTAAGCCATAAATTGACCATTGACTATTTTCTCAGTGGTCTCTGTGCCCTCCTTCGACGGGCTCAGGACGGCGTCTGTGGCTAAAATCAGTGTTAATTGCTGTGAATTCGTGGCTAAAAATGAAAAAACAAACCCAATCAGTCCGCCGATGGCGGGAAATCCGAAATGCGAATCTCGAAATCCGAAAGTAAGGAATTGCAAAACAATGCCAATTTTGGGTGGGGCAAAATGGTCGTAACTGATTGTATATGAAAGAGTAAGAGTGATTTTGGCGAGTTGTGAATCAAGGGAAGCAAAGCCAATTCTAAGCCAATTGCGGCCGATTGCGGCGAAAGTTTCGTTGCAGAGGACGTGGGCGCGGGTTTATAATGTGCCGGGCAATGTAATCTCGTCCCCGTAGCTCAATTGGATAGAGCGTTGGCCTCCGGAGCCAGAGGTTGTGCGTTCGAGTCGCACCGGGGATAGTTTTGTAAGTGATTTGATTTCAATATCTTACGAATCCCCGTTGTTTTCTTTCCTGCCCGGAAAAGCTGTGCTTTCCTAATATCTTCTTCCTGTACGCTTGGGTAGTTGTGGTTGCCGAAAATGTCCTCCGGGCAGAGAAACTTCAAGGATCGCTGCGGTTTGACCGCATCAACCGGGCGAGGTGAAGCTGATTTCATCCCTCAATACGGGTTCAGGTTGTGATTTCTCTGGGCAGCGCGGACCGACTCTGAGGAGCGCGGAGGATTTGGCTGCTCGGTAGGAGTATGAACTGATCTCGAGATCAAGCGACCCTCTTGTACTGATGATGCAATCCGCCAACCTGAGGAATCGAAACGACCTTTCCTTGCGACGGCAGCTCAGTTGTCCGAGGCACGGGTGAATTTCGGTCGAGTGACAGATGTGTCCGGACGTTGTTGTAATACTCAATATATTCCGCAAGGACCTGAGACAAGTGCCTCTCGTTGAAGATGATGAAGTGATCCAAACATTCTCTCCGGATCGAGCCAATAACTCTTTCAGCAAAGGGGTTTTGCCATGGAGATCTCGGGGCGATGAGTACTTCATCGATGTCCATGGCTTTCATCCGGTCGGTGAACACCTTCCCTTAGATCCTGTCCCGGTCGCGGATCGTGTACTTTGGCTTGCTGTCGTAAGGAAACGCTGCGGTGATCTGGTGAGCCGTCCAGCAAGCTGTTGGATGACGCGTGACGTTGAAATGGATGATGTCCCGCCTGTAGTGTCGAAGGACGATAAAGCAATACAAGATGTGGAATCGGACCGTAGGGACGGTGAAGAAATCGATAGCTGCGATCTGTTTGGCATGGTTCTTCAGGAACGTTCGCCACGTCTGGGACGGAGGTTTACGCTGCTTGTCCATGTATTTCGCCACCGTCGAGTCTGCCACTTCGAATCCAAGCAGGGCCAATTCTGATTGGATTCTGGGAGCGCCCCAAGTCGGGTTCTCTCGGGACATCTGCCGGATCAGATCCCGAATCTCCTTGCTGATTTTTGGTCTTCCGACCTTGCCTGCTTGTGACTTCCGGCACCAATATAGCTTGAATCGCTGACGATGCCATCGAACGACCGTCTCGGGTTTGACAATAATCAGAGTGGATCTCCAATCCGCCCAGAGTCGCGACAGACAAGCCCAGAAGAGTCTGTCTCGGTTCCGCAGCTTGGGCCGCTTGACGGTCCGCTGCTGAACCAGGAGTTGCTGGCGCAAAGCCAGATTCTCCAGGATCAAATCCCTTTGACGACGAAATAAGCTACGAAGCAGAAGAAAGAACGCTCTGAAAATATTCATATTGGCCGGCCCACCCTGACCCCAGTATCATCAACCATGTCTTCACGAGAGCTGGCAATTGTACGTAAGTCGTTGGAAATCAACAAGAACGGAATTTTCGGCAGGGACAACCGATTTTTCACTCCGGATGGGTATGATAATTGCCGGCGGTCTGCCTGGACCTCTTCATATTCGGCGCAGGCGGCGCCTCCGTAGTGGGCAGCCATCTTTTGAGGCGATTTATGACTCCTGCATTTGCAGGATCGCCGGCGAGATTATGCCACTCTTGCGGATCGTTCCCGTAATCGTAGAGTTCCTCGGTTCCATCGGCGTAGCGGATATATCGCCATCGCCGGTCGCGAACGGCGTGGTTGCCGCGCATATAGGTCATAATAGCCGGTCGATCCCAGGCTGCATTCGGATTCTTCAAAAGCGGCACGAGACTTACTCCGTCCAGTTCTTGTTTTTGCTTGAGCCCACAGATATCTATCAGCGTAGGATAGATGTCGATGAGGCTGACCGGACTTTCACAGTGTATTCCGGATCGGGTAATTCCGGGTGCAACGATGATAAAGGGCACGTGATTGGTCTTCTCCCATAATGCAAACTTTTCCCAGTGCTCTTTCTCGCCGAGATGATAACCATGATCCGACCAGAGAACTATGATTGTGTTATTGGCATAATCGCTGTTATCAAGGGCATCGAGAATCCGGCCGACCTGGGCGTCGGCAAACGTGGCGCTGGCTTGATAAGCACGAACCGCCTCTTTCCAGGTTCCGGGCGACTTTGCCTCAATTTCCATAAGCTTTTTGAAAAACCACTCCTTTGGCTTCAGCAGTGTTTTGGCCCCGGAGGGAAGGTCGTCAAGATCATCATCGAATACCTTGGGCATCGCAACATCACGGCGAGGGTACATATCGAAATATTTCTGCGGAGCAAAGAACGGCATGTGGGGCCGAAAAATTCCCGCCGCCAAGAAGAAAGGTTTGTCGTGTATTTTGTTTAACGATCTGATTGCGAAATTGGCCGTCCTGACGTCTAAGGCGTCGGCTTCGTTTGCGGGCCAGGACCCCCAATCCGTGTTTCGGCTGCCGTATTTCGCAAGACCGTTGAGTTTGTTTTCCGGCATCGGGGCATCAGGCGGGTCCGGCATCATGAGGAATTCGTCAAAAGAAGCCTTATCGTGGAAGGCCCCGCCGTAGTGATGATGAAATATCTTGCCCGCGCCCTCGGCACGGTAGCCGTGGGCCATGAAGTGCTGCGGCAGCGTGGCCGTGTCCGGCAAGACTTTTCGCCAGTCGGCCTTGTTTCCATAGACGCCGCTGGTGGTTGGTCGAAGACCGGTCAGTATGGAAGTCCTTGAGGGATTGCATGCGGCAGAAGCGCAATACGCCCTCTTGAACAGCACGCCGCGTTTGGCCAGACGGTCGATATTGGGAGTCCGGATCGGCGCTTGCGGATCCAGGACCTGCGTCCAATCGTTCAGATCATCAATTGCGATGAATAAGACATTGGGACGCCCCGTGTTTTGTTGGACGGCCTGCACCTTCACGCAGAAGGCGAGGCTCAGCGCAATCAATCCAAAGACACATACTAAACGTTTGCGAGTTAAAACTTCGCGAATCATATCTTATCCTTATTCTAATACCTGCCGACCCGGTGCGGCCCGGTGTCTACGGCAAACGCCAGAGCGTCGAAACTCTTCTTCATCAATTCGAACCTTACCTCGGCATAGTCGGGATTTTCCCAGAGGTTGTCAAACTCATACGGATCTTTTTGCAAATCGAACAGCTCTCCGACATTGTGACCGTGATAATTGACGATCTTGTGACTTTTAGTTCGGAGCATGGTTGCGTAGCTTTGAGGGCCTTCAGTAACGCGATAGAACACCGATCGAACGAATTCGCGGTGCTTATGCGGGTCGGCGCGGCCTTCGAGGATGGGTAGAAGCGATCTACCTTGAATTCGGCCGGGAATAGACATGCCGTTTACTTCAAGCAAAGTGGGCATAATATCCGTGAGTTGTATCAGCGCCTCACTGCGCAGACCGGCCCGGAATCTCCCCGGCCAGGAGAATATGAGCGGAACCCGCACTAAAGGATCGTAAAACCGACACCCTTTGGCAACCAGCCCGTGATCGCCGGTCATGTCACCGTGGTCGCTAGTGAAAATTACGATTGTGTTTTCCCTCTGGCCGGTTTCTTCCAACGCATCCAGCATTCGCCCGACGTTCTCATCTATCAGCTCGATTTGAGCCCAATATTTCGCCTGGCGTTCTTTGCCCTGTCGATTTAGCGTGTCTCCGGCCCTGCCCTTGTAATTGATTCCATCGAAACACTTTTGTGCGGCGATATCAGACTCCCTGAATCGCGGGCCCGGCAGACTGTCGATATCGAATCTATCGAGGTATTTCTGCGGCGGATCGAACGGGCCGTGCGGATCGTAAATATTAACGCTGAAGAGCCACGGGCCGCTGCGTTTTTCCTTCATGAATTCGATGGCGCGGTCGGCGCACCAGGTTGTTTGATGCCACTTAGCTGGAATATAGCCGTGCTTCTTTTTCAGCTTTTTGTAGTCCTGGCCGATGCTTTCCAGCCAATCCGTGTACTGGTTGCCCTTTCCGATGCCCTGGTGCGGGGCGTGGCTGTAGCAGAAACGCCTGTAGCCATCGTCTCTGGGGCGACGTTCGGGTTCATGCGCCATGGCGGATGAGAGATGCAGTTTGCCAGACAAGCCACAATCATATCCGATGTCTGCAAGCATTTTCGTTACGAGCGGCGCAGCCTCGTCCCAGTGGTCGCTGCCGTTGATGCAGGCGTGAACGGTGCTCGGATACATGCCTGTCAGGAAGCTGCCCCTGCTTGGCGTGCAGATAGGTGTCTGGCAATATGCGTGCTCGAATGCCGTCCCTGTTTCAACGAGCCTGTCGATGTTAGGCGTCCGGATGTATTTGTTGCCGAGAGCATGGATCGTATCGTATCGCTGCTGATCCGTGCATATCCAAAGGATGTTCGGCCGTTGTCTTCCTGCAACTTTTCTGTCTGAAGGTTGTGCGCCGAACGCATTCTTCGCGTGATTCAAGGCTACGGCTATGCCGGGGGCCGCACTTACTTGCAGAAACCGGCGTCTGTTAAGTTTATTCATATATGTCCCTCACTTTCTTTGTTGAACATGGTATCCGATGCTTATTGTTTTGACAGCCACCGTGCCATTTTCCTCTTCATCGATGCATGCTCGGGGCGACCGGCGAGGTTCCTCCATTCGTTGGGATCTGTTTCGTGATCGTATAGCTCTTCATCTCCATTGGCATAGCGAATGTACCGCCATCGCTCGCTCCGAACCGCATGACTGCCCCTGGTGTGAGTTGTAACTGCCGCATAGCCCCATTTCGCGGCAGGATTGCGGAGCAGTGGGACGACGCTGGCGCCCTCGGTCTTTCCCGGGACCGGAAGTCCGCAGAGTTCCACAAGAGTCGGATAGACGGACATCAGGTCTACCGCTCGGGAACACCGGCCGGCCGGTTTTGTAATGCCGGGCGCCACCACAATAAAGGGTACTCGCGTCGACCTCTCCCAAAGTGATCGCTTTGCCATTCGCTGCTTTTCGCCAAAGTGGTACCCGTGATCCGACCAGAATATGATGATGGTGTTATCGCCATAGGGACTCTCGTCGAGCGATTTGACCAGCCGGCCGATAAGCGTATCTGCATGAGCGATGCTTGCCATGTATCCCTGTACGGCCGGGCGGAGTTCCCCGCACTCGACGACCATCTTGAATTTTTCATCTTTGCCCGCCTTAGCTATTGTAGCCGCCGCAGGCGGTAAGTCGTCAAGGTCATCTTCCGGAGCCGTCGGCAGAGTAATATTGTTCTTTGGATATTGGCGAAAGTACTTGGCGGGTGCATAAAAGGGCAAGTGCGGCTGAAAGAGTCCGACCGCCAGAAAGAACGGCTTTTCGTGCCTCCGCCCGAGAAACTCCATCGCCCACTTGACGGCGTGCCCGTCGCCCATTTCGTAATCTTCTTTTTGAAACGGCCCCCAATCCCAGGTGCCGTTTGGATGCCTGGGCATATCGGAGAAATATTCCCGATCCAGACCGAGGCGTTTGACGTGTTCGGCCTGAGTTCCCTTATCTTCGATCAGATCGAAATACTCATGCCACTGATCTTTCGGATTAAATCCCTTTGACGTGTGATGGTAGATCTTACCGCCGCCGGCCACATGGTAACCGTTATTTTTGAAGCACCTCGGCAGTGTAATCCAATCCGGCATCTGTTTGGCCCAAACGGCGTTGTTATTGTAGATGCCCGTCGTGGCCGGACGAAGCCCCGTCATGATCGCTGTACGACATGGATTGCACAGCGGCGCAGGGCAATGTGCATTGGTGAACAGAACACCCCGTTTTGCAAGTCGATCGATGTTGGGAGTCTTGATATCCTCGCGTCCGCCCAGGCATCCTACCCAATCGTTCATATCATCGACGCAAATGAAAAGAACGTTAGGCCTCTTGGGGCTATCTGCGCAGAGCCTTCGCGAAAACACCAGGGATGCAGCTCCCAGGCTAAGCTGTTTGAGGAAATCACGTCGATTAATGATGTTCATATTATGCCTCTTATTCGTAGAAGTACTCCGGATATTTCCATTGCCCTAACTTCTTCTTCACATACTTGCCGGTAGCCATAGTGGCGTCATTTTCAGCAGTGAACTTCTCGAGAATGTGTTTGTGCCGGAGAGGATCATTTGTTTCCTGCTGCCACTCGTACAGTCGTTTCTTGAGATGCGCGAGTTGTTCCGCAAATCGCGATTCTTCGGCCAGGTTGTGAAATTCCCACGGATCGTCCTGCAGATCGTACAGCTCGAACTCCGGCGGATGTCGGAAAATCCTGTATGCATCCTGAACGTGCTTGGCTACGTCTTTCAACTCATCCGGAGTAAATGTCTTTGGTCTTTGTTGAACGAGATATATGTCGTATACCGGATTTTGGCGGTCGGGCAGCAGGTTGTGGACGAGCTTGAAACGGCTGTCCCGCACGGCCCGGCACGGATAGTATGTCTCAGGCCAGTGCAGAGTAAATTCGGTGAACAGGTATTCACGCCATCCGGCAACCTTATCGTTGAACAACGACATTAATGATAGGCCGTCACGATCGTCGGGCTTTGATTCAACACCTGCGATGTCCAAGATTGTCGGCAGTATGTCAAGGCTGGAAACGAGACGGGATTCACTCTTACCTTCCGGCAGATGCCCTTTCCAGCTCATAATCATAGGAACCCGGCTGCCGCCTTCGCGTATTGTCTTCTTCCCGCGTGGAAAGTCGGGGCCGTGGTCTGAGAGATAGATAATAAGGGTATTATCAGCTTTGCCCGAATCGGCCAGCTCCTTCATGACCATACCTACTGCCGCGTCAAGGCGCTTCATGCAATTATAATAGCTTGCCGTGGTCTCTAATGTTTGGCGCGTAGATACGCCGACCGTGGGCAGAGTCTCAACATCCTCCGGCCCAAGTATTTTCCTGGGAATCCCATCCTGCCGATCGTGAAAGGGACGATGCGCATCCGGGAGGCTCATCCACATCATAAACGGTTCGTCCGATGCCCGGAAGAACTCTCCTGCCGAACGAGCAAATTTTGCTATGGAGCGTTTGTTGAAATTGCTGCCGGGGAACGCCTTGAAGTCAAACGAGAAGGCGGACTCCGGATTGACGTGGATTTTGCCGATGATCCCCGTTCGATAGCCGGCGGCTTTAAGATACGTTGTGAGGTTGGGGGTGTCGTCTTTGTACATCCGCAGACCATGCGTGGCCAGGCCGATCTGGCCGTTATTGTGAGGATATTGGCCCGTGAGAATCGAGGCCCTCGACGGGCTGCAGCCGGCCTGGGTGACATACGCGTTCACAAATCGAACTCCCGATTCCGCCAGAGCGTCCAGATTCGGCGTGGAAATATGTTTGTCGCCGTAGCAGCTCAACTGCTCGCCGTGGTCTTCACCAACCATAAGCAGTATATTCGGTTTCGATTGGGCTTTGTTGCGAGCGTTGGATAATTGTGGCAACTCGAAGGCCAGAGCCGTGCCCATTGCTGTTTTCATGAATTGCCTTCTTGTCCGGGACACTGTTTATCTCCTTTTTGGCAATGCAGCCTGCCAACCCTTCCTAAGACGAAGGCTAAGCTCTTTGACAATGGGCTGCTGTTGTCTTTTCTCTGCAAGATTTACCTGTTCGTAAGGATCGGCCTGATGGTCATACAATTCAATCGCCACCGGTTGTTTCTTCTTTACATCGATCCATTCGATATAGTGAAAACGCTCCGTACGAACGGAATACCCCATGGCGTTGTAGTTCTTCTTATAATATGCGGGTCGAGGAAATTGTGTGAATGCCGCTTTTTTCCAGCTCCGATTCGGATTGTCAAGTAACGGAACAAAAGAACACCCTTCCAGACCGCTCGGCAAAGGCAAACCGGCCAACTCAACCAGAGTGGGATACATATCCACCAGCTCCACTAACTTTTTGCAGACTTGCCCTTTCTTCTTTTGCGGTGCGGATATTATCAGCGGCACCCGTGCGTCAAACTCATAATTGCTGGTCTTGCACCAGATGGTGTGCTCGCCAAGGTGAAAGCCATGATCCGACCAGAGGCAGATAATAGTATTTTCCCGCAAGCCGAATTTGCCGAGTGCATCTGTTAGTTTGCCGATTTGAGCATCGGTATAGCTCGCGGCGGCATAATAGCCGTGGCGGACCTCGGCGGCTTTCTCAGGGGTAACAGGCCCGATGTCAGGCATGTCAGTATAACCTCTAAGCTCTTTCCAATTGTGCAGAGCGATATCGGGACCGTCTTTCGGCCTGTCCAGAGCCGGCCAGCCATCGTTCTCAAAAGTCGTCCGCTCGTACATGTCCCAGTATTTCTTCGGAGCCGAACATGGCAGGTGAGGTTTGCGAAAACCTACGGCAAGGAAGAACGGCTCGCCGTTTTCTGCAAGTTCTTGGATTTTCCTGACTGCCCGGACGGCCACTTTGCCGTCGATGTAAGCTTCATCGGGCACATCGGCGCACTCGGCGGCGGCTTGTTTGCCGCTTTTTTCGCCGGGTCTGTTTTCAGGCAGCACGTACTGATCGCGTTTTGTGCAGTGGTCCCAGACGGGTTCGGCCGACCAGCTCGGCGGATCCGTTGACGGTGCTCCCTGGCCGTGGAGAATCTTGCCGAAACTCCGGGTATAATAGCCGTGCCGCTTGAAATACTGTGGAAGCGTTACAATATCAGGATGGTGTTTGCGGAAATGCGTTTTCAAATCCCACACCTTGAGCGTATCGGGACGACGCCCGGTTATCACCGAAGCTCTTGACGGATTGCACACGGCCTGCTGGCAATAGGCGTTCAGAAACACTGTTCCTGCCGATGCAAGCCTGTCCATATTGGGCGTAACGGCAATCTCATCACCAAGGCAGCCCAACGTCCCCCGTAAATCATCAATGGCGATAAACAGAATGTTGGCCCTGCGCTCGGACGCCATCAGCCTGTGCGAAAATACAGATGTCAGACTGAATACCAATAATTGAAGGAAATCGCGTCGTTTCATATTAAATGGTGACTTCACTTAGCTCTTCGCCGGCTGGGCCTTTCAGCCCGGCGGCTTTCTTGATACCCTCGATTTCGATCCGAAGATTCTTCTGAAACAGGGTGATATCCGCGCTGTGGATTAGCAGGTTGGCGCCAAGTTTGAGGAAACGCACCTGCTGTTCCACGCCGCCCCAAAAGTGAATGCCCGCGCCAACGCCTGCTCCACGCGCCTTGCGCAGGATCGTTTCGCAGGCGTTCAGAAACACTGGATTGTCATACTGCTCCGGTACACCGAGACTGCACGAAAGATCGTGCGGCCCGATTAGCACGCCGTCGAGGTCCGGCACGGTGAGGATGCCATCCAGAGCATCGAGGGCTGGAACGCTTTCGATATTGACGATGAGCAGGCGGTCTTTCGCGCCGTTGGCCAGGTACGACTGGAGTTCCGGCTCGACCTCGGCACCGTCGAGTATCTGTCGGAGCCGTTGGCCCTTGATAGGTCGCAACTTCACTGCACCGCGCAGACTCTGCACCTGCGCTACGGTTTCCACATAAGGCGCAATCACCCCCGCAGCCCCGCCGTCCAGAACCATGCCGGCCGCATACGGATCCGGCGCAGGAATCCTTACCAACGGCGGCAGTCCGAGAGCGGCGTAGGTCCGGCACATCCAGCTCAACTCCGCCCGGTCCAGGGCGATGTGTTCGGTGTCGATGAACACAAAGTCCAGGCCGCAGCCGCGCACCGCCTCGGGCCAGCGCGGTGAGGGTGAAACGATCAGGGTGCCGAAGAGCATATCCCCGGCGGTCAAACGATGGCGAAGCGCCGCGGGCGTCATGGTAAGATCCTCAACTTGCCAAAATGAATGTGTGTACGCGGCGTCTCGGGTGTGCCGCTGTCCCATACGGCGCGGAAGTCTCCGGGGGCCGCTTCGATGAGCGTGGGGTAGGAGTTCTTGATGCCTGCATCAAAGAAGGTCTTTTCCTCGCCCCAGGCGCCGCCGGCCGGTCTGATCTTATAGCGCAGGGACGTCCTGCCGCCGTGGGGGAATCCCGGCGCAATGTCCCGCTGGGCAGGGCCGTCGTTATACACATAGATGTGCGTGCCATTGGCCGTTCGTCCGAAGAAACTCTTGGACTTTGCGTTGTGCAGCGCAGGTTCCTGCCGGGCGGGGGCCCAGGTGCGGCCGCCGTCGCGGCTGAGGCTGGAATAAGCTCGCGGTGGGTCGGTGGTGAGACTTGTGTCGTCGTAGTTGGCAGTGCGCATCACGATCTTCAGTTCGCCTGGCGAATCCCAGCGGGCGATATTGCCTTCATGCAGAAAGATCCTGCCGCTTTGCGGCTGGGGTATGAAGGCCTCGAGTTTCCACTCTAATAGACTGGTACTGCTCAGGACGAAGTGGTCGCGCGAACCAAGCGGGTCCTTCTGCAGAGAATTGCGGTGCGCGGGCAGCAGAAAACATCGCCGGCCCCGGATCTCCGTGGGCTGGATACCTGCGTTTAGGATTAGCGGGCCCGCATAGTGCACAGCTAATTCCACCGACGTCCACGTGTACCCGCCGTCCGCGCTGAAAGCCCCGGCGAGCTGCGAATCCTCGCTGTTTCTATAAACGATGGGGCAGCGCATGGCAAAACACCAAAGCACGTCCTGGTCCGCCGGCTTGAAAAGAGCCGGATTGGCGTATGCGAACTGTATCGCCCCCTGCCGCCGGTTGTGGTCGAACACGGCCACCGGTTCGCCCCAGGCCTCGCCGTCGTTCTTCGAGACGCTGACGAGGATATCGCCCATGTCCTTCTTGCCGTTAGTCATCGCTCCAAACGCCACTACAAGATGGTTCCGCTTCCACTTGGCGATGAAAGGCTGCCAAAGCCGCCACGCATCCGGGTGCGATTCGACGCGTCGGACCACGCTGATATCGGTGACGTCACCTTTGTAAGCTCGCCCCTGCCGGCCTGAAGGAGCCTTTTGCATCAATGGGTCAGCGAAGGCGTATGAGCCGAGTAGAAACATCGGCATTACAGCCATGGCTCTGAATCTCCACCTGAGCATCTTTTTCAAACTCATTTCTCAACCTCCTCTATCCGCCTGTGCTGTCGGGGAGAACCTCTCTCGATCACAGTTGGAGGTTTGTCGGTTACTCCATTGGTTCATAGTCTATCGCTCCTGTGGTCGCCTGTCAATTGATGTACTGAGCGGCAAAGACAGAACGCTGTCCCTCTTCACGTTCCTGGCGCCGGATATGGCGGGAAACTCAAGGGACACAACCCCCGTGCCCAATAGCCTTAGAAAGCTTCGTCTGTTCATTTTGAGGATTTCTCCTTCCTGCTCCAGGAGTAGGAATCGGGATCGAAATGATAAGCGATCTTTGACGGAGCAGGCGAAGCGTCGCTTTCCGGAAGCCACTTGGCCAGGTCTCGCTTGATCGAATCGAACTCGGGTTCCCCTGCAAGATTCTTCCACTCGTGAGGATCGCTTTTGCAGTCGTAAAGCTCTTCTGTGCCGTCATTGTAGCGGATATACCGCCAACGTTCTGATCTCACGGCGTGGTTTCCTCGCTCCAATGTAATAACCGACGGGCGCTCCCATGCGGCTTTCGGGTTTCTCAGAAGAGTTGCAAGACTTGTCCCGTCGAGCTTCTTGTTGGATTTCAGGCCGCACAGATCGATCAGCGTCGGGTAGATATCGATCAGATTCACAGGGCGGCTGCAAACCGATCCGCCGCGTGTTATCTTTGGGACTACAATGAAGAACGGGACATGCGTGGCTCGCTGCCAGAGCGTCATCTTGTGCCATGCTCCTTTCTCGCCCAGATGCCATCCGTGGTCGGACCATACCACAATGATTGTACTGTCTTTATGCGAGCTTTTCTCTAAAGCATCGAGCAGGTGACCGACGAGTGCGTCGGCATAACTGATCGAAGCCAGATATGCCCGGACCGCTTCGGCATATTTTCCCTCTTTGGTTACGAGTTGGAAATCGGCATGTCTCGCTCCGGCCATTTTCCTGCCGGCGGCGGGCACATCGTCCAGATCGTCTTCTTTGACTTTGGGCAGCTCGATCTGG
>Ga0180431_10006574_pt1 | contig 13760 bp, 14 predicted proteins | sample SS_ome_11_FD_132459 | JGI IMG/M metagenome (GOLD analysis project Ga0180431, IMG submission 132459) | Hypersaline lake sediment archaeal communities from the Salton Sea, California, USA - SS_1_MS_1 metaG | ecosystem: Environmental > Aquatic > Non-marine Saline and Alkaline > Hypersaline >... | reverse complement strand
GTATGCAGTTTGCATTGGATGTCGTTTATCCACAGGCAAACTGCCTTAGTTAGCGGGGCCTCTTGCCCCGCTGACTACCTACTTCTTCCACAGAAACCGGCGCAGGTTGTCAAAGGCCGGCTGGGGGGTAGAATACCTCGAGCTGGTGGTGAAGTCCTTGATCAGCGAGTACCACCCGTTGGCCCAGCCATAGACCTGGACACGGTACTTTGCGGGCCCGGTGTGGTTGCCGGCGGCGTCCTTCACATAGTTGAGCAGGATCGCCTCCCGGCCTACATTCGCATCGAGGACATCGAGATAAAACAGCCCGCCGCCCTTTGCGATCCCGTATGTCCCGGCGCGCCGGTAAGCCCCGTTCCACCACTTGATCGTATTGATATGCACCCAGTGGGACGAGCCGCCGCCGCTGCTATGCGTCCGCACGAACAGCTCGACGACCCCGTCGCCGTCGAGGTCCTTGCAGTAGAACGGTGGCTCGACGGACGCGTCGGTGCCTGCCGGCGGAGCGCAACCGTTGAACTCGAAGCTCGCCAGCACGCCCGCGTCGGCATCTTCATTATTCAGTATCAACACACGCGAGACGCCGCCATAGTGCACCCACCAGTCGGGTACGTCCGTTCCCGGTGTCGCCTTGCACTCGCTGATGATTACGGCGAGTTCCGCCGGTGGCCGGCCGTCGAGTTCCCCGATCCATCTGCCCGCCACCTGCCAGCCGTCCGGCGTCAGCGCGGCGAGCGTCGCATCATCGCACGGCGCACCGCTGCACGGCGATACGCCGGCGAGGACCACCACACACAACAATGCAGTCATCGTCATGAGAGCCGTTCTCTTCATCACAGCCACACCACCCTCTTGCAGTTATGCCGAAAAAGCCACCATACAGTCACCGTGCGCAGTTTCTGGCACGCCTGGTATGCGCCGGTCCTGCGCAGCCACTGCCGTCTGCTCATTTCGCGCCGGATACCGGCAATGCCTGCACCGGCAAAAGTTTTTTCTACGCGCGGTCGAGGCCTGTTAGCGTGGCGTCGCGCCGCCCGGCTCCCACGCAATCGAGTAGTCCCGCAGTTGGGGCAGAGGATGACCGCCCGGACCGTAACCATCCTTCCGCTGCGATACCTTCGCCAGCGGCACGAAGTTGTATTCCAGCCCGTTGTCGCCGACCACATACCGCAGGAACCCCAGCGTATCATCGCCATCTTCCCAGCGGTCGCCCCACTGACCGAACGCCGTCGAGGGGCCGATGTCGAAGCGGATGCCCTCCGCAAAGTGCGTCTTGCGGCAGTGAACATGGCCGCCCAGCACCAGGTCGGTATCCGTCGCGCGGAAGACCTCCAGCAGTCGGCTGCGTTGCGGCTCATCCAGCCCGAAGTACCAATCGTGGTAATTCTCGCTGTCGGTGATGTCCCAGTTCGGCTCATCGAGGTCATCAACAAACAGCGCCGAGTGCATCATCCATACCTGATACTGCGCTTCCGGCACCTGCGCTTCCAGCCATTCCCACAGCGGCTCCTCCTCCGGCAGTCCCGAGCCCAGGATCATGTCACAGAGGCCGCAGAAGCGCACATTCTTATGCGTGAAGCTCCAGTGCGAGGAGCCGAAGACGGCTTGCCAGTGGCGCAGGTCCTCGGAGGTCAGGTTCAGCGCGATATCATCGCGATTATTGCGCGGGCCCTGCACATCCGTATGCTTGTTACCGGTGTCCATATTCCCGGGCACCACATGATAGGGGAACGGTAGCGCATCGAGGTCGGCCTTAACCGCCTCCAGCTCGTAGGCATGCAGCGTGCCGTCGCGGGCGACATCGCCACCGACGAGCAGCAGATCAGGTGCGAGCGAGACGATCTGTTCCCGAGCGGTCTGCCAGTTCTCATTGTGGGCCGGGCTGAAACGGAATGACTTCGGTGAGCCGATGTGAAGATCGGTGGCATGGATGAAACTCCATGGTTCCATATGAGTTGCCCCTTCCTTATTTACGGTGACGCACCATACATTCCAGACGCGTTCGCAGGAATCCTCCCTGAGGCCAAGACTCCCGCTTTGTAGGTGAAACTCGGACCCGCAGGCTGGAAGCCTACGCTACGGGATAAGGATTGAGGAGGATTCCAGCCTCGCAGGTGTTGCGAACGGCCGCAGGCTGGAAGCCTGCGCTACAGGATAAAGGGGGGAAGCCTGCGCTACGGGATAAGGTGGGGGATGTTTCGCGCTACAGGTTAAGGCTCGCTGTTGCGCGTTTTGCGCCTGTCGCGGCCACATTCCAGACAGAATTCAGGTGCCTGCAAGGTCGCGGTGACGCCTACGGGGTAAGCTATGCCATGCAGAACATATGTTCGATAGGAGGGTGCCATGATCTACAGGATGACTAATCACGATCCGGAGAGCAGTGTCGCAGACCCACACCAAGTAGAGCGCAGCTGGACGGGAGACCTCGCGGAGCAGCAGGAGCTTGTGCCGCCGGCCGCCTCTGCGCAGCCGACCGAGTCCGAATACTACACGCGACAAATGGTGCGCCGCTACCTGTACGCAGGCGACGAGATGGACGAGTTATACCGCGCCGCCTTTGTGGGGTCGAGCTGGCCGGCTGCGGACTTGCAGTCGGCGACGGGCGTGCGGACATATCCTGCGCGCTTCGGTTTGCTGAGCACCAAGTGGGATATGGATATCGCGATCGGAGAACTGGAAGAATTTGAGCGGGCGGTCCTGCAGCTCCATTTCTGGGCCCACTACAGCCAGGCGCAGATCGCGGCGCTGCTGGGCTGCTTGCGTAGGGAGGTCTGGTACACGGTGCAGCGTTTGCCGGACAGGCTGGCCGCGATTCTAAATCCGGAGGTGTCGCCCGATGGTAGCGGAGACTTGCTTTGACGATGTGACAATCCAGCGGGCTTCCCGACGCGTGTGGCAGCGGGCGGGCGTGAGAAGTTGCGAGTATGAAGATGTGCTCCAGGAGGTGCGCGTGGAAATGTGGCTGGGGCGTTACCGGATGTATGGGAAGCCGCGGCGCTACATATTGCAGTCGGCGCAGCGCGGGGCGTGGCGGGCGATCCGGCGGCTGTGCAGTGATGAGCTGGTGTTGGGGGTGGCGAATTTTAGCGGATAGGTGGTTGGTTGCAGCAAGCGCGGTAGAGGTAGCGGCCGGACGCGGATATATTTATAAGCCATCTTATGTTAACATCCGCCAACCGGGCAATACCATGCCCATTCCAGAAGCGGCTCCACCCTCAAAAAACATTGAGGTAGCGGCCAGAATCATTGCAAGTACGCGTTGGGTTTTACTCCCAACGGCGTCTATATGTTCAGAGATGGAGTCATTCCCCGATATGCACGACGGATTGAAACCTGGGGGGGAAGAGAAATGGACGGAGGCTTTGCAGAAAAACAACCGCAAGGGGGAAAACACTATGGAGGCCGCAGAGGTAAGTTGTAACGAGGGCATTGATTTGGAGACGGAGTGCTACGAGCTCATCCTCGATGAGCTCAGGGCACAAGAGGCGTTGCCGGCGTCTGATCAGGAAATCAGACTCTGGAGCTTCCGGGCGTACTACGTGACTGCCGCGCGTTGTCTGCACGCCGGCTTAGGCAGAGCCAGGGCGAGAGAAACAGCGCTGTCTGTCGCGCTGTCTATCGCCGCATGCCTTGCGCACAAAGTGACAGTTGATGACGGCGCCAAAAAGAATCTGCAAAGCGTGTAACAGGTGAGATATTATCATCAGCAAAACTGTGATAAAATGTCATGAGCAGACCGACTATGTCACAGCGGCGCGTTAGCTTTGCCGAATTATGGCGTCTATCCATAATAGTCGAAAAACGAGGGGGGGCCGCGTCATGTCGGGTATTGAGAGGAAAGCTGTTCGTGACGTTATTACAACGGAACTCAGATTGTTGCTGGAACAAGGCAGCCTCAAGCCGGAAGACGAAGACCACATCCTTGGCTGCCTGGAGAAGGCTTACGGGCACCTGGAGCAACTGCGTGCACGCAATCATATCGGTGTCAAGGCCTGGCTCGGCCGGATCCTTCGCAACGTCAAAGCTGACGCGGCAAACAGAGAGAGCAGGTATCCTCAGACCATTTCGCTTACCGACCTGGTTGAAGTGGGCCAGGAGCCGGGAACTCTGGACACGGATCCGGCCACGATTGCGGCTGAAAACGAGCAGCTTCAACACTCGCGGCAGGTCCATGCCACGCTGGAAGAAATCCTCGAGGGCTTGCCACCCGCCACGGCAGAGCTTTTCCGCAGTCGCTTCTACGAGCGGGTGTCATTTGCCGAGATAGGCGCCGGTCTGCAGATTTCCGAAGAGGCCGCGATGATGCGCTATCGGCGGCTGCGTCAGCGCGTATTCCAGGAGGTCGCAAAGCGCTTGCGCCGCTGCTGCCCGGAAACCATAGATTTCTTTGCTCCCGATGGCTGAGAGCCCTTGGCGGCGACATTCTCGACAACGCGATAGACGTCCACGCTGGATCATGCTTCGCAACCTCAGTGGTATTGCTCACAAGCACCGATTCCCCGAAGCTGTGCAGTAACGCCGATTCGCCATATCATCACCGACACCGAAGGAGGCAGCCATGTCGCTTGGTGCGTCCACCTGGAGCGTTATGGGAGTGCGGTTATGTTTGGAGCGTTATCGTGAATTGTGCGAACTCTACAAGGCGGCGATGCTGGGTTCGAGCTGGCTGAGCAAAATCGGCGGCTCCCATGGCGCGGCCAACTACCCGACCCGGCGGCCGAATCTGCTGGTCACCAAGTGGGACCTCGATATTGCCGTGCCCCAACTCGATAAGGAAAGTCAGGCGGTATTCTACCTGCGCTACTGGTCGGAACTGTCCCACGAACAGATTGCGGCGATTCTCGGCTGCTCGCGACAGCGTGTGTGGCGGATTGTACAGGAATTGCCTGAAGACATCTGCCACATTCTGACGAGGCCGAAGAGACTGGCGCCGCCGGCATGGCCCCGATATGGTAAGTCGCGGACTGGAAAATGACTAGACCCCCCCCCGCCTGGCAACGCCTCTCCCCTACCCTCGCACTCAGGCCCCAGGTGCCACCCCCCAGACGGATGCGCAGTTTACGGCGGGCAGTGTGCCCGGAGAGTGTGCGCGGCGAGTACAGATTGATTGTCAGCGGGCCACTTGTTATATATATATTAGCGGCGGAGAGCAGCGCGTTTTCAGGCGAAAAAGGCCTGTTTCACAATAAGTTATGCGAAAAATACGATAGAATTCCTCAGTTTCACTAGCTTTTCACTCGGCTCAGAGACTCAGTACTAGTGAGGGGTGTAGAAAATGCGCACCGAGAAGGGTGAAGGGAACAGCAATGATTCAGATCGAGGCGCGAGCCGTAGAGATGCGGGCTAGAGCTGTAGGGAGGGTGGATGGACTGATTCGGCAGACGGCGCGTACAATGTGGCAGCGGCTGCGACCGGCGAGTTGCTCGCCGGAAGATATCGCGCAGGAGATTAGAGTGGCGCTGCTGGAGAAGCAGATGTCGGTGCAAACGGCCAGGCGCCCCGTGACCTTTCTCGGGGCCTGCATCCGCCATGAAGCATTGCGGGCGCTCAAACAGCTCGCGCGTGATGAAGTGAATCTGGGCAGTGCCCTCGGACATTCCGAGGACATGCCGTGGGTGCAGGAGTTGCTCTATAGTAGCGCAGACGAATCGGCAGAAGAGGTTCCCTATTGAGGGCTGCAAACCTGGGGCCGTTCGCGACTCGTGCGAGGCTGGAAGCCTCGCCTACGGGAGGGGACGGCACAAGTTAACGGCATTGACAGGCAAGGATGCCTGTCCTCCAATAAGAGCAAGAAAAGACGTGGGGCGGCGGCGATCCGTGCGAAGCCTCCTCGACCTCATCCTGTAACGCGAGCTTCCTCAACGTCATCCTTTAGCCTAAGCCTCCCCCCTTTTTCCTGTAGCGCAGACTTCCAGCTCGCGGCGGCAGAATTGCCTACAGGTGAGGAGGTTTTGGCGGTCGGTGCGGGATGGTCTATTGGTGTGGCGGGGGAACGGCGTCGTCGAGGGCGCGGTCCTGGTAGTAGAAAGCCGTCGCGCCAAGATGCAGCAGATCGCCGGAACGCAGGGGCTGATTGGTCGCGGGGCGGCCATTGACGAAAACCGCCTCCGGCCCGGCCAAACTCGCAATCAGAAAAACATTGCCCGACTGCTGGATGCGAGCATGCTCAGGAGCAATGTGGGGGTCCTTGAAGAGCGGGATGTCACAGTGCGGCGCAGATCCGATAGTAGTGACCTGCTTGAAAAGAATGAACTCCTTGCCCGTCAGAGGCCCCTCGACAATGGTGATCCAGGCCTGCTTGCGGATCTCCTCGAGCAGGCCGATGGCCGCGCCGGTGGCCGCGCCGATGACTGCGAGGCCGACCAGCCGGCTGACCTCGCCGCCGATGACGGCAGCGACGGGGTCGAAAAGTATGCCGCCGGCAAAGCCGCCCACCGCGCCGCCGACCAGACCGTTGATGACGCGCTTGAAGTTGAGGTAGCGGGCGCCCTGGGCAAGGCCGATGGCCATGCCCGCGAGCGCCCAGCCGACGGTGCGGCCGAGGATGCGCATTGGGATGGAAGCCGCAGAGCCGGTTATGAAGGAGTAGAGCAACTGGCCGCCGAGGCCTGCGATGGCGCCGCCGACAAAGCCGATGAGCAAGCCGAGGCCGGCACCCTTGGCCATGCGCGCGTAGGCCGCAGTGAGCAGGCCCTCGAGCGCGCCCAGCGCCGCGCCAATCAGTGCGCCGACAATGCCGAAGAAGAGCAGGCTGTGGAGATAAAGCTCGCGGATGCTGCCGGTGGACTGATTGTCATGGGTCCACGGCTCGTTGGCGATCCAGGCGAGGAGGCCGCCGATGAGACCCGCAATCATCATCTGGAGCATCAGATTGCCGAAAAACGCGGCGACCGGATTCTTCTTGGTCTTGGCGTAGAGATCGTAGCCGGCACCGGTGTCCACTGCCGGATAGTCAGCCGCCGGGCCCGCCGGAGGATACCCCGCCGCCGGTTCGTCGTCAAGGTCCTCCAGCTCGATGACGAGTGTGTCGGCGTCAGGAGGGCCGGCTGGTACGGGCGGCAGACGCGCGTCGTCCGCATGCAGTTGACCGGAGGCGGCAGCTGGCGCGGGTTCGTCGTCGAGGTCCTCCAGCTCGATGTTGAGCAGGTCGTCATCGTCGGTCGCGGAGTTCTCCGCGTCCGGTGATTGATCGCGGTTATCCTCAGACATGGTAGTGGCATTGTAGCAGTAATTGGAATGGTTTGCGAGGGGGAAATGAGGATGCAACCTGAAAGGGCCCCCTGGGCGATACCGCCCCCACTTCATCATTTACCGCAGGCTTCCTAAACCCCCTATCCTGTAGGCGCGGCTTCCAGCCGCGCAGGGATCAGGCACCCCGGGCGGAGATGTGGGGCTAAGGCAGAATGGGTGCGGCCGACTCGGGCTGGAAGCTGCCAATTGAACAAGCACAGCTTGCTCCATTGGCACCTGACCTGCACAAGGCGCAGGTCAGGCCGAGCCACTGAAAGAGGAACCCCGGGCGGGGCTGGAAGCCTCACGTACAGGTGGGGATGGGGATGTGTGCGGGGCTGGAAGTGTCGCCTACAGGCGGGGTAGTAAGTGGAGGTGAAGGCAATTGTCCCATACTAGGTACAAGTGGTTTGAAAAGATGTATGTATATGCAGCACTCGCCGCAACACCCTCTGTCAGCGATGCGCAAGCACTGCTTGCAGACAAAGGTATAACCCTCAGCCAGCGGCAACTCGCGTGCTGCCGGCAACAAGGCGCGCACTTGATCGCGAAAGCGCTCGAACAGCAACTCCCCCAGCGGCTGTATGGAACAGTCAACTTGGAACTGCCAGGGCGGCTGGAGAAACTGGCGGAGCATATCGAGGAGCATCTCAACCGGACCACGTGGGAGAATAAGACCGACGTGGACCTGGTGGACAAGTACCTGAAGCTGATAGACCTGCTGATGGCAGTGAGCGCCGGCGAGAATGATGAGAGCGAGACCGAGCAGGCAGGTCGAGGAGCATCCGCACAAGCCGAGTCGGGCGGGACAGGCGTGCGCCCGGCCCTGGAGGACATACTAACGCGCTTCGAGGAAGCCAATGACCAAGCAACCATCAGAGATGCAATGCGACGAGCTGCAGCTGCAACTGGGAGCGCTCTCCCAGAAGCTGGAGCAAGTTGATGAGCAATGGGCGGGATTGGTGGCCGATTATAGCCAGCCGCCGGCAAGTATCACCGAGTTCGTGCAAAGTCCGCTGTATCTGGACCTAGGCGATGAAGTCTATCCGGAGGTGCTGCGGACACTTGAGGAGATCTTCGGGGTAGCTGAGAAGGGAACGGCGGAAGGCCGGGGCGGAGAGGACGGCACCGCGCGCGGTAAGTATGCGGGAAGCCGGTATGATGAAGTAGTGCTGTGCTGGGGGATCGGGTCAGGGAAGTCGTATCTGGCAAGTCTCGCGATCCTGTATCTGACGCACCGAGTACTGTGTCTGCGTGACCCGCAACGGCATTTCCGGCTCTCCCCCGGTAGCCAGATAGCCCTCGTGATTATGGGGCCGTCGTCGCGTCAGGTGCGCCGGGTCATCTATGCGGCAATCATCGAGATGGTCAAGCGGTCGCCATGGTTTCAGCGGAATTATCCGCCGGAAAGCGTGCGGCAGGAAGCGCTGGAATTCGCCAAGCATGTGGTCATAGCCTCGGGGAACTCGACGGATACATACGTGCTGGGCTACAACGTGATGGCGGGTATCATTGATGAGGCGGCGTATCTGGTAGAGAGCCAGGACGGCCGGACGCAGAATGCCGAAGATATCTACACGGCACTACAGCGGCGGATCAAATCGCGGTTCGGAACGCATGGGCTTGTGCTGATCGTCTCCTCGCCGAAACATACCACCGACTTTGTGGAGAAGAAGCTGAAGGAGGCGGAAAGCAATCAGCGGATCTTAGGGTCGCGGAAGGCAGTCTGGGAGGTGAAGCCGGCCGAACGCTTCTGCGGGCAGACCTTCGAGTATAAAGGCCGCCAGATCCCCATAGAGTTTTATGAGGAGTTCCAGCATGATGCGCAGCGGGCCAGCCGGGACCTGGCAGCAATACCGCTGGGTGCCTACCATGCGCTGTTTGTGGATATGGAGCCGCTGTATCAGTCATGTAGCGAAGAGCTGCAACATCCGGTCATTGATGAGCACCTGCAGCTTGCGGAGTGGTTCCACAATGACGGTGATTTGCGGCCCCGGTATGTGCACGTTGATCTGGGTCTGCGGCATGATGCGTGTGGGATCGCCATGGCGGTGGCGGAGGTCAACAGCGGTGAGCCGACAGTGACGGTGGAGCTGATGACGCGCTTCTCGCCGCCGCCGAATGGTGAGGTTGACCTGGCGAAGGTGAGAGAGTTCATCTGCGCCCTGCGGGAGCGGGGATTTGTCATCGGCGGGGTGAGCTATGACGGTTACCAGAGCGCCGACAGCCAACAGATTCTGCGGCGACGGGGTTTCGCAGTCAAGACGGTGTCTGTGGACCGGGATATGTCGCGGTATCAGCTGCTGAAGGAACTGGCGACTGGCGGGCGGCTGCTGCTGTACCGTTATGGGCCGTTTTTCGAGGAGGCGGGACAACTGGAAATAGTGCGGGAGCAGAAGGTTGACCACCCGCGCGGGGGCTCGAAGGATGTGGCGGATGCAGTGGCCGGTGCGGTATCGGAGGCGGCGTTGGCGGCCGGCCGAGGGGAGATAAGAGGTAGTGTGGTGTGAAAGAGTAAGTGGAAAAAGCCCGGCTTGCATAGCGAGTTTGCCATGCAAAATCCATGGCGCAGAGCCCCATAAGTGGCGGGGCGCTACGCATCCGATCGTTCCACAAACGGCAAAGGCAAATCACCGCAAGCTCGGAAATTTGCGCTACAGGTGAGAGTGTCTTCAGGTCGTGGATGCGGTGCATCATACTGCCATTGAGCAGGATCGAGAGACCACGGGAAAACGTGAGGATAGATAGCGCCGGATGGAGGATTGGGAAATGCAGGAAAGTTTTTTGAAAGCTCATGTGGTCGGCTCCGAGGTGGAGCCGGGGGAATCGCAACAGCTTCAGGAAGATGCCTGGAGAACGTCTTACGCCTCAGGTGAGGTGGTCGAGCCACCGTATAACCTGACGACGCTGGCATCGCTGTATGAGACCGATGCCGCACACAAGGCCTGTGTGGATGCGAAGGTGACCAATATCGTCGGCCTCGGTTACCGCCTGGTGCCGGTGGGTGATGAGGCCGAGGCGTCCGAAGATAGCCGCCAGCTGCTGCAACACCTCTTCGCCAACTGCAACCGACAGATGACGTTCGTCGAGGTCATGCGGGGCGTGTGGATGGATGTCGAATGCGTGGGGAACGGCTATGTGGAAGTGACGCGCAATAATGTGGGTGAGATTGACGGGTTCTACCATGTGCCGGCAGTCACGGTGCGAGTGCGCGCGGATCGGAACGGGTATGTGCAGATCCGTGAGGGGCGGCGGCGGCACTTCCGTCAACTCGGGGCCGAAGAGCAGGTGGATGCGGAAACCGGGCTGGTCCAGAACGAGATATTGCACTTCTACAAGTACACCCCGCAGTCGAACTACTACGGCGTCCCGGATGTGATACCGGCACTGCCGGCGCTGCTGGGCAGCAAGGCGGCATGTGAGTACAACCTCGACTTCTTCGAGCATAATGCGGTGCCGCGTCTGGCGATCGTCGTAGAAGGGGCGCAACTGTCGGATGGGCTGCTGGGGCAGATACAACACTATATGGAGTCGGAGTTGAAAGGGCAATCGCATAAGACGCTGGTGCTCGAAGCACCGGGCGGTGATGCGAAAGTGCGGATCGAGCCGTTGACGGTGGGGCGAGGTGAGGAAGCCGGCTTCATTAATTATTTGCAGCATAACCGCGACCAGGTGCTGATGGTGCATCGGGTGCCGCCGGCAAAGGTGACCGTCATCGAGGATTCGAATCGGGCTAACGCCGCCGACCAGGATAAGACCTTCCGGGAACAAGTGGTGCGGCCGGAGCAGCGTCGTGTCGAGTTCAAAATCAACTCGATGATTCGCAATGAGCTCGGGATAAACGACTGGGAATTCCGGTTCCGGGAAATGGATCTGTCCGAGGAACTGCAGGAGGCGGAGGTGGCTCGGATCTATGCGGATATCGGCGCGTGGAGTGTGAATGAAATCCGCGCGCAACAAGGACTGCTGCCGGTGGCCGAAGACTAGCCAACGGCGCAAAGCAACGGCAACGTCGTGGGGCTCCGCCCCACTCTCCGCTGGGGTCAGAGACCCCAGACCCGCCGCTCCGCGCACGCGCGGAGCGGAAATAGAGGCAAACGGCAACGGCGGGAGCGCAAAATGAGGCAAACGGCGACGGCAGACGGTCAGTCGGTGAGGTCGAGGTAGAAGGAAATATTGTCCACGGTGGCCGGGCCGCGCTCGATCCGCAACTTGAGCTCGTACACCGTTGCCTCGGGCAGGTCCGTCGTGGTCATATATTCCCCGCGCCCCGTGCGCCGGAAAGTAATGTAATCCCCCATCGTGCCCCGGGGGCCGATCGCGGCAGAAATCGTCGCGCGGCTGTCAAGCTGCTTGGGAAACTTGATGACCCGTACGCGCAAGGCCACGCGACCCGGTACCAGCTCGGGAGGCGAATACTGAAGCTCCACGCTGCCCTTGGGGATCTCGGCCCACTTGCTCTGGCTCCACAGCGTCTGTGCCTCGTAGTCACCCGTCTGCTTGTAACGCGTCGGCGCACTCAGCTCGGCGGTAACCTGCTCGGGCAGCGGGCCTGCGCTGATAACATCCAGGTTGTGGTCGAAGATGGTCAGATGGCCGCGCTGAAGCAGGTACACGCCCCTGTTGTCGGCGCAGATCTGGAGGCCGGCATCAGTCTCAGCGTCACCGCCATGAGAAGGCATGTCCACGGACTTGCGCACCGCTAAGTGCTGGTCCAGCATCAGGAGATTGTGACCGCACATCATGTAGATGCGGCCGTCCCAAGTAGCCATCCAGACTGTGCGGTAGTCCGCGTCCGCCGCGTCCGCCGCAAAAGCCGTCAGTCCCGCGAGCATGAACAGCATCACCAGCGCCATCGTGATTGTCCTCATCGTCCCGTCAACCCCTTTCGCCGTCGTGTTTGCGTGCCTTGTGGGTTCATGGTAGCAGGAATGGAAGCGAGGCTCAAGGGGGCAAACGTGAGGGAAGAATAAAGGCGCAATGGCAACGGTGCGAAGCCTCCTCAATCCTTATCCTGTAGCGCAGGCTGCCCCCCCTATGCCGCAGCTCTTCGTTTACAGGTGGGGCGTCATGCTCCGCAACAGCAAAGCCAAATCATCAAGTGATTCACCAGGAGGTGAGTATATGGCAAATAGTGGGTTGGATAGTGCAGGGATGTTGCAGATCCCGGCACAGTTTGATGTGACTATCCCCCTCGTCAAGATGTGGCAGGATGGCGCCGGAGAACTGCGTTTCGAAGGTGTCGCAGCATCCACCAGCCTCGACCGGCAGGACGAACGCCTGACACTCGCGGCGATAGAGAAGATGAAACAGTATTCCGGTATCGAGCTGCTGCCATCACATGGCTCCGGAGTGCTCGAAGAACTCGGCGTGGTCGAGAAATGCTGGCTGGATAATGAGCAGTTCCGGATCGCAGGTTCACTGGATGCGTCGAACCCGGAAGCAGTGCGACTGTATGAAAAGCTCAAAGCCGGTAAGCAGTATGGGCTCAGTGTCGGTGGCCGCGTGCTCAGCGCACATCGGGAGTTCGATCTCGAAGCCGGTAAACAGGTCAAGTATATTGATGATGTCGAGCTTGACCATGTTGCAGTATGCCGGCCCGGTAGCGCTGCAAACCCGGATACCTACCTGACCGTGCTGGCGAAAGCAGCAAGTGCGGTACTAGCTCAGGAGCCAATCAGCGATGATGCGCTGTTTGCGCGGCTCGGGAAGAGCATCGTTGAAGTCTGTCAGAAGATGTGGGCGTTTGGGGTGGAGCCGCTGCGGCAACGGCGCCTCACCCCCCCGCCCCCCTCTCCGGAACGGAGAGGGGGAACGACGGACGGCACCGGCGTTGATGAGCAGCATTGGCACGCTGGAAGCCCGCCCGACGGGATGAGGAAAGGTGAGCCGGAAGGTGACGCTCTTCTGAGCGAGGCTCAGAAGAGCGATGCGGATACGGTGCTGCGACAGGCCCCTCCAGTACGGCAGGATGGCGAAAACGAAGGGGTGGAGCAGAATGCAGCCGGTGATGGTGTAGAGAAAGTCTGCGGGCCTGATGACGCCGGCTGGCAAGATGCGATGCTCGGCGAGTTGCATAGGCAAGTGGCAAGCCTGAGCCAGGCAGTAGCCGACCTTGAGAAAGATGTGGCAGCCGATGAGCAAATGCAGGAAGTAGTCCCGGGGCAGCCGCAAGCGATCCCCGGTCAGACCAAACCAACAACGGATAAGCGAGTTATGTGGAAGGGAGTGCTTTGATTTGAATATCAATGAACTGCTGGAAAAGACGGTTGATACGACGGCTCTGAGCTCGGGAGGGATTCTGAGTACGGAGCAGTTCAACAAGTTCACCGACATGGTGGTGGATGAGTCGGTGATGCTGAAGGAAGCACGGGTAGTGCGGATGCGGTCGGCCGTGGCGGAGCTTGATAAGATCGCGACGACGGGCCGTGTAAGCCAACTGAAGACGGAGGGCGTCGCACCCGGGACGCTGAGCACGCCGAGCTTCGGGAAAGTGACACTGACGTCGACCGGCATCATCACGCCGTTCG
>Ga0180431_10006573_pt1 | contig 13762 bp, 14 predicted proteins | sample SS_ome_11_FD_132459 | JGI IMG/M metagenome (GOLD analysis project Ga0180431, IMG submission 132459) | Hypersaline lake sediment archaeal communities from the Salton Sea, California, USA - SS_1_MS_1 metaG | ecosystem: Environmental > Aquatic > Non-marine Saline and Alkaline > Hypersaline >... | reverse complement strand
GCTGGTACTAAAAGACAGAGAGAATCCGTATTCCAAGCGGAATTTAGAGAAGACCTGGGCTACTGGGTCGAAACTGATCGAAAGACATCAATTCGTATTTTTCAATTGATAGAGGCGGTTATAAGGGATCCTTTTCAGGGGATCGGCAAACCCGAACCTATAAAATTTCTTGGATCTGGTGTCTGGTCTCGTCGAATAACACAGGAACATCGACTTGTTTATGTGGTAGGACATGATAGGGTCGATTTTGTGCAAGCACGTTATCATTACTGAGGGACTTACGTTGATCAAGGGTTAAGGGCACCCTTGATAACCTTATCTCATGCATTGCTTGGGGAACAGCACCCGGCCCCGTGCGTTCAATTTCCTGTTTTTATTTGTGAACAGGCACGGGTAAATGATAGGTAATCTAAGAACCCAATCCGGAGGAGGTTTTTTTATGAATTCTGTTCAGCCGTCCCACGGGTCCCTTATCGCGGAGCACGATTCAGCCATTGTGATCATTGACATGCAGGAACGCCTGGTTCCAGTTATGTCGGAAAAGGAAGAGATCATCAACAACGTGGAAAAGCTCGCCCGCTTTTCCCGTATTATGGGCATTCCGGTGGTACTCACCAAACAGGAGAAACTGGGCCCCACCTTGCCCCGGATCCGGGAGATCTTGGCGGACGTCGAGCCCATTACCAAGGTGGAATTTAACTGCTTCGGTTCACAGGCCTTTGCCGAGCAGGTGCGCCGGCTCCAAAAGGGGGTGCTCATTGTGGCGGGTATTGAGGCTCACATCTGTGTGGCCCAAACGGCCCTGCAAGGGATTCCCGAGTATCTGGTTCATGTGGTGAGCGATGCTGTTTCTTCCAGGGCACCCCATAACCGCCAGGTGGCGATTAAAAGGATGATTCAGAACGGCGTGACCGTCACCTCCACCGAGATGGTCATCTATGAGATCCTGGGACGGGCGGGGACCGATGCCTTCAAAGAAGTGCTCAAGCTGGTCAAGTAAGTGCGGGCAGGGGTTGGAAGTGCAGACACGTGAGAGGAGGTTGATACTATCGAATCGCATACGACAGAGGAGGGCGGCACCATGGGCCGGGCCCTCGAGGGGATGAAAGTCTTGGAATTGTGTTCCATGGTCAGCGGCCCATACTGCACCAAACTCATGGCGGACCTGGGCGCTGAGGTCATCAAGGTGGAGCCTCCAGGGAAGGGGGACCGGGCAAGAAGCATGCCTCCCTTTCAGGGAGATAAGCCTTCCAAGGAAAAGAGCGGGCTCTTTCTCTATCTGAACACCAACAAGCAGGGGGTTACCCTGGATCCGGCGAGGCCTGAGGGCAAGAAGATTTTACAGGAGCTGATCCAGGGAGCGGATGTTCTTGTGGAGGACAGGCCCTTGGGAGAAATGGAAGGCCTGGGGCTGGGATACGAGACACTGAAAAAAACCAACCCGGGCCTTATCATGACCTCTATCACACCTTTCGGCCGGAGCGGGCCCTTTAAGGATTACAGGGCCCATAGCCTTAATCTGGCCCATGCGAGCGGGCAGGCCTATTTGCTTCCCCTGCTCTCCCCCCATCAGAGGCGGCCCCCTGTCAAGGTGGGGGGCTACACGAGCGACTACGACGCAGGCCTGGTGGCGGCGGTGGCCGTGCTGGGGGCCTTTTTCTGGAAGGGGATTTCAGGAGCGGGCCAGTTTATTGAGATATCCAAACAAGAGGCTCAGATCTCCATGCAGCGGGTGGAGAGCGTGACCTACGCAAATGATCAGGTGGTGATGACCCGGACCGGTACTCAAAGGCCCATGCCCGGCGGGGTATTGCCTTGTAAGGACGGGCATGTGGTGGTCATCACCCCGGAGGAACACCAGTGGGACGCCCTCATGGAACTCCTGGGAAATCCCGAGTGGTCAAAAGAACCCTGGTGCCGGGATCGGGTCATCCGGGCCGACCACACTGATGAGATAAACGGGTATTTGGCGGATTGGACCCGCCGGCATACCAAGGAGGAAATATTCCAGAAAGGCCAGGCCCTGAGTTGCCCTGTTTCTCCCTGCCAATCCGCGGAGGATCTGGTTAAATCAGAGCAATTGGAGGCCAGGGGATTTTTTGTGGAAAACACCCATCCCGAGATGGGCCGCCTTAAGTTCCCCTCCAGTCCCTATCGGTTTTCTGAAAGCCCATGGCGGCTGGAGCGTTCGGCCCCACTCCTGGGGGAGTCCAATAAAGAGGTGTATTGCGGGCGGCTCGGGTACAGCAGGGAGGACATTGAAAAATTGAAGAAGGAGGGCGTTATTTGAGATGAGACAGGGACCTCTTAAAGGGGTCCGGCTCACTGAGTTTACCTCGGCCTGGGCCGGTCCCTATGCCACGTGCCTGTTGGGCTTTCTGGGTGCGGAGATCATTAAAGTGGAGAGCCGTAAAAGATTGGACCACTCCAGATCCCTTTCCTTCAGCACGGGGAAGGAATTCAAAGGACCGGACGAGTCCGAGGTGTTTGACAACCTGAACCTGAACAAACGAAGTATTACGCTGAATCTCAAGAAACCCGAGGCCGTTGAGATCGCCAAAAAGCTGGCCAAGATCAGCGACGTGGTTATGGAAAACATGCGACCCGGAGTGATGCCCCGGCTGGGACTGGGATATGAGGCATTGCGGGCGGAGAGAGAGGACTTGATCTATCTCTCGTCTTCGGCCTGTGGACAGAAGGGTCCTCAGAGGGAGTATGTGGGCTATGCTCCTACCTTTGCCGCTCTTGGCGGGGTGTCCTATATCACCGGATATGAGGATTGGCCCCCCAGCAATTTCATGGGTGCCATCGATCTGAGAAGTGCCACAACCGCGGCCCTGGCCATTTTAGCCGCCCTGTGCCAGAGACAGCGCACCGGCAGAGGCCAGTACATTGATATGGCGTCCCAGGAGACCATTTCCGTGCTAATCGGGGATGTGCTCATGGACTATATTATGAACAAAAGGGTGCAGACCCGGAAGGGGAACCGGGACCACCTTATGGCGCCCCATAACTGCTACCGGTGTAAGGGAGAGGACCGGTGGATCAGCATCGCTGTGGCCACGGATGAGGAATGGCGGGGGCTCTGCGAGGCCATGAGCCGACCTGACCTCATCCATGATGAACGGTTTGCCGGGATTCATGACCGCTACAAGAATCAGGAGGCGCTCGATCCGCTTATCAGCGAATGGACCCGGGACAAGGACTATTATGAAGTCATGGAAGTTCTTCAGAAAAAGGGCGTGGCCGCGGCCCCGTCCTTGAGCAGCGAAGGCCTTTTTAAAGACCCCCACCTAGGGGAGCGAAATATCTATAGGCAGGTCGAGCACCCGGTGATCGGCGAGGACTGGGTCCTCTCCCCGCCGTGGAGGCTATCCGCCACCCCGGGGGGCATCGAGCGTCATTCACCCCTTTTGGGGGAGCACAATGGGTATGTCCTGGGCGAACTCCTGGGTATGTCACCTGAGGAAATCCACCGGCTGGAACAGGATGAGGTTGTTTACTAGAAATTGTAGGGCCTCGAATCCGACAGGCATCCGTAAAAACCGGTTATCTCATCTCCCAGGGAGTTCAGGAACTCCTCGAGTTCCGCATGGGTATTAAACCTAAGGATGCCCACGTGACCCGTGGCGTGTTGTGGGCCTTGCCTTTCAGGGTTCCCCAGGGCTTTGAGGAATTCATGAGGATCGTCCTGATATTGCTCGGTCAATTCCTCTTTGGTGATGGCCTTTTTGGGATGCCCGTAACCGTCAAAGTATACATAGTATATCATCCAGTCCCCCCCAGATGTGGTCATTCTTGATTTTAGCATAAAAGGAAATTACCTTTCCACCAAAAGGGCGCTGGATCTCTGCAAAGAACATCGATTCGAATCAACTTGAAAGGGTGGACCTATGAAAAAGACAATAAACATCCTGTTTTTCCTGGCCCTTTTTTCTACACCCGCCTTTGCCCAGGGTATGTCGGCCATGGGGTTCCCTCCCGCCTTGAAGGCCGTGCAGGAGGCCGTACAATCGATCCTCGATGGCATGGACAAAGACCTGGGTATCGCGGCCCGGGCCCTTTCCAAGGGTGGCGTCAAGGGGGAGGATACGAGATCTATTCTCTTGGCCCTGTGCGAAAAGCATCCCAATGCGGTCGATGCATGCACCGTGGATATGAGGGGGCGTATGGTCGTGGTGGAACCTCAGGCCTTCAAGATGCACGAGGGGGCCGACATCAGTGACCAGGAGCAAGTCATCCGTGTGGGCAAGACCAAGCGGCCGGTATTCAGTCATTCCTTCAGGGCCGTTGAAGGGTTTGACGCTGTGGATTTACAGCATCCCATATTTTCTCCGGGAGGAAAAATGATCGGGTCCGTGAGCCTGCTTATCAGGCCCGTGACCTTGCTCGGAGATCAGATCAGGCCCCGGGGCAAAGACCATGCCATAGATGTCTGGGCCATGGAGACGGGGGGAAGAATTCTCTATGATTCCGACGTGGAGGAGATCGGCCGGAACCTTTTTCAAGATCCGGTCTACCAGTCTTTCCCGGAACTCCTCGCCCTGGGAAAGACCATCGCAAAGGAGAGAACCGGAAAAGGGATCTATGATTTTCTGGGGCCGGGCCTCAAAGAGGCGATCAAAAAGCGGGCCTCCTGGGCCACCGTGGGCCTTCACGGTACGGAGTGGCGACTGGTGTCCATCCAGCAGGTCCCCGGGGTTCCCTAAGAAAAGGCCGTTTTAAGGATCAGGCCCTTTCGCCGGTTACAGGATAGGCCTTTCTGAGCCTCTCAATAAACCGTTTTCTGGCGGCAGGATCTTCCTTGATGTGGCCCTTAATGGCCTTCCAAGTCGGTGAACAATGCTTGTATTCCACGCCTACCAGTTCGTGTAAAAGGCGGTCCACCTCTTTTTTGTTTTTCTCGGTGATACGGATGCCCGCCTCTTCAAGGACATCCTTCATATGTCTGAAATAACAGGACATGGCTTGCCTCCTGGTGAAAAGGCGCCACAGGCCGCGGGCATTCACAGGAGAGAGCCGGGATGCATGGTTCTCTCAGGTGAGTTCTAGCCCCACCAGGTCCTCCAGTTGCCTCAGGGCGGCACCGGGTTGCGTTACCTTAATGGTGGCCATGCCCATGGCCCGTGCGGGTTTCAAGTTGATCCCGAGATCGTCGAGATAAACCGCATCCCCGGGTGTAATCTCAAGCAGGGTACAGGCCATCTCATAAAAGCGCGGGTCCGGCTTGCGTAACCCCACTTTGCTGGACTCCAGGACCAGGTCAAAGAGGGCCATGACCTCTTGAACGGCCCGGTTTTCCCCGCCTGATTGCGGGGTTTTGGCATCCTTTTCCGTCCTGACGTTGTTGGTCAGACAGGCCGTACGGAAGTGAAGGCTGCAGCGGCGGAGGGCCTCCACCATTTGGGGCCGGAGTTCTCCTGAAAGGAGAGGCAATACGCTCATCCCCTGCACAGGGTATCCGGCCCTGCGCGTCTCCTCTTCAAATTGCCTGTCAAATTCTTGAAGAGTGATTTCACTCCTCTCGAACCTGGCCCATGCATTGTTGTCCGGGTTGGTGGCGTTGACCCGCCGCAGGAAATTCTCCGGCAGATTGTGGCGCCGCTCAAACCGGTTAAAGGCCTCAAAGGGGCTCGTGGTGAGGACCCCCCCAAAGTCCCACAAGACCGCCTTTATGACACTCGGTCGTCCCATCTTTCGGTGCCTTGGTCATTGACGCTCCCCATCCGGAATTTGGGGAGGTCGCCTTTTCTGTTTGATTTGCCCTCGATGGCGCTTTTCTTCGAGCCGCCGTGTCTTGGCCGCTTTTGGAGGATGGGTTTTCCGCCGGGGCCGGGGTTTTTGTGCGGCCTTCCGGACCAGGGCAACCAGGCGGTCCCTGGCATCCTGGCGGTTCCTCTCCTGGGTGCGGAAACGGCGTGCATCAATAATGAGGACGCCCTCTTCAGTGAGCCGCTTACCGGCCAATTGTATGAGCCGCTCACGAACGTCATGGGGCAAAGAAGGGGACCCGGCCGCATCAAAGCGCAGTTTAACCGCGGTGGCCACCCTGTTGATGTTTTGACCCCCTGGCCCTGAAGCCCGGACAAAATCTTCATGGATTTCCTGCTCGTCAAGGGTAATGGATTCCGTGATCTTGATCATGCCAGGATTATTTGCCGCCTTCCTCAATCCCGGGCCAGGCCTGATCAACCCCGGCGGCCGGGTTGCCTCCTGCACGGTCTCCCCCCCACTGCGAGAGGAGAGGGATGGCGTTCCCTTTCTATTCCTCCACCAGGGCCACAGCCCGGATCCACCCGGCCGAGGCCCCCTTGACCTTGATGGGGAAGCAAAAAAAGGTAAATCCGTAAGGGGGGACCTGGTCCAGGTTGGTCAGTTTTTCGATTTGAAAATAGCCCCTTTCAATACCCGCGAAATGGCCCTCCCAGATCAGGGAGGGGTCCCGGGTCTCTTGAAAGTCACGGGCAATAAAGGGCAGGGGCCTGTCCCAACTCCAGGCGTCGGTTCCCACCACGTGGATCCCCTTTTCGAGGATGTGGAGGGTGGAGTCCTTGCCCATGCCGCAGCCTTTAAGGAGGTATTCCGGCGTTCCCCAGTATCGGTCAGCGCCGGTCATGACAAGGACTGCATCCCCCGGCTTGAGGGTGTAGCCGATCCGTGCGAGCGCTTCATCCACATCCTCGGGTGTGATCCGGTATCCGTCATCAAATCCCCTGAAGTCCAGCACCACGCCAGGGGCCATGGCCCAGTCCAGGGGCATCTGATCGATGGTGAGAGCGGGTTCCCCGCGATCCTGGGTGGGATGATAATGCCATGGTGCATCCATGTGGGTCCCGGAATGGGTGCTGAGGGTGACCCTTTCTACGGCCCACCCCAGGCCCTGGGGGAGGTCTGTATCCGGGTCCATGCCGGGAAAGAAATCTACCATGCTCCGGGCCCCTTCACGGTGTCCCAAGTAATCGATTTTAGGGATCATCTGAGGGGGATCAGAGGGCAAACCATCCTCAATGGCGATGGAGAGGTCAATAAACCTTTGAGCCATGACGGCCTCCTCCCGGGTTCCGCCTTAATCAAGGTAGATTTTCTGACCCGGGTAGATATATTCTCCCTGGCCGATGTTATTAAGGCGGCGCAATTCGCGAATGGACACACCAGATCGCTTGGAAATGCCGTAAAGGGTATCCCCCCTCTTGACCACATGATAATTGCTTGTAGAACGGGGGGGCCTGGGAGGCCTTTTATCGCGCTCCGCCCGGGCCACGGCTTTCCTGAGTTGATTGGACCCGGGGTTGCTCACCGCGTGCTTTACAAAGATATCCGTGGGCCTCACCGGTCTTCCGTAATAGGCCCCGTTCCAGTCATCCCTGGTCTCCACAACAGCCCCTTCAAGGGATAATCCGACGTAGGCGCCTTTGGACCGCGCAAAAGATACAATATCGGCCATCACGTTGGCCTTGGCCCCGGCGCCCACCGGGCCGACAGCAAAGGAGGCATCTCCCCCAAGCTTGAATGAGCTGGCATAGAGTTTCTCGATTGCCCTGGTGGTCCTGACAACCATGATGACTTCGGCCGCTTCACCCCCGATTTGGAGGCCGAAACTGACAGAGCCGATGGTGTAAAACCCCGGCTGACTCCACCCCCCGGTCTCTTCATTGCGCACGATGAGCACCCCGCTTCCACCGGAGCCGCCCAAAATAAAACCCGCCTTGAGGAGGCTGGGGACAATGAGGAGGCCTCTGGCCTTATGCAGGTTGTCCCTGACCCACGACATGGAGTCGTCCATGAGAAAGTTCTGAAAGGTGAGCCGCGCCTTGTCAACAAGGGCCTGCTGCTCAAAGGTCTCAGTCGCATGACCTCTGGGGGGTAAGGCGGTGAAAACAAAAGCCATCATCAAAAAAACAAGGATTCCGTGTAACCCGGCATGGTGTTTACTCATGGAAAACCCTCCTTTGCTTGATTCACCGGCCTATGCCATGGCCGGTTGATTTCGGCCAGATTAACAGAACTGTCTCCTTTTTACAACGGCAAGGCGTTGTGCGTCCTTAAGACAGGCCGGATCAGGGCATATTTTGACGGCGGAAGCCGATAAAAGGAGAAAAAGTCCCCGGAGCCTTGACATATCCCTGACTTTGAGGTCCTATAAGCCCGTTGAAATCGGGATGTTTTTTTGACATGGCAGACCGGAGCAAAGGGTGTATCCACAAGGGGGTACAGGAACAAGGAGGTATTGCTCCCCGCATATTCTTGATCAAGGAGGTGGCTCATGAAAAAGCGCAATTTCACCCGATACCTGGCCTTTCCTGTATTTTTCTTCATTGCAGCCCTGGCACTGGTTGCATCCACATGGGCGGCCCGGCCCCTGGAGCCAACCAGAAAATTCAAACCCCTTCCCGTTGATGTGGACCACATTCGAGGCCTGACCTATGACGGCACCTATCTCTTTGTGTCCGCCCGTCAGAACGGCAACCCCATGATATTCATGGTCGACCCCGCAAGCGAGACCGTGGTGGACAAATTCCTCTGGACCCTGAGTCCCAGTCCGGACCACCTGGCATGGGACGGACAGTATTACTATGTGGCTGACTCGGCCGAAGAGATGATTTTTGTCATTAACAACGCTTTTGAATTCCAGCGCAAGTTCGCCTTTCCCGATTCAGGGGCCAAGGGCATGTGCTTTGACGATAATGGCAGGCTCCTTGTGGTCTCTCAGACAACCAAGCAGATCTACGCCATGGACCCGGCCACAGGGGCCACCCAGGGGATTATCCCTATCCCTGTCCCCACTCCGGAATCCACCGACACGGGACCCGGTGATCTCCTCCCCTCGGCCCTTGCCTTTGACGGGCAGAATTTATGGCACACCATGGTGAATGAAAACGGAACCTCTTTGCTCTATCAAATGGACCTGATGGGCAATATGCAGCAGCAATTTGACCTGTCCTACTATGTGACCAGCCTTGCCTTTGATTATATCTTCGATGAGTTCCTATGGGGGGCGGCCTTCAGTGAAGGGGTGTTTTTAGAATTTGAACCCTTTGCGCCCCTTCCACCCTTTGCCGACATATGGGCGGTCCCCAATCCTGTCTATCTGGGTGGACCCGTGGACCTGCATTGCACTTTTTACAACACCGATCCCATCATACCCGAACCCTTTTTGGGCGCCTTGGTGCTGGGGATCATGTTTGAATATCAGTGGGTGTTTTACCCCATTTACGCCTTTCCCGTTTTTCTCCCGAGGGAGTCGACTATAGATGACGTCATCCTTCTTTCCATTCCCAGCTACCCTTACATGCCCTCTCATTATTTCGGCATTGTCCTGGTCAACACGGACCTGCAACTGGTGAGCTATGATATCGAAGACATGGACGACGCCGACGTAGGTGCCTTATGGCCGAAGGGCATGGTAAAGGCAAAGGTAGAAGAGGGGCTGAAAGGGTTTTTGGAGGGGCTCACTTTTCAATCAAAATGAGCCTCTCTGTGTCCGGATTTTGTGGGTCATGTTCCACGGTGTTGAAGGCGACCAGAATATTGGGCCCGTCACTCAAATTCTGAATCGCATGGGGTATGCCTGGAGGGAAAACAAAGCGAAAGATCTGCCCCGCCGGGATCTCTACATCCCTTGTCTCAATATCCTCTTGATATCTCACCAGCGCGGGGCCTAAAACGGCGATGGTCTCCTTGCCTCTCCGGTGATAGTGGTTCCCCCGGATCACGCCGGGCAGACTAAGGACAAGGTGTGCATTCCTTTGATCCGGAAAATCGCCCGCCACCAGGGGTTCAAATACCAGGCCCCTTGAATCTGATACGGTCCTCAGATGGTCATATGATACCTTCATGTTCTTTCTTCCCAGTACTCCCATGCTTTATAGAACCGGTTGGAGTGAGATCATCAGCCGCAATATCCGCCGCCTCTGCCCAGGCAAGACATCCCATCAGAAAAAGGGCGGCGGATAGCCCCGTGCCCCGTGCAATATTAAGACAAAACAAGGTTCTCTTAACCACGCCTCCACCCCCACGGTCTGTAGGGTTTTTTTGATCCCACCCTCAAGGGTCGGCCGTGCCGGTACGCTACGGTAAATTGTCTTCGTAAAGGGGTTTGCAATGGGTTTCCCGTGAAAAGAGGGCCATAAGCAAGGCCAGGACCAGGAGCCCGGTCATGGTACTCAGGGCGATGCGGTAGTCCCCCACCGTGAGGCCGCCCTTGGCGGAGAGTGAATCAAGGATGACCCCTATGGCCGGCTGAAAAATGGCACTGCTCGCCACGGAACAGGTATTGACAAAACCTCCCGAGATTGCCGCCGAGCCCGGAGGCCTGACATCGTTGGCCAGGGCAAAGGCCACCACGTAGGAACTGCACATGAAACCCTGGATGATCAAAAGCACATAAATCATGGAGCGGGGCATCACCGGTCCGTAAAGCAAGAAGGCCATGACGGCGAGGGCGGTCAACCCTGCAACGGCCATGGGCATCTTCCGGCGCTTGATCTTGTCGGAAAACCACCCGAAGAAGATAGTCCCGGGGATCCCTCCCACAAAGAGCATGGACATGGCTGCCTCGGCCTGGACCTCGGTCACCCCGTAGGCCTGCTGGAGGAAATCCGGCCCCCACAGGGCTCCAAAGACAAAGTAGACGGCATTGGTTCCTGAGACATAGGCCCCGCACAGCCAGGTTTGACCGCTGGAAAAGACATGCTTGAGATCAGATAGGATTTTATGCTTGCCCCGCTCACGTTCAGGGTGATCCTCCCAACGGACGGCACCGGCCGGGTGGTCGCGGACCACCAAGACAATAAGAACGGCCAGCCCTATCCCGATAAAGGCCAGCATCCATATGGTGGTTCGCCATCCAAAGGCTCCTATCGCGGCTGTCAATGGGGCCTCCCCGGCGATGCCGCCGATCATCCCGATGAGGGAGGTCAGGCCTACCAGGGTGCCGAAATACTGATGGGGGAACCAGTTTGAAATAAGCTTGAGACAGGAGACAAAGGAAAAGGCTGTTCCTGCACCGATCATGAGGCGGGCGATCTCGGCGGACAGGGGACTGTCTGCCAGGGCCATAATCACGTTGCCGGCCACCGCCACACACACGGCTGCAACCAAGGGACGGTGGGGGCCCAAGTGGTCGTCAATCACGCCCACCGGTATCTGCATAATGCCGTAAGAGTAAAAGTAGAAGCCCGCAATCACGCCCAGAGTGGCATGGTCAATGTGAAAGGCCTTGATCCAGTAAGGTCCCATGGCACCCGGAGCAACCTGTTGCAGATAGTCCCAGAAGAAGTAGGCGGTGACGATGGCCCAAATAAACCAGGCCAGGATCGAGGCATGGCCGTATTTTTTTGCCATTGTTGTCATTAAGCTGTTTTTCTCCTCTTCCCCTCTCTGTCCAGGACGCTGCGGACCGTCTCGGCCAGGTCTCGGATGACCAGGGGCTTCATGATGAGGCGCCTTATCCCTGACGCCTTTGCCTTTTCCTCCGTAATCAGGTGGCTGTAACCTGTGCATAAAATCACGGGCATGTCGGTCCTTATGGCCATAATTTCCCGGGCCAGCATTTCTCCTGTCATACCGGGCATTGTCTGGTCGGTGAGGACAAGATCAAATTGTTCCGGCCCTTCCCGGAAGGCTTCCAGGGCCGCGAGGGGGCTGGTCACGGAGAACGCTCTATATCCAAGACGGGTAAGCATCTCCTTTTCAACCTCTGCGATCATCACCTCATCGTCCACAAGGAGGATCCTTTCCCCCCTTCCTTGAGGCAGATCCACGGTATCTTCGCCCTCCAAAGACTCCATATGAACCCTGGGGAAATACACGGTGAAAAGGGTCCCTTCTCCAAGCTGGCTCTCCACGGTTATGGCCCGTTTATGCCGGTTGACTATCCCGTGCACTACCGAGAGGCCAAGTCCCGTTCCCACGCCCTTTTCTTTTGTGGTGAAGTATGGATCAAATATCCGGTCCATGATCTCTTGGCTCATGCCGTGGCCGTTATCCCTGACCCAAAGCATGACATATGAGCCCGGAGGAAGCTCTCGCAAGGCTGAAGGGCCACCCCTGTTTAGGGAAACCACCTGGAGGCCCACTTCAAGGATTCCACCTGTTTCCTCCATGGCATGGGCCGCGTTGGTGCAGAGGTTCATGATTAACTGGTGAATCTGAGTGGGGTCGGCCAGCACCATGGCACCGTTCGCTTCTATGTTTCTTTGAATCTCGATGGTGGTTGGTATGGATGCCCTGAGGAGATTCAACACCTCCTTTACCACCATGGCCATGTCTATGGGTTTTTCCTCATGCTCCCCTTCGCGGCTGAAGGCAAGGATCTGGTCCACCAGGCCCTTTGCCCTGGCCGTGGCCTTGAGAACCTGATCAATTCTGGCCCTTGTGGGGGTATCGGGTGCCGCATCCATCTGCAAGAGCTCGGTGTACCCGCTGATTGCACCGAGGATGTTATTGAAATCATGGGCAATACCGCCGGCAAGGGTCCCAATGGCCTCCATCTTCTGGGCCTGCACCAGCTGCTCTTGGAGTCTGGTCCTTTCCTCTTCCGTCCTTGCCGTGATTTCGCTTTTGAGCCGCTCGGTGTATTCCTGCTGCTTCCTGGCGTTTTCCTCGAGGAGGCTCAGAGATTCCTCCAGTCGGGAGTGAAACATGCGGGGTATCATGACCATGGCTATGGTAATCAGGGTGAATACGGCCAGGGCCGTCATCCAGGCAAGGGGGGAAATGGAGGTAAGCATCCCTTCAACACGGACAGGGAGAATGCCGGTGACCATGGCCGTTGCCACACAGGCGATGGTGACGGTGGAAAGGGCGATGGAAAAGACGCCCGCCTTACGGCCGAGGAGCGCCCCCGCCACCACGCATAGACCCATTTGAAGCTCAATACCGACCCCGCTGAGGCCCAGCCTCATAAGCACAGCCAGGGATATCAGATAAAGGGAAGAGACCAGCGCGAAAGCCGTCAGGGCGAAGGGAAGTCGGCGATGGAGGAGGGTCAAGACCAGCATTAGGAGATACACGGTCCAGTAGACCAGGGCAAAGGGCCATCGCCCCTGTTCATAGGCCTGATAAGACCCTATGGCCACAGCGGGAAGGCCCAGGGCCAGGATGGGAACAATGATCCGCCTGAAGAGCTTCTCCCTCACCTCAAGTATCTCAGGTCTCCTCCCGGTTTCCGGACGGGGCGGCCGGTATTTTTTGAATAGACGAGTCATTATATTCTTTTTTTTCAGGGACTTGTGGGTGAAGAACATCTCCCTCCGGACGTGACCGCCGGAAGGTCGCCGCCCTTGAAAGACTTACATCGGGGGAAAGGCCTCAATCTTTCTTATCGGCAAAAGCCTTGAAAAACAATACCTCAATTTTAAAACAAAGGGCTCCCCCTGGGGTCCTCTTTTTTTGGACCGAATCTTATTCAGCCTGAATGGAATGTCAAGGTTGGAAAGGGGGATCAGGGAGAGACCTGCAGGGCCAGGGTGTCCAACCAGGAAAGGTCATCGAAGCGGCCGTTCGGATTGTGGTCCAGGATAAAAAAGAAGACATAAGGGCCCAGGGGTAAAGGGCCTTGAAATAAGGGGATCTCCGGTAATTCAAAGAGGGGGGCGGTGGCCGCAGCCACAGGAAAAGGAATCCAACCAAAGGGGGGCTTAAACCAGAGGAGTCCGGCAGGGGTGAGGGCCCCGATCCACCAGTCACAGACCTCCCCGGTCCTGTCTCCGGGTTCCAGGTAAACGGTGATGCTCGCTTTCTCTCCCGGTTCCAGGACAAG
>Ga0180431_10006569_pt1 | contig 13766 bp, 11 predicted proteins | sample SS_ome_11_FD_132459 | JGI IMG/M metagenome (GOLD analysis project Ga0180431, IMG submission 132459) | Hypersaline lake sediment archaeal communities from the Salton Sea, California, USA - SS_1_MS_1 metaG | ecosystem: Environmental > Aquatic > Non-marine Saline and Alkaline > Hypersaline >... | reverse complement strand
TCGGCTCGGTCGCCATTACGGTGATCCTGTGGGCCGTCGTGCTGCTGCTGAGGTAAGCCCCATGCGCACCCCTCTCGGACGCGTTCTCCATCTCGGCGCCGCCGGCGGCGGCACGGAGCATTTCTGGCGCATGCGCGTCACCGGCGCTGCCAACTTCCTCCTTGTGGTGGCCTTCATCGCCATCATGGTGTCGCTGGTGGGCCGCTCTCACGCAGACATCGTGGCCACGATCGGCTCGCCGCTGGCCTCGGCGGTCTTCGTCCTCCTGATCCTTTCGGTGGCGATTCACATGCGCTCCGGTATCCAGATCGCGATCGAGGACTACATTCACAACGAGCCGCTGAAGATCGGCCTGCTGCTGCTGGCGACCTTCTTCAGCGCCGCCATCGCCGCGGTCGGCGTGATTGCGGTGCTGTCCATGACCTTCGGGAGCTGAAGCCTTGGCGACGAACAACGGAACACAGGGTGGCGCCGCCAACGGCGCTGCGTCGGCAACGAACGGCCGCGCCTATCCCTTCACCGATCACACTTTCGACGTCGTCGTCGTGGGTGCGGGCGGGGCGGGGCTCCGGGCCGCTCTCGGCGCCAGCGAGGCGGGCCTCCGAACCGCCTGCATCAGCAAGGTGTTTCCGACCCGCTCCCATACCGTTGCCGCCCAGGGCGGCATCTCCGCCGCGCTGGGCAACATGGGCGAGGACGACTGGCGCTGGCACATGTACGACACCGTCAAGGGGTCCGACTGGCTGGGCGATCAGGACGCCATCGAGTACCTGTGCCGTGAGGCACCGGCCGCTGTCTACGAACTCGAGCACTTCGGCGTGCCGTTCTCCCGCACCGAAGAGGGCAAGATCTATCAGCGCCCGTTCGGCGGCATGACGACCCGCTTCGGCGAGGGGACGGCGCAGCGTACCTGCGCGGCCGCGGACCGAACCGGCCACGCCATCCTGCACACGCTGTACGGCCAGTCGCTGCGCCATTCGACGGAGTTCTTCATCGAGTACTTCGCGATCGACCTCATCATGGAGGAGGGCGCCTGCCGCGGCGTGGTCGCGATCTCCCTCGAGGACGGCTCGCTCCATCGTTTCCGCGCGCATCGCACCATTCTGGCGACGGGCGGCTACGGCCGCGCGTATTTCTCATGCACCTCGGCCCACACCTGCACCGGCGACGGCGGTGGCATGGTGCTGCGCGCCGGCCTTCCGCTCCAGGACATGGAGTTCGTGCAGTTCCATCCCACGGGGATCTACGGTGCCGGCGTGCTGATCACCGAAGGCGTGCGCGGCGAGGGGGGGTATCTCACCAACTCCGAGGGCGAGCGCTTCATGGAGCGCTACGCACCGCACGCCAAGGATCTCGCCTCGCGCGATGTCGTCAGCCGCGCCATGACCATCGAGATCCGTGAAGGCCGGGGCGTCGGTGCGGAGAATGACCACATCCACCTCCACCTGTCCCACCTCGACCCGAAGGTGATCTCCGAGCGCCTGCCCGGCATCTCCGAATCGGCGCGGGTGTTTTCCGGCGTCGACGTTACGCGCGACCCGATCCCCGTCCTGCCGACGGTCCACTACAACATGGGCGGCATTCCCACGAACTATCACGGCGAAGTGCTGACCAAGGTCGACGGCGATCCCGACACCGTGGTCCCCGGCCTGATGGCGATCGGCGAAGCCGCATGCGTCTCCGTTCACGGCGCTAACCGTCTCGGGTCGAATTCGCTGATCGACCTGGTGGTGTTCGGCCGCGCCGCCGGTATCCGCTGCGCCGACTCGATCGACCCCGGCGAGAAGCACGCGGACCTTCCGGCGAACGCCGGCGAAGAGGCCATCGCCCGGCTTGACCGCTTCCGCTACGCCGACGGCGGAACGCCTACGGCCGAACTGCGCCTCAGGATGCAGCGGGTCATGCAGGAGAACTGCGCGGTGTTCAGAACCGGCGAGGTTCTGGAGGAAGGCCACGAGCGGATCCATGCGGTGTGGTCCGGCACCGATGATATCCGCGTCACCGACCGCACGCTGATCTGGAACACCGACCTCATCGAGACGCTGGAATACGACAACCTGATCGTTCAGGCGGTCACCACCATGGACTCGGCCGTCAACCGTACCGAATCTCGGGGCGCCCACGCACGCGAGGACTATCCCGATCGCGACGACGAGAACTGGATGAAGCACACGCTGGCGTTTGTGGATCTGGACCAGCAAACCGTTCGTCTCGACGACCGCCCTGTTCATGCCTACACGCTGACCAACGACGTCCAGTACATCGAACCTCGCGCCCGCGTTTACTGAGACTGGGAAGCGATTCTCAGGCTGTCCAAGGGGACGGCCAACATGTGCGGCCGTAGTTAAGGTAGCCCGTCCGGAGTGGACGCTACCGGTGGTTGTCCACAACGGTTAACGATTTATCGGGTCTGTCAAGGCCGAACCGCCGATAACGCGTGACGCCGCGTCCTTTGTCGCCTAAGATAAACGCAAACGGGCTGGTAGTGGCGCATTCTTGGCGCAACGTAGGTGTCATCCGAATTCTTTGCGGCGCATCCCGGCCCAAGTTGACGTGTGTGCGGTCGTCATGATCGCCATGACGCGGGCGTGGCCCAGACTGCGAACCGCGAAGAGCAGGAAACGAGTATTAGAGTTATGGCGCTCGCGACACTTGGAAGCGGCGGATATTCGGTCAAGCCGCTTCACGAAAAGCTCGGGTACAAGGAAGGGCAGAAGATCGCCTTCGTCGGACTCCCGAGCGAACTTTCCGACCTGACGGCATCTGCTCCGTTCGGCAAGGTGGCCAAACGACAGAACTGGTCACGACCGCTCGGCGGTTCCGACTACGACATCATCCACGCCTTCACCAAGAGCCGGGAAGAGATCGTGGCCAATCTGCCGCGCCTGCGCCGTGCGGTGAAGTCGGATGGCATGATCTGGGTCTCCTGGCCCAAGAAGGCCGCCAAGGTCGAGACGGACGTCACCGAGGACGTGGTGCGCGACGAGGCGCTGAAGCTCGATATGGTCGACGTCAAGGTCGCCGCGGTCGACAACGTCTGGTCCGGTCTGAAGCTCGTCGTCCGCGTGGAGTGCCGTTAGGGCACGATCCGAAGCGCGGGCACGAAGCAGAACCCCTGGTCTGCCGGTCCGGAATCCGGTACGGCAGCGCACAGCCGGCCCCGGCCCGCGGGGGCGCGCAAGCTGACGCCGGGTTCGCTCTGCGACCATCCCCTGTTGTCGTCAGTCCGCCGTTTCAGTTGGCACCCGGCGCGAGGTCCGCTATCTAAAGTGTGCGGCGCAACACGCACCCGTCGGTCGCCCGCGCATCGCAACCCGGAAAAACGAGAGCCCGACGCATGGTTCAGCTGACGCTCCCCGAAAACTCGCGGATGAAGGACGGCAAGACCTGGCCGGCGCCTGAAGGCTGCGGCAGGACGGTCGATTTCCGGGTTTACCGGTGGAGCGCCGAAGACGGCGAGAACCCGCGAATTGATACCTACAAGGTCGACGTCGAGGACTGCGGGCCGATGGTGCTCGACGCCCTCATCTGGATCAAGAACAAGATCGATCCGACCCTGGCGTTCCGCCGCTCCTGTCGCGAGGGCGTGTGCGGTTCGTGCGCCATGAACATCGACGGCTCCAACACGCTGGCGTGCACCAAGGCAATCGAGGACGTTTCGGCCGGCGCGGTTCCGGTCTATCCGCTGCCCCACCTCGAGGTCGTGCGGGATCTCGTAGCCGACCTCACCACGTTCTATGCCCAGCTTCGGTCCATCGAACCGTGGCTGCAGACCGAGACCCCGACGCCCCGGACCGAATGGCGTCAGAGCCACGAGGACCGCGAAGGTCTCGACGGCCTCTACGAATGCATCCTGTGCGCCTGCTGCTCCACGTCGTGTCCGTCGTACTGGTGGAATGGCGAGCGCTATCTGGGGCCCGCTGCGCTGCTGCAGGCCTACCGCTGGCTGAACGACACCCGTGACGAGGCGGCCGGCGAGCGGCTCGACCGGCTGGACGATCCGTTCCGGCTCTATCGCTGCCATACGATCATGAATTGCGCTCAGACGTGCCCCAAGGGGCTCAATCCGGCCAAGGCGATCGCCGAGGTGAAGAAGATGATGGTCGAGCGGCGGGTTTGATCTGCGCATCACCAGTTCTTTGGAAAGGCGCTGTTAACTCTCGTTTCATCAACCATTCTGTGCTAGCAGCAAAAACACTGCCCAAAAGCCGCTGCATTGTGGCTTCAGGGTAACGATTCGATACAGGGGCTAGGGAAGCACCGTCTTCGGTTCTTGCGTGGATACCGTTTGGGACCGCGCGTCTCCGGCCATATGCAGACTTCGGCGGGGCGACCAGGCCCGGCGAGGCGACGTTATCATACCGGCGCGCTATGACGCCGGGCAGGAAGGGCCTGGCAATGGCGATTAGACTAGCCGCTCCCGTTGCACTTGCGTTGATGCTCACCGGGTGTGGATCTATCGGTGCGATCGGTATCCCCGGAGTGAGCCGCGGCGACCCGCGGCCTCCTCCCGTCACTGCTGCCCCTCAGCCACCCGTCCAAACGTCGGCGCTGCCGCCACCCGGACAAGTTGGCCAGCAGCAGACCATCCAGTCGGGCGGCGCGCAGGATCCGTTCCTGCCCCAACGGACCACACCGCCGGCGAGCGGCGGTTTCGTGCAACAGCCGCCGGCCCAGCCTTCCGGCACCCTTCAGCCGCTGCCACAGCAGCAGGCGAGCGGAGGCTCGCAGCAGCAGGTGGCGGCGACCCAGCCTGCGTCCAGCGGCATCGGCCGCACCGACCTTCTCGGCGGCTGGACCATCTCGTCCGCCGGCGATTCGTGCCAGCTGTTCATGACGCTGACAAGTTGGCGGGGTGGCTACCGTGCATCCACACGCGGTTGCTCCAACGATACGCTGAAGGGCATCTCCGCCTGGGATCTGAAAGGAAGCCAGGTGATTCTGTCCGGACAGGCGGGTACACCGGTCGCGACGCTTCTGTCGTCCGGCGGCAACCGTTTCAACGGCACGACGTCGGGTGACGGCGGCGCCGTCACGTTCTTCCGCTAGGTCCGGCTCCCCTCCCGATCATGACGGCCACCGTCCGCGAGCGGTACCTTCGGCTCGCTGCCGAAGGTGTCATCACGATCGACGCGGCGCAGGAAGCTGCCGTGCAGGCGCTCGACCGCGTCGTTTCGGATTTGGCCGCGCCGCATGAACGCTCCATTCTCGATCGGTTTCTCGGCCGCAGTCGGATGCCGGCGACGCGCGGGCTCTACCTTCACGGGGGCGTCGGTCGCGGCAAGACGATGCTGATGGACCTGTTCCACGAGGCCGTACCGGTCGCGGCCAAGCGCCGCATCCATTTTGCCGGCTTCATGAACGACGTCCACGAGCGGATCCACGACGTTCGGGAAGCCGAGCGGCGCGGCGAACGACCGCCGGGCGATCCGATTGCACCGGTGGCCGAAGCCATAGCCGCCGATACGCGGCTGTTGGCCCTCGACGAGTTCGCCGTGACCGACATCGCCGATGCGATGATCCTCTCGCGCCTGTTCCAGGCGCTGTTTTCCAAAGGCGTCGTGCTCGTCGCGACTTCCAACAACGCCCCGGAAGAGCTTTACCGGCACGGCCTCAATCGCCAGCTTTTTCTGCCTTTCGTAGGTGTTCTGCGCGAACATGCCGACGTGCATGCCATCGACGGCGACACCGACCACCGCCTCGCCATGCTGGCCGGCCGGCCGGTTTACCTGACCCCGGACGACACGGACGCCGCCGCCACGATGGACCGCCTCTGGCGCGACCTGACCCGTGGCAGCACCGGCGCGCCGGCCGACCTTCCGCTGAAGGGACGATCGCTTCGCGTGCCATGTGCGGCGCACGGGGCCGCGCGTTTCGGCTTCGACGATCTGTGCGAAGCGCCCCTCGGTCCGGCCGACTACCTCGCGATCGTGCGGGCCTTCCACACCGTCTTCATCGACAGCGTGCCGGTGATCGCGCCGCTTCAGCGCGATGTCGCCTGGCGGTTCGTGCTGCTGATCGACGCGCTGTACGACGAAAACGTCAAGCTGGTGGTGACCGCCGCCACGCCACCGGACGGAATCTACGGGGGCCGGGGCGAACTCGGCGAAGCATTCCGGCGTACCGTTTCCCGTCTCGTGGAAATGCAGTCGACGTCGTATCTTGCTGCATCGCACGGTGGCCGGCGAGCAGAGCGGCACGCGCATGCCCGCCCTGCCGAGGCGGAGGTTGCGCAGCCGCAGCAATCGGGATAGTCAACCCCCGGAACCAGGGGCGGTATCCAGACGATATCAGGAGAGCGGAGACGGGTATGGCGCGCGCGCGCATCGCACTCATCGGAGCCGGCCAGATCGGCGGCACATTGGCGCATCTCGTGGGGCTCAAGGAGCTCGGCGACGTGGTTCTCTTCGACGTTGCGGAGGGGATACCGGAAGGCAAGGCGCTGGACATAGCGCAGGCCTCACCGGTTGGCGGATTTGACATGTCGGCCACCGGCACGTCCTCGTACGAAGCCATCAAGGGCGCGGACGTGTGCATCGTCACCGCCGGCGTGCCGCGCAAGCCCGGCATGAGCCGTGACGACCTCATCGAGGTCAATCTCAAGGTCATGGAGCAGGTGGGCGCGGGCATCAAGAAGTACGCGCCGAAGGCGTTCGTCATCTGCATCACCAACCCGCTCGACGCCATGGTCTGGGCGCTCCAGAAATTCTCGGGGCTGCCGAAGGACATGGTGGTCGGCATGGCCGGCGTGCTCGACAGCGCCCGCTTCCGCTACTTCATCGCGTCGGAGTTCGACGTCTCGGTCGAGGACGTGTCGGCCTTCGTGCTCGGCGGCCACGGCGACACCATGGTGCCGCTCACCCGCTATTCCACCGTCGCCGGGATCCCGCTGCCGGATCTCGTGTCGATGGGCTGGACCTCCAAGAAGCGCCTCGACGAGATCGTCCAGCGCACCCGCGACGGCGGCGCGGAGATCGTCGGCCTGCTGAAGACCGGCTCCGCCTTCTACGCTCCGGCGCATTCCGCGATCGCGATGGCGGAAAGCTACCTGCGCGATCGCAAGCGTGTGCTTCCGTGCGCCGTCAGCCTGAAGGGCGAGTACGGCGTGCGCGACCGCTACGTCGGCGTTCCCGCGGTGATCGGTGCGCGCGGCATCGAACGCATCATCGAGATCGATCTCAACAAGGCCGAGCGCGCAAACTTCCAGAAGTCGGTCGATTCGGTCGAGAATCTGGTCGAGGCCTGCATCAAGCTCGTACCGTCGCTCGCGAAATAGCGCGCGGCGGCTTTCCCGGGGGAGCCGCATGAATATCCATGAGTATCAGGCCAAGGCGGTCCTGAAGGACTTCGGCGTGCCCGTGCCCGAGGGGGCACCGGCGTTCACGCCCGAAGAGGCGGAGGCCGCGGCGAAGTCGCTCGACGTCGGCCTTTGGGTGGTCAAGGCGCAAATCCACGCCGGTGGCCGCGGCAAGGGTACCTTTTCGGAGGCCGGCGCCGGCGAAGGCGGCGGCGTGCGGCTCGCCCGCTCCGTCGAGGATGTCGTCACCAACGCCCGCCAGATGCTCGGCAAGACACTTGTCACCAAGCAGACCGGGGCCGAAGGCGCCGTCGTTCGCCGGGTCTACATCGAAGCCGGTTCCGAGATCGCCCGAGAGCTTTACCTCTCCTGTCTCGTCGATCGCGAGACCGGGCAGGTCGCGTTCATCGCCTCCAGTGAAGGCGGCATGGACATCGAGGAAGTCGCGGCCGAGACACCGGACCGGATCGTCACGGTCCAGGTCGATCCCGCCGCCGGATACAGCCCGCACATAGGCATGTCCATCGCCGTCGCACTCGGCCTCAAGGGCGGCCTGGCCCGGCAGTGCGTGTCGCTGATCGGCAAGCTCTACGCGGCCTTTGTGGCGCGCGACATGAGCCAGCTCGAGATCAACCCGCTGATCGTCACCAGCGACGACCGGCTGGTCTGTCTCGACGCCAAGGTGAACTTCGATTCCAACGCGCTGTTCCGCCAGAAGGAGATGGTGGAGTTGCGCGATGTCGACGAAGAAGACCCGAAGGAGGCCCAGGCGGCCGACCACGGCCTCAGCTACGTTGCGCTCGACGGCACCATCGGCTGCATGGTCAATGGCGCCGGCCTTGCCATGGCGACCATGGACATCATCAAGCTGCACGGTTCGGAGCCGGCGAACTTCCTTGATGTCGGTGGCGGTGCGAACCGCGAGACCGTGACCGCCGCATTCAAGATCATCACCGCCGATCCGAAGGTGAAGGGCATTCTGGTCAACATCTTCGGCGGCATCATGCAATGCGACGTCATCGCCGACGGCATCGTCGCGGCGGTTCGCGACGTCGGCCTCGAGGTTCCCCTCGTCGTCCGGCTGGAAGGCACCAACGTCGATGAAGGCAAGAAGATCATCGCGGACTCGGGCCTGAACGTCATCAACGCCAACGACCTCGACGACGCGGCGAAGAAGATCGTCGCCGCAGTCGGCGTCGCCTGAGGAGATACCCCGTGGCGATTCTCATCGACGCCGAAACCAAGGTCATTTGCCAGGGCTTCACCGGCAAGACCGCGACGTTCCACTCCGAGCAGGCGCTGGCCTACGGCACGAGGCTTGTCGGCGGAACGTCGCCGGGCAAGGGCGGCCAGACCCATCTCGACCTGCCGGTGTTCGACACCGTGTCCCAGGCCGTCGATGCGACCGGTGCGACGGCGAGCGTGATCTACGTGCCGCCGCCGTTCGCGGCCGACGCGATCCTTGAATCGATCGCGGCCGAGGTTCCCCTTATCGTCTGCATCACCGAGGGCATCCCGGTCGCTGACATGGTGAAGGTGCGCCGCGCCCTGTGTGGTACGGTCAGCCGGCTCGTCGGCCCCAACTGCCCGGGCGTCATGACCGCCGGGGCGTGCAAGATCGGCATCATGCCGGGTCGCATCTTCTCGGAAGGCTCGGTCGGGATCGTGTCCCGCTCAGGAACGCTGACCTACGAGGCGGTGTTCCAGACCACCAACGCCGGTCTCGGCCAGACCACGGCCGTCGGTATCGGTGGCGACCCGGTCAAGGGCATGGACTTCGTCGATACGCTTGAGCTGCTGCTCGCCGACGATGCCACCGAGTCGATCGTGATGATCGGCGAGATCGGCGGATCGTCGGAGGAAGACGCGGCGCAGTTCCTCAAGGACGAGGCGAAGGCCGGCCGTTCGAAGCCGGTGGCCGGTTTCATCGCCGGGCGCACCGCCCCTCCCGGCCGGCGTATGGGCCATGCCGGCGCCATCATCTCGGGCGGCCGCGGCGGTGCCGAAGACAAGATCGATGCCATGAAATCGGCCGGTATTGCGGTCGCCGATTCGCCTGCTCAGATCGGAACGACCCTGCAGAGCCTCTTGAAGGGGTAAGCCGCCGGCCCACATCACGGTAACGCTGCAGGAACACTTCCCGGACTACGGTGTCGAGGGCGCAGCTTGTGGCTGCGCGATGAGAGAGCGCGGAGCGCCGAGGCTCCGCGGAGAACAATGGCACGGCAAGACGCGAACCGTCAGTTCGCAGCGACCTCCTTTCTCTACGGGGCGAATGCCCCCTACATCGAATCCATGCACGAGCGTTATGCGCGCGACCCGCATTCGGTCGACGCGGAATGGCGGGCGTTTTTCGAGGACCTGAAGGAGGCCCCGGAGCCGGGACCGAGCTGGCGCCGGAACGACTGGCCGGTCGGCGCGAACGGTGAATTGATCGAGGCTCTCGGAGGCGCGAGCGCGCACGTCGCCGAGCGTATCGCGGAAGGGCTCTCCAGCCGTGGCGCCGAACTGTCGCCGGAGCACGTGCAGCGGGCGACCCGCGATTCGGTGCGGGCCCTGATGATGATCCGCGCCTACCGGATGCGCGGTCATTTCCACGCCGATCTCGACCCGCTCAACCTGTCGGACCTGAGTGACGAGGCGGAGCTTGACCCGGCCGCCTACGGTTTCACCGAGGCCGATTACGACCGCAAGATCTTCCTCGATCACGTGTTGGGCCTCGAGTTCGCCACGCTGTCGGAAATTCTGGAAATCCTTCGCCGCACCTACTGCTCGACCCTCGGCGTCGAGTTCATGCATATTTCGAACGGGGCGGAGAAGGCCTGGATCCAGGAGCGGATCGAGGGGCCCGACAAGGGCATCTCCTTCACCGCGGAAGGCAAGCGCGCCATCTTGCAGAAGCTGATCGAGGCCGAAGGTTTCGAGAAGTTCCTGCACGTCAAGTACACCGGCACCAAGCGGTTCGGCCTCGACGGTGGCGAATCCGTGGTTCCGGCGCTGGAGCAGATCATCAAGCGCGGCGGCCAGCTTGGGATGCGCGAGATCGTGCTCGGCATGGCGCACCGCGGACGGCTCAACGTGCTTGCCCAGGTCATGGGGAAGCCGCATCGCGCCATCTTCCACGAATTCACGGGCGGTTCGTCGTCGCCAGCGGACGTGGAAGGCTCTGGCGACGTCAAGTATCATCTGGGGGCGTCATCTGACCGCGAGTTCGACGGCAACAGGGTTCACCTTTCGCTGACCGCCAACCCGTCGCACCTGGAAATCGTCGATCCGGTGGTGCTGGGCAAGGCCCGGGCGAAGCAGGACCAGCACGCGGAGAACCCTGGCGCCGAGGTCATTCCGCTTGAGGAGCGCTCCCGGGTCCTCCCGTTGCTGATCCACGGCGATGCTGCGTTTGCCGGCCAGGGTGTGGTCGCGGAGTGTCTCGGCCTTTCGGAGTTGCGCGGTCACCGAACGGCCGGCTCCATCCATGTCATCATCAACAACCAGATCGGCTTCACGACGAACCCGAGGTTTGCGCGTTCCTCGCCCTACCCGTCGGACATCGCCAAGATGGTCGAGGCGCCGATCTTCCACGCCAATGGCGACGACCCCGAGTCGGTGGTCTACGCGGCCAAGGTCGCGACCGAGTTCCGCCAGAAGTTCCATCGCCCCGTCGTCATCGACATGTTCTGCTACCGGCGCTTCGGTCACAACGAAGGGGACGAGCCGGCGTTCACCCAGCCGGTCATGTACGATCGGATCGCCAACCATCCGACCACCCTCGAGATCTACGCGAAGAAGCTGATCGAGGAGGGCGTCACCACCGAAGCCGAGGTGGACGGCTGGAAGTCCGAGTGGCGTGAACGGCTCGACGTCGAGTTCCAGGCAGGCAACGAGTACCGGCCGAACAAGGCCGACTGGCTCGACGGCGCATGGTCGGGCATGAAGGTCGCGGAAAAGGAAGGCCCCCGGCGCGGCGAAACCGGCGTCGAGACGGCGAAGCTGGCGCAGATCGGCACCAGGCTGACCGAGGTCGCGGAAGGTTTCACGGTCCATCGGACGGTGAAGCGGTTCCTCAGCCAGCGCCGCAAGGCCATCGAGACCGGTGAGGGCATCGACTGGGCAACGGCCGAGGCGCTGGCGTTCGGAACGCTGCTGGCGGAGGGCACACGCGTGCGCCTGTCCGGTCAGGATTCGGAACGCGGAACGTTTTCACAGCGCCACTCCGTTCTCTACGATCAGGAGGACGAGAGCCGGTACATTTCGCTCAACCATGTTGCCGAGACCCAGGCACGCTTCGAGGTCATCAACTCGATGCTGTCGGAGGAAGCCGTTCTCGGCTTCGAATACGGCTACTCGCTGGCCGAACCGGGCGCCTTGACGCTCTGGGAAGCTCAGTTCGGCGACTTCGTGAACGGCGCCCAGGTGGTGATCGATCAGTTCATCTCGTCGGGCGAGAAGAAGTGGCTGCGCATGTCGGGCCTCGTCCTGCTGCTGCCGCACGGCTATGAGGGACAGGGCCCGGAGCATTCGTCGGCCCGCCTGGAGCGATTCCTGCAGCTTTGCGCGGAAGACAACATGCAGGTGGCGAACCTCACGACGCCGGCTAACTATTTCCACGCTCTGCGGCGCCAGCAGAAGCGGGCTTTCCGCAAGCCGCTGATCATCATGACGCCGAAATCGTTGCTCCGTCACAAGCGTGCGGTTTCAAAGCTCGATGAAATGGGCGCGGAAACCAGCTTCCATCGCCTGCTGTGGGACGATGCCGAAACTGATGGCAACGATATCGCGCCGCTGGTCGCCGATGACAAGATCCGCCGCGTGGTTCTGTGTTCCGGCAAGGTCTATTACGATCTTCTGGAAGAGCGAACGAAGCGCGGTCTCGACGACGTCTATCTCCTGCGCATCGAGCAGCTCTATCCGTTCCCGGCCATGGCGCTGATCCGCGAGCTGTCGCGTTTCCCGCAGGCGGACATCGTCTGGTGCCAGGAAGAGCCGAAAAACATGGGTGCGTGGGCCTTCGTCGAGCCCTATCTGGAATGGGTGCTTCACAAGGTCGGCAGCGAGACCAAGCGGCCGCGCTATGCCGGCCGGTCGGCAGCGGCGGCAACGGCCACGGGCCTGATGTCGCGCCACCTCGCGCAACTCGCCGCATTTCTTGAGGACGCGCTGGGCGATCCGGCGTAACCGACAAACAGGACAGCAGACATGGCGCACGAGATCAGGGTACCGACCCTCGGCGAATCGGTCACCGAAGCAACGGTGGCGCAGTGGTTCAAGAAGGTCGGCGACACGGTGAAGGCGGACGAGCCGCTGGTCGAACTCGAAACCGACAAGGTGACGCTGGAGGTTCCGGCTCCGGCTGCCGGCGTGATCGAGAAGATCGACGCGGAGGCGGACGCGACTGTCGAAGTTGGCGCGCTGCTGGGCTCGATCGACGAAACCGGCGCTGCGGCGTCGGCTGAGGTTCCGAAGTCTGAGCCGGCTAAGGAAGATCAGGCAGCAGCAGCTGCAACGCCGCCCAGCCCGCGCGAACAGGCTGCGGCGGAAGCCGGGTCGCCCGATGTCGCGTCGCCGGCCGCCCGCAAGATTCTGGATGAAAAGGGCGCGGAAGCTGCGGCAGTGAACGGATCGGGCCGCGACGGCCGCGTCACCAAGGCCGATGCGCTGGCCTACGCGGCGGACACAACGCCGTCCGCGCCGGTCCAGGCCCGTGCGCCGTCTCCGGAAGCGGACGCCGGTCGCGAAGAGCGCGTGAAGATGAGCCGGCTAAGGCAAACCATTGCCCGCCGCCTCAAGGACGCACAGAACACCGCCGCCATGCTCACCACCTTCAACGAGGTGGACATGACGGCCGTGATGGAACTGCGCAAGCAGTACCGCGACCTGTTCGAGAAGAAGCACGGCCAGAAGCTCGGGTTCATGGGCTTCTTCGCCAAGGCGTGCGTGCGGGCGCTTCAGGATGTCCCGGCCGTCAACGGCGAGATCGACGGCAACGAGATCGTCTACAAGAACTACTACCACCTCGGCGTGGCGGTCGGCACCGAGCGCGGGCTCGTGGTGCCGGTGGTGCGCGATTGCGATTCGAAGTCCATGGCCGAGATCGAACGTGAAATCGGCGACATGGGGCGTCGCGCCCGCGACGGCAAGCTCGGCATCGAAGAGATGCAGGGCGGAACGTTCACGCTGTCGAACGGCGGCGTGTACGGCTCGCTCATGTCGACGCCGATTCTCAACGCGCCGCAGTCGGGCATTCTGGGCATGCACAAGATCCAGGAACGGCCGATGGCGGTCGACGGCGAGGTGAAGATCCGCCCGATGATGTATCTGGCGCTCTCCTACGACCACCGCATTGTCGACGGGCGCGAGGCTGTGACGTTCCTCGTGCGGGTCAAGGAGACCCTGGAGGATCCGCAACGCCTCGTCCTCGACCTCTGAGGTCGCCGTAAGTGGGGCTTCGACAGCACGGAGGTGTCCGTGGCGG
>Ga0180431_10006568_pt1 | contig 13769 bp, 8 predicted proteins | sample SS_ome_11_FD_132459 | JGI IMG/M metagenome (GOLD analysis project Ga0180431, IMG submission 132459) | Hypersaline lake sediment archaeal communities from the Salton Sea, California, USA - SS_1_MS_1 metaG | ecosystem: Environmental > Aquatic > Non-marine Saline and Alkaline > Hypersaline >... | reverse complement strand
TGCAACGGGGCCGGTGCGGGACGAACCGATCTCGTACGGTTTCAAGCTATACCGTTACGGGACGGAGTTTTACGGGATATGGATGTTCTCGGCCACCGAATGGATGGGTGTGGCGGCCGACGGCCAGATCATCCACTTCAAAAACGGCGACGTGTACGCGATCGATCCCGGAGTTCTGAACCAGCTGAATGATATCTGGGCTTCGGGCCCTAATGATATTTTTGTGGTAGGGGATAGTTACCAGTCCGGGCCGGGTTTGATTCTCCACTACGACGGTTCGACATGGAGTCAGATGGCACATACGTTCCAGGAAGACATTACAGGCGTGTTCGGGCTCACTTCGACCAACGTTTACGCTGTTACGGCAGATGGTCTCGTGATCCACTACGACGGGGCGTCGTGGGCCCAGGTCTACGACCGCCCGGGTGGTTTCGGATTGGCCGATGTGTGGTGCGAGAGCCTGACTAACGTGATCGCCGTGGGGGAGAGCGGCGGCATCGTTCGATGGGACGGAGGCTCATGGTCGGACGATTCGGTTATTGGCGACGACTTTACCAGCGTGTGGGGCACGGCGTTTAACCGGATCTACGCGTGCGGCGGAGAGCAGATCTGGCTGTATGATGGTTCATGGGGTTTGGCTCAGTCGGCTGCAGGCTGGGAGCTGGAAGAGATCCACGGTTCGAGTGCCGACGACGTGTGGGCGGTAGGGCCCGACCAGAATGTCGTTCATTGGAACGGAAGCTCGTGGATGGAGGTAGATGCCGGCAACGATGACGTAGGAAACGACTTCCACGCCGTATGGGCCTGGTCGACAACCAACGCGGTCCTGCTCAGCGATCACGGCGGTGTGTACCAGTACAACGGTTCCAACTGGGAAGAGATCAACGACTCCAACCAGGGCGGTTGGCAGGACATGCACGGCTTGTCGACCGACACTATATTCGCCGTCAGCGGAAACTCGCTGATCCACTGGAATGGGATGGCCTGGACAGAGGAGAATGCCAATAGCGGGTACAACCTGTCCGTTTGGTGTTTGTCTGAGGACGCCGTGTGGACGTGCGGGTGGCCGGGCTCGGGCGCTCCCCGGTTTGTTTACAAGTATGACGGCACTTCGTGGTCGCAGGAGTATTCGATCGATTGGACGATGCCGTGGAGCGTGTGGGGCGCCGACGCCATCCACGTTTTCGCCGTGTGGGAATTTGGTATCGTGACCGAGTATGATGGTGTTACCTGGTCCGAGCAGCAGGTGGTTACGTCTGCAGTTACGCTGTACGATGTCTGGGGTGTGTCGGCCACGGATGTTTTCGTGGTGGGAGCAGGAGGCACCATCGTGCGGAAACAGGGCACAACGTGGAGCGAAATGGACAGCGGGCTTGGAGGGGGAATCGACCTAGGCGCCGTGTGGGGTACGTCGGCGACCGACGTCGTCGCCGTCGGGGAAGTCGGAACGATCATCCGTTTCGACGGCACCAGCTGGAACACCGAGAACAGCGGCACTTCCTTGATACTTATGGACGTTTGGGGCGATGCACCGGACAATTACTGGGTAGTTGGGATGTCGGGTACTATACTGCACTACGATGGAACCGGGTGGACAGCAGTCCCGAGCGGTCTTACCGACGAGTTCGCGCTGAAGGCGGTGTGGGGAAGCGGAGGCAGCGACGTTTGGGTCGGCGGCGACAGCGACATTCTAATGCACTGGGAACAGCGATGAGGATGTAAGAATTAATTGCTCAGATCACTGAGTTATTTCGATGGCGTTGGTCATCGAATTATCCCGTCATACGGGGCGTCCCACGGCATTTCCAGGATACCCGCGGCGTAGCACTTTTTTCCGGACATTGGTATATACGCGTCTATTTTCTGGATAGTCAATGGGATACAACGCTTTATTTTGCATTATCTTGCGTAGGATCCGGCTCCTGTGGAATATATGCAATATATCTCGGAGCGCTTGCTTACAAACAGGGCGTCCCAAGGGCGGGACCTGCGGCGGGAACCGGGTTCCTTTGAAATAACTGGTTGTTAAGGGATAAGTCTTGTGGGGAATTATCGGCTGAGTATGGCGGGGGGATCTGATGGGGAGCAGTTTCAAGGGTTGATACCTCTCAATCCGGGGCGGACCACGAGGACTGATTTCTCACGAAATGGTTGGATCAGTTAAAAGGAGGATATCGGATCGAATTTATGTGAAATTATTCGCATGTTTTACACCGGCAAGACGTTTAATATATTGGAAGAAGAGATGATAAGGAGGTCAATCATGTTAACTGAACGATCCCAAAGGTTATCGAAGAGAATGTGCCTGATGCTTCTCGGTTTGATGGTGCCGTTTCTGCTTTTTTTCGCTGGATGCGCTACTACGATGCACGAACAGTCCATCGATGACCAATCGTACGTTGACGACGTTGAATACCTGTCCACCTATGGCGTATGGATGGATTACCCTAAGTACGGTATGGTATGGCTGCCTGATGTCGTTCCGGACTGGGAGCCGTTTTACTACGGCCACTGGATCAGGACGGATGACGGATGGGCATGGACTTCCTACGAGCCGTACGGATGGTTGGTCTACCACTATGGATATTGGGGTTATGAGCCCGGATTCGGATGGTACTGGGTGCCGGGGGATACATGGTGGCCTGCACGTGTCCAATGGTGCACATTTGGGAGTTACGCAGCCTGGGCGCCAATGCCTCCGCCGAGCATCATGTGGCCGGATCCCTGGGATCCGTACCATGTCGATGTATGGATAGTGGTTGAAATCGATGACTTTACAAATGAGAAAATAGGACGGCACAGGATCAAGAAGACGGTGTACCGGGAGAGAGTCCAGAGCAAAACCGTTGTCAGACGGGCTCCGGATGTCAGGCAGGTGGAAAGAGTCTCGGAGAGGACCGTGCCCACGATACGGGTTCGTGAGCAGGAGACGACCATCCGATCTCGAACGGATTCGAAGCAGCCGGCGGCGGTCAGACGAAGGGAGCCGGTGTTGAAAAAGATGGTTCTGCCGAAAGCCGAAAAGCGCAAGGTCGAAAAACATGCATCCCAAGTCAAGCGCGAGGTTATGAAATCAAGGGAAAAAACTCAGGAGCAGCAAAAAAAGACACCGGATAGGGAAACCGATACGAAACGAAAGAGAAAGTAAATCACATAGATCGGCAGCGGCGAGTCCCACTTCGCCCACCGGACCCCTTCATTACGCTCATTTAAGAATGCACAGGTGGTGGGCAAGGTAGGGGCTGATTTCAGTAATAATTATTTCTAGTGAACCATCAAGCCGGGGATCTCTCGGCAGGATTTGGTGGGGGTAGCTGATGGACCCTAGTTTCTAGGGCTGAACGAGCGGGACAACGAGTAATTTCAAGTCTATTAATTCCGAAATTATACGCATGGTTTACCCTGAAGATGCGTTTAGTAACTATGGGAGCGACCAAACCGTATTCTTGTGTACGAGCTCAAGGTGCCTCTTTCGCACGATGAAGAATCTAGGTACGTTATAGGTACAGAGCCGGGATCGAAAATCGGGATAGGACTCAAAGTCGGAAAGGCGGTAATGCACGACAGGGGAGGATCTCGAGGTGATGGTGGCATGGGAGGTGGTTTCGGTGGGCGTGGAGGCATGGGTGGACGCCCCGGTGGAGGACCGGGTGGGTCTGGAGGAAGGGGAGAGCGAAGGGGCAGTATGGGCGAAGGAGCCTTTTCTGAATCATTCGACGTCTGGGCGAATGTTCAACTGGCTGTGGGAACATCATCCGAGACACGAGATTGACAAGAGCATTAATAATGCTATTCTCGCTGATTATGGGATTGCTATTTTGGTAGGCACTTAGATCCGTTCCGAGTCTTTCTCACAAATGGATCAAAGAACGGGATTCAGAGCCGGGCAAGTCCCTCCCCCCAAGCTGGTCCCCCAAATGTTCGTTGTATTGCGTCAATCAATCCCAGCATTTGAGTATGTACGGTGATTTTCCTCTAAGTCATGGGCTTGCAAAGCATTATTGAGTGTGTTTTAATTGGGAATTCCGCTGCTTCCTAGTGTATAACTGGTATATTATTAGATGGCGGATAGTAATATTAGAAAAGCGATCATCAAAAGATGGCATGAAATGATAACTGCAATCTTGAAAGAGCCAAAAAACATACAGTGCAGGCTGTTGCTTTTCTTTGCCGGTGCGATCTTTCTTTTGCTTCAGAGTGCAGAGTCTGCGGATTCGGGAAAAGAGCCGGCCGGAGAGAACTGGGTGATGGTTCAGAGGGGTGATTTCCACGTTGAGCTCGTTGAATCCGGAGACGTAGAAGCAGTTGTACAGTCTCTCGTATCGGCGCCCATGATGTGGGGGAGTACTTTGAAAGTCACTGATGTCGTTCCGGAAGGGACCCTGGTAAAGAAAGGCGATTTTTTGCTTCAGTTCGATGTCAGTGATCTAGAAGAGGAGAAACAATTGGAGGAGGATAAACTTACCTCGCTGTTAGCTGACTTGGACAAATTAAAGGCCCAGCAAGCTCTGAAAATGTCGAATCTGGAAAGTGAATTTAAGTTAAACCAGTACTCCTACGAACAGGCGACTCTGCGTCTCGAGATGCGAAGATTCGAATCGGAGGCAAGGCAGGAGGAGGCCCGCCTGCAACAGAAAGAGGCCGAGATCAAGCTCGAAAGGGTCAAAAAGCAGCTAGAGGCGCAGAAGATCATACATGCCAGTGAAATCGTGAAGAGCGAGACAAAGATTCGCGGAGCCCGGAGCAGCGTGAAATCCATATCAGAACGTATCAGTAAGCTTCAGCTACGTGCGCCTGCGGACGGAATGGTGGTTTATATTCAGTACATGGGTGAACGCGTGAAGAAAGGTTACGAAGCACGCCCCGGTTGGCCTTTGATGTCCATACCGGACCTCTCAGAGATGCAGGTCAAACTGTTTATCAACGAGGTGGATCGTTCGGCGGTGCATGTTGGCCAGAAGGCTCATATAGTTCTTGAGGCATATCCGGATGTGGAATTTGTCGGTGTTGTAGTGAATGTGGCCAAGCTTGCTCAGATCGTAACAGGTGAGGACAGACTCAAAGGTTTTGTTACATACGTTTCTCTCGAGGGGAGTGATCAGAGACTGAAACCGGGAATGACTGCAAAAGTGAGGATAATCTTGGAAACGTTGAAGGATGTTGTCTGCGTTCCAATCGGCTGCGTTTTCGAGATCGACGGTCAACCGGTCGTATTCTTAAGGGACCGGAATGAACCGGTTGCCGTTGAACTCGGGCGGCGCAATGACGGTTATATTGTCGTGGAGCGTGGGCTGGCGCCCCCTGCTCAGCTTTCGTGGGATGCTCCCGCAGAGAAGGCGTACAAGCTGGGATCGTCGGAAGAGAGAAGAAAAATCGATGAAATGACGCGCCTTACCCGAGAGAGTTTTGCCATCTTCGAGGAACGCGGAATACTTCATGATTATGAAAGCGGGAAGTCAGAGGCCGACTCGGCGGGTCCGGGCAGGAGAGGGAGGATGGACCAAAAAGAGATTCCGCCGGGGATTCCTCAGGGGTTGAAGGGTAGGGAGGGTGCAGCACGCAAGCTCGATTCTACCAGAACAGTAAGGGGATCAAAGGAGAGAAATGCGAGGAATATGAGATGAAATTCGATCCTTATCTAAAGAGAGTCTCTGATTTGTTCAAGAAAAGAATGAAGCGTACTTGGTTGATCATCGGTGGCGGTATCTTGCTGATTATTGTCCTACTTTCGGTTTTTATACCAAAATCGATCGATATTGCGACAGCAGAGGTGTGGCAGGGGGAGTTTATCATTGATCTTCAGATGAAAGGGGAAATCGATGCGCTCAATTCAACAAATATCTCGGTTCCCCGATTTGGCCGCCGGATGGTGCTACAGATCGTAGATATGATCGATGAAGGAAGCAAGGTAAAGGAGGGAGATTTCCTCGTCCAGTTGGATAGGAGTGAAGCCGAGCAAAACGTCGAGGAGGCGCGGACGGCCCTCGATAATGCAAAGGCTCAGCTGGCAAGCGAGCGCGCAACGATTGTGTCTAATATGGCCCAACTCGAGAGCCAACTCGAGATACAGAGGTACAACTACGAGCAGGCCAAGCTCGGCCTAAAAATGATGGAGTTCGAAGCCGAGTCAAAGAAGCAGGAGTACGAGCTCAACATGAAGAGTGCCGAGGTTGCGCTCGAGCAGGCACGGGAGAAGATCGAATCGCAAAAGCTCATAGACAAAGCAACGATCATGAAGGCCGAGCTGGAAGTACGGCAGGCAGAGATCAAACTGAAGGATGTGGAGAACGCACTAGACAAATTGACAATCAGAGCGCCGAAAGACGGATTGGTGGTATACAAAAAAATCTGGTCCGGAGCAGGAATGAAGAAAGTCCAGATTGGGGATTCGCCGTGGCCGGGCATGCCGATCATCGGGATCCCGGACCTATCGTTGATGCAGGCATCAACTATAGTAAATGAGGTCGATATAAGCAGGATAGAGAAGGGACAGAATGTAATTATCACGGTTGATGCGATCGAAGGCAAAGTGTATTACGGAAAAATTTCAAGAGTGGCCCCACTGGCGAGGAGGGAGGAGACCACCAACGTCAAGGTATTTGATGTCGAGGTGACCATCGATTCCACAGATGTTCAGCTTCTCCCGGGCATGACCTGCCAATGCCAGGTCATCACTGGCCGGATACAGGATGTTGTGAGCATCCCTCTTCAGGCGGTTTTCCAGAAGGAGGGGGAGACGGTCGTCTATGTGATGGGTCCCCGCTCGTATAAGAAGCGTGAGGTGAAAGTCGGTGCTAAAAACAATGACAGGATCATCATAGTGGAGGGATTGGAGGAAGGTGAAAGTGTTTGCCTGAGGGATCCTACTGTGCCATTGGAGGAGATCGGCAGCGAAATCGAGGGTACGTCTCAGCCAAAGGTGAAATCGAAGAGTCAAAACGTCCAAAGGGTCATCATGAGTCATTGATTGAGCATGGAGCATCGCATGAATTTACGGCAGAGTTTTTCACTCAGCTTATTGGGATTAGCGAGCCATAAGCTCAGATCGCTGCTCACGATGCTGGGCATTATCTTTGGTGTCTCCGCTGTCATATCAATGCTCTCAATCGGTGCAGGAGCTAGAAAGGAGGCATTGGATCAGATCAAGCTGCTCGGGATGAACAACGTGATCATTCGATCGCAACCGATCGAGACGACCGAAGATCAGAGCGGCACGGTCATCGAAGCGAGGGGTTTGACTATAGACGATGCGCGCTCGCTTCATATACTGAATCCACTCGTTGAAAGATCCGTCCCCCAGAGAGAGATCCAAGAGATGCGTGTTTCGCACGGCAGCGATGAAGTCAAGGCCACCCTGGTGGGCACGATGCCCGATCTTCAGGATGTTTTAAACTTGGGGACGGCGAGGGGAAACTTCTTCAATTATAGGGATGTCCATGAGGCGCGGAGGACTTGCGTGCTGGGCCATTCCGTTAAAAGACAGCTATTCTATTTCGAGAATGCGATTGGTGAGCAGGTCAAGATCGGTAATCTATGGTTTACGGTTGCGGGTGTTACGGAGTCAAAGCCACGATCGACGGGGAGAGGGGGCGCGGGAGACAGGGATATGAACTTAGATGTATATATCCCCCTTACATCCATGATGCATCGCTTCGATTCCGATCCCAGGGATCCGGATGTCGACCAGATCATTCTCAACATCTCGGATGAAAACCGGATCAAAGAGGCAGCGAACCTGGCAAGAACACTGCTCGATTTGAGACACAAGCATATGGAAGACTACAGGATAACGGTTCCAGAGGAGCTCCTGAGGCAAAGCCATAGGACGCAGAGGATTTTTAACATAGTCATGGGTGCCATCGCAGGAATTTCCCTGCTCGTCGGCGGCATAGGCATCATGAACATAATGCTGGCCACGATCCTGGAACGCACGAGGGAGATCGGTATCCGGAGAGCAATGGGGGCGACGAAGAACGATATCCTGGGCCAGTTTCTTATCGAGGCCGTTCTGCTGAGCTTTTCAGGGGGGCTGATCGGCATATTTATAGGTTTCCTTATGACGAAGGCTATTTCCTCGTATGCCCACTGGCAGACGATTATCAATATAGGTTCCATCTTTCTGGCTTTCGGCGTATCAGCGAGCGTGGGGATCATCTTCGGCCTCTACCCTGCACGAAAGGCTGCTATGTTGGATCCCATAGAAGCGCTGCGGTACGAATGAAGAACATAACGTGTGCACTGTCGATGGTGAGGTCTTATTTATGATGAGTAATCGAATGCTTAAAAGGAGAGAAATGATCCGAGTATTCCTGGTCTCGTTCTGTTTTCTTCTACCGCTGGCGGGCGGAGTTGTAAAGGCTCGCGCGCAGGATACGCTCGTTCTTGATTTGGATGAGAGCATCGATATCGCACTTAAGAAAAGCTACAGCATCGAGAGTCTACGCCAGGAGATGCTCTATGCCGAGCGAACGCTCTGGGCGGCCAAGGCGGGCTACAGAACGAATATCCAGACGAGCCTTTATGCACCGGTCTATGATGAAGGATTCACGCTTATCGATGTGATCAGTGAAAATCCGGTGGCGAAACAGTTCGGGAGCCTCCAGATGAGAGGGGTGCTCGATGTTGTGCAGCCCATGCCGTGGCTTCCGCTCGGCGGCGGTGATCTAACGCTGCGAACGGAGGCCTACCAGCTGAATTCGTGGACGCCCTCGTCCACGAATCCGGACGTCGATTTGAAATCGAACAAGTTTTACACGGCCCTCAGTGCCATCCTGACGAAACCGCTTTTCACCATCAATACCCTCGCTCTGAATCTAAAACAGGCAGAGCTTTCGTACGAGCGGCAGTCAAAGGTTTACAAGCGCATGGAGCTCGATCTCGTCTACCATGTCACAAGCTCTTTTTATGAGCTGTATCGCATAAGCGAACATTATGAGATCAACAGGGAGAATGTTGCCCGTCAGGAGGATATCTACCTCACCACGAAGAACAAATTCGATGCGGGTCTAATCGCAGAGGTAGATGCCATGCAGGCCGAGGTAGATCTCATACAGTTCAAGAACCAGCTGAAGGCCTCGGAGGGATCTTTGCAGGAGCAGGAGGCGGCGTTCAAGCAACTAATCGGCCTCCCAATGAATGTAGGCGTGAAGCTGGTAACCGAGTTGGAGTTGAAGCCGGTTCACATTGATATAGATAGGGCGATCGAACTGGCCCTCAATAATCGTAGCGAGATCGTAGAGAAACAGTTGGATATAGAGAATCAGCAGATCAGCATCAAGGAGATCGATGAGCGCACATCCATCAAGGGGAATCTGAAAGGATATTACGAGTTTGCCGGATTTTCGGATCCCGAACTGTCCTACGGTACTTCCACGACAGATCTCTTCCACAGCAGTTGGGATGTTTTGAAGCAAACACCGAACCGGGGTATCATGTTCGAGCTGGAGATCCCCATATGGGATTGGGGGAAGAACAAGGCGGAGATCGAAGCGGCGACTGCCAATCTCAAGGCGGATGAGTTGGAACTCGATTATCTACATACCACTATCGAGCGCGAAGTTCGAGATGTCGTCCGTGCTGTCGATCGGGCTTGGGACCGAGTCCAGATGCTTGCAAAGGGAAGGGATGTCAGCCAGAAATCATTCGATATCAGTATCAAGCGCTTTGCCAACGGTGATATCACCTCGACCGACCTGGCAAGGGCTACCGATCAGTTGAACACTGCCAAGTATTCCTACCTGACGGCGTATGTCGAGTATAAAAAAGCGCTTGCGGATCTGAAGCGAAAGACGCTCTACGACTTCGAGAATGACCGACCGCTGACCGATTGATCACGCATAGTCTCCTAGAGTGTCCATCCTATTTATTCCATCCGTTCCCCAAAAAGTGAGGATTTCTTTCCGAGCAAATGAAAATTGGGGAGTGAAATTCGATGCATCTGGATTCACAAGCAGAAGATTTGAATCCCAAGTTTTTCTCGTTGGAAATATAGCTATAGGTATTGCGGTGCTTGTGCAATCAATTGGAAGTATACAAACCGGATTTCGGAGTTCCATTTTTACCATAAAGGTACAATCCACGTGAATCTCGTGAATTTTTGTGCTATAATCAAATAATACAAATATATCAACAATATCTTTGCCAGCTTGGAAGGAGGATTCTGAAATGCGACGGATCCATTTCTGGTCATCTATCATTTTACTATCTGCGGCCGTTATTCTGTTGAGTGGCATCGATAGTTCTGCGGCACTGCAGCGCCACTACACAGAGGATTTCAGCACAACCGCGTACAAGGATACGCTCAACACGACCGCACTCTGGGACACCACCGGGGGCAAGCTCGGCCTGTTTCCCTGGCAGCCGGCGTTCGCCGGCAGCCTGAGTTGTTTTTCGACAGGGTACGCTGTGTTCGTCGAGGGCGATGTCACATATTTGGCCGCATATCCTACCGACCTCGTAATGATCGATAACTCGGACCCCTCGGCTCCATCCCTGCTGGGCGCATTCCCTACACCCGGTTCCGCGACCGATGTAGTGGTCGACGGCGATTATGCGTATATCGCCGATTATCATATGGGCCTCACAGTTGTAGACGTGAGCGACCTGAACACGCCGGTATTGGCGGATAATATCGGGACGGCCAGCTATGCCGAGGCGGTAGCTGTAGACGGTGATTGCTGCTATATCATAGACGGGCAGTACGGGCTCTTTATTTTCGATGTCTCTGATCAGACCGCCGTGACCTACTTATACTCCGCTTTTGGGGTATCCGGATATGCCCGTGATCTGTGTGTTGCCGGGGACCTAGTCTATGTGGCATCCGACTACAACCTTACAGTAGTGGATGTATCCACACCAACGGCACCGTATGTTGCCGGATCGATAGCCCTTTCGTTGAGATGCTACGACGTAGAGGTAGCCGGAAATACAGCTTATATCTCGAGCCTCAGTGGAGGAGCCGTGATCGACGTATCCGACCCCACCGCACCCTCTCTGATCACTTACGATGCTGCCCTTGAGGGAAGGAAGCTGTATGTCTCGGGCAATCTCTGTTTTGTCGCGCATTACACCGACGGGATCAAGGTAGTCGATATCGGTGATCCGGCTGTTCCCGCCCTAGTTCACCAGTATACCACCGTCGAGCCGGCATACGACGTCGCTTTCAACGGCCACGACATATATCTGGTCGACGGCTCGTCCTTTGAGATCATCGAGTTCTTTAAACCCACCTATCCCGTCACTATCGACTGCGGAGGATCCGCTACTAGTCCCGTAGCCTTCGATATCGAGGGTAATACAGCGTATGTCGTGCATTCGGGAGGGATGCAGGTATATGATATATCGGATCCTTCGAATCTCTCCCAGATCGGCAGCTATACCAATACCGACTGGATCCACGATATTGTGGTTCGCGGCGATTACGCCTATGCGGCGGGTTTGGATTCGATGTACATATTCGACGTATCCGATCCTACAGCGCCTCATAGAGTATGTGATATGGAGGGGACAATGCTGGGATTGGACGTGGCTGGCGACTACGCCTATTTCGTCGGGGGTGGGCTTTACATCTACAGCATAGCTACCCCGACCTATTACAGCTACGTCGGGCAGAATACAACGCCCAACTACCCCCAGGTCATCGAAGTAAGGGGCGACTACGCCTATCTCGCTGACGACCTCGAAGGATTGTACATCCTTGATGTAAGCGATCCGGCTGCTCCGGCGGTCATCGGTGTTACGACCGAAGATTTTCATGGCGTTGGACTGGATGTCTGCGGAGATTACGCATACGTGGCCGCGGATGAAGATGGGCTGTTTATCGTGGATATATCGGATCCATCGAATCCCGCGGTAGTGGCGAGTTATGATCCGGGTTATGCCCTGGATGTCGATATAGCCGGAGATATAGCTCTTGTTGCATGCTATATTGCCGGATTTGCGCTGCTTGACATATCGGACCCGACTTCTCCCGAAGTCATCGTCCTTACCGAAATATATGACGGTTTAGATGAGACAGCTCCGTATAGAGTCGCGGCCGAAGGGAGGGTCGCCTACATGACCGCATACGGAACCGCCATGATTTCAGCGCTGTTTGCTCAGGAGTATTTCGAGGGACTCTGTAACAAGGGACAGTCCGTTGAGATCGTTTCGTCCGTCGAGGAGATACGCCTGATAAAGATGAGCACGGTGCAGGCAGGTTGCGTGGAATGGCAACTGAGCACTGACGGTGGATCCAACTGGTTCGAGGTCACGCCGGACGGGACGTGGCGGACGGTTTTGATCTCCGGGAGCGAAATGCTCTGGCGCTCAATCCATACGCAGCAGTATTCGGAGATCGACCTGGACCCGGCATGCGCCGGCATCCAATTAGAATGGCTGTTCAAGTGCGCCGATATAGATTCTATTGTCGATGTGCCAGGGGACCAGGGCGGATGGGCGCGTATACACTTTACACGCTCCTCGTATGACATGGGCGATCTGGTACCGTATAACGTATGGCGGAGAGTAGACGATCCGGTAGTGGCCCAGGCAGTTGTTTACCGTGGCGAGAGGCAGGAAAAGAGCGATGATCCGGGACTGATACAGTGGAATGGAAGAGGATTTCTAGATCCGGAAAGCGCCCCGGCGGCAGATTTCCCTGCCGGCACCTGGGAGATTCTGGGGAGCTTCATTGGGGATGGAAGGGATCAGTATATATACTTGGCTCCGACCCAGGGGGACTCTTCGGGGTCAGGGATCGATTATGACGCCTTCGTCGTGAGCGTCTTCACCGGGTACGGCTGGCACCACAGTGTTCCTGACAGCGGCTACTCGGTCGACAACATCGCCCCCGGCGTTCCGCTCGGTATGATGGTCGCCTACAACACCGGCAGCGGGAACCAAGTCACCTGGGATCCGTCGCCCGAGCAGGATTTTCAGTACTACCGCATATACAGGGGGGACTCGGAGGACTTCGTGCCGGGCCCGGGCAATCTCGTCCACCAGACAGCCACCGAATCGTGGAGCGATCCGGAGTACGATGGGTGGGACGTCTACTACAAGGTCACCGCCCTTGACCACGCGGGTAACGAGAGCGATGCAGCATCGCCCGAATCGGTAACCGGAGATGATGTTCCGTCGGTGCCGAAGGTGTTCGCTCTCTACCAGAACAATCCGAATCCCTTCAATCCGACGACGACGATCAGGTTCGATCTTCCGAGCGCCGTTCATGTGAAGCTTTGCGTGTATAACGTGAAGGGTGAACTTGTCGCCACGCTGGTTGACCAGCACATGAAAGAGGGAAGGAAAGAGATTTCCTGGGTGGTAGGGAGCGATCACGGAGGCGCCGTGACGAGCGGTATCTATTTCTACCGCCTCGTCGCCGGTGATTTTGTGCAGACGAGGAAGATGGTGCTGTTGAAGTAACTGCGCGCGTAATACTGCAAGCGTTTATTCCAAATCTTCAACCGACGGATGCCCTTCCGTAAACCAGCACACATCTCTAATAGCCGCCGAGCGGTATCTGAATGGATTTTACATAGAGAAATAGAATGATCTTCTTTCCTGCTGTAAGCAGTGTTACAAGTGTTGCTGTGCACGCCATGCCGATCCAGAGGCGCCCCGAGCATCTTCTCAATATCGTATTGCAGATGATCACCTCACAATCTTATTTCCTCTCGCTTGAGATGCAGTTTTGGTACGAAAGACTTGATAATACCACTCATTTTTTCATAATATGCAATTATTCTGTATACGAATGAGCTCGATATTGTAAGCGTGGTTTCAATGGA